>Ga0307968_1001343_pt1 | contig 19980 bp, 23 predicted proteins | sample OrgLakmetagen650_FD_201834 | JGI IMG/M metagenome (GOLD analysis project Ga0307968, IMG submission 201834) | Saline water microbial communities from Organic Lake, Antarctica - #650 | ecosystem: Environmental > Aquatic > Non-marine Saline and Alkaline > Saline | place: Antarctica: Organic Lake...
GGGGGGCCCCACTCCCTAACCCAACGGATTTCCCTCTTCCTCATCACCCTTGTTAAAAGCAGCAACCTGCCAGGCATCCATACCCTATTACTGCAGAATGAAGCGGCAAAGCACATTCCCTAGCCCTCCCACTCATGCACCACAACGCAGCAGCAGCACTTCCTCGGACCCCCTCCCTCTTGCCCACTGCAGCAACTTTAAAAAACACTTCCACGTTCCTCTAAATACTTCCACGTTTCTCACTACTACCTTCCTTCTGTGTCCTACGTAGCTCATGCCTAAAACCCATGTTAGAGGTGTCGGTGCTGTGATGAGTGATAGTTAATGGTGCTGTGAGTGTGAGTGTATAATAATGGTTCGTCCGTTATATTAATGGTACCACGATTATTTTTGACAACTACTGTGAAACACTCAGCCTTGCTGAATTTCTTTGTGGCTGGCCAAGGCCAGTCAGCAGCCAATTAACCAAACTTGCTGCAGGTTGGCAGGTAGGAGATGCGCAGGACCTCCTACTTGTAGGGAGGTCACACCATATTGTTACCATTGCAACCAAACCCCATGTGGCGCACTGCCCCATCATCACCTTTTCCGGGAGGAGCGCCACAGGAGAGTTGAGGAAGAGGCGCACGAGCTGGCCGTCCACTTTAGTGAAGCTCTGAGCTGCGGTTTGGAGCGTACACACTTCGTTGCTGTAGTCCTCAGTGTCGACCTGCGCGCCATTCATCATTTTGCTGGTTTCAGTCACTGTTTGGTCAATCACAACAAGTCTTGCCTTCTTGCCATTGCTGTAGTCCTCAGTGTCGACCTGCGCGTCAATCATCATTCTGCTGGTTGCATCATTCTGCTGTCTGGTCAGTGACACCAAGCCGCTCCATCACGCGATTGCACTAGTACTCAGTGTAAACCCGTGTCATTCATCATTCTGCTGGTTTCATCATTTTACTGTTTGGTCAGTGACACCAAGCTACTCCATCAGACACCAAGCCACTCCATCACGCAATTGCACTAGTACGCAGTGTAAACCTGTGCGTCATTGATCATCTTGCTTTGGGTCAGGGACACGGTCTGGGTTAGGTTTAGGGTCCAGTCATCATTTGGTGGACTACACCTAGAGATTGTTCGGCTTACTTTGACTGGCCATTTGATCATTTTCAACAGCATGTTTGTGCAGTGCAGCTGCGATCTAGTAATAATGAGTCTTTCAGTCGTACCGTCCCAACCCCTTCATTTAAAAGTGCAGTGCCCTTACCTTTTAGCACAGCTTTTGGCATCTTTTGACCATCCTTTCTAGATGCACAAAGCGTAGCAGCTGGATCAGCCCAGTACTTTTTTTTTACTATCTTACACCTAATGATACTTCCGTCCGTTCACGATCACTTCGTGACCACACTTTAAAAAAATTATTTAAAATTACGATTTTAGTTCGTGAGGGGATTTGGGGATTAATTTTTGAGTTCGAGAGCCCCCTTGTGAATGCTGCCTGTGCACTGCTACTGCTGTTTGTTATGGCTGAAGTGTGGCTGAAGCTGTGGCTGAGGCTGAAGCTGAGGCTGGAGCTGTGGCTGATGCTGCACAGTGCTCAGAAGCAGGGAAAGAGAGGTGATGGGAATACATGCAGCAGGAGCCACTCTCTACTCTCTACATACAATAAGGGGCTATGAGGGGTGGAGGCTTGTTCTTGGAGCCGCGCGGGCACCCCACAGGCCTCTTCCCAGCCTCGCCCCTTGCCTTTGCCTCTTCCTCTTGTAGCTCCTTGAGCTGCCTTACCTCTGCAGCTTCTCACGGTCCCTATGCTGATCAGCCAGCCTTTCAGCTGGGGACTGAGGCTTCAAGAACCCGGCCAGGGGGTTCACACTGGCGCGCTTGAAGCTCATTTCGATTTTCGCCCTCAAAACCACTATAAATTGTTAATTAATCACTTCGAATTCAGTTCGGAGAGGCCTCCGAGAATTAATAAAAATTTTCGTTTTCTGGCCAAATAATTAATTAATTTCCGAAGTGATCGTAAACAGACGGTATGTCTTACACCTTATGACCAGTGACGGACCACAACACATTGCATTTTTCACTGTAGGTATCCTACCAACGAGATTGGCCCTTCACCCTACCTTCCCCCCCCCCCCGCCCCCCAATGCGACCACTTAAAATCTGGTATATATTTAAGTACCAGGAGGGCACGACCCTCTGCCTGCCACTTTCTTGCCTCCAGTGCAGATTTAGGTTGGCCAGAGTAGTGCATATGTTCGCACTTACGATGTGTGTACGGTACATCCAGCAGAGATATGTCCGTACACATATACGGTCATATGCGGTGTGCGTGCATCATATACGGTTCCGGCCAACCTTATGCATGATGCATGATCCAAAACACCTCCAGCTCAGTCGTAAGTCAGCCGTTGCTTGTTGTGTGCAGGCAAATCGCACGCACAGGAAGGCAGGAGCAACAGAGAACATGCAGCAGCCAAGAGTGCATGCGCCAGTGCAAGCGACGGCTACAAAGTGCGTGCAATGGCACAATGCATCATGTGCTTGAACCTCGCAACGTGCAATAGATGTCGGCACCAGGAAGTACGCGTACAAGAAACACAGAAAATCACAGTCAGCCGAGGGCTGTGCAATTGTTGAGGATAGGACCCCCTCTGCACTTACGCATGTATCAGCACCAGCTTCAAAACCTTAACAGCCAAGGTGATAGATCCTATATCTATACATATTTCAAACATTTTCAGTTTGTAGCTATGAGCCCTCAGGGCTCACAGGCCCACCTAACCGTTTTGTAAGGCATCAACCCGCTGGAGTCACAAACAGCGTAGGGTTAGCCAGAACCGTATACATACACCGCATTTGACCGTGTATTTGGTGATTCCCCTGCCAGAGATATCGTATGTACACCGTATATAAAACATAAATGGTTCTGGCCAATTCTACAAAGGCGTGCGCACCTCAAACACTTCCAACTCCACAGTGAAGGAGCCTTCGGTCCCACATAGCCCCACTCCCAGCAGCTGGCACGCCCGGTCTACAGTAAATACCACCTGCAGGTGGAACGATCACGGCAATGTATGTATTAGATATGGTACTTGCATCCATGCACACCTGCACAAAGGCTTACGTGTGCACAACAAGCACACATGAGCTGCACTGCGAACCATCTGTAGGAGGAGAAACGATGATGGCATTCTTGCACTACATCACACACACAAACACGCGTGCACACCCACCCACACCTCATCCTGGCATCCTGATACATCCAGCTATCCTCCGTATTCAGAGGCAAACACACACGCATGCACAAACACACCTCATCCTGGCCATCCTCATACATTCATCTATCCTCCGTGTTCAGAGGCAAACACACACGCAGGTACAAACACACCTCATCCTGGCCATCCTCATACATCCAGCTATCCTCCGTGTTCAGAGACACCGCCCGCTGCACCCGCGTCAAAGCAAACGGGAACTTGTCAATGGCACTGACCAGACCGGCCAGGCCGTAAAAGTCGGCTTCAGCCCGCAGCTCTACGAGGTACCTGTGTGTGTGCGTGTGCATGTGTTGTGTGTATGCGTGTGTGCGTGTGCACAAAAAAGGTGCAGGGCATAAGTCTTGTGGGGTCCTCGTTACAGGTCACTGGCTCCTGATGCACTTGGGGCTGGAAGAGCCGGCATTTGTAGGGTTGGTTAGAAGTGTAAATCTGCACCGTATATGACCATATGCATGGTGATTTCCCTGCTAAAAATACCGTATGTACACCGTATATACCTATAAATGCATGGTTCTGGCCAACCCTAGGCATGTGTATGCTACAGCTCTGTTCAGGCATCTGTGTGTGTTGTGCACGTACACATTGTAGAGTGTTTGTTTTGTGAAGGCATGCACAACACGTACATCAATTGGCTCCCCACGTGGAGCCACAGGAGTTGGCTTCTGCCTTCTGCCTTTTCCTTGCGGCTCTGTTATAATATAATAATGAATATAATTATAATGATAACAATAATAATATAATATAATGTAATATAATACCGATGCTTTGTTAGGCTGACTGATCTAGGGCCAGAAACAATCACGTGAGGGGGTAACAAAATGCGTGTTTTTTGCGATGTGGTATCCAGGACTGGCCAGGCTGCTATGTCAAACATATTTGTTTTCTGCGGGAGGTTTCCGCGTAAATTTAAGACTCGCAACGTTCAGTCAGTGCCATTGGGAAGCACGTTGTGAAAGGGGTATCTCTGTCATACTTTAAAGTCAGCGAGGGACTTTGTGCGTCAGGCCTGTGTGCCCCTACTGAGCGGGCAGAGAAAGGCCAGAGACACTGTGCATTCAGCAACCACATCAGCTAGAGCCACACTGCTGCATACCAAGTGTGTTTGTCGTTCCTTTTATTTTTTTTCTAAAAAGGCAGTCGTATACGTGCAAAATTAAGGTGGTTGTCGTTCAGTTATGAAGATGTGTGAGATGGACGTCACAACGTAATTGATACACACACGCACACAAACACACACGTACACATGCACACACAAGGGAGTGCTGATGACTACAGCTATGTATGGCCGCCATTTGTGATGGCGCCCTCAAATGTGGCATCAACATTGTCTCCCTCTATGAATTGCAATGCCAAGTGATCTAGTTCACACTCGTTTGAATTTCGACCGCCATCTGATACCACTGCACGTGAACACATATGCACAATCACGAATGGAGATTTTTTGAACACATACAGTCTATTTACTGCATGTGTGTCTGTTTGTGGGAGGACCACAAGCTGGTACTCTCTCTCTCTCTCTCTCTCTCTCTCTCTCTCTCACACACACACAAACACACACACATACGCAAAGACAGACAAATGGTTGCCATCTAGAAATTGTTAATCTGTTAAACTGGCAAATCCAAAGAAACAATAAAACACTGGATTAAGCTCCGACACACACACACACACACACACATACACACACACACACACAAATACGCACTTGAAGTCGTTGCCATCTGAGGGATAGTTGAAATTGCCGTCACGCAGAAAGTTAAGGATGTCATGGAAGTGCCTACCATCCCTGTATTTGTAGGGTAGGTCAAAAATTTCATCCATTCTTGTCCAATTCGACGACCTGCTAGGACAATTGCGTGTGCGTGCTATGCATGCAAGCGTGCGTGTGTGTGCATATTGTATATTGTGTGCTGTGGATGCGTGTGTGTGTTGTGTGCCTGCATGTGGGTGTGCTGTGCATGCGGGTGTAGAGTGAGAGCCCAAGAGGGACTTTCGTGGAGGCACTGGCTGTCCCTACAACAACAGAAGTTATCGTGTGAAGGCATGAGGTGGAGGAGGTTCGACAGGACTGTGTGACCCTGCACTGAGAATGACCATACGTTTTAAAGATCCCTCGCCATAATTTTACTGTACAGACACTGTTTCGCTTGTTTCATGAGCATATTTGCTTTGCATGTACCAAGTGATCTCGCACAAAGAGCAGCACAAATGCAGGACGATGCCATCAATAGCAACAGCTGGTGAATTGTTGCACATTTGGTAGTAAGCCCGTACTAGCGACTAGCGAGATCTAGCGAGATACAGAGGTTTCTCTCAAAATACGCAGAAGCACGCATAAACACACCATACAAACACACCATACACACACACACACTCACACACACACACACACGCGCGCGCCTGTCAATGAAGAAGCACCCCTGGTCATCCGTTTTCAATTCATGCCGCCCACTGAACATGGCGTTGAACAGGCTCTCTGGCGCATTGCGCAGTGTGGAGAGGGTGGTAGTAAATTTGCACCCCCCTACACTGAGGATTACCTGTGCATATATGTGTGTGTGTGTGTCTGTGTGTGAAGGTATGTGTGTGTGCGCATGTGTGCAGAAACGACATTCTTGAAAGTGCCAGAGCTGCATTTCATTTGCTTACAGGGATATAGCAATACGCACATGTACACAGTACACAGTGTACAAGATAAAACACGCACACCTGCTCACTATCACTCAGAACGCTGGCCACGCGTGATGTCTCCTCAGCAAATTTCTGCTGGTCCTCCTCCAATTGCTGACGGGCAACAGCGAGCTCCTGGCGCTCCTTCTCAACCTGTGTTTCACGAGTGTTATTAACACACAATTGCTCATGGAGGCAGGCATCGTTGACTGATGAAGAAGGAAAACAGGTCTTCAGGCTTGAGTGTGTGACTGTATGTACAAATGTGTGCATGTCCGTACCATGTGTGCAAATGCGTGCAAATGCATGCACCTAAAAGTATACCTGCTTGAATCTGCGCAGTTCTTGTGCAATTAGATTGAGCACACAGTCGTGTATTTGTATGCATGTATGTTTGTGTGAGTAAGTATATGTGGATGTGTGCGTGCCCATGTGCGTGCGTGTGCATGTGTGCATGCTTGTGTACATGTGTGTATGCGTGTGTATGTTTGCGCACACGTGTGTGGGCGTGCGTGAGTATGCGTGTTCATGTGTGAAGGTGTTTGTGTTTTTGCATGTGTGCGTGTACACACGTGTGTTAATGTGTACCTGTGTGTGTATGTGCGTGTACGTTCATGTGCATGTGCGTGCGAGTGTGCATGTGCGTGTGTGTGCCTGTGTGTGTGAGTGTGTGTTGCGTGCGTTGTTTGTGTGTGTTTGTGTTCTTGTGTGTGCGTGTGTGTGTGTGCGTGTGTGTGTGTTTGTGCGTGTGTGCGAGTGTGTGTGTGTGGGGGGGGTGTGGGTGGGTGTGGGTGGGTGTGTGAGTGTGTGGGTGTATGTATGTGTCTGTATCACGTACGTGGGTCTGTAGCTCAGCAATTGCGGCATGAAACTTGGTGAACGGGTTGTCAAGTGGTGAACGGGTTGTCAAGTGTTGGGCTGCTGGTTTTAAGTGCTCAGTGGCCATTCTGGAGAGGCATTTTTACTCAATCCATTCGTGTAAATTAGATAAAACTCGTTTTATGTTATGTAGATATGCATATGTAAATTTGTTTGCACAACCCTACTTTGTTTGCCCGGACCTTACATTTTTAATATAAAGTGTGTGCCATGCCGCAGTATAATTTCAAGGCCATTCGGGCCGTGCCCTCAAGCAAGGCAAGTGTCGCAATTGTGCTTGCCGTCGCAATTGTGCACGCGATCATAGTTCACGACTGTAACGCAACAACACAACAACACAACAACACAGGACTTCATCGACATCGTGCTGAGCAAAACCCAGCGGCAGACACCAACGGTCGTTCACAATGGCTGGAGCATTCAGCGCATCCGTCAGTTCTACATGCGCAAGGTCAAGTTCACGGCGCAGAGCTGGAACGAAAAGCTCACCCTCATCCTGGACGACTTCCCAAAAGTCGACGACATCCACCCCTTCTACTCCGACCTGCTCAACGTGCTGTACGACAAGGACCACTACAAGCTGGCGCTGGGCCAGCTGAACACGGCTCGTAACCTGATTGACAAACTCGCACAGGGTGGGTTTGCCGCCTTGTTGCAAGCGGGCTTTTTAAGCACAACCCTAGTTTTTGTGGAGGCTGTGCCCGCCTCTTGGACAAACACAGAGAGAGAGGAGGACTCCTGCAGTCTTGGGCAGACTGCTTGGATGTTGCATGCCACATCTTGCGCGCCTATTTCTCTTTAGGAAGAAGGCTTGTGCTGCGAGTTAGTGCGCTCTGTTCTCTCCGCACATCTTGCGTGCATTAATCTCGCAGCACCCAGCTCTTTAAGCATTCAGCCTTATGTCTCTATCCCTATGTCCCTATCTCTAGGTCAAGCAGACAGGTCTAGTGCCCATCTATCGCCTCTTTTCCCTTGCGCTGCAGACTATGTGCGTCTGGTCAAGTACGGAGACTCGCTGTACCGCTGCAAAGAGCTCAAGCGAGCAGCTATGGTCAGTGCTACACACACAGCATAAAGCATGCATGCATCCTCTCACTCCAGATTTATAGAATGTTGCACGTGTACGTCCCCAAATGTTCAGAGCATGCTCTTTTACGCCATTGCACTTACTTACTCGCCCACATGCAAATGCGCACATACACATAAACACGCACACACGAACAGACAGACGCACAAGCACACACATGCACATGCAAACCCGCATGTGCACGAACATCTCAGAAAATCACACTGCGATGCACTTGCTTGTGCGCACACAAGCATACACACATGCACACACAACACACACAACACGCGCAACACCCCCCCCTTACCCCCACACACACAATAACGTATGCATGCACCCATAAAAACCTCTGCAGGGTCGCATGTGCACCCTTATGAAGCGCCAGGGACCCAGTCTAGCCTACTTGGAGCAGGTCCGCCAGCATATGGGCCGTCTTCCTTCCATTGACCCCAACACACGTAGTGTGCTGCTCTGTGGCTACCCCAACGTGGGCAAGTCATCCATGATGAACAAGCTGACCAAGGCTGATGTGGATGTGCAGGTGGGAGGGAGGCGAGGGTGCAGGGACACCCTGTGTGTCTTTATGCATTGCATGTGCACACACATACATGCACACATAAACACAATGCACACAAAGAAAGCACGTATGCACTTTAACCCATGCACGTTGTATATCTGCACGCACATAAACAAAACGCAACTTCATGCGCATGCACGCACATCTCCAATTGTGCATGGTGTGTGTCTTAACGTATCCCTGCGAATTTGAATGCGGACATGGTAGTGCATGTTTGGCCAAGACCAAGAGAAGCAGGCTGTGCAAAACCTTGCGGCACACCACACACACAACATACGCCTCTGCAGCCGTACGCCTTCACCACCAAATCCCTGTACGTGGGCCACATGGACTACAAGTACCTGAGGTGGCAGGTCATCGACACGCCAGGTATCCTGGACAGGCCCTTAGAGGAGCGCAACACGATTGAGATGCAGGTGTGTTTGTGTATGTTTGGGTATTTGAGTGTGTGTGTGTGTATGTGTGCGCTTGTGTATGTATGTGTGTACTTGTGCATGTGTTGTGTGTATGTACATGTGTGAGCGCACTCTGGCATGCACGTAAGAGTGCATGCACTTGTGAGCGTGTGCAAGCAGTGAGAGCATAAGTGCGCTTTTCGTGCTTTTTGAGTGAAGTAGTAGCCCTCAAGGAGCAGGACTGAGTGTCAGGCCTTCAGTAGGTGCAGGAATAAAGCCTTCTTTCCGCCACCTCCGAGAGGTACTGCACTAGCCCTTAGCCTTTGTGAGTGCCTCAGTTCAGCTAGCTATGCATGCATGCTTCAGAATAGTTGCTAGATGTCGTCAACAATGAGCAAAGCAACCTTGCAGATCAGTGTGATTGCTCGTGAGCAGCGTGCTGTCTTTTCACGAGCGGTGCCTCACGGAACAACTGCATGATGCTTATGGAACAACACCAGCGGAGAGTGAGTTCAAAGCCTCGGTGTTGAAAGGCCCGTGCTTCTCACAACAACACAGCTATCTCCGCTGCGGTCGTGTGTCACACCACAGTAAAGAGTGAGCACAAGTTGTGGGTCCTCAACCACACCATAATAATTTACGAACGTGGTGGGTCCTCAACAGACAAGTCCATTGTCCCACGACACCCTGCTTGCAGTCCGTCACGGCCCTAGCCCACCTGCGCGCTGCGTGTGTGTACATCGTGGACATCAGTGAGGAGTGTGGGTACACCATCGCCCAGCAGGCCGCACTGTTCCACTCCATTAAAGCCCTGTTTGCCAACAAGCCCATCCTCATCATCTGCAACAAGATCGACGTACGCCAGTGAGTGCGGCGCGTTTGTGGCTTTGCGCACCTATGTGATTTGAGGGGGAATATTGTAGCTGTGCCGCTTCAACAAAGCCCCACACAGTCCAAGCCATGGCGGCTAGCTGCTATTCCCTGTTGATCTTGCTGCTGCAAAGCTTGCTGCAAATCGCAGAGAGCTCCAGTGGTAGTAGTGTAACTGGGTTGTCACTTGAGTCACACACTCAAACGTGCTCAATTGGCTGCGTGTGCTCTTACATGTATGTGTGGTGCAGGCGTGTGTGACGTGTGTCTGTTTGTGCGTGTGCGTGTGTCTGCAACATGAATCACGGTCTGTATCCCTGCTTTTTTTGCCCGTAATTTTTTCAAGGGAGACTGCAGCTCCGTCATGAGTGTTTTTTGTTAAGCAGCACCGCACACAGACACTACAGGGATGCTGCCTTGTCACGTGCTGGCTGCACAGGTATAGAAGCCAGTATGATTAAGGAACAAGTATTCCCTTGTTTTCACCTCTTTCAACAGGGCAGGGAGCAGCCAGTCATTGACAGTCACTGAAAGCCAGTTACCAACGCAAAGCGTTGAACAGGTCATCAAACTGCTCCCTCTTTTGACCTCTCCATACTGTGTTTTATGATGCTGCAGGTATGACGACCTCAGCGACACCGAGCAGGCTACCATTGAGGGCATGGTCGCGGAGGCCAAGCGCATCAGTGCTGGCGCAGCGCTGCCAATGGATACAGAAATGGCCGGAGGGCAGGTGTGTATTTGTGTGTGTGTGTGTGTGTGAGTGTCTGTGTCTGTGTGTGTTTGCGTGCTTATGAGCTGTAACAATGTAGCACCTTGTGCCTGTGTTTAGAGCAGAGCAAGCGCCGGTAGGAAATGGATTTGGTCCATGTGTTTGCTACCAAGCTCATGGATTAAGACCCTTTTGTGCTGTGTTGGGCAGATTTGATTTTGGCCCAAGCTGAGAGCAGCAACAAAGTTTGGTTCCAGTCACATTAATGTTGCGCTGTGTGTGTACGTCTCGCCAAACCCACTCCAGCTCTTTCAGGGAGGATGCTGATTGTATTGTCGCACCCTTGACAATGACAAAGAGCATGGGCTTGCGTTTTGGCATGCAAACTGGTCCGCACCTTTCTGTTCAAGTGTACTTGTGCGCCTATGAACGTATGCTCCATGTGTGTGTATGCACGCACGTTGGTAACCTAGGTACAGCCAAGGCATGGTTCCCAAAGCTGAGCTTCTTTTCCCAGCCCTGACAAGCCCGGACAAAAAGTCTTGGCCATGGGTATACTGAACCTTTACTCTGATTGTGAGAATTTGATGATTGGTACGTGCAATGAAAGTAGTTGTAGCTCATACGCTTGGTAGTATGCATTCGATGCATGATCCTCAGGAGACCGTACTTTCAGTGGTGATGATGACCAGGCAATCTGCTGTGTGTCGAGCTCAAGAGCCTCAATGAAGCAGATTGCCTTGACGTCGTTCAGAGTCATGGCATGTGACTGCTCGCCTGCTTGGCATCATTCAGGGTCTGTGGCTTCATTAATGGTCTGTGGCATGTGACTGCTGGCTTGCTTGACGTCGTTCAGAGTCATGGCATGTGATTGCTCGCCTGCTTGGCATCACTCAGGGTCTGTGGCATGTGACTGCTTGCTTGCTTGGCGGCATTCAGAACCTTGGCATGTGACTGCTCGCCGGCTTGGCTTCCTTCAGGGTCTTGGCATGTGACTGCTTACCTGTGTTTGTAGCCTTGCTTCACTTTAGTAGATGAAGGCCAAAATGACTCTTTCGTTGTCTTTATACGCGCACATCATCATCATCTTCACCATCATCATCATCTGCAGGAGGAGTCAGAGGGAGAGCAGGTGCTGCTGAAGATGAGCACCTTGAACGAGGAGGGCATCATGCTGGCTAAGAACGTGAGTGGCGTGCACAGTGTGCACTCATAGTTAAGGTTTCACAGCATGAGTTTATGGAAGGATTCCAGGAACGCCAGACATTTACGCTTGCTGCATGGAAACCGACAACTGCTGCATAGAGTCGATTCTGTCAGCATAGGAAGGGTGCGTGCTGATCAGGAATGCAAGTGGCATCAAAGCGCTTGGTTCTTCTGACCTGTGGGGCGGCAGCGCAATGACTGCAAATTCACTTGTGTGTTTGTACGTAAAATGCGCTTGTGATAAACAACAAAGGCAAAAGCACGCTTGTGAGTTCACCGCCCTAGTTCTGTGACCGGTCTTATTGCAGGCTTTGGGCAAGACCTGGTTCTGGTGTTTCCTGTTATTTTTGAATTTAGACGCAACCTGGTGAATCGTGATGCAAGAGAGCGCGAGGAGCTGCTTCTTCGTCCAAGCCAACACTCACACACCGTCACGCTCATACACAATGAGCGACCCAAACGTTCGCGCCTGTTGAGCTGTGCACACAAACACAACACACTCTTTTTGTTGCGTGTGCAGATTGCCTGCGAGCGGCTGCTCAACTTCCGCGTGGAGATGAAGGTGGCTGGCAAACGCATCGGAGATGTCCTGAACCGCATCCACATTGCGATGCCCAAGACCAGGTGAGCATGGCGTTTGTGGATGTTGATGTTGACCTGTGAAGGCCACTGCCAGGCCAAACAAGGCCCATAAAGTGGGCCAGAGCTGGGCCAAACAGGCACATCAAGGCTTTATTTAAGGCCAAAATACGAGGTCAAAAGAGTAGGCCGAACAAGGCCAGTAGACAAGCCCAAACAAGGCCATTAACATATCAAGAATCCCGAAAACAAGGCGCATCAAGGCCAAGAAGCAAGGCCAAAAAAAGTGCACGGGGGTCGTGTAGGCTTACAATTAGTGTACGTATTAAACTGGAAGGGCTGTAAATGTTAATCAACAGAGTAAGAATCGGCATCACCTACATCTGCTGCGCTTGGGTGCGTTGTAGTAAGGTGCGTAGAGCTCTTAGATTGTGAGGTTCATTCGCTGAATGGTGCAAATGTCCACTTAGAACCGTGATCCATCGATTGAACCTGACAGCTGGAGGCTCTGTTCACTTCATTTTGGGCGCTGCAGCATTAAGACTTAAAACCCTGGACACTCACTTCCAAATGATAGAACCTGAAAGCTAGGGGGCCCCACTACAGGCGTTGCGGCGCAAAAATCCTGCATCTCTCACCTGTCATTTGCCCAACCTTACAGCTAGAGAGCTCTCTTTTTTTCGTGTCAGTGCTAGGTTTCAAATCGAAAAGTTATTGTTTACGCCCGTAGCAACGTTGCAGCGCTCAAGACTTATAAAGCAAGTATTCCCGTGACCAAAAAAATGCGGCCAGTCCTCCTCACACTAGTAAGGTCTGCACCCCCCCCCAATGCAGCAAAATGTGGCAAGCATTTCCTCAGCACACGTTGTAATGACTACACACAGGGACTCAGTGGCACGGCCGCCTGTCATCCCCCCAGGCGTGGCTGAGGCCCGAGCCTTAAGAGAAGCAGGACAGAAGCGAAAGACGCAGCGGCAGTTCCAAGAGGAAGCAGGGGGCGCAGGTGGGAGGCAGGCTGATGTGTGTGTGTGTGTGTGTATGTGTGTGTGTTTGTGTGTGTGTGCGTGTGTGTGTACGTGTGTGTGCATGTGTGTACTTGCACGCAGCTGTCAGAGTGGCTCAGATCGGAGTGACTTAAACTAGGATTGCCTGGCGTTGTGTGCATTGGATATGTAAACCAAAGATTTCCCTGCCCACATATGGCCAATATTATAAACAGCATACTCCAATCATCAGCTGTGTGTGCTAGCGTGTGCACTGTAAGCAGCAACTAGAGCACGGCCGGTTATCGTGCACAGAGCCGAGCAGTGGCTGCCTGCTCTTTTTCCCCTGCTCATGACGTGTGTGTGTCAATGTGCAAGCGTGTTCACCTGCACAGAGTGGGGATGGGACATGTACTCTCTGAATATTTTAACTAATGCCTTAGACACAGGCATTTGCTTTTATTTGTGGTATTCGTGCTTCCTTCCCTGATCGAGCTATTGGCGGCAGTATAGCAAGGGCATTTAGCAGTATAGCAGTAAAGCAAGGGCATTCACAGTGCCTCACGGCAGGTGCTCACTTCACTGTCTTCTCTCTCACTTCGTGCACGTCTGCCTGCAGGAGTGTACTCACATGACCAGCGGCAGCTTTACGACCTCAAAGACCCTGCCTGGAAGCATGACATCATGCCAGAGGTGTGTGCGTGCATTTGTGGGTGGGTGGGTGTGGGTTGTATGTGGGTGTGTAAAATGCATTTGTGCAAATTTTGTGTGGTGTGGATTTGTAACTGCTACATCAGAACAAAGTAACGTGTTGAGCAGAGTTACACGTAGAGCAGGGTGCCACAAAAGATGCAAAAAAAGGTGCCTCTGCTTTGTTGTGAGGCACCCCGGCACAGATGTGGAGAGCGTAGCTGGGTTGGAAACACGTCACCCAGGGTTACTGTAATAAGGCCTGAAGGCTGCAGGATCATTTCTCAGCAGCAGTTGGGTGTTTGGGTGCGCGTGATCTGTTTAACATTCCGTCTGCGCTTCATCGAGAAAAAACACCCGGACAAATACAGTTGGTGAGGTGGTGGTCAAAGGTATTGAGCTGCGAGCAAACGCAGCCTGTAAAGCGCGCGCGCTTGTAGGCAGGGCACACAGCTAGAGTTGGCCAGGATCATGAATGTCTGTGCTGTCATCTACACTATGCATACACAGTTAGTGACACAAACTTTTACCGTTGTGTACAGCTTGTAAAACAGCCATTCTGGCCACTGTTTTAAGAATAATTTGTGGCATATGTGTGTGTCACTCATCCTCTCTCTTACCCCCATCATAGTAGTGCAGGAGGTAAAAGATTTTTACGTTACTAATGCAAACCCTGTCGACTCTTTTCCTCGCAGTTGTGGCGAATCCGTTACATCATGGACTTTGTGGACCCTGACCTCATGGAAACTTTCAAATGCAACCCTCTTGCCTCCCTTCCTCGCAGTTGTGGCAAAGCCGTAACATTCATGGACCCTGACATCGATGAAATGTATGAACGTACGATATAAATGCAATACGATAAAAATATTACGATAAATAATAATACAATAAAAATAATACGAAGCACTAACATGTCCCATCTCCTTTCCTCGCAGTTGTGGCAAGGCCACAACATCATGGATTTTGTGGACCCTGACATTGATGCCAAGCTTGCAGAGCTGGAGCTGGAGGAGACTGAATTAGAGGTGGGGGGGCATGAGCTTTGATTGCACACAGAAAGGGGCTTACATTACAATTGGTGGAATTAGTCAGGAGCACAGACCTTGCCAGAGAGAGTTGGTACCAGGATGTCCTTCTATATATTTCTATATATGGCCCAGACTGAAATGGCATGAGCCTGCAGGTGCAATTGTTTTCTGTTGCCTTCTCCTGTGCTCCTGGCTTGGCAGGGTGCTGTGTTGATAGGGTGCCATGCCCCTGGCATGGTAGGCCACTGTGTTCAGCAGGGTGCCCTGTCATAGTGTACTACTTACTATATACAGCAGGGTGCTGTGCTGTAGGTACTGCTAGATGCCGTGTTCTACAATAACTATATAGCAGGGTGCAATGCCATAGGCATGGTGGTGTACTGTATAGCTAGGTGCCGTGTCATTATACTATATACAGCAGGTCGCTATGCTCCTGGCATGGCATGGTACTGAATGTAGTCAGAGTAGCATGCTTCTGGCAGGGGACCTGGATTATATCAAAGCAGGTGGGCACTCCCTGCAATAGTGCAGCTAACATTCAGAGCTCGGTCAATCTCTTTGATAGGCCTATTATTTTCCCTGCTTATGCCCGGCACGTCAACTCCTGCTCACACAAAGATGCTCGCACACATACTCACATACACACATGCGTACACACTCGCACCACACACACCCACTCCTTCCTACAACCTTGCAGAAAGCCCATGCAGAACTCATAGCTTCAGACATGGAAGAAGACAAGCTGACAGATGAGCAGAAAGAGGACTTGAAACGAATTAGACAACGCAAGAAGCAGGTGAGGCTTTGGTTGCTATTTATGAGCCACACAGATTTCAGATTGGAGCGTGTGGTTTGGTTGGAGTACACAGGCACGCAGCCTAGGTAGTCCAACATAGAAGGACAAGGGGAGACATTAGTATTCAACGCTTGAGCGTCTGTGTGTATACGAGTGATTGCGCTTGATATGTTTTTGCCGTCTTTTGTGCGTACATGTGCACTTGAAATAAAAGAGGAATACACATGACCCTGTGCATTCTCCTCTTATTTCACAACTGCAATATAAAATGTGAGTGCGGCACAGTACATCGTTCATGTCCAGACCCTTGATTGAGCCCACGATGAAGCGTGCACATGCAAACTGTAACAGAGTAAATGTAACAGAGTAACTATAACAGAGTAATTGTAACAGAGTGATCGTAACAGAGTAATTGTAACTGAGTAATTCACATGTAAATGATAACAAAGTAGAGGTGCTAGTACATTGTGTGTCGCCGACTTTCTCTTTTGCCTCAGAGATGAGCACACTATTTATGAAATTTGTGTGTGTGCATGTGTATGTGTGTGTGTGCATGTATGTGTGTGTATGTGATACATGACCTAATTTCACGTCATACCTCAGTTTGGGCTTGCACATTGCCGAAGCTTTCTGAAACTTGTGTGTGTGTGTGTGTGTGTGTGTGATACGTGACCTAATTTCACGTCATACCTCAATTTGGGTTTGCACATTGTATTCAAATTGTGCACCTGTGTCTCTCTCGTCTGTGTGCACCTGTGTCTGTGTGCACCTGTGTCTCTCTCCTCTGTGTTCCTTTCTTCGCATCGTGCTTGTTCCCTTTTTGCTCTACTCAGTCCTTTTCCTTAAAAAAACACATCTCTTTGTGCACACAGCATCACTTTTATTAATCAATGGCATGCACAGTGGTGTTGCTCACTCCTTGTAACTTGAACACACGCAAACACACACGCACACACACCTTGATAAACTCGCACACGCAGATTGTGACAGAGCACCGCATGAAGAAGGGTGTGACAGGGCGGCAAGCTGTGCTGCCCCACAAGGCTGATGGCACAAAGAAGCTGACCACAGATAACATGCAGGTGAGGGGAAATGTGTGTGTGTGCGCTTGTGTGTGTGTGTGTGTGTGTGTGCACGCGTGTGTGTGCATGATTTCTGCATCTGAGTGTTTGCGTTTTTTTTATACTTCAGTAAGATCCAACGAGGTGCTGAATGGCTGGTTCCGACGTGTTCATGTGCTGCAGCGCTTCGTGTGTGAAGGAGAAAGAGAGAGTGTGGACGTTTATGCGTGCATGTATGCAACTGGGTGTGAATAACAAGTCAGGACATCAGATTAAAGCCACTGCTTCCAGCCTTAAGAGTGCTGAGACAGGGGAGCTGGATCCGTTGATCCATTGCTGCTGTTATTGGCGTGTGTTGTCTTCAGCGCTCTCTTAGTAATGTACACACCACGAATACGCACCCGCCAGAACCCTGAATGATTCATTACATCATGAACCTGCAACTCAACTCATTGCCCTAAATTATTATTACATCATAAACCTGCAACTTAACTCATTGCCAGCTGCCGCTTGAGCCATAAATTCAGAAGTAGCTGCTTGAGTTATCGTATCACACCCGGATGGCTCAGCAGCTGCTGGCATGACTGCGTGTGTGTGTGTGTGTGTTGAGAGATATGTGTGATCACTTTGAGTGCAAGCAGGGAAGGATTATAGAAAGCAATATCCAGAATTTGAGCAACGCTGGATTGCTGGAGCTTCTTGCTTGGGTTCAACTTCGCGAGCACACACAAAATCACAGGCATACACACACACACACAAAAACTCACATACTCACATACTCACACACACACTTGCATACACACTTACTCACACACATACTCACATACTCGCATACTCACCTGCATGCACACACACTCACACAAACTCACATACACACAAACACACATTTGTGCTTACACTACACGACAATTATCACAGAAATCCTTGGGGGCTATGGGCATTGATACCAGCTTAGCGGTGGCTCGTGTGCGGAGCGAAAGCAGAGGGCGCAAGCGCGAGCGCTCTGCCAGCAGAGGTATGCCAACATGCTGCCTGACGCAATAACGCCATTGCCAGTAAGATCATGGGCATACAGCACTCAGCATGCACACACAGATCAAATACCCGTAGGTACCGGTGGATACCAATACTTATGCGCAGATGCACGCGAGTGCGCACATATTCACACAAACGCATGTGCGCACACTTGCATGTTCACACAACACACATGCACGCACAGTTTTAACATATATGCACATCACACACTGTAACACACTGTAATACACTGTAACACGCTGCAACACACATAACACACTGTAATAACTGCACCCCTTGTGCACTTGCAGGCAAGGCAGAGGGCAGTGCCGGAGGGGAGGATGTGGACATGGAGGAGGAGCCCAAGAAGCGGTTGCACAGCTCCAAGTCGAGGTGGGTGATCAGGGGTGGTCAGGATGTACATTTTTGTATGGGCAAGTGTGTGTGCCTGCACGTGGGATTCATTGAATGGTTTTACCCATGATAAGCGACTGCTCAGTGGCAGTGTTTTCGTGTCTGGTGTGGTGATCTCCAGACCCCCTTTCGAACTGAAATCAAAAATGTTTATTTTCTTGATTTGGGGTCAAAATAATAAGTAACATTTTTGATTTGGGGTCACGTGGTACTTTGTATGGGCAATTTGTGTGGGCAAGTGTGTGGGCCTGCACGCGGAAGTCAGGGAATTTATTGAATGGTTTTGCACCACAAAAAGCAAAACCTCAGCTCGGTGTGGATTTGGTTGGTTGTGTCCTAGTGTGTATGGTGTGAAAGGGTTGTCGGCCATAATCACATTACTCAATAACATGACGTGAGCCATGCAGAAATACGCATAGAAAGTACCGTGAACGCCGAAAGTTGCCCTGCTAAAGCTTTCTTGCACAAGTTCGCTTTGTGCCCACACTGCACATGCACATTTCGGCTTGCATCCATTACAAAGAAATGAGCTTGAGTGTTAGCAATGTTTTTTGCTACGGCCTATAAGGCCATGAAGCGTGCCTTACTTAATATAAAATTACAAATGCGGTCTTTTCTCATTCTTACTTGGGCATTCACACGCACACACAAACAAACGCACACGTATACTTATGCACACGTGTCTGCATCCCTCTTTACTCCATCTTCATGCAGGTCAATGTCACGCGGCCGCTCGCTGTCAATGGCAGAGCCCACGGAAACGGGCCTCAAGGACGCCAAGATGCGCAACAAGAGTCTGAAGATGCACGACAAGGCTCAATGGAAGATGAACAAGATGGCCAAGGTGAAGGGTGAAAGGGAAAGGGAAGATTAACAATGCAGGCCTCTTACATCTGTGGAGGGAGCACTCGCCAAAGGGTTCTCCGCTTGGATCTGGGGCAGGTTGATATGCAGCATTTTGTATGTTTGACAGCAAGTTGGCTGATGATGTGATGAATGCAGTTTTGGGTGATTATGCTACACACACACACACACACACACACACACACACACACACATACACACACACACACAGGTTGGCGAAGCGGATCGTGTCATCCAGACCAAGATGCCCAAGCACTTGTTCTCTGGCAAGATGAAGGGCCAGCACACACGGCAGAGCAGATAAGCGCCCGCCACCGCAACGGATGGCAAATGGCAAGGGATCCAAGGATTTCTTACACACCACCTACGTCTGCTGTTACGTTCTTTATGCTTTCTGTGCTCTGCCGTCTTTCCTTGTCTGGCTCCTTACACTGTGAAAACACTGTTCTTTTCGATGTCACGAACTCGTCTTTCACCTCTTACCCCTCTAGCTTTGAACATCCATTTCCAGCTCGCTCGGATCTTAGGCCTGCAGCAGGCTGGTCTTCATTATATGGACCATTTGGCTCCATTTTTAGTTGGTTTCTTTCGCTTTTTAAATATGTAGGATTGAATGGCGAGCAAGGTAACCGCCATTGTAACAAGTTGTGCTCGTTCCAGGTATCACCAATGAAAGTGATGTTTTCTGGGTATGGTGACAGAGTTTATAGAGGTGACACCTAATAAAATTGTGCTAATGCAGCCAGACCTCATTGAGGATATCATTTGTTGGGCTGCCGAGCAAACAAGGGGTAAGGGGTAAGGGTTACACAGCTATATCCGCCAGCGAGGGCAGTTGAGCTATAGCAAAAAAAAAAAGGCAGCTTCAAGAAGAGAAGGAGGCCAGACTGAACAAGACACCAGAAAAAGAGAC
>Ga0307968_1001344_pt1 | contig 19979 bp, 19 predicted proteins | sample OrgLakmetagen650_FD_201834 | JGI IMG/M metagenome (GOLD analysis project Ga0307968, IMG submission 201834) | Saline water microbial communities from Organic Lake, Antarctica - #650 | ecosystem: Environmental > Aquatic > Non-marine Saline and Alkaline > Saline | place: Antarctica: Organic Lake...
TATCTAAGGCACAAGCATAAAAAGGATGGTTAGCACAGCGCAAGCTGTGCTAAGAGAGTACTAACTAACGTTCGGTTGTACTCGCCTCCAAGAACTAGAGTACTTCTGCGAGTACTCAGCAGTTTTGCACTGTAAGAAGAGAGCCGTGCACTTATATGGCCTTGGCTTGTGTGCGACCCCAAAGGTGAGCACGGGTTTCTCACTGTAAGAAGAGAGCCGTGCACTTATATGGCCTTGGCTTGTGTGCGACCCCAAAGGTGAGCACGGGTTTCGCACTGTAAGAAGAGAGCCGTGCACTTATATGGCCTTGGCTTGTGTGCGACCCCAAAGGTGAGCACGGGTTTTGCACTGTAAGAAGGGAGCCGTGCACTTATATGGTCTTGGCTTGTGTGCGATTCCAAAGGTGAGCACGGGTTTCGCACTGTAAGAAGAGAGCCGTGCACTCGTATGGTTTGGACGTCCGAACGTGTTTGAACAAGACTTGCAAAAGCGAGCCTTGCGCTGTGCATAAAGGGAAAGAGTGCACTTGCTCTGTCACATTGAGCACAAGCCGGTTTGATAAATGGGTGGCAGGAACCCTGAATTAATTGTACTCTCAAAATAACGTAAGGCATCGTTGAATAGAGGCACCATTGAATAGAGGCATCATTGAGTAGATGCATCATTAAATAGAGGCGTCATTAAATAGAGCCGTCACCAAGTAGATGCATCATTAGTTAGAGGCATCATTGAATAGAGGCATCGTTGAGTAGAGGCATCATTGAATAGAGGCACCATTGAGTAGAGGCATCATTGAATAGAGGCACCATTGAATAGAGGCATCATTGAGTAGATGCATCATTGAATAGAGGCATCATTGAGTAGATGCATCATTAAATAGAGGCGTCATTGAATAGAGGCATCATTAATTAGAGGCATCATTGATTAGAGGCATCGCTGGATAGAGGCGTCATTAAATAGAGGCATCATGAATAGAGGCATCGCTGAATAGAGGCATCACTGAATAGAGGCATCATTAATTAGAGGCATCATTGAATAGAGGCATCACTGAATAGCGGCGTCAATCAGCCTGCGTTTGTCTGCGTCATTGAATGGAAAGGATCGCCTTGCACTTTTGATTGGTTGTGCCACTGGGCCACAAGGCAAAGCAGAATGCTTTTTGCACTGGATTTGAGTGCGTAGTTGAGTTTGGCACTGGATTTGAGTGCGTAGTTGAGTTTGGCACTGGATTTAAGTGCGTAGTTGAGTTTGGCACTGGATCTAAGTGTGTAGCTGAGTTCTTGCTACGAGCTACTAGTAGGCCGAACACAGACACTCATACAACCAGCTCGTTGGCCTGCCAAGGGAAGGGAGGCCTCTGTTAGCCACTCATCACGTGGTGCTCAGATAGAGTGCACTCTATTAGCCACCGCTCTGTTAGCCACTCATCACGTGGTAGATGGGTAAAGTGCGCTTGCTATGTGTCTGCAGAGAACTAATCATGTGGTACACGGATAGAGTGCGCTTGCTATATGCCTTCAGAGGCCCTGGAGGGTCCTTTGGCCTCTGTTAGCCACTCATCACTTCCAACTCGGATAGAGTGCTCTCTGTTAGCCACCGCTCTGTTAGCCACTCATCACGTGGTACTCGGATAGAGTGCGCTTGCTATGTGTCTGCAGAGAACTCATCACGTGGCACACGGATAGAGTGTTCTCTGTTAGCCACCGCTCTGTTAGCCACTCATCACGTGGCACACGGGTAGAGTGCGCTTGCTATGTGTCTTCAGAGGCCCTGGAGGGTCCTTTGGCCTCTGTTAGCCACTCATCACGTGGTACACGGATGGAGTGCGCTTGCTATGTGTCTGCAGGGGCCCTGGAGGGTCCTTTGGTGTGCTTGTCAATTGTTTGCAGGGAACCCAGAGGGTCCTTTGGTGCGCTTGCTATATGTCTTCAGAGGCCCTGGAGGGTCCTTAGGTGTGCTTGTCAATGTCTGCAGGGAACCCAGAGGGTCCTTTGGTGCGCTTGCTGTGTGTCTGCAGAGAACCCAGAGGGTCCTTTGGTGCGCTTGCTGTGTGTCTGCAGAGAACTTGGATGTTTCATTGACGTACTCTTTGTGTGCCTGTAGGGAACCTGAAAGTGTTCAAGACAGGCAACGCCATCACCCCGCTCGTGACTGGGTGGATACCCCTGCTGGCCCTGGATGTGTGGGAGCATGTGAGTACTTGTGTGGGTGTGGGTGTGGGTGTGGGTGTGGGTGTGGGTGTGGGAGTGGGAGTGGGAGTGGGAGTGGCCGTGTCTGTAGGTGTGGATGCAGATGAGGGTGTTGGCTAGACATAAAATGCGAAGTTGGGTTGCCAGGCTGGCTCAAGTTGAATCACCAGGAAGATCCATGCACGTGCGTCCTGCCACGTGCGCATGTCCCGTAAGAGTAGGGTTGGCCATAACCATATATATACGGTGTATATACGGTCTTTTTGGCAGGAACATCACCAAATATACGGTCATATACGGTGTATATATACAATTCTGGCCAACCCTACGTAAGAGCCTGGCCCGATCTTGGGCCAAAAAGATCTTTGATCGGCAGCTTCAATACTGTACAACCCTGCCGCAGGAATTGTCGATGCCACTGTTCATACATTGCTTGCTTTGAAGCATGACAACAACTGATATGGAGCTTGCCAATGAGGGGGCTCAGGAGCAAGGGGGTGCTCGTCACAGCATGCAAATTGGCACAGGGGCGAGAGGGTGCACGTCACAGTATGCAAATTGGTTTGGGAGCAAGGGGGTGCACGTCACAGCATGCAAATTGGCACAGGGGCGAGAGGGTGCACGTCACAGCATGCAAATTGGCACAGGGGCGAGAGGGTGCACGTCACAGCATGCAAATTGGTTTGGGAGCAAGGGGGTGCTCGTCACAGCATGCAAGTTGGCACAGAGGCGAGAGGGTGCACGTCACAGCATGCAAGTTCTGGCCTCCGTTGTCCCTGAGTGTGGTTGAAGGGAACAATACTAGTAATTTTCCGTGCAATGCTACAATCAGCTAGGTTGGCAAGAACAATGTGTGAACAATGAATTAATGTGTGAGCAGTGAATCAATGTGCCCCTTCCAATGCTTATGATATTATGTGTGAAGAACGTATGGTATCAGAACAGGACTGGAAACATTTCGGGTGACTTTGGGGCAAATTGGCCTGGCAAATTGGGTCCATTTTAGATCAAAAATTTTGCACTCCCAAAATGGCTTGAAAATACGATCGAATTATACGCGTGTATCGTATTTAACACTTGCTTACCATATTAAACGTCTCTAATGACCGTATGACACATCCCTGATACTTATACACACACATACAAAGGGTTGCCACGTAAAGGGTTGCCATGTACAGGGTTGCCATGTACAAGGTTGTCATGTAAAGGGTTGCCATGTACAGGGTTGCCATGTACAGGGTTGTCATATAAAGGGTTGCCGAGTAAAGGGTTGTCATGTACAGGGTTGCCACGTAAAGGGTTGCCACGTAAAGGGTTGCCATGTACAGGGTTGCCATGTACAGGGTTGCCATGTAAAGGGTTGCCGAGTAAAGGGTTGCCATGTACAGGGTTACCACGTAAAGGGTTGCCACACCGTACATGGTACATGACCAAATATCTGGCGTTCCTTGCCCTAACGATCGCTTATACGGGAGCCAAAGCTATGTATATTGGCGCTGTGTACCTCGTAGTTTTAGCAGGAAAATTGCTTTACACGCCGTGTTGTTTGTTTGTGTATATGTACAGGCCTAGCCAGCCCGCAGATTCCAAACAATGTAAATTACACTATTTTGTGCTCAGTGTATGGCAGAGGTCTGTTGCTTTCATGGTTGTTGCGCTTACAGTCTTACTAGTCAGTGCAGGAAACTTTCCATTTTGTCGATTACATCATTTTTTGCTCAGCGTACGGCAGAGGTCTGTGGCGTTCATGTTTGCTCTTACACTCTTAATACTCAGTGCAGGAAACTTTCCATTTATGTAGATTACATCATTTTTTGCTCAGCGTACGGCAGAGGTCTGTGGCGTTCATGTTTGCTCTTACACTCTTAGTACTCAGTGCAGGAAACTTTCCAATTGTATAGATTACATCATATTTTGCTCATTGTACGGCAGAGGTCTGTGGCGTTCATGTTTCTTACGCATTTTTGGTGCTCAGTGCAGAAACATTTTCTCACCGCACTTTACACCGCAGGCCTACTACGTTGACTACCGGAATAAGAGGTAAGGTTTATCGTGGCTTTGTCATCATGCAGCGTTACTTACCTTTGGGTTCCTCTCCGTTTAATAAAAAAGCATTTATAATTAAGCAGAGAATACTCGCATCCACCTCCTGGACTCTCTGGTGGTCTGGTTTGCTGTTGATAGCCGTGCATTAGAACGAGGCTGCAAAAGAAAGTGCTGAATTTGCATGCTCTTGAAATGAAACATTTGATACTGCTTGTTTTTGAGCTGGCTCCACTGACAGCATTGCTATGCAAGTGACCTATGTGCATGTAACCTATGTGCTGGCATTGCGCGCTGCAACTCTTGCAGGGCGGACTTTGTCAACGCCTTCCTGGAGCACCTCGTTGACTGGGAAGGTGTTGCTGTGCGCTACGCGGCCGCCCAAAGCATGCAGGAGTAGAAGCCGCCTTCCTGGAGCACCTCGTTGACTGGGACGGTGTTGCTGTTTGCTGCACGGCTGCTCAGAGCATGCACCCACTCCCAAAAAGCATGGTGTGGAGCGAGAGGAATCCTGGAGCACCTCGTTGACTGGGACGGTGTTGCTGTTCGCTACGCAGCTGCTCAAAGCATGCAGGAGTAGCAGGGAGGAGGAGGCGGTGGTAATTTGTTTATGTAAGTGACAAACAATGGAAAATGCAGGCATTAACATCCACTCCCTACATTGATTATAATCTGAATTTGGTAAGAATCCTCTTTTCGTTGTGCTGCTGTGCTTCGATGATGTTGCAACTCTTATCCAATGCTTTGGTGAATGCTGCTGTGTCAGGAAGATGAGAAGAAAATCGTGCGCAGGTCATTTCCATTCTTTTTAGTTTGTGACCTCGAGTTGATGCTGTCGCAGATGCAGCCATGAAGACTTGCTGTTATTATGTTTGGTTGGTATTGTAGCTGATTCCTCGATCAGCAGGAGATTAGTTTTGAATAGAGGCAATTTGTAAAAAATATATTTGCAGGCTGAAACTGGCTTCCCCAGCTTATCGAACGAGACTTGGCAAAATACCCCAAATGAAAAAACAACTACTAGCCAAATCATACGAATCGTCACTGCCAACAATTGGGCGTGACAAGGCCGTGAACTATTCCCCACAACATTAGAGGGGCCACTTTGATACGGGGTGCTACCGTAAAATTTTCCACCAATAGAAGAGCCAAAGGGTTTGCAAAGGGGTAACCGGTCAAGGGTTACAAGGATGGCCTACAGCCCGAGTCCCTGGCTGATGGAAATTGGCTGGTGAAACAAAATCAACCAGTGTCGAAAGGGGTAACCGGTCACCCTTGCTGGGCTGATAGGTAAGGTAAGGTTACATCGCTATATATGGCTCGGGGGGGCAATTGAGCGGAAGCTTGGAAAAAGCCTGAAACCAAACCAAAAAGAACCTAGAAAAAATCAAGGGAAAAGGGCTAGACACTCAGCCACAAAATAGGCCACACCATAAATATTAGGTTGGTTCAAAAAATCCTAGAGTTGGGCTATCATATTGAGGTGGGAAGACCAGCTGGCGGTGCTGTGTGCAAAGGCTAACAAGATGTTCATGCGGACAGTCCAGCAAAATGTATTCTCATCCTGAACAGAGTGCCAGTCACATTTGTCACAGATCCTGAGCTCATAAGGCCTTCTATTCCTATTATGACGCATTCTTTGGACCAGAAAGTTATGGCCAGATAGGCGAAGGCAAGAAAGTGCACGGCTGAGATTGGCTGCTGAAAATATCCAAGCGAAGGTAGATAGGTAACACAGGCTTATGAATTCTTTTTCTGTCATCCCACCAGCCAGGAGCAATCCCCAAAGGTATACCAACAAGTGTCTGGGCTAACCAAAATGTGTCTGGGCTGATAGGCATTGCTGGATCAGCCGGCGAAGAGTCAACAAAGGGTTTACAAAGGGGGGTAATCGGCAGCCATATATGTTGGGCTGATAGGCATTGCTGGATCAGCCAGCGTAAAGTAAACGAAAGGTTGTAAAAGATGATATTGTGATGAAAGGCAACACCTGAGACAATAAAAAGAGCCTGACGGAGAGCCACGACGCAGTTCAGGCATGCTCACTGAACACCATAATGTTTAACCCAAGAGGCGAAAGTAAATGTCCCAGAGGGGGGACACTGAGGCCCAAAATGAGTATGGTTTTTGCATGCTCCTAGAGCAGGTGGCCCTAAATGGTACGTTTCAAGCTCAGCTCTAAGATTCCAACGCAGCTGAGCTTGAAACGTACCAGCTAAGGCCACCTGCCTCAGCAGCCGCGGTGTGAACCTTACTTTTTGAGCAGCCACGTGCTGTATCTGACCAGCCAGCGCAGCAAACTGAGTGGTTTTAAGTGTTTTGGAGTCCTTACATTAAATAAAGATCATTGCAAGAGGAATGGGGCAAAAAGACTAAGTGGTTGGCGAGATATGCAAATTAATGTGCCATTCCCCCTGGAAAGCACCCATCTAGGGTATAGGTGCACTAAGTGTGCTTTTAGTCCTGTCATTCTGTACGCAGGGCGACTTGTCTAAAACTGAGCACATGCTCGGGTAGCTTATAAAGTCAGCATCAGTTTGAAGCTAGGTTGGGTCTAATTTGACGAAGTGAAGTGTGAGTACTACTAGTAGTTGCACCTTTCATGCAAAAGAGCATGTTCGGGCTTTTGCCCAGTGTCCCCCCTCTGGATTTTTCTTTCCTTTTCACGGTGGAGGGTCCCTCCTTACGGTACTCGGTAGCAAAGTGGCTCCTTTTCTTTAATTAATGTGGGAGTGGTTTTCACTGCCTGCATAGTTCTTTCTTTTTTTTTCTTTTGCCCAGTGTCCCCCCACTGGAAGTGTCCCAACTGGAACTCTGGAACTGGAGACCCATGACCGTTTATGCAAAAACACTGGAGGCTGAGTTAAAATTGACATTAGAAGAACCAATAAATGAATGGGGATTGTCACGACAAATCATGATGGTACCGGCTTAAGCATGGATTGGCTATAGTGATGAGGAAATGATTCAAGAGGGTTGAGTCTGTCTCGAGCAAAGGCTGGGAACCGCACTTCTGACTGGCAATTCTTATTCAATTCTCTCTCTTTCTCTGCTGCTTCTTAAATCCAACTTGCTTAAGTTTAGTTTAGTTTGGATTACAAACATGCATTACACACTGGCATATACTATGAGATATTGAGATACCACACACACACACACTCTACCTAGTCGGCTGCCGCACCTCACCTCCCCAGCAGGGCTAAGAAGTTTACTCAACCATCTGGCTGAGCACTAAGTAGTTTACTGAGTTAAAATCAGAAAATGCTACTGATTTAGCATTTAGCATGACTTTGGCCTAGTTGGATGTAAACCCTTCAATCTCAGTGGATTCAAGAATTGCCGAAGCCTTAATACACAGCATGAACCAAGATAGTAACAGACACAAATTCCATAGCCAAATAGCCTTCTTGAGACAAAAAGCCTTTAATCTGCATACATAAAACACAGTGCCATACTTTCCCTTGAGACGCCTCCTTGGATATAATATACGGGTACGGCAGCTGCTTAGTATCACACTCTCAAACATGTGTGTTACTAAAGAGAATAATATACACATTTTTGAGGACCTGAAATGGATCTCAGCCCTTGTCTCATCCAAACGAACTGTCTACAACCTTGATAGCCTTGTACATGTCATAGCCAAGCCCCTTGTAGCGCTGGGGGCCTCCACTCCCACTGACCTCTTGAAAGCAAGTAACACACATATAATAATCACTGGTAATGCCACCAACTAAATTTTGGGAAACACTGCTTTGAAGGACATACTGGTAATGCCACCAACTAAATTTTGGGAAACACTGCTTTGAAGGACATATCATAACATTACATCGACTATCTGTGCCTGTTGTGATAGGACAATTCTACGGGGCTGAGAATTTTGCTCCTTAAGCTTCATGGCCACAGGCCCTCGTAGCTACGCTCTCCTAAGCACAGAGTCAACGACATGGTGATCATGCAAGACATAGCTCGAACCGTAGCAAAGGATGCAACACCTTAACTAAGACAGAAAGTAATTACGGCCCCAGTGGCCATCGAGGGCTTGTGCTCTGAGTGAGAACCTGGACCCCCACACTGGAGCAGATGATACTATGAAATAGTTTTTGGTGCCAACTATAATGCTTTTGCCACTAACTTACAGGTGAGATTAGCTTGTCACCCAGTGTATGACACAAGAATGCTCAAGTGCGTGCAAAACTCCCTACGATCCGCAATGCGTAGCGACATGGATCACACCACCGACCATGTTTGCCCCAAATACTTCAGATCAAAAACAGAGGACGTCACTGGCCAGGAAAGAGGCCAAAACGCTAACGTCCACCTCCAACCATGGGATGACAAGCAGTTTGATTCAAAGTGCCCCAACTGGAGGCTATGGCCTACACTGACGAAAGTTGCATAGACGAGACGAAAACTGTATAGGAGCATGGGTATACTTCCCTCAAACCGAAGCCGATTGCTGTGTGAACTCAGGAGGCGTGGAAATGGCAAATAGAGCTAGAACAAATCGTATTCACGATTTATGCTTTACCAGAACCTATCTGCTTGAAAACAGTGAAAGCCCATAGCGGCATTGCTGGAAATGAATGCGCAGACGCAATGTCCAAACACTCTGCCTTACACGACGGTGGTCATGACTTGCACGTTCAGCCTCCAGGTCCAGATGGTAATGCATACATACACACACCTTTACTGGTTTGGGGTTAACGACATCAATGAGGAACACAGCAAAAGAAGAGGTGCAAGTGCACCTAGGCTTCGTGCACTCTCTGATGTAAAGGCCAAGCTAAAAACAAAACTGTGCAAATCACACAGACTGGGGAGCGCCAAAACAGACACAGGGTATTACAACTACTGGATGGATCTTAGACCTTTTGGTCAATAAACAAGCCACAAATGCTTTCTGGAACAATAGCAACCTCAAGTTCTACGAAAAGCGTAATTGTACGAGGTACCGTATTGGTACATTCTTTTAATCAAAAGCACGTCTTCCGATACGATTTTCACCCTAATGCAAACTGCCCCATCTGCCAGTGCCCCATCTGCCAATGCACACTGGCAGTGCGCTTCACACACTCTCTGGTTGCCAACACACTAAGATGAGGAATATGATTATTAAACGTCATTATATGGCAAGTGCATTGATATTCCAAGCCCTACAAAAGAGACCATGCAGTGCCAACCAAATTGCCTACACCACTGACATAGGCAGTGCGATAATCTAGTAGAACAAAACCTAGATCTGAGAAACACTGCTAACAAAACACTGCCCTATTGGTTGTTACCAAACCTAACAACACGTGCTTTGAAAGCCTCTTTTCGTACCGACGCTATCTTATTTCTACCTAGCACTGTGTGCTCTTCTTAATAAACCAAACGCAACTCGGATTTTCAACAGCTTGCTAAAGACAAGAGACTGGATCTAAACCAGTGGGAGGTTCACCTGATTGAGTTAAATTTCTGTGAAGATACTAGGCCTGATCCCCAACTCCAAAAAGCAAAGGAACAGCACAGCATGCTTATTAATAAGCTATACAATATTGCCAACCTTAACAGACAAAAATATAGGGAAGTCAAGCTTCACGTGATCCTCGTTGGAGCTATGGGGACTATCTACAAAGAATATACAGACAAGCCTCTTGCAGACCTTAATCTGGATTGCCATAAGATTAAAAAGCTGACAAACAACTGAATGAGCACTCCATCAGACATGCATCTAGTTACACTCATAAAAACACGATATGCACTGCAATACAACCTAAGCAACAACAGTCATGGTGCGGGTCTGGGTGCCACAGCACACAACCCCCCTGACCCACATTAATTATTCTTGTATGTTTACGCGATGGGGGGTTGTTTGGTGTGGGCATCTATGTAAGCCCCTCCCTTAATCATGCTGGCTGTGTCATTACTACCAGCGGAGCTTTCAAACATTAATACCAATTTTTCCAGCAATTTGTGTCTTGGCATCTAGAAGGGATATGCAGGGCACTTTCTAGTTCAGGGCGAAGGGGGCAAGTTATGCTTATTAAGTGCTTAAACCATACCGCATGCTTTTGGTTGTTCAGGGTTCCTGTTCTGTACTTCATAATGATGCACTTAATTTTAACAGGGACATAGGATGCTGTTAGGTAAGCGTTGCTGGCGGCTTCATTGGCAGTGCCATTTTTGATAAGGGTCTGGTAGCATTCATGGTAGTTTGCCACAGTATTGGAATTTCTTAGTTTGTGGAGGGAGTGCATGTGTACTTGCAAGGCGTCATGGTATTTGGATAGGTACCAGCCAAAGCCTTGAGGTATGGTTTACAGTTTACAGTATCCGACATAAAAATGGCTTCTTTCCCTTGATTAATGCGGGGATTGAACTGCCTGTGTAAATTTTGTTGCATTGAATTCTAACATGAACGGCAGCGAATCTTTTCTATCAACAAGCAATATGGGGATTTTCATGTTCCTATTCGGGCGCAGAATATGTAGGAGTGATTAAGCAAACACAGGGCCCATTCAGCATAAGGTAAAGGAGCACTGAAGTGCCAGTCAGAATCTATAATACATCAGCCAAGGCAGTTCCCCAATTTGTGATCAGTGTCCCAGTGAGATGTTGAATAGAAGGTCTTGAACGTTGGTACTAGCAGGAACACCAATTTGAACCCATATATTGAAAGAGACTACTAGCACTTCTGGTGTTTGCCAAACTTTTCTCCAGGCTCAGAGAGCAGTGCGTTCACCAACGCTCTCTGTCAAGGAAATAGAGCAAAAGCCCGCAGGCAGTGGGAGCCACACAGTAATTGTACAAGAAAACCGCAACTGGGAAGATAAATTGATGGAGCTAGGAAAGTTGCGATTGCAAGCTAAACCTGAAACTGAATCATGACAATAATGGTTGGGAAAAACAATAAAGGTTAAATGAAAGTCTTTCTAATGGTCGCTGGTGCAAGTGCAGGTCAAGCCGTGCCCAAGGCTGAGCACCTAGGTGCCTGCAAAAAGGATGAGTGGAAGAACAGAGAAGCGAAGCGCAGCACCTTTCTGAGTTGCAGTTTGGTAATATGTGTTCTCTGTTTCTAAAATTCACTCCCTGCTATGGGAGTACTTAGTGCCTCAGGAACTGCCAACGTAAATCGTGATTTTAAGAACAAAAGTAATGGTAAATCTTATAAGACCTTGATACATAACTTCATCTAAAACAGCAGGGAGTGAACGGAGCCTTTGCTTGCACGATGGTTTGTCTCTATTTTGCCTCGCATCACGTGTGCCGCTTCTTTGTTGCTTTGCAGTTGCGAAGGGAACGAGCTGCAGCAGGTGTTTGAACTACTGGCCTTTCTCTGGCGAGCACAGGCTGCTTGAAGCCAAAGGAGGTCTTTGCCAAACGAGTATGTTCACAATGGAGGGCCGGCCTTGCGACAGCGGTGTATAAGCAAGCAAGCAACAGCGGTGCACAAGCAAGCAAGCAAGCAACAGCGGTGTACAAGCAAGCAAGCAAGCAACAGCGGTGTACAAGCAAGCAAGCAAGCAAGCAAGCAAGCAAGCAAGCAAGCAAGCAAGCAAGCAAACAAGCAAGCAAGCAAGCAAGCAAGCAAGCAAGCAAGCAAGCAAGCAAGCAAGCAAGCAACAGCGGTGCACAAGCAAGCAGCCTCCCCCCTTCCGAGGGGTTTATCAAAGCTACCATTCAGCCTGAGTTGGCCATTAAAATGCCCCGGAGACCATAACAAACAACTTCCGCATTTCAGGAAGACGCGCCGGGTTGAGCGTGGTTAAAGCGTGGCTTTATAACTTGGTTTCAAAGTGGTGCAACATCCCCCGCTCAACACACCAATTCATGAAGACAGCAATACATCAACAGATGCGCACACTTTGACATGGAATTTTCCTTTCGTAGTAAGCACGGCTGCCTCCAATACATTTTATATAGACAATTAGTCGACGCAGCTTGAGGTCTCGATTCCCGCTTTTGCTTGTGTGTGTGTTTCAATACGTCAGATACACTCCATTGCAAGACAGTTACACAGCTCAGACGCGGAGACAAACATGAAGGCATGGAAGTAAAGAAAGACTCTTAATTTACCCAGCTTTGACTAAAGGCCATTCAGGAAAGCGCTCTTACCTCAGCATTAAGGCTCTTGTTCGAACAGCTCATGGCCAGGTTGGAAATTCCAGGGTTTACCACCGTAGGGTTTTTTCTTAGGGTTTAGGTTAACCCTAAACCCTAACCTAACCACCGTGACATCTTGAGCTGCATGATGGTAAGCACAAGGGGCGCGTGTACCATCAGATCTTTAATAGCCAAGCAGGGATCAAGGCCACTGTGCCAAGTCAGGAGGCACGTGCTGATATAATAATGCAGGCACGTGCAATAAGGCACATCCTCATTTGCAAGAGGGTAGGAAAGAGGGCAGAAATGAAGGACAGGTGCATCTCGAGATCCTAGCACATGAAAGGTCTGGACACCAGCCTGGTTCCTCGGTCAAAGTTCGAGTCTTGTCCCCAGTCCAAAAAAAGGCTTCAATCCCAAGACCAACTTCCAGGGCTGTGTGTGCTGAGCATGTGCTCACCAGAGCATTGATGCTGCGGCCGTGGTCAGCGAGCTCCTCCCACTGACGTTTAAGCTGACGCTCCAGCTTCTTATTCTCCTTCTTGCTGGAGGCCTTGTGGTCCTCGAGATCCTTCTTGATTGAGGCCTTGTGGTCCTCGAGGTCCTTCTTGATGGAAGCCTTGTGGTGCGTGCGTGCGTGCGTGCGTGCGTGCATGCGTGCGTGCGTGCGTGCGTGCGTGCGTGCGTGCGTGCGTGCGTACGTGCGTGCGTGCGTGCGTGCGTGCGTGCGTGCGTGTGTGTGTGTGTGTGTGTGTGTGTGTGTGTGTGTGTGTGTGTGTGTGTGTGTCATCGTTGAGGAATGAAGTACAAAGCGGACGGAATTGGCAGCCAGAACATCCAAACCAGAACATCCAAACCAGAACATCCAAACCAGAACCTGCGGTTCGGTGGGTGCGGTTGAATATTCCTCCTTCTTCTTGGCCATCTTCGTGTTCCGTGGGCGTTTTCCGTGAGCGATTTCCGTGAGCGATTGTCTACACAATATACCACTAAATAATATAGACAGGTGGGTTGGGATGTTGTTGAATTTGTGCTTTAGGGTTTGCAATTGACAATTTGCAGTGGAGGATAACTGTACCACCATACCAAATTAGTAACATAATCTCAGCAATGACATCGGCTTCGGTCTTATTTCATTGAAATCCCTCTAACGATGCTCGCTTGTCTTCGAGCAAGCTCGAACACAATTAGTTAAAATAAAGTAGAATCAAAGGTAAGATCGAGTTTAAAAATGGTTGCTGTCTTTTTTTATTTTTGAGGCACCATATTTCAATTACGTGAAACAGTGCCTTTTAGCGAGACCCTAGGGGCTTTCGTACGATTTCGTGGAACATGTAACTTTGAAAAATATATATGTGTGTTCAACGTCAACATTCCGTCAAACGAATGGTGAGATTCAAATTTCAGATGCTTCACTGGTGATCCGTAAAAAGTACCAACGTTGTTTTGTGTAATTCCTACCTTGAAGAACAAAAATGTGCTGGAGTGTGCTGTCACACTGCTGAGTATTTAAAACGGTGACTGGATGGAGTCAAAAGGGCAAGTGCAGTGCTTGCAACATCATCACCCTAGCTAGCTAAATCGATATTTAGCAGTTATAAATAGAAAGTAGAAGTGGCCAGCACGCGGCCGTGCTTTGTAAGAAACATCACCAGGATCAGGTAATTGTATTCGACCTCTTCATCAATTTAAACAGAGCGAGTTGAGTATGTATTTTTATTTGGACTAGTCAGTACTGTCCCAGGCGTTGATTATGCAGACAGTCGAGTCGATACCAATTATGCAAAATGATCAGAAAAGCTGGATGTTTTCACTAGTCGCAGCCCGCAGTAGATTCCAGGTTGTACAAAATCTTCTCGTAGGCTGTTCGTAGCAGGCAGGTCTCGCAAACATGCCACGCACGGAACTCCAGCCGCCATCAGATTGAACTGTCACACCCCAGATATTGCCGACCAAAAGACACAATCAGGTTCTACACGGACACTGCAAGCTTTAAAAATAAGCATTGCAAAGGAACATCGCAAAGATCCGTGCCGTGCTTAGGGCTGCTGGCTAGAACCTATAATTAATTGCCCTGCTGTATATATGCACCGTATAATACGACCGTATGTAACTTTTTTGCTAATTTTACAGCATGTTCCGTATTCTATTGTTTATGGTTTTATTTGGTATACTCTGCACACGTGTATGGACGGTTTATATGCCGTATACCTACGTATACAGAAATCCTGTTTACAACACGGCCCTCCTGGCCAACCCTAGTTGTAATGTCTTTCACAAATCTTGCTATGGTTCCTTTTGATTCTGCTTTGTTTGCCGAGTTCCTCAACTGAAGCAGAGATCATTGCGTTGTGAGAGATCTCTGTTATCTGCAAAGCACAAGAATTACACGAGCAAGTGCATTGGCATGGTGGAGGCCTCCCCAGAGGTGTACGTCATGTAGGAAAATGCTGAGAATTTTGGGTTGTGCTGTCTAAGGAGGGTGGATCTGCTGATGGCTGGTGGTGTTGTACATGTACTCCCGGTTGTCTCCTTCATTTGCCCCCTGCCACTCCAAAGTTTCAACCCCCCTCCATTACTAGCAGTCTGTTGCTTTTTTGTTTCCGCGGAGATAGGAGCAACCAGTACAGCATCTACTGGACGGCTGGACGGCTGGAGGTAAACCTATCTTAATCTGAGAAGCGGGGTGGAAAAAGCCACTTCGATACAATTCTAGTTTCAGCTGTTTCAGGAATGTGGAGATTTTGTACAGTCAGACATTCGCTGCTGTCTATATCCATGCGACAAATCAAGATCCTTGAGAGCCTGTTTTGCTGATGGCTTAAATGATCATACTACATGCTAAGTTTTGCCTTTATACAATTAACTCTCATTTTTTGCAAGTTGGCACCCAGAGAGAAGTGCAGGGTACTGCTGAGTTGTGGGCAAATAGAATAGTAGTTCAGACTTGTTGAGCGCACGAACCAAATTGCATGTTCTTGATTGTGCAGGGCACCTGTTCTATACTTGATTAATGATGCACCTGATTTATCAGGGACATAGGTTGCTGTTAGATAAGCGTTGCTAGCGGCTCCATTGGCAGCGCCATTTTTGATCAAGTTCTGGTGGTATTCATGGTACGTTGCTATGGTATTGGCATTTCCTAGTTTGTGAATAGGGTGCATTTGTGCTTGCAAGGCATCCTGGGAAGTGAAGAGGTATCAAAGACTCAAGGTAGGTGACTGAGCCGTGTTTGGTTGATTTTGTGTTTGTATGATTTTCGTGTTCTTTTGCAAGCCAATAGATGCTATAGAAGGGATTTCCCTCAGGGTCAGATGTTTTTGGAGGATAAGGGAAAAATGAAAAGCTACGCAAGCAGTGAGAATTCACTCCCCACATCAATTAGCAAAAGGAGCCACTTTGGTACCGGTACCGTAAAACTCCTCCACCAAAAGAAGAAAGTAAAAGATCGACGGGGACGAGGAGGGTTGCAGGTTTGACCTGAAATCGTCTCCTGATGAGTGGTGATAACAGTGCTTGAAAGGACACGTCTGGTATGGACAAGTCTGGCAGTGTAATCGACAGAATGAGCATGAAGCTTGGAAGCCAGTTTCTAAAGTCTTTGAGAATCAAGACCCAGCTCCTTAAAAGGCTCCGGCGTGTTATTGTTGTAGATGGTGCCACCCGCTCCCAAAAGGATGGTGTGAAGGGTAACGGATGCTCTTTGAAAAATGGAGCAGAGGCCTTTATGCTGTTTCTGCGCGGCGCTCAGCCGTTTCTTCAGTCTAGTGTTATCACAGTACTTGATCTCAATGAGTTTAATGTCACGTTGGAGAATGCTGAGATCTTTGGGTTGATGCTGTCTGAAGAAAGTGGATCTGTTGATGGCGGCTGGCGGTGCTGTAGAAGTGCTCCCGGTCTCCCTCAACCTCAACTGCCCCCTGTCACTCCTAAGAACCCGTCCCCCTTCGTTGCTAGTCTGTTACCTTTTTGTTTTTGCAGAGATGGGAGCAACCAGTACAGCATCCGGATGTCAGCTGTAATTGGAATCTGGAGATTTTGCATAGCCAGCCGTTTGCTGCTACCTATATCCATGCAGAGAAAGCAGGATCCATGGAGCCTTTCTTGCTGATGGCTTTGAAGAGCATACTGCATGCTAAGTTGTGTCTTTCATTGATCATATATCGTATTTACTGTATGCATCCAGAAAAGATATGCAGGGCACTGTCTAAGTGAGGGCAGAGGGGGCAAGTTTTACTTGTTGAGTGCTTAAACCATACCGCATGCTTTTGGTTGTACAGGGCTCCTGTTCTGTACTTCATAATGATGCACATGGTTTCAACAGGGGCACAGGATGCTGTTAGGTAAGCGTTTCTAGCGGCTCCATTGGCAGTGCAATTTTTGATAAGGGTCTAGTAGTATTCATGATAGTTTGCTTTTGCATTGGCATTTCCTAGTTTGTGGAGGGGGTGCATTCGTGCTTGCAAGGCGTCCTGGGAAGTGGATGGGTACCAGAGGCTTGAGGTAGGTAGCTGGGCTGTGCTTGGGTGATTTTGTATATGATTCGGTGTTCTTCATGTTCTTTTGCAAGCCAGTAGATGTTGTTGAAGGGATTTCCCTCAGGGCCAGCTGTTTTGATGGAGGTATGAAGAAAAAGAAAAAAGGAAAAACTCCGCTGGTAGTGATGACACAGCCAGCATGATTAAGGGAGGGGGTTACTTAGGTGCCCGCACAAGGCAACCCCCCACCACGCAAACCATTAAAAAGAAATTAATGTGGATCAGAGGGGTTGTGTGCCGTAGCACCCGGACCCAATCCTTGACTGTTGTTGCTTGTGTTATATTGCAGTGCATACCTTGTTTTTGTGAGTGCAGATGTATGTCTGATGGAGTGCTCATTCAGTTTGTGTGTCAGGTTTTTAATCTTATGGTAGTCCAGATTAAGGTCTGCCAGAGGTTTGTCTGCATAGTCTTTGTAGATAGTCCCCATAACTCCAACGAGGATCACGTGGAGCTTGACTCCCCTATATCTTTGTCTGTTTAGGTTGGCCATAAGCGTGCTGTGCTGTGCTTTTGCTTTTTGGAGTTGGGGATCAGGCCTAGTGTCTTCACATAATTCAAACTCAATCAGGTGAACCTCCCACTGGTTTGGATTAAAACTTTGGTCTTTAGCAAGCTGTTGAAATTTTTGGTTGCGGGTGGTTACGCGAGAGGGGCACACAGTGCTAGGTAAAACTAGAATGGCGTCAGGACGAGAAGAGGCTTTTAGAGCATGTGCTGTTAGCTTTGGTAGCAACCAAGAGGGCAGTGATTTGTTGACGGTATTTCTCAAATCTAGGTCTTGCTCTGATAGTTTATCTGCGCTGCCTACATCAGTGTAGGCAATTTGGTTGGCACCGCATGGTTCCTTTTGTAGGGCTTGGACAATCAGCACACTTGCCATATTATGGCGTTTTATAATGTTGTTCCTCTTTATAGTGTGTTGGCAGCCTGAGAGTATGTGAAGCGCACTATCAGTGCAAGGGCAGATGGGGCAGTTTGCATTGGGAGAGAAGCCATACCAGTAGGCGTGTTCTTGATTAAATCTTGTACCAGTGCGGTACCTCATAACATTACGCTTTTCGTAGAGTTTGAGATTACTAGAAAAGAAAAGACTCCGCTGGTAGTGATGACACAGAGATTACTATTGCTCCAGAAAGCATTTGTTTATAGACCAAAGGTCTAAGGTCCTTCCAGTAGCTGTAATACCCTGCGTTTGTTTTGGCACTCCCCAGTCTGTGTGAGTTGCACATTTCCGTTTTCAGCTTGGCCTTAAATCATCGAGTGCACGGAGCCTAGGTGTAGTTGTCCCTCTTCCGCTGGGATTCTCATCGGTGTCTTTAGCCACAAGCCAGTAAAATTGTGTGTATGCATTACCGTCTGGAGCTGGAGGCTGAAAGTGCATGTCATGACCTCTGTAAGGCAGAGTGTTTGGCGATTGCATCTGCACATTCATTTCCGGCAATGCCACTATGGGCTTTCATTTTATAGAAGCAGATAGGTTCTGGTGAAGCAGAAATCATAGATACAATTTGTTCTAGCAGATTTGAGTGTATATGGGCTCGTTGCATTTCAGGGAAGAGTAGTTTTCTAATTTGGCTTAGGGAGCATGCACTGTCCGATGCAATCAGGGTATACTTATTGGTAAGCGCTGCTGCAAACCCTGTGAGCTCAGCTCTATTGATGGTGTTTGTCCTTCCCACGCGTCCTGAGTCCACATAACATTCAGCTTTGGTTTGAGGGTAGTATACCCCTGCGCCTATAAAGTTTTCGGCCTTGCCTATGCAGCTTCCGTCAGTGTATGCACATAGTTTCCAATTGGGGCACTTCAATTCAAACTGCTTATCGTTCCATGGTTGGAGGTGGACGTTTTGGCCTCTTTCATGGCCAGTGACGTCCTCTCTTTTTGATTTGAAGTACTGGGGGAAAATGTGGTTGGTGATGTGGTCTGTATGTGTCCTCTCTTGCAAGGTAATGACTTTTTTCCCAAACTGCTTCTGGGATACTCCTTTGCAGTGTTTGCAGCCAATTTGGCGAGGCATCAGTTAAATGCTATTGTGCTTCTTTGTTACAGACAGCAATAATATCCATGCTCTAGGTGTGGTTGGAGAAATTACGTTGTACACCCTTCCACGAGGTTGGCATTGCATATGTGAAATTTGTCTTGGGGATGAAGCCAAGCGTGGTGCAGTATTTTTGGGTTATCTCGCACCAATGCTCTGTAGGCATTGATGCTCTTGTTTTCCCAGTTGGGTAGAAATAAGAAGGTGGCGGTTGGTAGCTCGCTACACATCGCAGATCGTAGGGAGTGTTGCACGCACTTGAGCATTTTTGTGTCATCATACACTGGGTGGCAGATTGAGAAACCTGAAAACTTGGTGGCAAATGCATTGTATTTGGCACCAAAGACAATGTCACGGTGATGTTTGCTCCAATATGAGGAGTTCCCAGGATCAAAGTCCAGAGCAGACGCCATTTTTTCTTTTGAGACCATGGCGCATGGTTGTAGTGCTGCACTGATGTGTTGGGGTAGGCTACGGGAGTAGGATTCTAGTGTTATTTGGCTTGTCTTAGGGGTTTTGAGGCGTGCTTGGTGGTCTTGGAGCAGACCCGCAATTTCAGAGGCTAGGCAATGAACAGGAGGAGACATATTTCTGTGTAGTCCGTTTTTCTAAGCTTCCTGGAACCTTTTTTTTAAAAGGTGGAAGCGCTCAGGAGTCATCATGCCTATGCATTTGCCATCTGACTTATATATGCAGGCCGCTCTAGCTTCATACATTTTTGGGAGGGAAGCCTTGTGTGTGGCGTTTATCATTGGCAATCTGTTTTGCGCAATATCATCTTTCAGGCGGACAAGGTCCACCGTTCTGATCCAAACTTCATAGTGCCCCGTGGGAGTGATGTCCACATGTGGATTGGTTGATTGCATATCGAAGCAGGCCTTTGACCTTATTTATATGCCTTGTGTGGATTTCCATCTGCTATGATTTATTAATGTGCAAAAACCTTGCCTCTTTAGGTTGTCAAGTCCTTCATCAAGGGGGGGTGCAATTTGCTTAGCTTCATAAATTTAAATCATTTGCCGAAAGCTTGCCCATGAGTGCAGTAGTTCTTTTGGCTCCCAGGTGGGGCTCCAGGTTACCTT
>Ga0307968_1001345_pt1 | contig 19975 bp, 24 predicted proteins | sample OrgLakmetagen650_FD_201834 | JGI IMG/M metagenome (GOLD analysis project Ga0307968, IMG submission 201834) | Saline water microbial communities from Organic Lake, Antarctica - #650 | ecosystem: Environmental > Aquatic > Non-marine Saline and Alkaline > Saline | place: Antarctica: Organic Lake...
TTAAGAGGCCTGTGGGGAGGCCCAAGGTGCTTGCACCATTGGGGGTGCAAGCCCCTCCAGGAGAGAGGCATGTGTGGGCACAGCTGCAACTCAGGTGGAGTGGGGGGGAGCATCAGGTGCGCTTGCACTTCACAGCAAAAGCAGCAGCAGCAGCAGCAGCAGAAGCCCAGAAGCTGAAGAAGCAGGCAGTGTGGGTTAGGATGCACCTGCAGGGTCGCAGGGGGACCCTGCAGGACTTCAATGTAAACCAGCACTGAATAGATACAGAGAGGAGAGCACAAGAAATTCCCAAATTCGCTAAGTTCGCAAATTTCCTTAACTTTTCAGGGGCCTCGCATAAGCTTAATCGCAAATTAATTATTCTAATTATTTTGGCACCTCGCAAAAAGTAGGCCTCGCAATACTAAAAGCGCAGTACGGTATTGAGTTAAGATTGCAAATGTGTTCATGTAAGGCTTTTACGCACCATAGCCTAAAGAAGGAGGGATCCTGAGCACCCGTTTCTCTCCCACACTGCAGCAGCAGAAGTAGGGTGTCGGAAAAACTGAGCGTCATCTGATGTGAAAATTGTATGCAAGCAGAATGGAGGGAGTGCTGAAAAGTGGTGCAGCAATACCGTTTGCACACAAGCTCATTCCATTGGATTTAGCTCGTAAATGCTTTTATAATGTATCATGATATTATGACCACACTCACCACATGCCTAGAATGCCTTGCTCCCAACTGCGAGTAGGAGAAGTGCGGGTAAGGAGAGGCGTGGGAAAAAAGGAAGGTGTCACATCATCTTTGAGAAGAGTGCTGTTTTTTTAGGAAGCTTGAGCGGGAAGTGTGCTGAACATTTTTTAAGGCAAGAGGCATACGTGACCTGAAAAGCTACTGCTCTTGTATGCAAGCATTGCATTGTCGAAATCATGAGGTCCAGCTCTAAAGAGCAGAGAATGGATGGGAATAAACTTGCTTACTAGTAATAGGGAATGTGCGTGAGAACAGACTATGCTTTAATTTTGCAGGTAAATCAAAGGACAAAGGATTCAGGATTATAAAAAAAGAACATCAGGCAATTGACATTGAATAAGTGCATCTGCACCTACCCCTTAATCACACGCCCTTGACCCAAAGTGAAGTCAATGGGCTCGCCACGTTTAATGCTGCATTTGTGAAGAAGTGCAGTAAATTAACCGCTTTGCTGCAGCCACAGCACCACGCCAAAAAACACAAATCTCGCCACAGCTGTTACACTATGTAACTACACGATGCACAATAACACACACGCGTCATAGAGCACTCACCTGTTATCAAACTCTGTACCATCTACTAGCTTGCCCTGCAGGGAACACCGTTACAGGAAATGAGTGTTAGGGTAGGATCTCAGATGTGTTCCTCTAATTGCAACTGTCTACAAGCAGCATACCACGTAGTGGACGTAGACCTTGTCTCCTGGGACCGCTTTGCGCTCGCAGTTCTCAGGCTTGAACTTAACACCAATCTGGATAGAGCCGGCACGGTGTACAGACGCATTACCGACAAAAGTTGGTGTGCTTTGGGACAGCATTTGGTACAAGTGTTCACGTATGTCACCGTGTGTATGCGTGCTTAAGCACAGGTGCGTATGCATAAAACAATTGAGGCCATGTGTGTCTAGTATTTATGTGTGCGTTATGTGTGTTTGAGTGAGCGCAAGTGGGTGTGTGCATGGGTGTATTTGCATGAGTGTACGTGTGTATACGTGTGCATGCGTGTGTGCCTATGTGTGTGCGTGCGTGCGTGTGGGTTGTACACGCGTGTGGGTGCGTGGGTGTATATTTTTTGTGTGTATGTATGTAAATGTGTGTGCATGTGTGTGTGCGTGCGTGTGCGCGTGCGTGTGTGTGTGTGTGTGTGTTTGTGTGTGTGTGTGTGTGCGTGTGTGTGCGTGCGTGTGAGTGTGCGTGTGCGTGTGTGTGTGTGTGTGTGTGTGTGTGTGCGTGTGTGTGTGCGTGTGCGTGTGCCTGTGCGTGTGTGTGTGTGTGTGTGTGCGTGCGTGCGTGCGTGCGTGCGTGTGTGCATGTGTGTGTGTGTGTGTGCGTTCTATCCGTGCTTGCACTAGATGCATGTGGAAGTACCTGCAGGGAGTTTGCTTTGGTGTGGCTGACATCTGCGCTCAGATAGGCTGCAGTGGATAGGAAGATGAGAGCCACAATCAGCTGGATTTTTTGTGTGAGAGACATCTTTAATATTTTTATAAATTAGCAACATTGCATATGTGAAAAGCATGCCTCAACGTGGGAACCCTGAAAGAAAGCGGTTTGCTGGATTTACCAGCAGCTTTGATGCACAGCAGAATACCAGTAGTGTAGAGGTGCTGGGGATTCCATGCACAATATTCCAGGATCCAGGGACTGCCACGTTCCTGCATGATGAGCGCCACCTTCTCCCATGGGGAGGTGGGGATGAGAGCAACATGGTGGACCGCTTCGACGTGCGCCTACTGTGAGTGGTAGACAAGCGCAAGCTCTCATTCACGACCCGGTTGCAGTTGAGAGTATGAACGCAGTGCTCAACGCTCACTATTTCCTCGCGGCTGCAGACTGGATGACTTGTCAACATGCGATAACCCTGCACACCCTGCTGCCTCCTCTGACCCAGTAGTAGAAGCCGGGGGTCAGAAAGAGGCCGCAGAACTGTTCAAAGAGCGCTACGCAGACCTTGACTATGGCAAGGAGCACCAGCTCACGCATCCCTTAGGCAGACCTGCGCGCAGTCCATACAAAAGCAGGGATGGTGGGAACCTCAGTGAGGAGGACTCCTCTGGAAGCGAGGGTGAGTCGAACGGCAGATCAATTGTCCCTGATTTTTCTGCAACCCTGATCTCGCCTCAATATTTCCCTCATACAATGCTGCTGTGCGTGTGCCCACATACGCGCACCACTGCATGGGGGCTTTAATTGTTCCCTGACGTAAGCGGGAAGGCAGGCAGGGGGAAAGGCTCCTGCTTTTCTGCTCTAACCCCTGAACCAATGCAGGCAGGTCGGCACAGGTTCTGGCGTAGCCCATGGCTCGCATGCGGGGCAAACTCACACTCACACGGCACCACCACTGCTGCGAGATGGCGAGCAGAGTATGAGCACAAGAGCACACACATCTGCATGGGCAATTGCAAGGAAGGACAGTACTGTTTGTTTGCTCACCAAAACGGTATTCGACGCACGCAGAGCACTATGCGCATGCCACTATTGATATCCTTGTTAATGCTAGTAGGTCAGTTGTATTTTAAAACAAGTTAACCATCTCCTTAGCAAGCTCAGATTTTTAAAACTTAGGCAGATCAAGGGAAATTTCAGATGCCCCTTTAAATTCTGCATTCTCTCCCCCCTTAATCGGGACGCCCACATGCTCAAGCCCAAAGCTCAACTCAAGCAGTTCCACCTAAAGAGCTTGCTCCCATCCTTCGTCATGTCTGACCACGAATGTGCCGGCTATATCTTGAAATCTGCCTCGCCAATCTCAACTGATTCTTGTTTGGTGCGGTCTTGCTGCGCACATACAAAATTCCTCTCCCTTGCCTGGACACCAACACCACGTGCACTTCACCCACTGCCTCTTTCTCAACAGCTTCTGACAGAGAAGGCAGGTCCTCTGACGAGGACAGCGACAGTGATAGCAGCGGCAGCAGTAGCAGCAGTAGGAGTGGCTCAGGCAGTGAAGATGCGCCTTTGCCCCCTCCCCCCCTCCTGGCCCAGCCTCACGCTGACACACCACCACTACCACAAGCAGCGACAGCAGCGGCACATCCAGCGGCAGCCGCCCCTGCGTACACTGCTGTCGGCTTTTCGTACGATGTTGAGCCTTCGCCGCTCCCCGAGGCCCCAGGTGTGTGTGTATGTGTGTGTGCGTGTGTGTTTGTTTGTGTGTGAGTGTGTTTGTGTGTGTGTGTGTGTGTGTGTGTGTGTGTGTGCGCGTATATATTAGGAACAGGTATAATCCTCTTATCAAAACTAAATTCTCAGAGGGGGGCGACTGACCCCCCAAATGGGGGTGTTTTTCAAGTGTTCCCGGAACATGGGCCCCCTCATTGGCAACTGTCAAACTCAATTCCGAATGGTAGCCAATGCCGCTACCAATGCCGCTACGGCTCCATAGCAGTTGAGTTTGACTGTTGGCAATGAGGGGTCCCATGCTTAATCGGCTGCGGCGCGAACCCTACTTTTCAGGCACCTGTGTGCCAGATCTGACCATGCCCTGCACCAATCTGGAATAATTTTATGGTATATAATCTTTTTATATGATAAACAGAATATCATTGCAACAAAAATGAAAGGAAACGGCTGAGTGGTTGGTGTTTTATGAGGATTTGAGGCATCATCCCATGGAAATCACCACATTAGGGCTTAAATGCATCATGTGTGCTTACTCCAGTCTATCTCAGCACGCAAAGCGACCCACATTAAACTGGGCACATGCTCGGGTAGCTCTCAATGCCAGCTACACTTTGGTACTAAAATAGTGTGGATCGGATGAAATGGCTGTGACTGGCTGCCTTCTGAATGTAAAAATGCACATTTTCAGGCATTTCCTCCGTTGACCCCCTCTGCTAAATTATGCTGCTCTGTACTTGAACATTAGTGCTGCACAATCGTGCCCAACTTACTTCCACTTTGAATGAAACAACTTGCATGTCAAGCAACCATTTGTGAAGTTTCTCCACCCCCTCCCTGTCAGTTTTACAATTGTATCGTTCACCTTTCTCCTGTATGTTGATGCATTGCGCTACTCTCTGCATGTTTTGCAGACTACAATTGTATCGTCAATCTTCCACCTGCATTTTGATGCATTTTGATTCTCTGCTGCTCTCTCTACGTGTTCTGCAGAGCCAGCGCATGCAGGAGCAGCACATCACCAAGCCCTTCCTGCACCACAACAGCAAGCTACCCCAGAGCCCCCCGACGAGCCGTACACACCCCACTTTGACGTCCCTGAGCATCTGCATGCATCCTTACCTACCTCAGAGCGGCTCCATAAGGTCAGAGTGGCCTTTCTTGCGCGCTTTATAAGTTGTACCGCTCTTGGGTCACTGCAACCAGATATTCTCTCTTTAGGGATGCTTGTTGCACAATGACTGCCTATTAAAACAATAAATTTGTCGTGCTGTGTTGTGCATGCCACGGAACCTTGTATTTTGGTTGGATTTGTTTCAGAGTGCATTTTTAGGAGTGAGTAGTGTGCACAGTGTGGTCCCGACGCAGTTTTATCGTCTGCGCACCATGGTCAAGTGTGCCTGTGCACAAGGGCATAACCCAGATGGGCAGATATGTTTCAGGTAGCTTGGTAGCTTTTCCACCTTCCCAAACCGAGCTGCAGGTTTTTATGAAAGATGCTGTGATCTGTTCCTGCAACGAGTGCAGTGATGAATGACACTGCGTGCGCAGTGGGTGCAATTGGGTGCCTTTTCCCACCCATCGAGAGGTTATGATCCTCATCAGGACCCATTGTCCCTGACACCTTTTGCAGATCATGATCGAGACTGCGCGCTTTGTACGTAAAGGGGGGGGCCAAGTGGAGGTCCTGCTTCGTGTCCGCCAGTCGTCCAATCCAACTTTCACGTTTCTGTTGCCTGGGGACCCTCTCTACCCATACTACCGGTGGATTGTGGAGGCTAACCCCAAGGTGCGTGTAATGGCTCATCCAAGGCCCAAAGTGCAATGTGGACAGTTTAGTGGTGAGGTAAAATGGGTGCCACATGGGGGGCACGTGGTTATGCCTTACCTATTTGCAGTACGAGTGTAATAGGAATACAGTAGTAATAAACATCGGGGGTGTTGAATGCAAACTTTTTTGTACGGCGCCTTCACATGCGTGCCTGCTGGAAGGAAATTTCAGCCACTCTACATTCCTTAAATTATATAATTTATATGTAATAATTAGCTTTTCTGCTTTAAGCATCGTCACAAGTATGGTGGCTACGAATAAGCATAGAAGGGTACCCACACCAACCAGTTCACTTATTTGCTTAAGTTTCTGCCCACATCTCAGGAGCTGGAACTCCCATCCGCACCATCCAGCAATCCTCCTCAGGGTGGTGCAGCTAGTGCTAGCATCAAGCCTCTGCCACAAGCAGCCATACCCTCCCCCGAGCACGCAGATGCCTTGATTGGCCTGCTGAGCTTCTATGGCAATGATGAGGAGGGAGATGAAGAGGCGGAGGAGGAAGGAGGGGTTGAGATGGCGGGCGGGGTTGCTCAGGACAACGGAGAACAAAGCAGAGGGAGAGAGGGACTAGATGCGGGTGAGGGTGAGGATGACACTACAAAAAGTGCAGAAACAGAGAGCGCCGCAGGCCTGGAGCAGAGTTGTCCTTTAGCAGGAGCAGCATTAGCACCAGCGTCCGCCGCTGCTGCCAAAGCAGAGATTGTTGTAAGAAGCGCAGGTGCCGGTGCTGGTGCTGCGACTACCGCTGCTGCTGCTGCTGAAGAGCCGCCGGCTCCTGGGTGTGAGCCTGAGCAGGCCAGTGGGTCTGGGGAGGGGGAAGCAGCAGCAGCAGAAGCAGCAAGAGGGGCCACATCGGAGCCAGGAGGGGATGATGATGCGAAAGCCATTATGAGCAAGCTGGTGGGTTTGTGTGTGTGGATTAAGAATATTGGAGGGTCGAGTTTAAGAAGAAAGGACGTCCTTAGTAGAGATGTTTTTGCCCTTCTTCAAGGCACGCCATAAACCCTGGACCCTTGTGTAGGGTTTTGTACTAGAGTGTTGTTACACCCTGCAAATATTGGAAATGTGCACACCTTTAATGGCGTGTGAGCAACACTATTTTGACGCGTTAAGATCAAAAAAGAGCTCTCTCAAAATGAGTTTTGTCAATTGCATTTGAGGTTGTCCCCACGGTTGGCACACTCTAAACCGTACCGTTTAGCTTTCTGCCTACCGTAGTGTCAATCCGCACCCCCGAAAAAAGGAGTTATTTTTACCCTGTCCGCGCCAATCTGCACCCCTCTCAATATATACTTCAGTGCTTGCCGCACCAGTCCGCAGGAGCAAATGTCCTCAGAACTGCACCAAGAGCCTAGAAAGGCACCAAGAGGCTCAGAGGTGCATCCCATACATAATAACAATGTCCAAAAGCACTGACAAATTAAAATGTGCCTGGTTCTGCTCAGTCATCCACGTGTGTCAGCTGGCAATTGGTTTTGCCTTCTAGTCTTTCCAAACTTCCCTCCTGCTGGCTTCCTTGCTCTCCTAACTTCCCTCCTCCTTACTCCCCTCCTCTTCACTTCCCTTGCTTGGCTGCCTCCGCTGCACGCTCCCACTTGTCTGCACGCTGCTTCTGCACCTGCTGCTTCAACTTCTGCCCATCCTCTCGCTGTTGCTGCTCAAGCTGCTCAGCGGATGGGGGGGCCTTGCAGAAGCTGGCCATGTCTGAACACGCCCCACGGGGGCTCTCGGGGGCTCTTTCCCACTCGTTACCCATCAAAAACTCTTTTTTAGAACCCAATTCGCAGTAATCCGCACCCCCCTAAATATTTTTTTATTTCAGGGGGGTTGAGTTGGCCGCACCCCCCCAAAACAACATTTTTGCGGCGTGATACTTTTTCACTACGGTATTTAATGTCCCGTTGCCTCTCCCAGACCGTGAAAACATTTTCATAACATCATAAATACTGAAGCTAAAACATTGGCAGTTACAATAGGGGCGTTGAGGCCCCTGTGCCTATGTTGCGCCCATTTTCATAAGTTTGGCAGGAGAAGGTTAATGGCCAAATTTGCTCGCTCCAATCCACCTGTGCTCCAGCGCACAAGTTTCTTTTGCGTCATGCTCTCAATTCATCTGTCAAAAGTGGTGCTGGTGGCCTGGATGGTATTTGCTGTGAGGGAGTGACCTGGCTATGTGTGTGAGTGTGGGATCAAGATCAGGAATTTCTCTGCGTCCATCCGCGCCTTAGAGCCACAAATTTCACACAAGCATTTTTACTTTGTCAAATATTATTATGAATTAATACGTATTTGAGGCGAGAAATGGAGTGCAGCGTCTGACTATGGGTTTCCATGCAAGCAGCCACTGGGCCCTCCCCCCAGCTGATGCAGCTTCAATCCAGTCTCAGAGTCGTTCAGGAAAGCAATTTGTGGCGTCAGCACATGGGAGGAGCACACCGGGGAGCAAAACTGAAAGGTTTTGGGGTGGAGAGGTTTTTCTGATGTCATTTTTGCACTGGCAGTGCCAGCATGGCACCGTACCATACACCGTACAGTAAATTGCTGTAATTTCGGTAAGTTACGATCCTCCAAAATCGTAATTTCGCCCCATTTTATAAATTACGGTACGTACAGTGCGAAACGTACCGTACCGTACCGTACCGTACACCGTACAGGGCACAGGCCTGACTATAAGTAAGCATGGGTAACTAGGGAGTATGATTTTGCCAGCGAGGCTTGACGAGCCTCGTCAAGGGCGAGGCTTGTCGATATAAGCCTTAGTTGGTGCATTACGGTTAGAAAACCACTTTCTAAAACTTGAGCGGATTAAGCCAAACATTTTTCTGGAGTTTATTTGTAATTAATATTGTGAAGAGACCAGACTGAATAAAAATGTAGGAAGTTTTTGAAGAATCTCTCATGGTGCATTACCTGGACAGGTATACACACAGCAGATTGGCCGGAAATAAGTCCATATGTTCTGGATAATATTTGATAATTTTATTAAGGAAACAATGTAAAATTGCTGTCCTCTCTCTGGGGCGTCGAGGAATGAAAGTCTGACACTTCCCTGAACAAGACTGCGACATCTTGGCGTGCCATTTTCTTGCGTTCACATTACACAAAAATAGGGTCAATTTTCCCGAATTTGAGGAATTATCAGTGGATTTCTCCTGGTTTTCCCAACAATCGACACACTAGTTGCCGTCTAGGCTTTGACAGCAGTGACGTCGAGGCAGCTCGACGAGGCTCAACTAGAGGCTGTCACACCCTTAGCTATTAGCAAACGCCGATCCCTAAACATTCACAACTTTTTTTGGTGAAGCCCCTAGTGTTGGCTCCCAACCAAAACTTGGGAACCCACCAAACTTCACACAAGCCTCTCCAGGACCACCCAGGACACTCCACGAGCTGAAACTCGACATAGGCTCCTAAACAAAACTCTTACCGCATCAGAAAAGTTTGGGGGCCCTGGGGTGCGGTGTGTGAAGTTTTAGAGACAAATTTTATGTTTGGAAGCTCCAGGAAGCTGTCCAGGATTCCTCAGCCAGACCCCCGGACCACGTCCTGCTAGTGCAGTATCCATCAGCACACTTCCCTGGCTGCGTATGATGTGTCAGGGGACCGGGTGTGTTCCGGCTGCAAAGATCACGGTTGACCATGCTGTAGAATCGAGTAATACTAATTTCAATGGGCTATATAATTTTAGCTCAGTCAGATAATCAAGAATCGCGGAAGTTTGCTTGGACGGGACCCTTCTGGAATGCGGTCCGTGTTGGCTTGGAGTTCTCGTAGGGCATGCAAATAAAGGCATGGAGCGCACAGTGCAGGTGCCTGCTGTGCACTGTATTAAAGCGGTATCCAGACATTGTGGCCAGTTCGGGCACCATGCTAACACCTGTCCTTTTAACGAACAGGAAACAGCAGCAGCAGCACAACCTCACGCCTGCTTCAGCAAGTGATGCTCCAGCACAGCTCATGCACACCACTGCAGCGTATGTGGGGCAGCAAGGCTCACACACGCGCGCGCACACACACACACACGGGCACATACGCACGCGCACACACATACAAACACAAACACGCGCACGAACACACACAGACGCGCACTCACACATGAAGACGTACAAACACACAGACACACACGCACAAACACACAGGCACGCACGCGCGCACACACATACACATACACATACAGACACACATGCATATGAACACACACTTTGCACGCGTGATGGGCTTCGCCAATTGCTCAGCGTCACTAGCGACGCTCCCTCACTTGTAGACAAACACAGTCAAGGAATGGGAGAGATGTGGTTTTACAAAGTTTTTGAACACAACACCCCACGTGTGGGTGCGCCAGCCGACTGTTCCTAGTACGTTAGTGCTGCTCAGATTTAAAAACACACGTAAATACACGCACACATACACAAAAATTGTTGGAGGTTCACAAAACACACAAGTGCACTGTTTTACATGGTTCCATGCACACTCAAAAATGCAGGCCTTGTTTGCCAAGCGCAGCGGGGCGCGCTTTGAGGCCACTGTGCGGCAACGAGAGGCCACGAACCCACGCTTTGCCTTCCTGCTCCCTTGGAATAAGCATCATGCTGCATACAAGGTGAAATTGCATCCTTTCCTTTCTGATACAGAAATGGAATGATGTTATCTGACGTAAAAGCTTCCTGAAGCAGGTAGTGGTGTCTTGGCTGACCAGACGCATAGACAAAAGGGGCAGCGTTTGATATTTAGACTCTAAAGATAAGAGAGCCTACGCTGGTGACCCAAAGGTTAGAAAGTCTATGCTGGTGACAATCAGCGTGCACAAAGGAAGAGTGCATTAAGGAAAGACTTCGACTAGTGCTCACATAGGCCAATGCCCCATCGAAAACCCAACTATATACTTCTTTCCATTATAAAACGCTTACAAACTTTGACACGGCTTGCACCCCACAGGCAGACAACTACGCTTATACCTGCTTACACAGTACACAGACATTAATTTGTACACCACCTGTGTGTGTATGTGTGTGTGTGTGCACCTCCAGCACCTGCATGCAATGCATACTTATGCTCACCTCACCTCTTCATACGCCACACCACAACTTTGCGATGGCCTGCCTCAGGCCCTGCTGGCAGAGTCCCTTGGTTCGATGGAGGCCGCAGATAAGATGCTGTCCGAGTCTTTGTCCATCGTGGCTGAGACCAAGCAACGCCAGCAGCAGCGCCAAGCACCACCCAACCCCGTTGCCAAGGCGCCCTCTTCTGCAGCAGTGTACGGGCCTGCCGTGAGGCCGGTGTTCCTGAAAGCCAACCCACGTCTGTCCGTGCAGCTGCCGCCCAAGTGCGTGAGGAAAGGGGTTGTGAAAATGGGGTTGTGATTGTGATGTGTCATGCGGTGCTTGTGCCTGTCAAGTACTTAGAGGATGAATATGTGAGATGTGTCATGCTGTGCTTGCGCCTATCTAATGCTCAGAGGATGTTGACGTGTTGTTCTGTTTCTGGGTCACCCAAGGGCACCAAGAATGTGTGTGTGTGGGGGGGGGGGGGGAAGAACGTGACAGGCGACATGCTTTAATTGAGTCAGTGCGTTACCTGAGTGCTTAAAAGATCAGGGCTGCGACAGTGTTGTGCAATGCTCGTGCCACCCAAGTACGTCAAATCAGGGCAGGGGGTGTAAGAGGGTTGTACTGTGTTTGTTGTCGTGCATTGTACGGGAGGACATTGTGCTCTTGGACAAGCTTGCGCGTGCTTTGCATACATTTTCGCAAATACACGATGCGATCAATGTGTTGCAATCATCAAAGCGGTGGAAGTAGTGGCGCATGCACTGGTCGATGCGTCTTCTTTCTTGAACTCCCTACTCCTGATCATATACTCACATTACACGTAATCTTTGCATTCATTGCTGACCACCCTTACTTTATCCATTGGTACAATCTGTTTTCTGACTTCATGCCTGTTGCATCCAGCTTGCAGCCACTAGATCGCTTATGACTCCTACTCGCAAAAAAGGGATCATCCATTAAATCGGGAACACACACACTTTCAACCGCTCACTTCCAAATCCAGGCAAGGTGAAGGAGCGACACACTCCTCTGAAGAGGCGCCCCAAGTGCAGCCTCGTGTCCCAGCCGACAAGGATGCTAGCACTACTGCTGCTGGCACTACTGCTACTGCTACTGCTGCTACTGCTGCTGCTGCTGCTGCTGCTGCTGCTACTGCTGTCACCGGCACTGCCCCAGCTCCTGACCTTGTCCCATCCATGGAGGGTAAAAGGTCCGGTGTGAACAAGAGGGACGACGACGACGAGAGCAGCAGTTCATCCTCCTCCTCCTCCTCCTCCAGCAGCAGCAGCAGCAGCAGCAGCAGCAGCAGCAGTGAAGAAAGTGGGGATAGCAGGGGAGGTGGTAACACAGCAGCAGGAGCAGCAGCCCAGCATGCGCATGGTGCGCCCACAAAGTCCAGCAGCCCTCATCGCTCAAGGCTCCTCACCCCTCCTGTTGAACAGCAGCAGGGTGCTGGTGCTGCACAGGTGCCCCAAGAGGAGGTGCCCAAGTTTGAATCAGGCCCTGCGCGTGCATTGGCTCTGGAAGCTGCCCCAGAGGGAGAGGGGGAGGGGGAGCGTGCGGCTGCGTTGCAGGTAGGTGTGTGTGTACGTGTTTGTATGTGTGTTTGTGCCCCACGTACTGTTGCAGGTTTGCAACATTTGTGCGTAAAATCTGTCCAGCCTGCTATGTCGCAAATGCATGAGGATGCCCAAATCTTGCACCTTAAAGGGGCTAACTGCTAAAATACTGAAGTGGGACAGATATTACGCACAAATTTGGCAAACCTGCAACACAGGTAGGTGCGCATTTGCATACCCCTAATGGCGTCTTGCTTAAGATTGCAGGCATATAGCTTGTAGTAATCTGCGCGCAAGATTGCTGTATTTTGTTTAAGCTGCCAGTGTTTTTCAGCGTGGCTATTTTTTTATTATTGTCAAATTCCAATCAGTCCATGTCCAGTGAATTAGCGGCCCCTTTCATCAAGTCTAAAAGTGTGCACCATTTGAGCGTCTGCTTTATTCCATGAAGAAGGCGAAGCTGTGTTGTCTTCTTGCACAGGCAGCAGCAGCTGGTGACATGGACCCTGCGCAGCGCATGATGGAGCGGCGGCTGAGAGCCAGGCGGCTCCTTGCTGCTAAGGTACGAGAAATCTGCATACGCAGGTGTCGATCCTTTCATTCCACATTGCCCACCAACACATTTGCTCACCCAAACAATTGGGGTTTGTCATGATGGAAATCCTTGCTAAATGTCAATAAAACTGAAATAACGAAAACGTGGAGATCCTTGTTACGTTTCATGTACATGCTAATTCTACGTACTTGCACGTCCATTACTGAGTGTGTGTGCCAGTACTGCTTGCAGCTTTCCCCTCAATCTGCTCCAATATCACCATCTGCTCCAATCATCACCATCACCACCTCCCCCATCACCACCAGCACCACTACCAACTTCACAACTGCCTCCCACCACTCTTAGTATCACTTCCACCACCGCTTGCACCACTTCTTGCACCACCGACATTTTTGCCATCACCACCATCACCTCCTTCACCATCGCCACTACCAACGACACTCTCAACTCCGCTAACACTACCGCTTGTAACTCCTCCAGCCACACCACCCTCTAACCATCCCTCATCACCACTAGTTACCCCTGCATCTCCTCCGGTAATCAGGGTTGTTGGCAGATTGTGTGCGCTCTGGCCGTCCTGCTGCTGCTGGTAGTGCTGGTGCTGGTGCTGGTGCTGCTGGTTTTGCTACTGCTGCTGCGGTTGTTGTGGTTGTTGTTCTGGTTGTTGTTCTGGTTGTTGATGGTGTTGGTGGTGTAGTGCGTGGTGTTGGTGCGGGTGCTGGTGCTGGTGCTGCTACTGGTGATCCTCTGGATCAATGAGCTCTGTTGGCAGAGTCTGAGGTGGTGAGTGCAACAGGTGAGGTGCAGTGTCTGGGCTGCTGGTGTTGTTGCTTGCCCCATTGAGCGTTGATCGAGAGACAGGCTTTGCTCCCAGATGGCAGCAGGGTGTGTGTGTATGTGCGAGTAAGGTTGATGCTGTGTTCAACCTTATTCGCACATACAACATGCCTGTGCCACCACTACTATGTACTGTGCGTGGAGTGTATATGGCTGTCATTCTGAAATCTCACCACTATTACTGTGCGTGGAGTGTATATGGCTGTTATTCTGAAATCTCACCACTATGACTGTGCGTGGAGTGTGTTGCTGCGCTGTGAGTGTGTTTGCCTGAGCTGACTTGCACTGTGCGTGGAGTGTTCAGCTGCGCTGCACATGCATGTGTCACCACTACTACTGTGCGTGGAGTGCGTGGCTCCTGCCTCCCAGTGTCATTGCTACTACTGTGCGTGGAGAGCGTGTGGTTAGCACTACTACTACTATTCTACTATTGCGTGCCACTGCTGTCTGCCCCACCATTACTACTGTGCGTGGAGTGTGCAACCCACTGCGCTTGCTGCTGCTGCCTGTGCTGTTCCAGCTGCTGCTGCTGCTGCTGCTGCTGCTGCTGCTATATTGTTGCCATTAGTTCTGTCATGATTACTGACACTATTACTGTGCGTGGAGTGTGTGCTACTGGGTCTTGCTGGAATTTCATCCATCATTACCTGATGCCGCTTTTTATGTCACTTTAACTATATTTGGCTTGCTATAAAGTGTTGCATTAAGCGACGCGCTGTGCGTGGAGGGGGTTATTCGAGTTGCCGAGTTTTGAGGCGGATTGTGCATTTTTTTAAATACCTCCGTTTGCGCAGAAACGGGGGTCAAATGCCAGATGGCAGATTGTGTGCGCTCAGAGTCAGGTCAGCCATTCCTGCTAAAAGTTTTGCCCCAAAGCCGAAAAGTAGATTTAAGTATCCAGAATCCTTAGTTACATATATTTAAGCACCCCTGCACACTCAGTTTTTGGAGGGAGGTGCCCAGATGGGCAGGGTGGACCTGGGTGGAAATCCCTGCCAAAAAGTGGATTTCCAAAAGCTCCTCCCCGGTGCCAGAAAAAATTAGGGGTGTTCTAAATAATATTCCCTACATTTTGGTGAAGGTCCGGGGGTCTGGGGTGAAGTTCCGGCTTTGGACCCCGTTTGACCCCACTTTTGGCAGGGATACCTGCCCAATCTATGGAAAAATGACACAGTCCAAGTCGTCCCAAACCGATTTTTGCGATGGACTACTTAACTTTAAAACTATAAATCTACGAAATGGGGCCTTCTGCAACAGCTCAGATCGCTCAGGGCATTTCAAGAGGTGTCACTACATATATTTTTTGTTAATAAGCCACAAAAAAAGGGGGTGGTGTCAGAAAGGTGTTTTAGAAGGTGTGCAATAATTGCATACTTTTTGAAAATCTCAGCTGTCGCTGCCCACCACAGCCCACCCCCAGCATCCCAGGCCATAAAACTTGATAAAACACCCCTGGGGATTATACTGAACAACTCCTGATACTCAGATGGCTTCCAAACACCGTGCTTCTATGGTTTTCAAAAAATGCACATGTTTGCCTTGCAAACAAGCCCACGCACCAAGTCCTTTAAAGCAAATATTTTGCCCCCCTGTTTTTTTGCCCAATGGGTAAGGTTGGGCCTAAAAACTGATTGGAAACAAAAAAATGGGGGAAATTTGTGCTTGGACATGCACTTCTGCACTCATGTCACTATAGTTAGCTAATTTGGCAGGGAGACGGCACAAATCCAGCCCCCCACTCACACCCTTTACCCCAAACCCATTTGTTTTTATGCAGAAGTGTTACATCTATGGTTATAACCCGCTGTGTGACCTCAGATGTGCATATTAGGAGTGGGGCATTAATTCCCCTTTTTTTGGGTGGGCTTGGCTGGCCTGACTCAGAGCGCACAAAACCTGCCATCTGGCCGTCCTGCTGCTGCTGGTAGTGCTGGTGCTGCTGGTTTTGCTACTGCTGCTGCGGTTGTTGTGGTTGTTGTTCTGGTTGTTGGCGGTGTTGGTGGTGTTGTGCGTGGTGTTGGTGCGGGTGCTGGTGCTGGTGCTGGTGCTGATGTTGTTGCTTGCCCCTATGAGAGATGTATTGAGCGACAGGCTTTGCTGCATGTCTCTTGATACAGCTCTCATATTCGTGCAACTGTGTGTGTGTGTCTGTATGTGCGTGTGTTTGTGTATTCGTGCACCTGTGTGTTTGTGTGTGTGTGTGTGCATGTGTGTGTGCCTGTGTATATGCGGCGTTTGATGACAATAAAAAATAGCTTAGTGTTTGCACAAGTAAGTCAATATTATTGTTCTGTCTACCAGTCTCACAGATATTACTGCTGAACGCTGACTTACGACACACATTTGTGAAAAAGCTTCATTATTGGGGGGTGTACTATTATCAGGCCTGGTAGTGCGTCGAGTGAACTAAATTTGTGGCCGCCTGTGAAACACTGCTTTAATAGTATCTAAAGAGCTAGTGGTTGGTACTCACTTATGTGTTTTTTGTGCTCACCTGTGCATGGAGCTCATTACAGGTAGCGTGGTCATTTCGATGTTCTGCTGTTCTGTTGTTGTTAGTTCAGCAATTGCTCCTGTAGTGTGTGGAGTGTGTGTTTGGATGTTACTGTTTGTGAGCTCGTACTATCATTGTTGCTACTGTGCGTGGAGTGTGCGTGCTCATCATGTAAGTCTGCGCATGCGCTGTGGTTCGTGGAGAGATAGGAGTTGTGTGTGTCCATGCATGTACTGCTGCACCTGTGTGTCATTATTGTGTACTATTAGTACAACTACAGCTGTGCGCAGAGTGTGTGTGTGTGGAGTGTATGGAAGTCTTTTGTACCTTTTTTGCTGTTGCTTTGACTTGTGGCGCTTTGATCTTTCATTTTCACCACTGCTACTACTGTGCGTGGAGTGTGCTATGCCAGTTGCCAAGGTACTGCCACACAGCTTCTGTACTGCAAACCATATAAATAAGGGTATTTAGCAGCACTTCAGTTACATGCCAAGTTTGTGCCTGATGCTTCAATCTGCAGTGTAATTCCCTGCGTGCTGTGCTCCTGCTACTCACTGTGCTCCTGCTCCTCACTGTGCATGCATCTACTCACTTTGCTCCTGCTACTCACAGTGCAAGCATCTTTGCTCCTGCTACTCACAGTGCATGCATGACAGAGGCTGTCTTTAATTCTGGAAGCTGGTCATGTGCTTGACCTTGTGTGTATTACTGTTAAGCATGGGTAACTAGGGTATATGATTTTGTCAGCAAGGCTCGACAAGCGTCCCTTAGTTACTGTGTCTTGTGCGTGGCATGTATGTCCAGATGGCAGAGAAGGCCCGGGAAGAGGTGCTGCAAAGCCAACGTGCAGTGATGAACCACCGCCACTTCTTCCTCAGTGAAGATGATGCCTCGCAGCAGGGAGAAGGCTCAGAATTTGCCGATGCTGCACACCAGGTATGGGCAACCATCATGTCTGCCTTTGTTGCTTGCATATCTGATATCTGCCCTGTGCACACAAGCCCAGATGCACGTCCACATACACACAAGCTTTCGCAAGCATACAAGCACCTATAAACACACAAATAAGTGCACACACCAGACATATTGCTCGGCCTCTGTTTTTTTGAATTTGACGCACGTGGCTTCTTTCACTTGCCATGCCGCTTGCCTCGTTGCCCACCAACTCAATCCGTGTGTGCTCCCTTTTGCACACAGACGTACCGGGGTAATAGCATGACCGCAGGAGGGGCTGGGGGCAGCAGAAGGATGGAAAGCCCGGAGCTAGGGGATGACATAGAGGAGGGGGAGGTCCTGCCCCCTGACAAACTAGCTCGTGCAAAGCAACATGTGAGGGGTCTCGGCAAAGGGGGAGAGCAGCAAGAGGGTGGTGCTAACAATGGAAGGAAGGGGCAGCTGCCTGTTTCTTCATCCCAGCTTGATCGTGAGCAGAAAGGATTAACACAGGTATATGTGTGCGTCGTGTGCATGTGTTGTGAATGGGTGTGTGGACACCTTGACGACGTTCTGGTGTGGATCCTGTGGTTGCCTTGATCTTGGTCCGGCTTTGACTCTATACGTATGCAGTGAAAAATCGCCAATACTCTACAAAAGAGTTAAGAAGCTTGCCTCCAAGCTCCCTAACTGCTAGGACTGCGCACTTCGTGAACTTTGCTGCTAAACTTGTCCATACCAAACGTGCCCTTTCCATACTATTATCAACTCTCATCAGGAGCCGGTTCCAGGCCAAGCCTGCAACCCTCCTGATCCCCATTGATTTTTCCTTTCTTTTTCGCGGTGGAGGAGCTTTACGGTATTCGGTACCAAAGTGGCTCCTTTTCCTTATTTAATGTGGGGAGTGATTTTCACTGCCTGCGTAGTTTAATCTTTTTCTTTTTTCTTTTTCCTTTCCAATTACCATGACGCCTTGCAAGCACACATGCACCCCCTCCACAAATTAGGAAATGCCAATACCGTAACAAAATTCCATAAATACTACCAGACCCTTACCAAAAATAAAGCCGCTAACAACGCCTACTCAACAGCATCCTATGTCCCTGCTAAAACCAAAAACAGAATAGGAGTCCTGTACAATCAAAAGCATGCAATATGGTTATCTTAAATTGCCCCCCCTGCCTCAATTAGACAGCGCTTTGCATATACATTCTGGATGCCAACACACGCAGATAAGAAATATGATCGATGAGAGACACGACTTAGCATATAGCATGCAGCATGCAGCAGCTTCAAAGCCATCAGAAAAAAAGGCTCCCTAGGATCCTGCTTTGTCTGCATGGATATAGGTAGCAGCAAACGGCTGGCTATGCAAAATTTTCAGATTCCCGATACAGCTGAAACCTGAATTATACAAAAGTGGCTCTTTCCACCCCGTTTCTCAGACAAAAATAGGTTTGCCTCCAGCCTTCTGGATGCTGCACTGGTTGCCTCCCATCTTCGCAAAGACAAAAAAGCAACAGACTAGCAATGAAGGGGGATGGATTTTTAGAAGTGGCAGGGGGCGAATGGGGGAGACAACCAGGAGCGCCTCCACAGCAGCGCCAGCCATTAGCAGATCTACCTTCTCCAGACAGCATCAACCCAAAGATCTCAGTATTCTTTCAACACGACTCGCAGGCAGTGAAACCGCTCCCACATTGATTAAGGAAAAAAAGCCACTTGGGTACCAAGCACCGTAAAATTTGTTTACTGCTGAGTACTCGCAGTAGTACTCTAGTTCTTGGAGGCGAGTGCAACCAAACGTCAGTTAGTACTCTCTTGGCACAGATTGCGCTGTGCTAACCATCCTTTTTATGCTTGTGCCTTAGATAGTTGGCAGCTTAGTTTTAAGATAGGAAATAAGTACGTGAGAAAGGGAGCTGCAGCCGAAGTCGTTATGCTTGGTATTGGCACAAGTGTGAAAATCCCCCTCCAGCAGTTCGGTGGATACGAGCCGGAATAGAACCAGCAGACCAAAAAGGCCCAGCCAGAGAGGTCCATAGTACCAGAAGGAGAAAGAAGTCACAAAAGAGACTGGAGTACCAGCCTGAAATAAGCATACTAAGTACGATTTACTTATCGCTCATTCGTCCGGTTAATCATTTTTGCTGCTACAATACATTTGGTATCGAAGCTCAAGGTCATCAAACAAGCAAGAGCACCAAGCACAGAGACTGCAGAGCTAACCACCCGTCCCGGCCACTACCAGCCTCAAGAACTACCGAGTCACACAGCCAGCCCTACAGCACTGAACTTGCCATGCTACTCCACCAACACAGTCACTCAGTGCAAGCTTATAGAAAGGTCTACTAAGCAAACCCTGCTTGCACTACCTCAGCATTACACCGCTCCCACTGTGCCTGCCTTCGTCTGAGGAGGGTCCCAACTACCGCACCAGACATGCATTTTCCTGTGCCATTACTACCAACACTCATCAGGAGCCGGCTGCAGGTCAAGCCTGGTACCTTCCTGATCCCTATTGATGTTTTTCTTATTTTTGGTGGAGGATTTACTGTACCCGGTGCCAAAGTGGCTCCTTTTCCTTTATTAACCAATGTGGGAGCGTTGTTCACTGCCTGCGAAAATTTTTCTGTAAGAGGGATTAGGCCGACTGCTGTTATGGTGGAGAACTTTAAGTCGGAGGTAGGAGAACGACTTTAAGTCGGAGGTAGGAAAACGAGACTGTCCTACAATCTTTTCGGGACTCTGTACGCAATCAAGAGCATCAATCTTGCTACCAACTCTTCTTGGATCTCATTACACATGCTGCTGATGCCACTGGTATGACAGCAAGACAAATGTCGCGCAGAATGCAGCTGGG
>Ga0307968_1001351_pt1 | contig 19918 bp, 17 predicted proteins | sample OrgLakmetagen650_FD_201834 | JGI IMG/M metagenome (GOLD analysis project Ga0307968, IMG submission 201834) | Saline water microbial communities from Organic Lake, Antarctica - #650 | ecosystem: Environmental > Aquatic > Non-marine Saline and Alkaline > Saline | place: Antarctica: Organic Lake...
CACCATCCTTGCCTGATCCTCTTGCACCATCCTTGCCTGATCCTCTCGCACCATCCTTGCCTGATCCTCTTGCACCATCCTTGCCTGATCCTCTTGCACCATCCTTGCCTGATCCTCTTGCACCATCCTTGCCTGATCCTCTCGCACCATCCTTGCCTGATCCTCTTGCACCATCCTTGCCTGATCCTCTTGCACCATCCTTGCCTGATCCTCTTGCACCATCCTTGCCTGATCCTCTTGCACCATCCTTGCCTGATCCTCTCGCACCATCCTTGCCTGATCCTCTTGCACCATCCTTGCCTGATCCTCTTGCACCACCCTTGCCTGATCCTCTCGCACCATCCTTGCCTGATCCTTTCGCACCATCCTTGCCTGATCCTCTTGCACCATCCTTGCCTGATCCTCTTGCACCACCCTTGCCTGATCCTCTTGCACCATCCTTGCCTGACCCTCTTGCACCATCCTTGCCTGATCCTCTGCACCATCCTTGCCTGATCCTCTTGCACCATCCTTGCCTGATCCTCTTGCACCATCCTTGCCTGTTGCAAGGAACAGCAAGGTTATATGCAAGCCGTGTTGCATTGAACCAGTTTGTTTTCTGTGCGCATCATCCTGCAGGTCGGCAGCGGTTGGCGCCCATGCAGGATGCGATCGAGCAGGTAAGCAGTGGTGTTCCTTTGCAAATATTGTTGTGTGTGTGTGTGTGTGTGTGTGTGTGTGTGTGTGTGTGTGTGTGTGTGTGTGTGTGTGTGTAAGACACGGGGCTTCTTCTTCCTTTCTCCTCTCTCAAGCAGGTCTTGTTTAAACCCTGAGTGCTCATCCGATCACTGCTCTTACCTGGAGGTTAATAGTCTGAGCGCTAATTGTTATAAAAAAATCAGCATTATCGATTTGCTGATCTTACCTGGAGGTTAATAATTTGAGCGCTAATTGTTATAAACGATCACTGCTCTTACCTGGAGGTTAATAGTTTGAGCGCTAATTGTTATAAGAAACCAGCACCCATTATTTTGCTGATCTTACCTGGAGGTTTTAGGCTTGAGCGCTGTTTGTTTCTGCAGCCCTGACCACTTCCTGTTATAATCAAGCCTTGTTTTAAGGCTAAGATAGTATTCCTGCTGCTCTCAGCACTTCACGCCCAAAGCCTGAGACAGGGGTAAGTAAGCCCAACCCAAATTTCAGCTTAGAGTAAGCTTCAGGCAGGCGTTTGCATCCCAAAAGAAGGCTCTTGTTGGGATTGTTGGTGCACGTTTAGGGTTGGCCAGAACCGTACATCCGCACTGTATATCTGCTCCGTATGTGTGGTTCATTTCTTGCTTTAAAAACCATAATACCTAAAAACACTGTAAATATCCATTATCATATGGTTCTGGCCACCTTGTGCATGTGTGTTGTCAAGCCTTCCATGTATCATTCTTCCTGTGTTAAATGCGTTGAATGATTTAACGCCAGTCCTTTAGTCACCTTGTTGCATTGCATATCCATAATGCCCACGTGTCAGTATCGTGTAGTTGGCTGTGGGCGAAATCCGACACAAAATCCGACACAAAAATCCATGAATTCCTTCTACAAAGACTTGCATATATATATTTATATAGAACAGGGGCATTGCACGCTGTGTATGACATGCTTGTCGAAAGGCACTGTGCTTCCCCCAGACGTCGTGCTCATTTCAAGACACTGTGCTTCAGGCACTACAAAACCTTACAGGCATTACAAAACCTTACGAAATTTTACAAAACCTTACAGGCATTACAAAACCTTACAGGCACCGTGTTTCAGGCGCTGTGCTTGTCTTTGGCAATGTGCTTGTCTCAGGACGAATCTTATAACACTGTGCCCATCTTATAACACTGTGCTCATCATATAACACTGTGCTCGTCATATAACACTGCTCATCTTATAACACTGTGCTCATCATTTAACACTGTGCTCATATTATAACACTGTGCTCATCTTATTACACTGTGCTCATCTTATAACACTGTGCTCATCATATAACACTGTGCTCATAACACCGTACAACCTTACAGGCACCGTGCTAAACTCAAGGCATTATGCGCGCGTGTTTGTGTGTAACTTCAGGCACTGTGCTTGTCTTCTGGCATTGTGCTTGTCGCAGGACAACATGCTTATCCTATGCCATTGTGCTCATCACATGACATTGTGCTCATGACACTGTACGATTTTAAGGCATGTGCTTAACCCAAGGCACTGTGCTTGGTCATATGATGCTGTGCTTGTCTCAAGGCACTGTGCTCATCATATGACATTGGGCTCATGACACTGTACGATCTAAAGGCATGTGCATAACCCAAGGCACTGTGCTTAGTCATATGATGCTGTGCTTGTCTCAAGACACTGTGCTCATCATATGACATTAAGCTCATGATACTGTACGATCTAAAGGCATGTGCTTAACCCAAGGCACTTGTGCTTGTCTCAAGGCACTGTGCTTGTCATTTGGCACTGTGCTCATCTTATGACATTGTGCTCATGATACTGTACGATCTAAAGGCATGTGCATAACTCAAGGCACTGTGCTTGGTCATATGATGCTGTGCTTGTCTCAAGACACTGTGCTCATCATATGACATTGTGCTCATGGCACTGTACTATCTAAAGGCATGTGCTTAACCCAAGGCACTGTGCTTGGTCATATGATGCTGTGCTTGTCTCAAGACACTGCGCTCATCATATGACATTGGGCTCATGACACTGTACGATCCAAAGGCATGTGCTTAACTCAAGGCACTGTGCTTGGTCATATGATGCTGTGCTTGTCTCAAGACACTGCGCTCATCACATGCCATTGAGCTCATGACATTGTACGATCTAAAGGCATGTGCTTAACTCAAGGCACTGTGCTTGGTCATATGATGCTGTGCTTGTCTCAAGACACTGCGCTCATCATATGACATTGGGCTCATGATACTGTACGATTTAAAGGCATGTGCTTAACCTTAGGCACTGTGCTTGGTCATATGATGCTGTGCTTGTCTCAAGACACTGTGCTCATCATATGACATTGAGCTCATTACACTGTACGATCTAAAGGCATATGCTTAACCCAAGGCACTTGTGCTTGTCTCAAGGCACTGTGCTTTCCATTTGGCACTGTGCTCATAACACACATGTCCATCTCAAGACTCTGTGCTCCAGGCACTGTGCTTGCCTTTACGGGGTACAGGCCGTTTGACAACACATGACAACACATGACAACACATACCTAGGGTTGGCCAGAACCATACATATGCGATATTCTTTGCAGGGATTTCATCTAATATACGGTCATACACGGCGTATATATACGGTTCTGGCCAACCCTACACATACCGTTTCCGTAGATCCACGATCTCTTCGTGACATCAAACTAAAAAAATCGAATGCGTCACTGCGTCACTGCGTCACCGCCTAAACGGTCTGTAAATCTGCCATCACGAGCGAATGTAACATTCGCCTGTGCTCTTGAGAACACACACACACACACACAAACACACACACACATACACACACACACGTGTGTTTACCTCAAGAAACTGTGCTCCAGGCTCCAGGTACCATGCTTGCCTTTTGGCACTGTGCTCTTGAGAACACACACACAAACACACACACACACACACACACACACACACGTGTTTACCTCAAGAAACTGTGCTCTTAAGACATACGTGTTTACCTCAAGAAAGTTTGTGATCGTCAAACAGTGTACCTGGATCGCGAGAAACTTCGTGATCTAGGTACCATGCTTGCCTTTGGCACTGTGCCCATGATTGCCACCTTGCTTGGGTATGCACATTGCTGTTGATGACAGCCTCAGCAATGCATTCAAGGCAGTGGTGGTCACGCTGTGCTCATCAAAGCATGCCAATGTGCCGATGGCCATGTGCGTATGGTCGCAGCCACGATAAAGAGCTCTATTCGTCACACAATAATAGTAGCTACGGCCATGTGCGTATAGTCACAGCCACGATAAAGAGCTCTATTCGTCACACAATAATAGTAGCTACGGCCATGTGCGTATAGTCACAGCCACGATAAAGAGCTCTATTCGTCACACAATAATAGTAGCTACACGCATGCTCAGCAACACGCACACCCAGCAACATGCACGCCCAGCACCTCAGGCTTCAGGCTTCCCTTCAGGCGTCAGGCGTCCCTATGATGCGTGCTGACTTAATATACACGAGTAGGGTTGGCCAGAACCATATATATATATATATATATATATATATATATATATACGGTATTCTTTGCAGGGGTTTCATCTTATATACGGTCATATACGGTGTATATATACGGTCATATACGGTGTATATATACGGTTCTGGCCCACCCTACATATGAAAAGGCTTTGCTGCTACAATGCTGCGATCCGTACACTGTTTGACGACAACATGACAAGAGGTGTGCTTTTCTCAGACATTCAACTCGTTTCAGAACGCTAATTGTTGATGGCATGGCATGACGGGAACGAGCGGGCAAAGGACGGATTGGGAGCGCTGATGGGAGCATAGTAGCATGAAATCCTTCACTCTTGAGAGCATTCGCTCACACACACACACACACATACACACACACACACACACACACACACACACACACACACAAACATACACACACACACACACACGCACTCACACACTCATACACATGCCCACCCAGGAGGCAGCTGGCTTGGCAGATGCTGACCTAAACACTCAGGGGGGCACACAGCTAGAGGGCAGAGGGTACAACCGCGTGTTTGGGAACACGCTGTACGAAGGTACGACTGGGGTGCTTTTGAAGACACTTATTAAAGTATAGGGTTGGCCTGGATCGTATGTACACACCGTATATGACCGTATATTTTGTGATTTCCATGCAAAAATGCCGTATATACAACATATATATATATATATATATATATTATAGGGTTCTGGCCAACCCTACTAAGGTGTAATTGTGTTTTTTTAAATTGGATAGTGCAAAGGTGTGATTCTGTGTTTGGGGGGAATCACTTTGGAAATAGCATGACGATTGTTTTTTATGATACGCCAATATGGGAGGTGCGGCCATGAGTGATATCGTGTGTGTATGTGTGTGTGTGTGTGTGTGTTTGGACGTGTGTGTGTATGGTTGGAATGCGTAAGGAGGCGCAACCACGTGCCTGTTTTGGAGGGGTACTTTATGCAGAAGCAAGTGTGGGAATCGGGCAAGTAAGCATAAACGATGGCATGAGCAGGGCTTGACAGCGCTGTACACAGATATGCTCATAGGTATAGACATATATACACATATTTAGGGTTGTCCAGAACCATATAACACAGTGTATATGCCTTTTTTTGGCAGGGAAGTCACTCGATATACCATCATATGCGGGAATATATACCTACGGTTCTGGCCAAACCTTTTTATGTAACATGCAAAGCCACGTTGGAATGGAGGCGACTAGTAATTTCTGGAAGGCCTGTGCACTGAATGCGTGATGACGGCTGACTTGCAGAAACTGTCAATGTGTGTTTGTTGGCATGTTTCTGATGCGCTTGTGGCATGCATGCATGCATGCATGCATGTGTGTGTGTGTGTGTGTTTGTGTGTGTATGTGCACAGTGAGTGATGCTTAGGGATAAGGGTTCAACTTACAATTAAGCAAACCATGCAGAGATCTGGTGCTTGATGTGTCAATTATTACGAAGAGGTGTGTGCTTATTCATACACGCTGAGCAGTCTGTGATGCTTAGGGACAAGGGTTCAGTTTACAAATTGAAAAACGTGCAAAGTTGTTTGTGCTTGTTTATACACACTGAGTAGTGAGTGATGTTTAGGGGAGACGGTTCACCTTACAATTAAGCAAACCATGCAGAGATCTGGTACTTGATGTGTCAATTATTACGAAGAGGTGTGTGCTTATTCATACACGCTGAGCAGTCTGTGATGTTTAGGGACAAGGGTTCAATTTACGAATTGAAGAACATGCAAAGATGTCTGTGCTTGTTTATACACACTGAGTAGTGAGTGATGTTTAGGGGAGACGGTTCAACTTACAGTTAAACAAACCATGCAGAGATATGGTGCTTGATGCGTCAATCATTCTGCAAATGCGTGTGCTTATTTTTTTGTCAGAAGGGAGCCGCAGGATGAGAAAGGGGCAAGATCCGCATGCACCCCACGCACAAAGACATTTACACGCATGACCGCACACAGGCTGACACAAACTCACATACTCACACCAACACACACATACACACACAGAGGCCAGGAAGAAGCAGCAGGACGAGGAAAGAGCAGCTGCAAGCTTTGAGCCAGGCCATATAGATGGAGAGGAGGAAAGTTATGTGACGCCAGACTCGTACAGTCCCTACTCAGTCAGCAGACAACGTAGCCATCGCCAAAACACAATGAGCGCAGACAGGCCTGAAAATGGTGTGTGTTTTCATGTGTGTGTGCATGTCTGTGTGTGTGTGTGTGTTGTTAGTGTGTCTGCACAAAGTAAGGCGGCGCAGGATTTGCGTGTGTGCATGAGTGTGTATGGGTGTCTGTTTGTTGTACAAACTATGAAAATTTGTGTGTGTGTGCATGAGTGTGTATGGGTGTCTGTTTATGTGCACAAACGAGGAAGAAGTGCAGGACCGCTGCGTGTGTCTGTTTGTTGTACAAACTATGAAGAAGTGCAGGATCGCTGTGTGTGTCTGTTTATGTGCACAAATAATGGAGAGGCGCAGGATTGCTGTGTGTTTGTGCACGTGTATATGCCTGCTTGTAACATTCCTACATGTCACGCGCAGAAGGTCCAGGCAGCAAACTTTGTGTGTGTTGAACACACACACAAATGATTTTTGTGGCGTCGCTCACTGGGCGTAGGAACAAGCGACAGTTGCTTAACCTTCACCACGCTTAGTTGTTGGTCCTATTTGCACACACAAACAAACAGGGCCACCACATGCATCTGGCCTTGATAACAGATGCTGCTGCTGGACAAGTCTGATCCGTCTTCACTCGTTTGCAAAACCCTCTCCCATTTATACTCAAGCGCACTCGTGCACACGCATACACACACACACTCACACACACACACACACACACACACACACACGTGCAGATCGATCAAAGTTGGCGTGGGGGGGAGGCAAGGGCTTTGTCGTGGACGATGCTGTCGAAAACAATGCAGTGATTGCCAACGGAAGGGCTGCAAATTCCCGCAGCAATTTGAGTCTGAGAGGTGCTACGGGTGAGTGAGTGAGGGAGGGAGTGCGTGTGTGTGCGTGCATTTCATAGTCACTCCAGCCTTTGTTTACGTAAACCAGACTGCACTGCAGGCATGTACGGTGCTGCTACGTTTGCGAATGTGTGGCAAGCCCACATACATCTGCATACGCACACTCACATGTAAACACACACACATACACATGCGCTCACACACGCACACACGCACACGCACAAATACACACACATACACACACACACACGCACACACACACCTGTGCACGTGTCAGGGTCTGGAACTGGGGACCATCCTCAAATTGCTCGACCAGAAAACGCACAGCTCAGCCCGTACAAGGGCAGCTTCAACAGCAGATCAGGACGGGTATGTGTGATTAAGGGCAGCTTCAACAGCAGATCAGGACGGGTTTGTGTGATTGCGTGTTGCTGAAATATACGTGCAGTTGATGCGGTGAGAGACAAAGGGCAGCTTCAACTGCAGATCAGGACGGGTATGTGTGATTGCGCGTTGCTGAAAGGTACGTGCACTTGATGCGGTGAGAGACATACACAGCAGTAAATCCTGTTAGATGTTTTTAACAGCAGGGCAGGATGCTTATGTTTGTTCGCGTGTGTTTGCGTGAGGTCGGCCAGGACTATACTGCAGAGAGGAGTGTCTGACATGTGGCCCCTGCCTGAGTGAGAGAGAGCAGCTTAAATAGTAGGGCAGGACTAGTGTTTTTCTTTATGTTTGAGGATTGCCATGCGAGCACATGTAGGCAGGATGGATAGGCTTGTTAAAACGCACTGTAGCACGCACGTGTGCTTGTGTGCATGTTGAATTGCATGTGCTTGTACTTACGCACCAGCAGCACTGCCTGTGTGTGTATGTGTGTACTTGTGTGTGTATATGTGTACTTGTGTGTGTCAGTGTATGTGTGTATATGCGTACTTGTGTGTGTAAGTGTGTGTGTGTGTGTGTTTTAGGATGTATGCATTGTGTGCGTGCATGTGTTTGGACACCTTTGTGATTCAGGTCTGCATGCTGTGCATCTGCTTCAGACTCCAAAACACGTGCCCATACCAGATTTTTCTCCCTGGAAACGCCACCAAGCCTTGTATCTTTCCTGTATGTCTTCCTCACACCGCCACGCAATTTGCAGAAGGGACCACAAATTTTTCGGCACGAGGGCCAATAAGCCTCGTACATATTTTTCTATTATCCCCAACATGAGCATGCAACACCCCAACATGAGCATGCAACACACCCCAACATGAGCATGCAACACCCCAACACCCCAACATGAGCATGCAACACCCCAACACCCCAACATGAGCATGCAACACCCCAACATGAGCAACATGAGCAACACACCTGAACGTGAGCATGCAACACACCAACACCCCAACATGAGCATGCAACACACCAACATGAGCATGCAACACACCAACATGAGCAACACCCCAACATGAGCAAGCAACACCCCAACATGAGCATGCAACACACCCCAACATGAGCATGCAACACACCCCAACATGAGCATGCAACACACCCCAACATGAGCATGCAACACCCCAACATGAGCATGCAACACACCCCAACACAATCATGCCTGTTTGCCTGGACGTTACCTGGACGCTACCTGGACGGTTCACCAAGCCTTGTGCTTGGAGAACTGAGCTCCGTGCCTCTGCTCTGTGCCTCTGCTTCGTGCCTCTGCTCTGTGCCTCTGCTTTATGCCTCTACTCTGTGCCTCTGCTTCGTGCCTCTGCTTTTTGCCTCTGCTTTGTGCCTCTGCTCTGTGCCTCTGCTCTGTGCCTCTGCTTTGTGCCTCTGCTCTGTGCCTCTCCTCTGTGCCTCTGCTCTGTGCCTCTGCTCTGTGCCTCTGCTTTATGCCTCTGCTTTGTGCCTCTGCTCTGTGCCTCTGCTCTGTGCCTCTGCTTCATGCCTCTGCTCTGTGCCTCTGCTCTGTGCCTCTGCTCTGTGCCTCTGCTCTGTGCCTCTGCTTTGTTCCTCTGCTCTGTGCCTCTGCTTCATGCCTCTGCTTTGTGCCTCTGCTTTATGCCTCTGCTCTGTGCCTCTGCTTTGTGCCTCTGCTTTGTGCCTCTGCTCTGTGCCTCTGCTCTGTGCCTCTGCTTTGTGCCTCTGCTTTGTGCCTCTGCTTTGTGCCCTCAAGCCTCATGCTCAGAGGACGGCGCTCTGTGCTTGTCCCCACAAACACCTTGCGTTCCCCACAAACACCTTGCGTTCCCCACAAACACCTTGCGTTCAGGTCTCCGGAGGATTTGCAGACAGAGAAATGTACACAGAACTCCAAAGCAATCACCTGTTCCCGGTAAGGTCTGCTGTAGAGGTGTGTCTGTAGTGTTGGCCGAAACTGATATACACGCACCGTACATGACTAGGGTTGGCCAGAACCATATATATACGGTGTATATACGGCATTTTTGGCAGAGAAATCACCAAATATACGGTCGTATACGGTGCATATATACGGTTCTGGTCAACCCTATACATGACTGTATGTTTGGTGATTTCCCTGCCAAGAATACCGTATAATCACCGTATATATATTTGATTAAAACAATTCCTGCAATGTATTTGATTAAAACAATCCCTGCAAACCATTGCATATAAACACCGTTTATATACATATATGGTTCTGGCCAACCCTGTGTGTGTCGTGGTGTGTCTCTTTGTGTGTGGGTGTGTCTGCTGCGTGTGTAGGTGTGTCTGCTGCGTGTGTAGGTGTGTCTGCTGTGTGCATTGTGGTGTGTCTGCTGCGTGTGTAGGTGTGTCTGCTGCGTGTTTAGGTGTGTCTGCTGCGTGTGTAGGTGTGTCTGCTGCGTGTGTAGGTGTGTCTGCTGTGTATGTATTTTGTCAGCGCGGAAACCAGGTTACCAATCAGTACACAGTTGGTTAGGGTGCGGAGTGAGGTGTGCTGGTATATATTCGTTGTAGCTGGTAGGAGTTGTTAATGTATGTGTTATAGTCTGCAGGAATTGTTGATATGAATAGATAACATAAACGGTCATATACGGCGTATGTGTACGGTTCTGGCCAACCCTATTCATACATGTTCAGACCACATTCAACCATATTCAGACCTTGTTCAGACCATAATCAGACCATATTCAGACCATATTCAACCATATCCAACCATATCCAACCCTGTTCAACCCTGTTCAGAAGGACATCTTTGGAGATCTCCTTGCTGAAAACGTACAAATGTCAGCTATGGTGTACACACTTCCAGTGCGGTCAGCCAAAGCATACAATATTCCATCTGCTTCTCGCTTCATCTGGCGTCACACACACACACACACACACACACACACACAGACACACACACACACACTTTACACTCCTCTCTGCCAACTGTAGTGCATGGGATATACTAAGCACAGACCTGCCAATTCTACGCACATTCACACACAGACACACACAGACACACACACACACACATCTGGCGCGTCAACATAATTTGCGTAGGTTTGCCAATGTTGCTGGCTTGCTTGCTCTTTGGGTGATCGCGCGTTGGAAACGGGGCCCAGCCGTAATCTCTCTCCTAACAACACCACTTCCACCAAACTTCAACATTACTCCCACCAAACTTCCACCAAACATGGTCTGCCAAGTGACGTTTCTTAAAGTTCACTCCTCATACCCCCGTCAGGTTAGGGCCACATTGCAGGGGGTGTTGATTGACATACGCTTAGCTTAGTGGACACGCCCTGCCCGTGTAGGCCCAAGTGTGTCAAGCACTCGAAGCGTGTGCTGAACAGCTGAACGCACATACAGGGGTCCGCCAAAACAACCCGGTGGAGGTTGATGAGGGGAAGCCTCTGCAAGCACACACAAATGCAGCAAGCACGCACAGGCACACACACACATAAACACACCCACACATATATATATACTCCCAAGAGTTGTTATGCGCACAGAGCATGTGCTGAAGGTCAATGCAGAATGGGATCAGGCAGGCCCGTTGTAACAACCTCAAAGATAATAAAAAGGGCTTTGCGAGCAGACACACATACACACACACATATACACACACAACGCACAATAACATGCACACACACTCGCAGGCCCGTCGGAACAACCTGATGGAGGTAGAAGAAGAAGAGGCTTTGCAGGCGCAACAGAATGACGCAACCCCTCATTCAGACCAAAAGCAGCAGACTCTGAATGGGTGAGATTTAAGTGAAACTGTTTGTGGACAGTCTTTTTCTAGCCATTAGTGGACAGTCCTTTTTTTAAAATTTGCCGACAGTTTTTTTTTTAAATTAAACATTGGTGCCTGCTGGTGTGACGATCCCGATTGAGCAAATGTGTCGAATGTGTGTGTGTGTGTGTGTGTCTGTCAGATCAAATCACCGTCACTGCAAAGTAAAAGACTCAGCACATCAACTAGTGTGTGCTGTGTGCTATGAGCCGGTCACAGTCTGCTAGGGTTGCATTTTATATCATTTGCCGCGCCAGCTGTCCTCCATTTGTCTGGGATTGCTGTAGGGCCTTTTCACAGCTTTTCAAAAATTTTGAGGTTGGGGGGAAGCAGCAGCCGATGATGTCTTGTAGCGATGTCCAAGAAGCCCGTGCTGCACTTACTGTACTTGTTCACAGGTTCTCCAGACATTGCTTGCTACGACTTCGTCGCTTCGGCAGGGCTTATTGACATTCTGGGACGGCAACTGAAGCCATCTGACGCTGCTGCCAATAATGCACGCCCAAGCACATACAAACATACACAACACACACACGCACAAACACACATATACACACACACTCACACACACACACGCACAAACACACAAACACACACACACACACAAACACACAAATACCCACACATACCCACACAGGCACACAACATACACCATCAAACACACAAATCTACACACACTGCTGTAGGGCTGAAGCAGCCCTGTGGGAGGGCCAGCTAAGGCACCTGTTGCAGACAAACCAGAGAGAAGAGTGCATTCATCGACCTGGCCCACGAGGGGGGGCCCACGTTCGGTGTATCGTTCAGCGCAGCAAAGAGGTGGGTAGATGAGTGTGTGTGTGTGTGTGTTTGTAGCTGTGTGTGTATGGGTGGGTACATGTGCGTGAGTGTGAGTGTGCAAGTGTTTGTTTTTAGGGGTGTGCGTATGAGTGGGTGTGGGCGTGAGTTATGGTTTGGGCAAGGGTGTGTGTGTATAGGTGTGTAGATGTGGGTGTGGGTGTGGGTGTGGGTGCAGGTGTGGGAATGGGCGTGATTGGATGTGTGTGAGTGTGTATATGCACGTGTTATTCACTGCCAGCTGTGATGCCTTTGCCATTAAGTTTTGCTGGATGATGATGTTGTGTGTGTGTCTCTCTCTCTCTCTCTCTGTGTGTGTGTGTGTGTGTGTGTGTGTGTGTGTGTGTGTGAACATGCCTGATCTATGTGACATCATATCGCAAGCAAGGGTGATGGACTGATGAACTGCCACTTGCAGCACCATCCCCTGTGTCAGCATTGTTGCACTTTTTTCCTTGCTGCTACATTTTTTCGTGAAGTCATGTCATGCATCATCAATGGCAAATCGTCATGTCATGCATTGTCATGCCATGCATTGTCATGTCATGCATCGTCATGTCATGCAAGTCATGTCATGCATTGTCATGTCATGCATTGTCATGTCATGCATCATCAATGTCATGCATCGTCATGTCATGCATCGTCATGTCATGCATCGTCATGTCATGCATCGTCATGTCATGCTTTGTCATGTCATGCATCGTCATGTCATGCATCGTCATGTCAAGCAAGTCATGTCATGCAGCTACACTTGCTGCAACTTGCTCTTATCCAGCTGCACATGTCACCCTCTTATGCAGCCATGTCGTGCACCAATCTTCACTACTACATCTTTGTTTTCAGCTATGCTCCTCACTTGCTGCCCCATCTTGCACCTAAATTCACCGCAACATAATTTTTCTGCTGCAATATCCTGGCATCATCCCCTCATGCTGCCATTCCTTGCACTGGTTTTTGCCATAACACCTTCTCTTTCAAGTCGTGCACACTCAGGCCTTGCCTTATTTCAAAGTAAGATGCTGGATTTTAGGTAACTTGTTGTTGTTATTAAGTGACTGTTTGTTGTTGTTGTTTCAAGGGACTGTTTGTTTCAGGCTTTAACCAATTATTTGCGGGGTTTGTGGTGGCAGGAAACCAACTGAGGCAGTGTCATTGCTAGCATGTACTTGAAAGTGGGTGGAAGAGAGGTGATCCATGAGAATCAAGTGCCACGCCATAATTCGAGCATCTAGGCATTGCAGGGCTTCATGCAAAACACCTAGGGTTGACCTGAACCGTATATACACACCGTATTTGATTGTTGTATGGTGATTTCCCTGCTAAAAATTCTGTATGTACGCCGTGTATACCTATAAATGTATGGTTCTGGCCAACCCTAAAAATACCATATCTTCCCAGTGCTCCCGGAGAAGTACTGAGCTCCAATTGGACGAAAAAGGGTCACACAACGCTGTCTGCCGTCGTGTTTCCAGGGTGGTTTCATGGGGCAAAGGACCTACAAGATGCTCCTGGAGGATGGAGGGGTCTTCTTACTAGCTGCTCGCCTGCGCAAGAAGACTAAGAGCTCGCACTACGTCATCTCAATTGACCCTGGTGCGTTTTGCTGCTGTAAGGCGATCGTGTAGGGCTGGCCAGAACCATATATTTACCGTGTAGATACGGTAATTTTGGCATGGATATCACCAAATATACGGTCATGTACGTAGGGTTGGCCAGAACCATATTCGTATAATTATACGTATTATACGGTGCGGTATATACGCCTATTTTCCAGCCTCCCCCCGCCGTATCCAAATTCCGTATTTCCGTGTTTATGTACGGTTCTGGCCAACCCTAAATATTTTATTAAAGCAACTAACGGTGGCTCCAAACGTTTTGATGCGATAGCTCAGCAAACATTCCTCTTGGGTTTCAGCAAACATTGTGGGCTTCCTCTTGTTCCCCCAGGTATAGGTAGCGTCATGCCGCCCTCTAGTTGTTGCTAGTACCAAGTCCAAACGGCATGCTTTGTAATGAGTGCCGGCAGTCATCTGAGTAACTGTGTCACCTCTTGCTTCCCTTTTCTGTGCCGAAGCACAGCAGTGTTAGATCAAGTGACCAATGCCCGGTGCATCGCTTTCTCCCTTCCTCTTCTGCGCCAAAGCACAGCAGTGTTTGATCAAGTGCCAAAGCACAGCAGTGTTGGATCAAGTGCCACAGCACAGCAGTGTTAGGTCAAGTGCCCAATGCCCGTTGCATCGCCTTCTTCCTTCCTTTTCTGCGCCAAAGCACAGCAGTGTTTGATCAAGTGCCAAAGCACATCAGTGTTTGGTCAAGTGCCAAAGTACAGCAGTGTTAGGTCAAGTGCCCAATGCCCGGTGCATCGCTTTCTCCCTTCCTCTTCTGCGCCAAAGCACAGCAGTGTTTGATCAAGTGCCAAAGCACAGCAGTGTTTAATCAAGTGCCACAGCACAGCAGTGCTCGATCAAGTGCCAAAGTACAGCAGTGTTAGGTCAAGTGCCACAGCACAGCAGTGTTAGGTTAATTGCCCAATGCCCGTTGCATCGCCTTCTTCCTTCCTCTTCTGTGCCAAAGCACACCAGTGTTGGATCGAATGCCCGGTCAGGTTTTAGGGTGTATAGCACCTGATTGCACTCTCAATTACAAACAAGGTTTTGAAGCAGCACAAGCCTCTGCTACAGATATGGTGTGGCCGTCGAGGTTTCCGTCAGCACGGGGATGGGGGTTGATGAATATAAAATTTCTACCAAAGAACTCTGTACACGCTACAAATCCCTGGGCGGGCAAACCACCACCAATTTTAGATTCCTTTTGTAGTGTCAGCGGTTTGATGAAAGCCTCTGCATCGTAGTGTGAGGGTATTAAGAGTTAGATACTGCAGGCTGATGCTGTCCTAGAACTAAGCACCCACATACTCATTCGTGGCTGGAGCGTGTGTATGATGCAATCCCTGCATGTATGTTGAATTGACGTTGCAGTACAGAGTCATGGGAGCAGAAAGAGCCTGAGTTTGGGTGCTGAGTGGGTTTGATACCATGCCTACATTTGATCAATGTCCAATGTTTCTGCATGCGTGTTTGGAACTCATAGGGGAATAATTGAACAGTTATTTCCCTACTCGGTACCGACCGCACAGATTCTGCTTTTCACGTCTAAGAACCCCAGCCTTAACCCTAGTTTGAGCCCTAGCCTGGCCTACCTTTTTTCATCTGCTTCACGCGTTTAGCTCTTCACGTCTGGTTGCGTGAGCATCAACATCTTGCGTGTAATGCCTCATTGCTAATCCCCTCAGCCTTCACACAAAATGCTGCCACTGCGTCAACCTCTAGTGTACTGCCTCATTGCTGAGCCTCTCAGCGCTTCACACTTGATTTTGCCACTGCAGGGGACTTGAAGCGTGACTGCGATAATTGCATTGCCAAGCTGAAAGCCAACATCATGGGCCGCCAGGTATGGGTTGCACCTCAGCTTCTCATAATTCATTTGAATACACGTGTACTACATTTGAATGCAATATATAATGCTTAAATAATATCATCTTGACGGAGATCATCTTTAAGGTGTGATTGATTTCTTAGCATCAAATTAAAAGTAAAATTACATTCGCTGTCATCATTTGCTGCAGCTCACACTTGTGTAGGGTTGGCCAGAATCGCATATGAATATGCACCATACAAGGCTATATATGATGACTTCATGCCAAAATCTCGTATATACACCGTACATATATTTATGTCCGTCCAATCCGTATATACACCGTATATATACTTATGTCCTGGCCAGCACTTATGTGACCAGCCACTGCTTTTGCATGGTCCACATCACATTGAGTGCTATGTCTCCCCACTCAACGACCAATCTCTTATTCACTGAGGCCTGCTGTACGTGTGTGTGTGTATGTGTGTGTGTGTGCGTGTGTGTGTGTACAGTTCACGCTTTGGCAGCAAACAGGAGACCCTGCCGTGAAGAAGGGCTACGGCCGAGAAAGCATGGCTCTCAACTACCAGGTGCGGTGTGTGTGTGTGCAGTGCTGTTTATCAGTTTGAGTGAGCAATTAGAGCATGGCTTAAACTGCCGTGTGCATATTTGGGTGTGCAGGGCTTTAAATCACTTTGAGTGAGCAATTGGAGCGCACCCCTTGCTGCCACGTGCATATTGGGGTGTGCAGAGCTTTTTATCAGTTTATGTGACCTATTGGAGCAATGCCTTTAAGTACCTCGTGCAGTGCTCGATTTTAAGTGGACACAGTAGAGAGCATAGCCAGCCAAGAGGTCATTTATCATGGCTACCAGGTGATGCTTGGGTGTGTATTACTGTCAATGATCGGCCTGTATCACAGCAAACACACAGCACACACACACGCACACACACACACACACACACACACACGCTCACAAACACACACAAATAAATTTCACGTGTCTATGGGGATGCGCACCTTGCCCTGGTCAGAAAGCTGTCAGCTTTCTGTTACGGTTCAAGTTATCAGTAGCAAACGCTGTATGTGTAGGGTTGGCCAGAACCGTATATATACACCGTATACTTGGTGATTTCCCTGCCTAAAATATCGTATATACACTGTATATATTTGGTTCCAGCCAACCCTATGCATGTTCCTGTTCGGCCCTTACGCACCGGTTGCTTGTGCCTGTTAAAAGGATCACCCTGACCTAGGTCGGTGCTTTGTCAAAATGAATGACAAAAAAGTCATCAAAACTGCCGAGTTTCCTTGTTTCCTTTTGCACAGGTCCAGAAAAAAGGGGGGCCAAGAAACGTGCAAGTCGCCATACCCGCACCTGGAGACGCATGGCTAACCACCCCTGAGGTGAGATGAGGCTGTATATGTGGATCTGTGTGTATATGTGCATGTGTACTTGTGTGTTTGATTGTGTGTGAGTGTGTGTGTGTGTGTGTGGATCTGTGTGTATATGTGCATGTGTACTTGTGTGTTTGATCGTGTGTGAGTGTGTGTGTGTGTGTGTGTGTGTGTGCGTGTGTACTTGTGTGTTTGATCGTGTGTGAGTGTGTGTGTGTGTGTATATGTGCATGTGTACTTGTGTGTTTGATTGTGTGTGAGTGTGTGTGTGTGTGTGTGAACGTGCTGCGTACGTCAGTACGCATGTGTCGCCTTTTGCCTTTGAGTGTTGATCACGTTGGTGTACAAGTATGAAACTGTATGTAAGTGCATATGCATCAATGCCAGAATATACCTCACAATTGTGTATATGAATGGAAGTGTGTCTGCTTATGCATACAGATACACACACGCACGCACACATACACACATACGCTGATCTGTGTGGACAAGTGCCCATTTCACAATGTTCATTTATGGAAGCGTGACCTTTATCTTTGGGTGTTGGTTACGCACACACACACACACACACACACACACGCACACACACACACACACACACACACACACACAGGACCAGACCCTGCACCAGTGCCTGGACCAGGCTGCAAACAAGGAGTTGCCCCACCATATGGAAGAAAAGCTGCTGCTCCTGTGCAGCAAGCTCCCCTCTTGGAGTGAGAGCATGAGTGGTGAGAGGAGGGGTGGGGCGCCTCTCGTCGTTGTTAACTCACTATGGAGACATTGCATTATTCAATGCTTCGTGAGAACATCACAGCAGGCCACCTGCTGGAGGGATGCACTCCTTAGGAATTAGGGTTGCCGTCTACCAAGCTTACAGCAAGGGAGAGCGTAGTTGTGAGCAGGGTACAGGGTACCCCAAAACCTGCTTGAGGGAAGGGGGGTGCAGGCAGGGGGTGTGTAATCTTGCAAGGGGTGTGTGATCTTGCCGGGGGTGTGCAATCTTGATCCAGGTTTGCAGAGCATCAGTGAGTGACTCGGCAGTCTTGGCGCTTTTATTGCATCAAGTGAGTGACTCGGCAGTCTTGTCGCTTTTATTGCATCAGTGAGTGACTTGGCAGCGTTTTTATTGCATCAAACTGCCCCCTTGACACGTGAAAAGGAGCAGAAGCAGGCGCTCCCTTTTCACACCAACTGATGTGGACTACTGTGACTTCCAACAGTCAGTGCTCCCTTCCTATACCAAATAAAACAGATTTCGACTGCATGCGTGCAGTCTTGTCTTATGTCAAATCATCTCAAGCCTCTCATTTGAATTGGATGCTTGGCCTAACTTTTTCTCTGACGGCGTACGCCATGAAATTTAAAAAGCTTTTTGAACCCAAGCTTTACGCTGTGGCAGCGTACACCCTAAACCTAAACATTTATTTGACCAAACTTGCGCACACCCGCAGCGTACACCCTGAACTTCAACAAGCGCGTGAAGTGTGCGTCCGTCAAGAACTTGCAGGTCGTGAATTGGGACCACAACACGGGCGAAAGGGGGAATGACATCTGTCTTCAGTTTGGGAAGCTGGCGGACAACTCCTTTGCCCTAGACTTTGGGTTCCCATTCTCTATTGAAACCGCCTTTGCAATGGGTGAGTGTGGTGACTCAGGCAGAGTGTGGGTGACGCAGGCAGAGTGTGGCTGACGCAGGCGGAGTGTGGGTGACTCAGGCAGAGTGCGGGTGACGCAGGCGGAGTGCGGGTGACTCAGGGTAAGTGTTGGTGACGCAGGCCGAGTGTGGCTGACTCAAGCGGAATGTGGGTGACGCAGGCAGAGTGTGGGTGATTCAGGCGGAATGTGGGTGACTCAGGGTGAGTGTGGGTGACTCAGGCAGAGTTTGGGTGACTGTGTGGGTGTGGGTGTGGGTGTGGGTGTGGGTGTGGGTGTGGGTGTGGGTGTGGGTGTGGGTGACTGTGTGGGTGACTCAGGCGGAGTGTGGGTGACTCAGGGTGAGTATGGGTGATTCAGGCGGAGTGTGGGTGACTCAGGCAGAGTGTGGGTGACGCAGGCAGAGTGTGGCTGACTCAGGCGGAATGTGGGTGACGCAGGCAGAGTGTGGTTGACTCAGGCAGAGTGCGGGTGACTCAGGGTGGGTGTGGGTGACTCAGGCGGAGTGCGGGTGACTCAGGGTAAGTATTAATGACGCAGGCGGAGTGTGGCTGACTCAGGATGAGTGTGGGTGACGCAGGCGGAGTGTGGCTGACTCAAGCGGAATGTGGGTGACGCAGGCAGAGTGTGGGTGATTCAGGCGGAATGTGGGTGACTCAGGGTGAGTGTGGGTGACTCAGGCAGAGTTTGGGTGACTGTGTGGGTGTGGGTGTGGGTGACTGTGTGGGTGATTCAGGCGGAGTGTGGGTGACTCAGGGTGAGTATGGGTGACACAGGCGGAGTGTGGGTGACGCAGGCAGAGTGTGGGTGAATCAGGCGGAGTGTGGGTGACTCACTTTGAGTGTGGGTGACGCAGGCGGAGTGCGGGTGACTCTGGGGGAGCAATCTGGTCAGCTGTTTACAGGGTGGCTTAGCGTGTGTGGCAAAAGAATTCTGACAAAATGTGTAGCAGTTCTCTAGTTCAGAAATCCGTGATCACTGTCATAGTCCACTGTCATATTTGAACCACAGCCTAAGGAAGGAATTTCTTTGAGATGTCATTTGCCCTTGTTGATGTATTTTCCATCTGGCTCAAGTTCCCTGTCACCGCACGTTTGTGGAGTATATACTCCCTCTCTCTCTCACTCCCTCTCTCTCTCTCTCTCTTTCTCTCTCTCTCTCTCTCTCTCTCTCTCTCTCTCTCTCTCTCTCTCTCTCTCTC
>Ga0307968_1001358_pt1 | contig 19863 bp, 22 predicted proteins | sample OrgLakmetagen650_FD_201834 | JGI IMG/M metagenome (GOLD analysis project Ga0307968, IMG submission 201834) | Saline water microbial communities from Organic Lake, Antarctica - #650 | ecosystem: Environmental > Aquatic > Non-marine Saline and Alkaline > Saline | place: Antarctica: Organic Lake...
TGTGTGTGTGTGTGTGTGTGTGTGTGTGTGCGTGTGTGTGTGTGTGTGTGTGGGTGCGTGTGTGTATGAATGTATGTATGTATGTATGTATGTATGTATGTATGTATGTATGTATGTATGTATGTATGTGTGTCTGTGTGTCTGTGTGTCTGTATGTGTGTATGTGTGTATGTGTGTATGTGTGAGTGTATGTGTGTGTGTATGTATGTATGTCTGTATGTGTGTATGTGTGTATGTGTGTACATGTGTATGTGTGTATGTATGAAAATTAGGAAGCACCTGAGGTAAGGAACGAGACACACGACCTGACAGAATCGCAAGTCGTCAATTACCTGCTGCCTGTCACTTCCTGGCGGAAGCAGCACCCCTCCTGTTGCTGCTGCTGCTGCTGCTGCTGCTGCTGCTGCTGCCTTCCGCACAGCTACAGCTGTCGGTGTTGCGCCCTCCCCATCCTCTTGACCACTTCCATAATCACCCTGACCGGAAATAAAAACAAGCAGTCTTAGCAACGGTGGTAAGCAAGCGCAAAACAGAAAAACCATGCAGTGTGAAACTGCAGCCAAATTGTAGGCAGGCAAACAAGTTTTCCCCTTACAACCAGAGCTTGTGCTCGAGTATTTCACCTGCTCCTTTCGCCTCCTGTCGTGGCCCTCCCCCAACTGATCCCTCAACTCCTGCTCGACATCATCTATGCCAAAGCCTTGCAACACTTGGTCCACAGCGGCGGGGTGGTGCGCAGGAGCATCTCGCAGCCGTTCAACTTCCAAATCTTCTAAGTCATACGGAACCACTGTAAAAGTAATGGTCGAGGAGCAACATGTCAGGCGTTCGTCACAATGCTGTTGCATTGTGGAGTGGGTCAATGAGCACATGCCAAAGCGCAAGCTAGAGTATGCAACAAGCACAGCTCTTTTTAAAAGCGTCTCTTTGTTTGCACTCACCCGCCTCCCCCTCCACGAACATTTCATCCCCTGCCTCCTCCGCCATGATGGCAAGCCCTTCTTTGCCCCCGCCATTGCTGCGGGTCCTATCCCTAACACCTTCACCCTCCTCCATTGCACCCAACGACACCACTCCAAAGAGCGATTGTGAGGGCTGGATTAAGATTGATCCCCGCCTGCTCCCCCCTTTCCCCTGCTGGTCCCTTCCCTGTGACACGTCCACCTCTCTTCCCCCCTTCCCTGGCCCTCCACCCCTCCCCTTCCTCTCCACAAACATACACCCCCCACTCCCCTCACACTGACTGCTCCCAGGAGATTGAGACCCGCCCGCCACACCAATCCACCCCAAGCTACTCTGCCGTCGTTGTACCAGCGTAGCAGCAGCTCCAAGCCCTCCGCCTGCATATCCAGGTTCCCCTGGCTGGCTTGCCCCCCAAACGTCCTCCCTGCAAGTCACAGCCCCCTCCGTGTCGATACCTCCTACCCCCCTCATCAGCTGGGCTTCCACGAGATCCACCAGCCCACCCCACTCCTCCACTTCCACCTCCACCTGTGTACAAGCACATGCAATGATGCGCTGGTGTGCGTAGCAATGGTGTAGCCTCAGTGGCTGACATTTGTGTGAGGAATTTGTCATTTGCGTGGTGGTTAGAGTGGTGAGTGATCAGGATGACAGATGAAAAATGGCCATGACAGCTAGTTCACTCACCCCTGCTGAACCTCCTCCTCCTCCTCGGCCTACTGCCACAGACTTTGAGCCACGGCCTCCTCCGAGCTGAACTGCTTCTTCTCTTCTCGTCTCATCTCCTGGAGTACAGCATGTAGGATCACGTGAGGGCCTTGATTTGGGTGCCGGATGCTTTGGTGCGAGTGCCACAGTGTATGAAACAGAGTGGCAACCATACATAGAGAGATGAAAGTACGTTAAAATGCACTGCAATTACTAATTCATTTGACCATCATCTGTGCTCCTGTGTACCTTCACCACCCTCTTGCTGTGATTGTCCAGGCAGCAGCAGCAAAGCAGTCGCTCCACTTTGCCGGTCTGCACTGATGGTAAGCCGGATGCGGATGAGCGCGTCTTGACAGTCCTGTGCAGGCAAGCGCACACAGTATTTACTCCATGTTATATCGAGCAGGGCGAGAGCGTGCAGTGAGCTGCAACCATCAATTGCTAGTACAGACGTCCACACATCAACTATTGTGAACTAACTTGTGATCAACCGGCTACACAGTTGTTTCAGCTCACTCTTCCTGTGATAGGAAGCCCTCCCTTTCCACAGAAAGGTTTGATGCTACTGTAACCCACCTGCTGCAGAAAAGAAAGCTGCCTGCTGTAGACACGCACCACCCCCAGCAGCAATTGTCCGGAGAGGCGCAGGGCTAGGGGGGCCTCAGGGTCCAGCAAAGCGTCCACCGTGCCGGGAATGTGGGCACCAGCGACCTGGGTGTTGGCCAGCGACAGGTTCAATCTTTGCCTTACGTTGAATTAGCAAAGGTCTGGTGTTTCAAGGAAAGGATCAAGGACGGCCTTATGAGGTGATGAGCATGAACATTCACAGCAGCATTGAGGAATTGTAAGAACAAACAAGTTCGAGCGCTAGCACGAACCAGGCAAGCCTCCACAGACGTTGGTGGGAGAATTGCAATAGGCACGAGTGTGTTTGCTATGTTAGAGCTAGGCTGGACATGGACGAAGATGAAGTGCATTTAAAGTGCTCAAATGCAACCGCAGCTGTCGTTGGGCAAGACACACTAACACCAATCCACACCTGGCTCCTCTTCAGGTTCTTGTCAAAGTGTGCAGCAATCCATATGATTCCCAGTGGCCCCTTCTTGTTAAGTATCTGGGGGCTGTAAAACATCCCCTTTCAAACCGAGGAGCGAGCTGTCACTGCCTCCTCACACCAGAGTGCTAATTGAACGTATTCCAACGTGTCTCGAACGTATTCCAGCTTATCTGCAGTCGCCGGCAAACAGGCTCCCTAGACCTGCGCCTGATTGAAAAGCTATCGATGAACTCGAAACCAGATGGCGACAACAATGATATATAGTTTCGACTTTAATCGTTTGAACAATTGTAGCGCGTAGTTGCTGCCTACCATAATGTCAGCAAAGGACAAAACTCAGTTGTCTCATCAGTTGTCTCAGATCCTTGGGTGGGATTCAGCTACCCAGGACACAATTGTGGACACCATCGCCCGCTCTACGAAGCAAGAGGACGTGGATGAAATCGTAGAAGTATGTGTTCAAACTTGCACTCACAAACACACACGTGCACACACGCACACACACACACACACACACATACACACACACACACACACACACACACGAATACACACACATACATACACACACACGCGCATGCATACACACGCACGAGCACACACGCACACACGCACGAGCACACACGCACACGCTCACTACACACACACACACACACACACACACACACACACACACACACACACACACACACACACACACACACACACACACACGCGCACATGCATACACTCTCATACATGCACACACGCACGCACACGCGCATGCATACACGCGCACATGCACATGCGCACACGCAAAAAACGCAAACTGACACACTCAAACTCTGTCTTACACACATACGCGCACATACGTACGCATACAAACACACATACACACACAAAGCACACGCACGCACACACGCGTGCGGCATGCATGCGCTCACAAAAGAATACACATACACACTAATGCATAGACGCATGAATGCACACACAAACACACATACTCACACATAAACACACACCTTCTCACATACACACATACACACAAAAACGAGCATATACACACAGGCACACATACATAAACACACAAATACACAAACACACGCACACACGCACACACAAACACACACAAATGGTTATGTAGCCCATGAACATGAATAGGATACATGCACAATCACACATATGCTTACCAAAGAAAGTATTCACGCATGTTAACGAAAGTGTTTGCATACCAAATTATTACTGGTCTATCACATCATTCTCCTGCAGAATGGATCATGTGATCAATATGTGTGATCGAGTTAGTGCGTTTGCTTTTACCAGCGCTGCACGCATGCGTGCCTTTGTGTTCTGCTAAGACACACGACTAGAATTGGCCAGAACCATAGCCATACGGGATTCTTGGCAAAGAACCAAATATACGGCCGTATACAGTGTATATTTACAGTTTTGGCCAATCCTACACTTAACACGTAACTTACTGCGCCCACATTTGTGCATGTAAGCCCACGAACAATTGTGCTGTGCACGTGCTCACTGATCACACTGCAAGGGCTGATCAGGCTATTTACATGCACACTTGCAATATTTCCCATCTCATACGACATTCAAGAACTGTTCCTACGTGCGGGATCAGGAATGGATAAAAGCTAACCTTTTACCCAATAATACATGCACTAAAGCTAAATTTCCCACCTGCAGAACTTCATGGAGAACGACGCGTCGGCTGTGCGTGCGGTCAATGCCTTTTTAGCCAAGCGCCAACAACAACAGCAGCAGCCGCCTCCCCATAAAGCACAACCATCATCACAACAGCAGCGGCACGCACCATCACGCTCTGAATCTACTCAGCAGCAGCTGCCGCAACAGCAGCCGCAGAGGCGCGAGCAGCGGCAGCAGCAAGAACAGGAGCAGGAGCACCAGCAGCAGATCCGGCAGCAGCAACTTCGACACCGCACAGCTGGAAGCGCCAGTTTGCCAAGTAGTTCTCAAGTATGTTGCTTGCAACTCTGTAACTTCCTAGGTCATTCACGTATGCAGGCATGTGTACTCGTGCACATGATGTTTAGGATTCGGCTATGAGCACACAAATCACACACGTTTTCCACACACGTATGCTCGCATGCAAATTAACAATGCAAATTACATGCACGTGCACGCACAGCTTGGCTTCATATTTTGTGAAGTGCCAAATGCAATGCTGGCCAATCTTTGGTGGCCATGTCAAGCAAACCTAACTAGAATACATTTTCTGGTATGGCCACCTGTGCCCATACATGTTGTCCGGCTGAGTAATGATCCCTCATACAACTGTGCCAATTATAAATTTATAAACCCTAGTTCTAAACCCTAATCCTAATCCTAACATGGGTATGATTGTCGCGCTGTCTTGAGCAGATGCCTTAACTTGATCATGCATACAATGTGTGTTTCTTTGGTTTACCCTCTTCTTGTCTCGTGTCATGCATACTCGCTCACATTGCTGGCTTGTCGTTCTTGGTTCCTGGACAGCTCATGCAAACGCGAAGACACAATGACCCACAGAAACATGCAAGGCATGCACAAACACACAGAGCCAGCACTCACACACGCACATACACAGGCATACACACGTGCGCAATACACGCAAACACATACCCACAAACACACACATACAAAGGTATACACAAAAGCACATACCCACATGCAGCACACACACACAAACACGCACATACACACGGGCATGCACACACACATTCACACACACAAACATGCACACACACACACAAACACACACACACATACACGCACACACATATACAAACATACGCACTTAGAGTCGCGTACATGCACGCGCACATGCAGGGTGTCGATTCCAGTTTCCAGTCCCAAGGTCCAGCCGATGATGTGCCAGTGTCAGGTGCACAATGAGTGATGGGGCGTTGTGGTGTATGTAGTAGCTCAAAGGCTGTATAAACGACCTGGTTTGTTGCGCTGAGGGTACTTGTGTCTTGACACGACAAGGCACACGACAAGGCACACGACAAGGCAAGTCTTCCAGGTCGGTCCCCTGAGTTCATGCTCGTCACAGCACACAGGTAAGCTATGTTTTTGACCCCCAGGAACACACACAATCCAGTGGTTGTACACCAGCTGTCCTGAGAACGTGAATACGTGAACTTGCAGCACGCACAGCATTCCAACTCCCGTTTGCATGTGCACTACTGTGCCGCGATGGTTGAGTTGTGCACGTCCAATTTTGCGTTGGAACCAGGGACGTATGTGTGTGTATGTGCGTGTGTGTGTGTGTTCAGCGTCGGTTGTGCCTGATTTTGAACTTGTGCTCAAGGGATGCAGAATTATGCTCCTGTTCATGCTTGCGGGACCCCTAATTTGTCCGTTCCTGCACCTCCCACTTGCCCTAGGTCATGTTTTTTATTACGAGGAACGCACACACATAATGGGTTTTGCACCATTTGGCCTGTGTCCGTGTGTTCACAATTTGGTCGATTTTCAGCACCCACGGCACGGTGTGCATTCACACTCACACAGACACAGTGGACGCGTTGCGCGCATTTTGCCCCATGTTTTCGACCTCCAGGAGTGTCCGTGTGGTGTCTGTTTTGGCTGGTTTTGATGTCGTTTCCTACATTTCAGACTCAGCTTGCACCTCAGCAGATCAGCTCTTCCCTGGGTGCATCAACAGAAATCCAGGGCCCTGAGTGTGCCCTTTGTTTAGGTTTAAAAGCCCTATGCAATGTGCACTGTAAAACGGGGTGTGCCCGGACGGGGGCGCGCTCACGTAGAGCACCACTTTTTCAACAGGCAAATCGGAGGGTTGGGGGGGGAGAGGGTAGGTTTCTATTTGTGATAGAATAATTGCAGAATGCCTGTCGTGAAGTCATGGAACGCCTATACCATAGATCATATTGGTGATGGTCGTGAAGTCATAGATGGTGGTGGACGGTGGTGGTCGTGAAGTCAGAGAACGCCTATACCATAGATCATATTGGTGATGTTGGGGGAGTGGCTCGGTCTGAATGCAGCGAGCGCGGCACGTTTTCTATTGTAGGCAGGTGCCTCCAGCGTACCCTGCCATACTACAGGGAGTCGAGTTGCCTCGTGAGCGCAGGTATCACTTGTTTTGCCACTTTTAAACCCCACTTGCAAGCCATGTGTGCGTGTTTTGTGTAGATTATGTGGATAGCTCTTGGCGCGCTCTCCTGGGAAATAAACCTCTTTCCTACAACTGCCACACTCAGAAGTGGTCAGGTTACAACTGCCACACTCAGAGGTGTTCAGGATACAACTGCCACACTCAGAAGTGTTCAGGTTCCAACTGCCACACTCAGAAGTGTACAGGCTACAGCTCCACACAAATGTACAGGTTTCAGCTCCACCGTCGTGCCTGCAGGAGATGGCGGATCAGACGGCAAAGTGCTTGGCATGTTCAAACAGGTGAGGTGTGCCTGAAAGGCATGCTCCAAAAGTTGAAAGCGAGTCAGGGCATGTCTGTGTGAAAGGAATAATGAATCATGGCAAGAACATGAGCAGTGTGCGCGGCTTTCTCAAAAGCAAGGGTCATCGTATACTTTTACCCGTGCAACCAATGGCCCAGGCATGCACTGCTACCAATCCAGCTCTGCGTCCCCTTTATTTGCCATGTGCCCAGCTTTTGTCCACCTCCCCTGGCCTTTTTCCCCTCCTTTCTCCCTTCCCTTGCTCTACCCTCACATCCACCGTGGCCTGCCCTTTTGCCATTTTAAGTGTCCTTGCCCCCTTTCTCTCTCCCTAATTCTCTCTCTCTCTCTCTCTCTCTCTCTCTCTCTCTTTCAGGGTGGGCGCATTAAGGGAGCCCCCAAAGCAGTCACGGCAAGTGGAGGCACAAGGAGGGATGACCAGCGTCTGTCTGTTGTGTCAAAACTAGAACGCAAGGTGTGTGCATGTACATGTTGTATGCTAATTTCTATGCATGCTTTCTTTCCGTGGTTGTCTTGTAAACAGCTGGGTTAAAGGTATAAGGAAATGGGTAGGACTGCATTTGCTACTCTGCAAGGGTGCTTTTTCGTTTTCCATTGATGCATACAGAGGCATGTTGCGTGCTTGATTGCCGTACCTTTTGCTCTGTCATCAGGCATGCGTCTATCTACTGCCAACAAGCAAAAGCCTGTTGCCGTCTTTTCCCTTGCAAACTAACATTATCTTCTGGGTGTAAATAATACGTATATAAACTCCACTGCCTTATAGGTTGCCAACTGTCTTGGGTGTGGGAAGATCTTTGACTGCCGATCTACCACCAATGATGTCATTCGTTTTCTAGGTACGGATGTAGAGCAGCAACAAATTTCCTTCAAATGAGATAACAAACACACAACTTTGTGTGCCGTCTAGCACCAGGAAACTAGATAACAGTAGGAGGAAGCATTATAGGCACTCACTCTGCAGGAATGTGTTTGGGTGTTTGCCGTACCCTCTTATGGCCTTTGAGTACTCACTCACACCTTTCTGCTTTCTTTCTGCTCTTATTTCTTATACGATGCATTTAACAGAGGTGGCAGCCTTAACCAATTTCCAAATTGTCCTCCCAAGCGCCAAACAAAATACAGGGATGTTCTGGGATATATTTCCAATGTATTGGTGAAGGTTTGCGGGGGTCTGGGGTAAGGGTCTGGATTCGGACCACCCTTTTGGCAGGGAAAAATGCGAATTTATGAATAGTCACACGGTCTATGTAGGCCCAAACTGATTTTTGAGATGAATTACATAAATGCAAAAGTATGCAATGGGGCCCCCTCTGAATGGACGAATTCTCTTGCCTCCCTCAAGTGGTGAGACTGCATATCTTTTGTGTTTATATGACCTGTTGATAGCTTATGGTGTCAGAACTGGAATTCATAAGGTGTGCACAAAACACTAGCTGTCGCTGCCCACCACCGCCCACTCCCAGCATTTCAAGTCAAAATACTCATCAGGGCATCCTTGGGGAGCATACTGAAGGGCCCCTGACACTTGGGTGGTGGCCAGAAAATGTTTTCCCAGGGTTTTCAGGATTGCACCATTTTTGTTCAGCAAACAAGCCCACGCACTGAGTTCTTTGGGGGCAATTTTCACCCCTTCTTTTTTGTGTGTTATGTGTATGGTTTGACCCAAAACCTGTCAGGGAACAAGGAAATGGTGAAAAGTTGGATCAGGAGTACATTTATGTACCCATGCATGGGAACAACCACCTTTTTGGCAGGGAATTGGCACAAATCCAGCCCCCAACTCACTCCCTGGACCCCAGACCCGGTTGTTTTTAAGTGCTTCAAATCTTGATTCTTACTACCCTGAACCATTCAAAATGGGAAGTTGGTGAGGTTCGTTTGTGGGACAAAATTCGGCAGGGAACGGTGGGCATGACAAAGTTTTGCATATGGAATGTGTGCAAAATTGAACAGCGATTCTAACGGATTTGAACCTGTTGTCACCTTGTGCCATCTCCTTGACAGTATGATCCCTTTCTGGTTGTCACTGGTTCCTGTCTAACATGTCCAACTTACTTGTTCCGGCCACTCTGAGTACTGAGTACCTTGAAACAATGAATGTACTGCACGACTGCATGGTCGTCTAGTTAGGGAGAAGAATATCCTTATTTGTTGAATGACAGATGCAGGCGGCTCATGCACCTTTTGCGGCCGCAAGGTTGCTCTGAACTACCGCGGAACTGATGACGCCTCGGATGCTGCTCCAGCAGAAGCTTCAGACCAGCAGCTGCCTGCCGGTGAGGGGGGGGGTTGGTCAGTTTTTGAACACTAGGTTGTGCAAGTGAAGCCTGTGTGGTACACTCTCATACTCCTCTGTGTTGCTGCTGTGCAGGCAGTGATGGCACAGAGGATGCAGCCACCACAGCAGCCATTGCTTTTAAGAATCGCCTGGTTTCTTACGACCGCAACAGGTAAGAAAGGTGGAAAAGTCTGTGCGAAGCACCACCCTGGAAAGGAGCAGTGAAGCTGATCAACTGTTGAAAACGTGGACAGCTAGAGCATTTTGGAGCAGCAGTGGAGCTGGGTTATAGGGTGTGATTATGGTAAATGAATGCAGCTATTATAAAAGCGAGATGATATGGGTGACCACCTGGTTTGGAGGCTTGAAAGTAATTAGTGTACTGCAGGGACACCCACTCATCCCGCACCCCTCAAAAAAAGAGTTATTTGTACCGTGTCTGCACCAATCCGCACCCCTCTCATATGTATATTTCTTTAGTGCTTGCCGCACCAATCCGCTAGGGCATTATGCCCTCAGCACTGCACTAAGAGTCCAGAATGGCACCAAGAGACTCAAAGGTGCACTCCATAACACAATAACCTTTTTTTGTATAAGAGCACTGAGAAATTAAAGTAAGTCTGGTTCTGCTCTGGTTCTGCTCTACAGAGTCATTCATTGTGTCAGCTGACAACTTTTATTAGCCTTATAGCCTTTCCTTACTCAAGCCCTTGTCATTATCTTCCCAATCCCTGCTGCTTGAACGTCTGCCCTTCCTCTAGCTGTTGCTGCCCAAGCTGCTCGGCGGTTGGGGGGGCCTTGCAGAAGCTTGCCATCCCTGTCTGACACACTCCACTGGGGTTCACGAGGGCTTTTTCCCACTCATGACCCGTCAAAAACTCATTTAAACCCAATCCACAGTAATCCGCACCCCCTAAAAACAATATTATTGTGGCATGATACTGCTTGATATAATGTTCTCACAGTATGAAACTTCTAGTTCATCTTAAGGGTGCCATACTCGTCTCTTGTCTCTGCAGTGCAAAGCGTACGGCAGTTATTGATGACCAGAGCGATTACTTTGAGGTGGACACAAACAACTGGCTGTCTGAAAAGGTAAGGTTAGGGTTCAGCTTTAACCCTTAGGTTTGCCGCTTAACAATAATGTATTTATCTCTAATTGCTAGTTTAAAGAAGCACACTGCTGTATTACAGTGTGTAATTTTTGAGTTCCACTTCTTGCAATTGAGCGGAGTGGTATTACTTGTTCCTTAATACCTCTCTTGCTTCCGGTTTAGTTTTTCATGAGTTCTCCATCTTTATAGATCCTTGGCCCTTTACGACTGCTCTTCTCTCCTAGCTTGAATTTGATTTTTCTGCCTTTTTATTTGTGTTTGGGCAGGTGGGACCCAAGCTTTTCAGCAGTTGTGATTGGTCCTTGTAAATAATCCTCCGTTATCTCATGTTGCATACCAAAAATAACTGCTTCCACATTATAGTACATTTGAATCGTTGCCTGTTTAATTCAGGAGCGCATGCAGATGAGGCAACAGAGGAAGCTTGAAGAGCAGGCAGAGGCTGTACGCAAGTCACGGGTGGCAGTCACAGTGGACCTCCTGGGACGGAGGGTGGGTGAATGGGCTAGTGTAGAGCCTTTTTTAGTCTAGGCTGCTTTTTGTAGCCTGGGAGTACTAGGAAATAGATAAGGACAATTCTTATTATGCTTGATTCCAAACATTTAAACTCTTAATAAAACTCCTGACGTATTTCTAAACTCACAAGGGTTCACCGCTTGATTCTGCTGTTTGCCTGTGGAAAAATCTGACTGACTGACTGACTGACTGACACAAGTAATAGTGGCACAAATGATATGTGTATCCTGCAGGTTCTTGTAGCGGATGCTGCTGAGGCCCAGGGCCAGGGTGGAGGGGCAGCAGCTTCATTTAGGACTGGGGCGGATGCACTTGCTGCACCCTACAATCCCAAAGCAGCTATGTTCCAGGTGGGCAGCTGTGTTTGTATGAGTGTGGCTGTACGTTGTCCCTGTGCAAAGGCCCCCCCAGCAGTGAAAATAAGCTTTGTCCAATTCAAAGCCCCATCTACTTTACCCTGAATGCAGCAGACTCGTTTTACATGATATAACTCGACCATTGACCTTTGCCAAAATTTTGACGTGCTGGGGAGCTGTATGGGGCTCAGTGCCTATTTTGCACCCACTTTGGCAGGGAAGGTGCATTCCGAAATTGCAGCGATTGATTTCTGCTTTAAAATGTAAACGTTGTCAATGTCATGCAATAATTATAGCTGCAATGCCGAAATTGGGACAAGGGTACTGGGAATGCCCGCGAGTGGGAGGCACTCACACAAGGGACACAGGGGAAAAAGACAGGAAGTGGCGCTCCACGCCTGCTGCGAATTTTAACCCGGTTTCTGTCCTCAGAGCTGCAGGCTGAGGTTAAGCAAAGTTAATACAAAATCTACATGAAGCCTAACGAGAGTCTGATTGAATTTTGATGAAAACTCCTTGAAACTTACATTGCAGCTATTTGCGTCTCTTTTTCACTGGTTTTTTTGTATACATGTGAAGGGAACTTCAAGTTGTCAACCAAAGCTTTCAGATCCCAAAATGGTCAAGTGATAGGGAGATGTGGCTAATTTAGGGATGTTGACGTTGTTTAGTCGGAAAGAGGGGGTGCATGGGGCCGAGCTACTACGTCTCTAAGACCTAGTCTTGAACAGGAATGTTATCCCAAGCTCTTTTATGTTGCGGCGTTTCCGCTTTGGTTGGCAAACTTATGTCACTCAGACCAATGGTGTGCTGGCACACTATTTCTAGGACACTGGCAAAGCCAAATTAACAGTATCACCCCAGGACCTTTTGGGAGGCTGTGGTAATACTCAGTGTTGCATTTCTGTGACGGTTGTTATGTTGCAGAGGGGGGACACTGAGGAGCAAAAGCATACCCAAATACCCAATTTTCTGACAAGAAATTTGCGATGTCCGGGCTTTAACCGATTCGGTTGGAAGCACTTTGATCCTGAATAGCTCTGCGGCCAGGCGTCTGTCCCGCGTAAGATTTAGACAGAAAATTAGACGGCGAGATCCGAAGTCTGTGTGTCCAATTTTGCGGCGAGCTGTGAGGGTCAGACTTTTGGCGACGAAAAGGGCTGGAGAGCGGCGCGTCGTGACGGCGTAAAAATGCGGAATTCACTGTTTCAATTCTTGCTTAATTCCGTTCAGGAATTGTGCAGTTCTATTTCGCTTGCATCGTGAGATGTATAGGGCTCTGTCATTATTACCAAGGAGAACACAACAACTCAGAGAAACCGGAGAAACGGGAGAAAACTAACGACTCAAATATAGAAAAGAGGTGAAAGAGGGGGGGAAGTATGCTAAAGAGAGAGTTGTGTTCTCCAAGGAATAAAAAGATGGAGAAGGGAAGCAGAAACCGGAGAAAAGCAGAAAGTGAGAACATCTCACTTTATGCTACACTGCAAGGACCTGAGTTCAGGTGTTTCACACTGAACTCATAAGTTCTCTTGCGCCGTCACGTTGCTGCATGGAGACCGACGAGGAGGAGACATGTTTGGTGACTTTTTCTGAGCAGTTTAATGCCGCTGTTATTAACTAATATTTTACAGCGATGATACGCACTCTGGATTGTCTACTTCTTGAGAGCTCAAACCAGGAGAGACTTGACTGCAAGGTCACTTGGCACATGCTGGTATATTGGCTACAAACAACACATGAAGGACAAAGTGATTGACCATGTATCTGCTTCCTAAATCTGCATTCCAAAGAGGTGTACGCAATCCACATGACGTTGCGTTGCAAGGTCGAATGCATGTCACATATTGGAGCAATGCAAGGCAGCATGCATGCTGCAGGAAGGCTAGGAGACACACAATTGTTTTGCATGTGCCTTAAGATGCATTCTTCGCACAACAAAACAATAGCATATGTTCCATATACATGCTTTGCAGCAACATTTTAAGCAGCATCTTTTGAACCTTTAGGATGTTGTGTCTCATTCTTTGCGAAGGGGCTAGTACTGAATGTTGTTGGCACATTGCAGATACACACAATAAGCACTTGGCATGCTACTGCTTCCAGCACTGAAACGTCTGCAGCGCTTGCATGCATGTTCACGTTGCTAGACCTAGCAGGACAATATAAATACAAGAAGCGAAAGCAAAAAATAAGCCCACGAGCAAAAAAATTGTAAAAGAAAGAAAGAAAAAACAAGAGGTTAAAGCACGGGAAATTTGGGCGGGCGGAGCCCTTCTTTTTCTGACAAAAGATTTGTGCGGGGGGGGGGGGTTAACCAGATCGGTTGAAGCGGACTTTGATCCTGAATAGCTCCGCGGCCAGCTGTCCATTCCGCGTAAGATTTAGACAGAAAATCCGACGGCGAGATCCGAAGTCTATGTGTCCAGTTTCGCGGTGAGCTGTGAGGGTCAAACTTTTGACGACAAGAAGGGCCGGAAAGTGGCACGTTGTGACGGCATCAAAATGACTTTATTTCGCTCAAAAATTGTGCAGTTATCATGCGCTGTGAATTTCTGTGGCTGCATGGAGACCGACGAGGAGGAATTATGGCCGGCCAATTTTTGTTGCAGTTTAATGTCACTGTTATGAACTATTATTTTACAGCGCAGTTATGAGCTTGAATGGATATTGGGAGGCTCTGGCAATGAGGGGCGTCCGTGCATGGACTTGCATCTGTCCGCGACTTTCTGGTCGCGTCCTTAAAGCAAGAACAGGTCTGCATGGTGCAAAGCGAGTGCACAGTAGGAGGCCTGTTATTTCCGCACAATTGTAGGAACGGAAACAATACGCAATAAAAAGGCAGAAAGTTTTGCAGGCGGAGATTTTGGCGGGCAGAGCCCTTCTATTTTAGGTGTTACCAGGGAATGGGCCCCCCAACTGGCTCTTTTCGAGCTCGCTTTATGCAAATGCCAGTACTGCTGAGCCCTAAAAGTGCCATTTGGGTGGCCTGTGCGTTTTGGGCCGCAACATGGACCCTACTCTTCATGCACCAGGATGCTACAATTGACCAGCCAAAGCACTCAACTCAGTGGGTTCATATGTTTTGGACCCGTTTATTAAAAAATACTATTGCAATTCTCAGCGTCAAAAGGCCACTGGTTGCTGAGATACGCAACAAACTTGTCATTTCCCATGTGTTTGTATCTTACTAGGCACGAGTGCCTGACATGCGTTGAGTTATGTCAACCTAAACGCAGGGCAATTTGGGGTTATAGATCTGGGCATATACACTGGTAGCCAGTAACGTCATCTTTAGTTTGGAGGCGAATTGGTTCCGATTTGATAAAGTGGCATATAAATGCATGCTCCTTGGGTACATAAAAAAGGGATGCTGTTGGACTTTCGTCTGGTTTACCTTCTCTCGTTGTTCCCTTGAAATATTTTTGGCACGGGCCTTAGCAGCACCATGATGCTTATGTTGGCCAATAGAGAAGGAATTTGTGTTAGAGAGCTTTGCACAAGCTATGATTAAACCCTCTGGCTTTAGTGTAATTTTGCTCTTGTCATTTGTTCAAGGGGTCCAGGATTAGCCGGGGTTGCATTTGATGCACGTGAAATCCAGGTACCAGGTTGAGCACAGTGGAGCAAGTTACATTTTTGCTGCATTGCTGCTTGCCATTGTACGTTTTGTACCGCTCGTCATTGGCCTTACCTGGCTTCAGGACGACAACAAGCCCAAGAAGCCCCTCGGTGAAGATGATCAGCCTGGGGGCGTGTATGGGCCACAAGGGGGGCCTGCACTGAGGCAGCAGGTGTGTACTCTTGGCGCCTGAAACAAACACGAGTTCAGACTTGTTCCTATGAAACCGTGCACCGAACAGCACATCTATTTTCAAGCAACTACACATCGATACCCTACCACATACAGGGCGCAGCACCTGCTAGACAATTAAATGCAGAAGAAGCAGCAGCAAGGGCTGCACGAGAAGCTGAAGCGTTGCGCACATTACGCATCAGTGCTAATCATGACGTTGGGGGACGTGCTCCTCCTCGCGTACGTTGTCAAGGTGAAAATACATGAAATCAAAAATGGAGAACACCTGAAAGATGATCAGACATATTTGAAACAAGAGTGGCTTTCCTTCTCAGTGTGTATATGTATGTGTGCGTGCGCGCGTGCATTGCTGCACATAGGCAATCGTGTTGTCTTTTTGGCATGCGCAGACATTTTAACACCCAAACGCAGGAACAAATGCCTTGGCACAAAATTAGAATGCCCACAAACATACATGTTAATATGCAGAGGGAGTAAAGCAACAAGTGGCAAAGCCCAGGAAAGACGATGGAAAAGGAGGACGGTCACGCTTTGGTCCTGGGCGATTGCAGAATGACGTGGATGATGTGTTTCACAGCTTTGGAGCAGAAATTTTGTATGAAGACGTGGAGGCTGCGGTGAGTGTGACACGATTCAATTGCCTTGACCAAGCTTGTTTGTGGAACAGATGCATGTGCATTTTGTATACATGTTTAAGCCGTCCCCTTCAAGGCGCATCTCAAGGGGGCACTTGAAGCGTGTGCGTTGTTCTTGCTTGGTTTCAAATAATTCTAATCATTGCCTTCTTGACTCTTAAGCTTTCATGAATGTTTTCTTGACACATGTGCACATGTGTGATTAATCATCTGTGGCTTCGTCTCCTCGTGTTGTATGGGTGGTTGAGCTTTCCTCGGTGCTTTAACGGTGGATTCAACCTTTCTTTGACCCCTAATCAGCTGCAATTTGAGACTTAACATGTCTGTTGTGACTGTGGTCACAGGTAGTGGCAGCAGAAGAGGGGGGCGCTTTCGATCTATGCCCCTTTGACAGTGGCCTGCAATGGGCAGGCAAGCAGCACGGCAGAGCACAGCCGCGCACCCCAGCAAGCATGGTTTCTGTCGGACCAGCTGGCAGCTCAAAGCCAGAGTGAGCCTTGCATCTGTCTGGGGGTGATTGTTTAAGATAACCTCAAGAACCCGGGGGCATTGCAGGGTGCTCAGTTCAAATTGTGTGGTGTATGTTATAAGAAGTACTTACTGTCTAGGCTTGTAAGGTACTGGGCTAGCAGCCAGACTGAATCCACTTGCAACAAAATATGGTGACATGCTGCTGAGCAAAATTTGCCGCCTCATGTCCTTATGAATCGGCACTGTGTGCTTATGTAGGAATATGAGGCATGTGCTAGTATGCAAACTCATATATATGTCCCAACACACAGGATGGTTGACCCCTCCACTCTGCCACCTGGCGTGGTTCTCCTGAGGGGATGGCTGTCTGTTGAGCAACAGATAGAGGTTGTGCGAGTACTGAGGTGAGGCGTACTTGATGCTCAATTTAAATTGCTACCTTATTTTTGTTTGCACCGACTTGCAAAGTTCACAAGGCTCTGCTTTACAAAAGGCACATTTTTAAAGGCTGTTTTCACACAAGCTCGTGTTGCGCTCCTGTCAGGGAGCTAGGCATGGGGCAGGGCGGCTTCTACACACCTAGCTACGGCCCAGGACAATCCATGCACCTGCGCATGATGTGTTTAGGTGAGTGGGGTTTTTATGCCTGTATTTGCAAGCACTGAACAAATTTGATACGCTCGATATGTGATGACATGCATGGTGAAGGGGCAAGCTGCTATGGGCTCAAGCCCTGTCTCCATCCTTTGCTTCTATGTTTTTTCAGCATTTTGCCGGATCGTTCTGTATGAGCAAGTAAAGAAAAGGACTGTTTGGGTGTCAAGTATCCTATTGGAATTTCCACAATCATGTGCAAATGCAAAGTCGAAACGCTTTGCTGTCGACAATCAAACTCGCTTTATGCTGCTCACTTGCCTGTCGTTTTTCGTGCATGTTGTTTTGTTTAATTAGGTAAACACTGGGAGCCTCGGTCACACTCTTATGAGGATCTGCGGTCATCCCACGATGGTGCCTTCCCCCCAACCATTCCTCCTTTGCTATATGAGGCATGTGTTCAAGTAGCTCAACAGTCTGTACGTTTGGTGAGTAAGCAGCCTCATTTTGCTTTGTGTAAATGCATTGTGACACTCAAGTGCTCTTGAGATGATATGTGGAAATTAACCAAGTTCGTTGTGTATTTCCAAGAGTGAGCCAGCGCCTAGACAAGGATTGACCTGGTCGAGCCTCGACACCTCTACCTAGATGGCCAAATAGGGTGCCATATTTGCAGGGTGCCACATCTGGGGCAATTTCTAACCGCTTTAGCTCGGACTTGTCTGGACGAGCCTCGCCCTCAGTGAGGCTCGTCTAGCCTTGAAGGGGAAATCACACACCCTGTTAATCCATACTTATATTCCTACAGATGGACAGTTTAAATTATGTAGAATTTGGAGCTTGCCAATTTGGGGGCGTATAAGCCAAAGAGCATATAAAAACTTGCCCATTTTGGGCCTCAATTAGCCCCCTCTGATGCAATCAGAGCTTTTTGATAGCTACAAAATGACCCCCCTATGAGTTAAATCTGAGGAGGTCCATTAATGTATCAACCTGCGGTTTATATACACTTATATATGTATATTACGTATATGCAGATTATACGGCGTATGTACACGTATACAGAAATCCCACCCAACGAGCAGTATTGCAAGCTATTGTGAATGCTGAACGCTGCCTCTGTAAACATGGCTTTGACCATTTTCAGGCCTACTCTTCTCTTTCACCAGCTGCACCTGGTGGCTGAGTTCTTTCCATCCATCCACGTGTACTTGCAGGCTAAATCCGAGCAGGACGTACAGATGCCCTCATTGTGTCCTGACATCTGTCTTGTCAACTTTTACGAAAAGACTGGGCGGCTAGGGCTGCATCAGGTAGGGAGAGATGATGGTTTTGACACACACGCACACATCACACACACACACACACGTACACACAAACGTATGCGGTGCTGTTTGTTCAAATACGCGCATTCACAGGACAAGGACGAGAGCAGCGAGAGCTTGCGGCAAGGGATTCCGGTTGTGTCTTTTTCAATCGGGGATACCGCTGACTTTGTCATGTCACAGACACATGATGAGGTGCGTCCATATTTCTATGTGGTCATGCTTGCAGTTGCTTAACAACATGAAAGGCGTGTGCAAGTTATGGATGTTTCACCTTTCCTGTGCCAGGAAACGGAGTGTCGGTGCTCATTGAAGTAGTAACAGTAATAAGTATTCTACACCCTCATCACGCCCTTGCATATTTGTTCATCATGTGTGAACAGTGTTACGCCAATGGTGGCTGCAGGAACCCCAGACTGTGCAGCTCCAGTCAGGGGATGCGTTGGTTTTTGGAGGCCCCTCACGATTGATCTACCATGGTGTGCCCAAGGTGTACACAGGAACAGCACCGCCACAACTATTGCAAGCCACAGGCATGCGTGCCGGCCGCATTAACTTAACTTTCAGGCAGCTGTAGAAGTATGATGCCCTGTGGGAACCTAGGACACAAGATACCCAGGGCTGTTTCAGAATGAACCCTTTTTACTACTGTCTTAGTTCTTGTCAATAATGACAAAACCTTCAAAACGCCTTCTCTTTAGAGCATTTCTTTTTGTTGTCCTTTGACCTGTGTGAAGTAGATGGGAGGGAGAGAGAGAGAGAGAGAGAGAGAGAGAGAGAGAGAGAGAGTGTGTGTGTGTGAGAGAGAGTGTGTGTGTGTGTGTGAGAGAGAGAGGGAGTGTGTGTGTGTGTGAGAGAGAGAGAGAGAGAGAGAGAGAGAGAGAGAGAGAGAGGGAGTGTGTGTGTGTGAGAGAGAGAGAGTGTGTGTGTGTGTGAGAGAGAGTGTGTGTGTGAGAGAGAGAGAGTGTGTGTGTGTGAGAGAGAGAGTGTGTGTGTGTGTGAGAGAGAGTGTGTGTGTGTGTGAGAGAGAGAGAGAGAGTACTCAAACGGAAATGTTGTAAAATTCCACTGCAGTGATATTGGGGAGGTTTGTTGCCTATGACTCAAAATTGGCGAGGCTTATATGAGTAAGAAAATTAACATCCACACATGTATTGCTAATTGCTCCACGTGTTTGAAAGCAAAAGAGCCACCACTGTACCGAGTATGTATAAGTGAGTCCTCCACCATAGGAAATTTAAAGAAATCAGTGGGGATGAGAGGGGGTTGCAGGCTTGGCCTGAAGCCGGCATCTGTTGAGAGTTGGCAATAGTACAGGGGTGGGCACGTCTATGACAGACAGGTTATGCGTAGATCTTGACAAAATGCACATGAAGCTCAACGGCGTGTTTTTTACTCGCCAGGAGCCTGCACTTAACTCTTTAAAAATCAAGGCCTGATTTCTTGAATGAACAAAACATTAGGGTAAGGGTAAGGGTTACACAGCTATATCCGCCAGCGAGGGCAGTTGAGCTATAGCAAAAAAAAAGGCAGCTTCAAGAAGAGAAGGAGGCCAGACTGAACAAGACACCAGAAAAAGAGAC
>Ga0307968_1001361_pt1 | contig 19842 bp, 26 predicted proteins | sample OrgLakmetagen650_FD_201834 | JGI IMG/M metagenome (GOLD analysis project Ga0307968, IMG submission 201834) | Saline water microbial communities from Organic Lake, Antarctica - #650 | ecosystem: Environmental > Aquatic > Non-marine Saline and Alkaline > Saline | place: Antarctica: Organic Lake...
TTACATATGCATACATGCACAAGCACTCTCTCCCCCCCCCCCCCCCCACACACACACACACGCACACACACACACATGCACGCGCACATGCACACGAACACACACATACGCATGCACGCATAACGCAAACACACACACGAACACGCTTGCACCCGCTTTATCCATAGCAGAGGGTGAAGCAAAGGCGTCGTGAAAATTAAACGACAACCAATTTGTCATCAAAATTTTGGGCAAAAGTCAGTTTGCTACAGCCAAAGCCAACCAGACAGGCAAAGCCACATACCCTCATGTACGTCATATGCAGGTCAAGCGCCGCGTTCTGCAGGTCAGTCAATGTGCCACAAGTGTAACTTGAAAGTGTGTACAGTGTACTGTGCCATGTGCACAGTGCACTTTGCCATGTGTACAGTGTGCTGTGTCATGTACAGTGTGTGCTGTGCCATGTGTGCAAGCGAGGGAAAAGGATTCCCAATTTCCTCCAATAATTCCAAAACATGAAGAACGAAAACCTTGCCAAAACATGAAGAATGAAAATGCTACGCGGATAGTGTTGACGCATGATCAAGGGAAGGGGCACCTTGCCAGAACCTGATCTATTTACGTACGGGTAGGTTAGTCCTTGGTCACTGCAGGGAGTGTAGGTAATTTGTCCTTCGCGTCATAAACTTGTACGTGCGAAAATGCAAGGCTGGCCAGAGCGCGCACAAAGGACATTTTCCTATGCCACACATATTCATTTACCTACATACACACGTACACACCCAATACTATGGTGCGGCAGTCCTAGGACAGCGACACAGAACAACGGTTATGTGTGTGAATGCGGCGCGCACATGCATGTATGCTAGCACGATTGCCTTGCACACCCATTGCGCTGCGTCTCACCATGCGTGCTGTTTCTAATTGGATTCTTCTAAGCTGCAGAAGGAGTAGCATGGCTGTGCGCTCCCCTGAAGGCCTGCAAATGGGAGGGAGGGGCATGACAAACAATCAGAGAGGAGAAGTCTGAAGAATGATGGAAGGGGTGCAGCAGCCTTCTTAAGTGCCTGCCAAGACAATCGCGTATGTTTCCTTTGTGAACTATTGATGTTGAAGTGCAGTGCTCATGTTGTTGAGGTGCGTGCAGGTGAAATGAAATCTCTACCCTGATTGCTATTCACCTTGAATAGTTGATGGGCAGAGGCATAAGTGTTTTGCATCAGTGAAAATGAAAGCATCCTTGAATTGAGCTGAACATTACGTGCTTGATTGCTGGATTACAAAACCGTGCTTGGTTAGCCACAGCAGGACAGGCAGCTTTGATTTCACACACTTGGGAGTGCCGATCGGAAGAGGCGTGCTGGATCCCAATTTCTGTAGCCTCAAAAGCTGCAAGTGCCGTGAGCCCTTGTCTCTGCTGGATGGCTTTTGCTTGCCTCTTCCCCTGCCTTTACTTGAACCTGCAGAAAGACCCCTCCATCCCTGCTTACAAACACGTACGAGCGTTTTGTGTAAATTTGCAGAAGCGCGCGTGCACTTGCTTGCGTGCACATGCTTGTGTATGCGTGCACGTGTATGTGTACATGTGCTTGTGCTTATGTGTGTGTGCATGGATGTGTGTCACTGTGCGTGCGTGCATGTGTGTATATCTGTGTGTGTATGTGTGTATGTAGGTATGTGTGTGCGCGTGCATGTGTGCGTGCTTGTGTGTGTGTGCTTGTGTGTGTGTGTCTATGTTTGTGTGTCTGTATGTGTGTGTGTATATGTGTGTGTGTGTGTGTGTGTGTGCGTGTGTGTGTCTGTGTGTGTGTGTGCGTGCGAGCGTGTGTGCGTGTGTGTGTGTGTGTGTGTGTGTGTGTGCGTGTGTGGTTGTTTGTGGTTGTGTGTGTGTGTGTGTGTGTGTGTGTGTGTATGTGTGTGTGTATGTGTGTGTGTATGTGTGTGTGTGCGTGTGTGTGTGTGTGTGTGTGTGTGTGTGTGTGTGTGTGTGTGTGTGTGTGTGTGTGTGTGTGTGTGTGTGTGCATGTGCTGTTCGTCACGATTGCCCGAACAAGGACAGGCATGACACCATACTTACCAGGGGCCTGGCACTGCACGATGGAACATGCTTTGTAAATCCACCGACACCAGACATGTCAAAGCACGCTTATATTTATTTTGAGATGATCTAAAAGAATAAAATTACTATGTATATTTAATAAATCAACACCCATGCAAGCCATGCAAAGCACCGAACAAAGGCAGGACAGTCACCAGGCAGCCAGTACTTCTGCTCCTTCCTCGGGGCCCAAGAGATACAGAAGAGCAGAGCTTGACGAGGAGGATGTAAACAAGGACCTGCTCCTCGAGGATGGGTAAGAGCGCGACACACACACAAACACACACACACACGCGCATGCACACACACACACACGCACACACGCACACACACATGCACACACATACACGCGCACACAAATGCACGCACACACACACACACACACACACACACACACACACACACACACACACACACACACACACACACACACACACGCACGCGCACACACACACACACACACACACGCACGCGCACACACACACAAGCACACACACGCACACGAACGCACGCACACACACATACACGTGCACATACTTGCACAACCACATACATACACACACGTGTGCACACGCATACACACACGTGTGCACACGCATACACACACGTACCACGCACATACACTCACGCACGTACTCACACACACATGCACACATACACTCACTCACGCACACGCGTACCACGCACATACACATGTGTACACTCACGCACACACACACACATACTCACACACACACTCACACACACAAGACACAAATACACACAAACACACACACACACATACACATACATGCACACATTTACACATGCGCACACGCTTGCATATTTGCACACACCTACACACTGACATTCACACACGTACAAGTGTACACGTACTCTTACGCACACATGCTCACACACACACACACACACACAAACACACACACACGCACGCGCACACACACACACACACACGCACGCGCGCACACACACACACACACACACGCACACCAACCTAGCAGGGAGGAAGAGGAGTATGTGCCTGTGGCAAAGAGACGCCACTTAGAGGAGCAGCGGTTGCGCCAGCTCCAGAAGGTTGGATGGTTGTTGACCTTGTATTTCTTCTTTCTTGTGTTTCGATGCTAGCTTCATAAATGCATGCAAGTGACTATCTCAGTTGTTTGATGGTGCCCAGTTGAGGGGACTTGTTTCGTACACCCCCATCACTTGCACCCTTACTAATGGGTACAGGCATGCAGTACGGCGCAAACAACGTCCCAATTGTACAATTGCACGCATGCGCCACGCACGCACGTAAGGGCGCACACGTCACATACAATCAAAACAAATAAAAATCCAACACTATGTCTGCTCCCTGCTGTATTGTAGGAGGGCTGCTGAGTCACAGCCCAGGCATCTTTTGTGTGCTTGCTTGCTCTCTCACTCACGGTCCCACAGACTCCTCGTCGAAAAGCCTTGTGTATACATCCTCTGCTGCGTTGTAGGGAGGGCCCCTGAATGACAGCTGTATCACCTCCCTGTATCCAGTTGTTTACTGACATTGCATCCGACCAAAAGACGACCTCATTCTGCTCACTTCCTCTGCTGCGTTGTAGGGAGGGCCCCTGAATGACAGCTAAATTACCTCCCTGTATCCAATTGTTTACTGACATTGCATCTGACCAAAAGACAACCTCATCCTGCTCACTTCCTCTGCTGCGTTGTAGGGAGGGCCCCTGAGTGATAGCCCAGGCACCTCCAGGGAGGCCTCTCGCGAACGATCCTTAGGCCCCGCTGACCTCCCTCCTGCTGGGGCTAAAGAAGGAGGCAGGTGGGTGAGGTTTGGGTGTGTGGGTGCAGTGTGGGGTGCGGGTGCGGGTGTGGGTGTGGGTGTGGGTGTGGGTGTGGGTGTGGGTGTGGGTCTGGTGACCTCCCTCCTCTGTGGCGCAAGAAGGAGGCAGGTAGGTAAGGTGTGGGTGTGGGTGTGTGTGGGTGCAGTGTGGTTGTGGGTGTGGGTGTGGTGATCTCCCTCCTCTGTGGCTAAAGAAAAAGGCAGGTGGGTGAGGTGTGGGTGGTTGGGTGCAGTGTCAGTGTGGGTGTGGGTGTGGGTGTGGGTGTGGGTTTGGGGTTGGGTGTGGTGACCTCCCTCCTGCTGGGGCAAAAGAAGGAGGCAGGTGGGTGGGGTGTGGTAGTGTAAGTGCTGGGTTTGGTGTGGTGCGAATGCAGGCTTGAATGTATGGTTCTGTGAGCGAATAGCCTACTCAATAGGTATGATTCTAGAGTGTGGACATGCTTTTACGTGCATGCGTGGTGTGGGGGTGGGTGGACGGGCAGGTGGCTGAGTCTATGGTGGGTGTAGCTGGCAGGGCGGTCGTGTACTTTTTAGTCAAACAAGGCTTTTTTGTATTGGTGGCCGGCTCAGGAGGGATGTGTGTGTGTTTCATGGGCGTTTTGTGGATTATTTTTAGCCTTTGCCTTGAGCAGCCCACAGCAACTTGACAAGGTTGCGTGTTTGGCTACCTACCCTGCTTACCCGTTGTCCATCTCTTCAACCTTATAGAAACTATTGCTGCTGGCATCTATTCGCAGCCATCATGCATGTGTCCAACCACTTACAAAATTCCCACCCTCCTCTCAGGCCCAAGGAGTCACTGCTGCTTGCAGCTGCACGCGCACGTAAAGAGGCCCCTGAAATTACCCAGGCCCAGGTGTGAGATCTTCTGTGTGTGTGTTTGCGTTAGTTTGTGTGTGTTTGCGTTTGTGTGTCATGGTCTGTGGGGGAGGATGCGTCCAGAGTTCGTGGCACAGTTTGATGTAGGTATGCTAGTGCGCCTCTGCTGTGGTCTGTGTGCCTCTGCCGTGGTCTGTGTGCCTCTGCCGTGGTCTGTGTGCCTCTGCCGTGGTCTGTGTGCCTCTGCCGTGGTATGTGTGCCTCTGCCGTGGTCTGTGTGCCTCTGCCGTGGTCTGTGTGCCTCTGCCTTGGTCTGTGTGCCTCTGCCGTGGTCTGTGTGCCTCTGCTGTGGTCTGTGTGCCTCTGCCGTGGTCTGTGTGCCTCTGCCTCTGCCGTGGTCTGTGTGCCTCTGCCGTGGTCTGTGTGCCTCTGCTGTGGTCTATGTGCCTCTGCTGTGGTCTGTGTGCCTCCTTTGCATGGTGTCAATACAACTCAGGGAACTGCATTACGCGGAATGGATCCGAAGAGCTGTGCCAGGTATATATTTTAGCTTTTTATACTTATGCAAGTGCCAGCGTGTGCGTTTTGACCTAGGTATACAGTGGTGCTGATTTTTAGGAGCAGGCACTGTTGCACACACCCTTTTGTGTGCTCAAGTGCGTGTCGTGATAAAGAGAACGGCAGGAACAGCTTGGATCGCAAACTCATTGGGACCAAGTAATGAAGTGCAAGTCTGCTGTGCGTAATGCTCTGCTATATGGAGGTGTATATTTGCGTGTATTTGTGTGTGCGTGTTACCTGCTCATAAGGCTGTGTGCCATGCTCTCTGCCCATGTGGGGTGCAGAGTGCAGAGGCAAGAATAAACACACAGCATGTATTGTAGTCATGTGATCTGGGAGGGATGACTGCTTAAAAAATCATCCCACTGTGCTGATCCAAATCGCAACCTGTGCAGATTTAATCTAAAAAGGAGGCGGACATCACAGCACTACTGCTGTTGCAATTGTCCGCTTGCACCGTCTCCTGCTCATCGGTGTAACGAATTCCTTTGTCTGCGTGCAGATCCAGTTCGGAGTGAATTGAATTTTCACAAGAAACAGAAAAGGATCAAGAGCAGCGCAGTACACGTGTAAACACTGCTGGCATGGAATAGGGACAACACAACGCTACAAAGTGATTGCGAAAGCCAGTTGCTGCATGCAATCTGCGAGCCAGAAGCGAGACGTGTGTTGCTCTTGCTTCTTGTCTGTGCGCACAGGTCCAACTTGAGGAGGAGGCGGATATCATGAAACACGTACTGCAAAAGAATGCGCTGAAGGCCGTCAAAGAGTTGGCTTCGGTGAGTGTGTGCACTTCTGTGCCGTCCGTGTGGGTGGGTATGGGTATGTTTTGGGGGGGGTGAATGGGCATGGATGTGCGCTCTTTTGCTTTTTTGTTTTGCCACAGTAACAGGCAACTCTTCTTGTGTGTGGCTTGTATACGTCAATACGTGCTGAAGCATGTGTGATGTTGTGATGTTGCATTTACACATCATAGACATATGCATGTTGCATACATTTACATATTACATGGGCCTCTGAGCATGCCATGATTACTAATTTGTTGGCATTGTGCTGTTGCGTGTGCATGAGCCTCTGTGCTATTGCATGTACATTGCTGCGTATGTGGGGTTCTATGACATTGCATGTGTGCTGTTGCACACGCACGTATGCATGGATGTGGGTCCAAACTTTTATGTGCGTGCTTCTGCATGTATGCTGTTCAGTGTTGTGCAAGTACGTTCAAACGGTACGGTACGATTAGGACAGTATGGACCGTCTTTTCTTAAAATACGGCGTCTTAGCGTATTTTGGTGACCGTAATTTACTGCTAGACGGTAATTTACGGTACGGTGTACGGTACGGTGCCAAGCAGGCACTGCCAGTGCAAAAATGGCCTCGGAATGGCCTCTCCGCCCCAAAACCTCCCATTTTCGCTCCCCGGCGTGCTCCTCCCATGTGCTGACGCCACACAATGCTTCTATGAACGACCCTGAGGCTGGGTTGGGGCTGCATCAGCTCGGGGGAAGGGCCCAATAGTGGCTTGCATGGAAACTCAAAGTCGGACGCAGTCGGAAAAAGTCGGACGCAGTCGAAGAAACTCAAAGTTGGACGCAGTCGAAGTTGGATGTATACCTCAACAGCTGTGTGCTCACGGGTGAGCGAGCGATTTAGGGGGGCTGCAATCCATCTGAACTGCTCCTCTGAACGCCTGAGCTCCATACGCCCTAGCTCGCCTGTCCTCCCGAGTGCTGTGAAGCTGCTGCCGTCTTTACTCTGCTGGTGCATGCTGAGTGGCAATGCCAGGCTGAGACTGTTGCTCCAAGTTCTGTGCCAAGTGCTGGACGCGGGTCCTCTCCCGGGCCCTCGCTAGCCTGTCCTCCCGAGTGCTGTGAAGCTGCTGCCGTCTCTGCTCTGCTGCTGCAAGCGCGGCTTGCGTGTTGGGATCGGTCGGCCTTCTACCACACTCAATGACACCACTACTGAGAACAAGGGGAAAAAATATAATGGGAAACATTTTAAATATATGATCAATACACCCAATTGCATCCCGGGGAGCACAAAGACACGCGACTTCGAAAGGGTCGCGCGTGGAGGGATATTTAACCGGGGTGCTCCGGAATCAGCGCAAAATTGGCTTTTATTTCATACAAATTGTACACTATAAAATGGCCTGACTGACTCAACGCTCTATTTCTTCAGTGTTGACTCTCTGAGAGCGCAGTGTTGACTGCAGTGAACATAAAGGGACTACGCCCCGGGGGGCTCAGCCCCAAAAAGAAATGTTATGGGCTGAAATTGGAGCCAAACGGCCAAATTACGGTCAGAATCGTACTGTACGATGGCACCGTCCTTGTACGGTTCAAACCGTACTTTTTAAACATACCGTACTAATACCGTTTTGTACGGTGCAAATACGGTACGAACCGTCTAGAGGTAAAACGCCGAAAAACGGCGTAGTTGCACAACACTGATGCTGTTGCATAAACTTAATTCTCTATGTCATCTACACACACACACACACACACACGCACACACACACACACACACACACACACACACACACACACAAGTGGATACGCAACAGACGCACAAGTGCACATGCTCCCCCCAACCAAAAGTGTGAGCCTACTGAAGCACACGTGTGTGTACATGTGCAGCTGCTGCTATGTACGTGCGTGCCTATTATCAATTTAATTTCACAAATATTTTAAGTATACGTGTGAATGCAGGTGCAGCTACTGCTACGTGTGTGCCTCTTATCAATCTAATTTCACCAAATATTTAAAGCATACGTGTGCGTACATGTGTAACTGCTGCTACGTGCGTGCCTCTTAATAATCACACTTGCGTGCGTTTGTGCAGGATCAAAGTGCGGACAAAGATCACTCAAACACACTTACACACATCTTACTCTACAGCCTTCTTCCACCAAAAAAATGCGGTCACACTGTATCTAATTCCCCGTGTGTGTGTGTGTGTTTGTGTGTGTGTGCGTGTGTGCTGTTGCAGGTTATGGTGTACACTAAACCACGTGTGTATGCGTGTGTGTGCTGTTGCAGGGTACGGTGTACACTAAACCACGTGTGTGTGTATGCGTGCTGTTGCAGGTTATGGTGTACACATGAATACGTGTGTATGCGTGCTGTTGCAGGTCATGGTGTACACTAAACCACGTCTGTGTATGCGTGCTGTTGCAGGTTATGGTGTACACTAAACCACGTGTGTGTGCGTGCGTGCTGTTGCAGATAATGGTGTACATTAAACCACGTGTGTGTGCGTGCTGTTGCAGGTTATGGTGTACACTAAACTACGTGTGTGTGCGAGTGCTGTTGCAGGTTATGTTGTACACTAAACCACGTGTGTGTGCGCGTGCTGTTGCAGGTTATGGTGTACACTAAACCACGTGTGTGTGCGTGTGCTGTTGCAGATTATGGTGTACGCTAAATTACGTGTGTGTGCGTGTGCTGTTACAGGTTATGGTGTACACTAAACCACGTGTGTGTGTGCCTGCTGTTGCAGGGTACGGTGTACACTAAGAGCATGGCCACAGGATGGAAGCCCCCGCTCAAGTGCGTTTAGCTAAGAGCCTGAGGGGAATGTCGACAGATCAAAGGCAAACCAGGGTGCTCATTTTTGTTGCATGTTGAGAGAATTTTTGTAAGCAAAAATGTTGGCCCCAGGCAGAAACCCCCGCTCACGCGTAATTGACCAGGATTCCCAGAAGAAACTTTTGGTATGTTTTGAGGAGTAGGGTGCTTACAATGCTTGTAACAAGTCTGTGAAGAAGAAAAGGGGAGGATTTTACTCGAGAAAAAGGGAGAAGCATGTTATTTTTTTTCCCTGAGTGCTTTCTCCCCCCTACCTCTTCACAGTTATGTTATACGCATTGTAAGGAAGGTGCAAGTGTGCTGATATGTTGTCAGATCCACACACACACACACACACACACATACACAGCTAGCAGCTGCTGTTGTGTGTGTGTGTGTTTGTTGTGTGTGTGTGTGAGAGAGAGAGAGAGAGAGAGAGAGAGAGAGAGAGAGAGAGAGAGAGAGAGAGGAACATGACATTTTTGTTGCACGTCAAGATTTTGGGCAAAAATAACAACTAGCCGTGGGCCCTCTCCTCATGTGCGTTGTGTATCCAGGGCTGGGAATGCTTGTTGATGAGTGGACTAGTGTGTGAAATGTGAAAGCAGTGGGTGGGTGGGTGGGGGGGGGGACGGGGGGGGTGGGCGTGCGTGCGTGCAAAAAAAATATGTCAACATTTGCACTAGATAGAACGAGGGCCACTGTGGCATTCCACGTGCGCTTGTTGCAAGCTTATGAGGCCTTGTAAAGTGATAAAGTGTGGTCGGTATGAGGTTTATATGATACAGACGCATAACGCAAATAAGCGATCATACGCACGCACACACACTTGAAATGCATGGACTCATGCCCAAAGCTGTGCGCCAGAAAGTGCAAGAGGAGTTCCACAATGACATACACACACGCACACGCACACACACGTACATACACGCACGCTTATTATATGCACTGCAACGCAGGTATCGCCTAATGTCTGAGGCTGCGCGTCAGAAAGTGAGGGAGGAGTTCCGCATCATCGTGGACGGTCACAATGTGCCTCCCCCTATCACAAACTTCAGAGATATGAAGATCCCACCCTGCGTCATGTGAGTTGTGTGTATGTGTGTAGGGTTGGCCAGAACCGTTTGTATACACCGCAGTTGACCGTATGTTTGATGTTTTCCCTGCCAAACATACCGTATATACACTGGTTCTGGCCAACCCTATGTATGTGTGTGTACCAGTGTGTGTATTAAGGTACGTGCGCATTTGCACTGGGTGTGAGCGAGGGTGCGTGTGTGTGTGTGTGTGTGTGTGTGTGTGTGTGTGTGTGTGTGTGTGTGTGTGTGGGTCCGTGCATGATATGTGGGTGGGCGATGAAAGGATGTTTGTCCCTTTCGTGCCTCGCTTATCTGATTTTCCTAGATGCATACGTACAGAGGAATCTGGCTATTATCAGAAACAAATACCAGCAGTCAGACGCCTACTCTAGACTCTTTCTATAAAAAGGTTTGCACTGCTCCATTCACTTCAAAACCCCCTTAAAGAACAAAATGAAACTTTCGTTTGCCAAATTCCGTTTGCAAATAGACGCTTTTACGCCTTTGTTACCCTATTTTTTGGCTTTTGCAGCCAGCAGCTAGAAGCCAAGGGCACTAAATAGCCCACACCCATTCCAGAACAAAGCAGACCCTTGTTTCCTGCACTGCTTCCACTCTTAAAAAGTGCACGTACCTCAACCGTTACTCACACTACATCTTTGTTACCTTATCTTTTGTTTTTGCAGCCAGCAGCTAGAAGCCAAGGGCATCAAAAAGCCCACGCCCATTCAGGCGCAGGGTCTACCGGTGGCCTTGGCTGGACGTGACATGATTGGCATTGCCTTTACTGGGAGTGGCAAGACCCTGGTGTTTTCATTACCCATGATCCTGATAGCACTCCAGGCAAGTTGTGTGTGTGCGTGCTGCAAGTGTGCGTTCGTGTGTGCGTGTGTTTGTGCATGTATGTGTGTTTGTGTGTTTGTGTGTGTGTGTGTGCGCGTGTGTGTGCGTGTTTGTGCACGTATGTGTATGTATGTCTGTGTGTGTGACATATGACATTGCATTTACCACACGATGCTGTACACCTGTGTTAAGGTCCTGGTCAAAATATGCTTTCAACTTGCTGTTACACATGCATACAGTGCTGTGTATCCAATGTTGCTGTGTTCAAGGTTGCTGTTACATGTTAGACGTACAAACACTGCTGGTCACACAAGTGCGTACTTCACACACACACACACACACACACACACACACACACATACACACACACACACATACACATACAACCCATTCGCATGCATGTATTGCTGTAGGACGAGATGACGCTGACTGTCACACAAGTGCACAATTCACACACTCAACCTTACACATGCGCGTGTGTTGCTGTAGGACGAGATGACGCTGACCGTCACACAAGTGCGCACTTCACACACACACTCGAGCTTTTTCGCACGCATGTGTGTTGCTGTAGGACGAGATGATGCTGCCCGTCACAAAGAATGAGGGCCCAATTGGGATGGTGGTGTGTCCGTCTCGAGAGCTGGCAAGACAGACGCACGATGTCATTGTCACCTACTGCACGGTGAGGGCTGTGTACGTGCGCTTGCACACTCACAACACGTGTTCTAACTAGGACGATGTCATTGTCACCTACTGCACGGTGAGGGTTGTGTACGTGCGCTTGCACACGCATAACATGTGTTCTAACTAGGGCAATTATTTGTGTTCAGAGCTGGCGAGACAGACGCACGATGTCATCGTCACCTACTGCAAAGTGAGGGTTGTGAATTTGCGCTTGCATACTCACAACGTGTGTTTAAAACTAGGGCAGCTATTTGTGCTCGGAGCTGGCGAGACAGACGCACGATGTCATCGTCACCTACTGCAAAGTGAGGGTTGTGAATTTGCGCTTGCATACTCACAACGTGTGTTTATAACTAGGGCAGCTATTTGTGCTCAGAGCTGGCGAGACAGACGCACGATATCATTGTCACCAATTGCACGGTGAGGGTTGTGTACGTGCGCTTGCACACGCACAACATGTGTTCAAACTAGGACGATGTCATCGTCACCTACTGCACGGTGAGGGTTGTGTACGTGCGCTTACACACTCGCAGTACATGTTCAAACTAGTATGGTGTTATTGTCACGTACCTAAGGATGCACACATGTGTCATTACCGTGCAGATACACCTCCAAAATACGCACGCATGCTCACAGGCTCAACACAAATATGCGGCCGCACTTACACATGCAAGGATACACACACAAACACACACAAACACATACTCCTTAACACACACACACACACACACACACACACACGCGTTCACACACACGTACACACACACGTACACACACACGTACACACACGCGCGCACACTTTACAGACGTTAGCCAAGGAGGGCTACCCGGAGCTGCGTTGCATGCTCATCATGGGCGGCATTGATCCCAAGCTGCAGTACGACACGCTCAAAAACGTGAGAGTTGGTTCCTGTGTTTAAGTCTGCGTGCATGTGTGTTCGTGCTCCTGTCTAATTTGGTCTGGGGCAGCATTCCTCCCAGGCTGCATTACAACACGCTCAAAGGTGTGTGTGTGTGCTTGTGGCCATTGTGACATAAAGGAATGCTTTGGTCTTGTGAGCAGCAACACTTACAACACGCTCAAAAGTGTGTGTGTTTATGTGCTTGTGGCCATTTTGACAAAAAGCAAAAAGGATGCGGCAATCTTGTGAGCAGAAACACTTACAAAACGCTCAAAGGTATACATGTATACTTGTGGACATTGTGACAAAATGAAATGCTTCAATCTTGTGAGCAGCGACACGTGTGCAAGGCGATGGTTCTGACCTATGTCTGTGGGGTTTTTCCACATGGACGATATTGACCCAGAAAGTTGCACACTCATGCTGGAATGTGTGTTTGTTGCCGACCATGAGAAAGCGTGCAGCAAGAAATTAAGCCACGTGTGATTGACACTGATGGTTTTGGCACATGGGCGATACTGACTCAGAATGATACACACTCATTCATACACACTCACGCTGGAATGTGTGCTGCCGACCATGAGAAAATGTGCGGCAAGAAATCAAGCCACGTGTGATCAATACTGATATGATTGTATTGCTAAATATGATGGTCAGGCTTTGGCACTGCATGCGTGGCTGTGTATTTGATTGGCTACTAAAATGCCTTATTTGATTGGCTGTGCAACATGCCTTGTTGCATTGGCTGTTAATTATGCCTTGCTGCATTGGCTACTAAAATGCCTTATTTGATTGGCTGTGCAACATGCCTTGATGCATAAATATATACAATGCCGTATTTGATTGGCTGTCAAACATGCCTTTTTCCAAACAGAGCTTCAAGATTGCTGGGCTTTACAGTGTGCTGTGTGCTCTGCCATGCCTCTACGCCTCCCAGCTCTCGCAAACAGCGCTGCGTTGCTGTCCCTCGCTCCTTCACACTCACATTTGACAATGTCTGCCCTTGGTAGTTAAACTCTGCACTTTAAACCCTGTATACCACGTGCCCTGCGTGTTTTTCATACCCTGCATGTGCCGTGTGCCGTGTGTGCACTTTAAACCCTGTATACCACGTGCCCTGCGTGTTTTTCATACCCTGCATGTACCGTGTGCCGTGTGTGCACTTTAAACCCTGTATACCACGTGCCCTGCGTGTTTTTCCTACCCTACATATGCTGTGTGCCGTTTGTGCACTTTAAACCCTGTATACCACGTGCCCTGCGTGTTTTTTCATACCCTACATGTGCTGTGTTCCTGTGCTGTGTGCCGTGTGCACCTTAAACCCTGTATACTACGCGCCCTGCATGTGCTGTATGTTTCTAGCCCTGCAACTCACGCTTTTTTCTTATAAATACTGATTTTGCTGCGCAGGGCTGCCACATGGCCGTGGCCACCCCAGGCCGTCTGAAGGACCTGCTCCACAAGAAAAGGATGAATCTAGACATTTGCAGGTGGGAGAGGAGGTCTTGCGTGTGTGTGTGGGTGTGGGTGTGGGTGTGGGTGTGGGTGTGGGTGTGTGTGTGTGTGTGCGTGTGTGTGTGTGTATGTGTGTCTGTGTGCATGTTTGTATTTGGAGTGGATGGCCGTATGTGACAAAGGAGGCCTTGTGTACCTGATGGTATCTGATGCATGTGCATCGTGTTTTTTATGCGCATGCTACACTTTTCAGTCATAGCCCTCTGTACACATTGCATATCTATTTGCACGCTTGCAGTGAGTGCGCATCCGTGTAGCTGTGATCCACATGGCAGTCCCAAAAAAACATTGAACATAGGACTAAGAGACGGGCAGGTGCATACACGTGCTTGAACGTGCGCATGCTCACATAGCACACACGCAGACACACACGCACGTACGCACGTACACACACACTCGCACAAACGCACACACACACACACACACGTACGCACACACACACTCGCACAAACGCACACACACACACACACATTCACACATACATACACACTTCAGGTATATTTGTTTGGATGAGGCTGATCGCATGGTGGATGGAGGCTTTGAAGAAGAAATGCGGGACATGCTATCGTACTTCAAGGTGTGTGCATTGCGAGCGTGGAAGCAAATTCTAGCATTTTGACGCCTTTCTGGAATTAGGCAATAATGTTGCTTTCATTATTTGTCTGTTATATTCATTTCCACTTTCTTTGCGCATCCTGAACACAGTCCCTACCCACTTATTTGCGCATTCTGAATAGTCCCTACCAACCCCATTTGCGCGCTCTGAACTATCCACTTCCTCATGCACGCTGTGCAGGCCCTGTCTAATCCTCCTCATGCATCCTGAACACAGTCCCTACCCATCTATTTGCGCACTTTGAAGCATCCACTTCCTCATGCACGTTGTGCAGGCCCTGTCTAATTTTTCACGCTTCTTGATACGTCCCTGCTCACTCCACCACGCATCTAAAACAGTCCCTATCCACTTCACCACGCATCTAATGCAGTCCCTATCCACTTCACCACGCATTTAAAACAGTCCCTATCCACTTCACCACGCATCTGATGCAGTCCCTATCCACTTCCTCCTGCGTGTTGAACAGTGCCCATCCACAGTGTTTCTATTAAGGTTTTTGGATGTGTGGCCATTTGGCTACGCAGGGTGCTTTTGCTAAAAAAGAGTGTCGCCACTGAATATTTACCCCAAAAAAGGCTCTGTAAGCCTGCCGGGCGTCGCTGTGTCTTACCCAGAATGGTCAAATTGCGACACCTAAGAGACGTGTCGCGGTTAATTGAAACACTGCCCGTCCACTTTGCTTTTGTGCAACCACAGGGCCAGCGTCAGACCCTGATGTTCAGTGCCACCATGCCTGCCAAAATCAAGGCTTTTGCGGAGTCTGCCCTAGTTGACCCCATTGAGGTGAGCGGCTGCTGCATTTGTGTGCTTTGTTTGCCTGCTCAGTTAGTCCTCCCTGGAGGAGCACATTGGAGGCAAGGGGATGCTGCATTTGTGTGCTTTGTTTGCCTGCTCAGTTAGTCCTTCCTGGTGGAGCACATTGGAGGCAAGGGGCTGCTGCATTTGTGTGCTTTGTTTGCCTGCTCAGTTAGTCCTTCCTGGTGGAGCACATTGGAGGCAAGGGGCTGTTGCATTTGTGTGCTTTGTTTGCCTGCTCAGTTAGTCCTCCCTGGTGGAGCACATTGGAGGCAAGGGGCTGCTGCATTTGTGTGCTTTGTTTGCCTGCTCAGTTAGCCCTCCCTGGTGGAGCACATTGGAGGCAAGGGGCTGCTGCATTTGTGTGCTGTGCACACACACACACACACACACACACACACACACACACACACAGACACACAAGCACACATACAAAGACACACACGCGCACACAATCACGCACACAAACATTGAACACAAACTATCAGGTAAACGTGGGCCGTGCTGGTGCTGCCAACTTGGACGTCATCCAAGAGGTGGAGTACGTGAAGGAAGAGGTGAAGCTGCAGTATCTGCTGGAGTGCCTGCAGGTGCGTGTGAGGAATGCAACGAACTTAGGGGGTCAAGTGTGAGGTAGAAAGAGCATACAGGAGGTGGAGTTCATTTGGAAGCAGGAGCTGCAGTATGCCTGCTGGAGTGCCTGCAGGTGCGGAGCAACGTTGTGTGCTACTGTGTAGTATTGCTGTGTTTGTGTTTGTGGGGTTGGACTGATGCATTACCAAAGGCTGTAAGGTGGTGTACGTGAAGGAGGAGGTGGAGCTGCAATACCTGCCTACCAAGTGCCTTGCAGGTGTGTGTGTGTGTGTGTGTGTGTGTGTGTGTGTGTGTGTGTGAAGAGTTGCGAAGAGCACAGGAGGTGAAGTGTCTATTGGAAGCAGGAGGTGGTGCGGTGAACGCTGCAGGCATGGCGGGAAATAGGAGGAGGTGGTGCTGCAGGGTATGCAGAATTTGCCATATGTACGTTAGGAGTCGAATAAGGCCCTAACGCAAAACAGGTTTCTGTCCGGGTGAACAATTCATTGGATGCAGTGGCATATCAAAAGGCGTTCTCACGACCTTGGAGTTGTGTGTTGCAGTATCCCTCTCCCTAATTGGAGAATTACTTTGGAGGTTTGAATGTCAGGCTGAGAGGAGGAAGGTTTTCCTGGACATTTGTACTCTGTGACAAATTTGTGGTAGGCGGTTGGAAATAAACAGTAGGCTGAGATGGGGAAGGCCTTCCTGAACATCTGTATTCTATAATAAGTATATCAAAAGCAGTTTAAAGTAGCGCTTGAAAATAAATCACGTATGCGCAGTGTACTTTAAACATGCACACACACACATACACACACACCTCGAGCAACACATTGAGTAACACACTAGCTGAGTCCTCTTCCTTACTTGATGCGGGGAAACAAGTTTGGTTCCTCTGCAGTGCACATTCCTGTGTCGGTTACAATTCATGCTCACGCATTACTGCATGTGTACTCCAGAAAATAATTCATGCTCACGCATGACCGCATGTGTACTCCAGAAATGAGGCTAACAAACATAATGTCCTGCTTGTCCAAAACCCGCACACGCGTGTCCAAAACACGCACATGCTTGTCCAAAAATGTGCACAGAAAACGGCCCCACCAGTACTAGTGTTTGCGGAGAACAAGAGAGACGTGGACGCAATTCATGAGTACTTGTTGGTACAGGTGAGGGCGCTTGATAATGTGTGCGTATGCGCTGTTGTGTGTGTGTGTTTTATACGCACTACACAAGTGCTTGTTAATACAGGTGAGGGTGCTTGATAGTGTGCCCATACGCGCTGCTGCTGCTGTGTGTATATGTGTGTGTATGTTGGATGCATTATATGAGTATTTGTTGGTACAGGTGCGGGCGCTTGATAGTGTGCGCGTACACGCTGTTTTGTGTGTATATGAATGTTTTACATTAATAACAAAAGGTAGTGCACACACACACACACTCTCCAACACATTTACATACATGTGCATATCTGACATACTCTCGCACGACCATATTTTCAAACATCCACACACACGCACACAAACCTAGGTACACACATATACGCCATTACACCATACACAAGCTTGCAGGGAGTGGAGGCTGTGGCCATTCACGGTGATAAGGAGCAAGAGGAGCGTGAGCGCAGCATTGATGCATTCAAGTCTGGCGAGAAAGATGTGCTAGTGGCCACAGATGTGGCTTCAAAGGTGTGTGTGTTTTGGTGTGCATGGGCTGTTTGTGTGTGTATGTGTGTATGTGTGTGTTCTGGTGTGTATGGGGCTCATTATGTGTGTATGTGTGTGTTGGTGCGTACGGAGCTGGGTGTGGGTATGTGTGTGCTTTGGTGTGTATGGGGCTGATTGTGTGTGTTTTGGTGTGTATGGGGCTGATTGTGAGTGTATGTGTGTTCCTTGGTGTGCATGGGGCTCATTGTGTATGTGTGTGTGTATTGGTGCGTACGGAGCTGAGTGTGGGTATGTGTGTGCTTTAGTGTGTATGGGGCTGAGTTTGGGTTTGGGTCCTGGGTGTAAGTGTGTGTATAGGTGTAGTGTGGGTATGAGTATGGGCTTGTGTGTGCACGTGCACATGAGGGTGAAACTGTGAGAGTGGGTGTGGGTTGTGGGTTTGTACGTGCAGGTGTGGATGTTGGTGTGGGCGTGGATGTGGGTAATTGGGTGTGGTTGGGCGTAATTGTAGGGGGGGGTGCATGCGCACGCATACAAACAGATATGTGTAGGGTTGGCCAAAAACACACACGTATACATATATAGTGTATATTTACGGTATTTATTTGCAGTAATGGCGTATATATACGGCTCTGGCCAACCCTAGGTACGTGCGTACAGTTGCAGGGTACACAAACAAATTTTCATCTACACAAGTCTAACGTGCATCATATTTATAATGTCATGTGCGTTGCAGACCCCCTGCACACTAATGCACGCTTACGCATGTGCGCGTTCACTCACAGGGTGTGCGTTGCAGACCCCCTGCACACTAATGCACGCTTACGCATGTGCGCGTTCACTCACAGGGTTTAGATTTTGCGGACGTCCAGCACGTGATAAACTACGATATGCCCTCAGAGATTGAGAATTACGTGCACAGGATTGGACGTACTGGCCGTTGTGGGAAGACAGGTGTGTAGTGTGTAGGGTTGGCCAGAACCGTGTATATACTCCGTATATGACCGTTTATTCTATAATTTCCCTGCCGAATATACCGTATACACGCCTTAAATGTATGGTTCTGGCCAACCCAACAGGTGTGTGATATAATTACAAGGGTGGGTGAACCCGAACGTGTGATGTAGATGCGGCTGACATGCAAAGTCAGAAGTTTGACCATATTCCTTGTCAGCAAGCTTTATGCAGACAGCCATCTGCTGAGGCTACCTTTATGGTGCAGTTATGGTGCAACCTCAATCATGAAGTGTGTAAACCCACAGCACAAACACGCTATCAGATTAGGTCTCTTGTCAGCACGCTTCACCATTTAGACGGTCATCGTTTGAGGCGATCTGCCGTGCGTATCAACTAGCCCCCAAAACTTTTGAAGGAGGCAATCCACAGCACCAATTGATGCGTCAGTAATCTATCATATAGTTTGCAGAGCATCATGTATCTCTGCAGACCTGACGGTTTCATAGTTAAGTGCATGCACACACACACACACATTCACACACATTCACACACATTCATACACATTCACACACACACACACACACACACACACACACACACACACACACACACACACACACACACACTTACAGGTGTGGCCAGCACCTTCATCAACACGCGCTACACAGACGAGACCATCCTGCTTGATTTGAAGCACTTGTTAAAGGAGGCGAAGCAGGTATACATAAAAAGGCTGTGTTTAGATCATTAGAGACCATCCTGCTTGATGTTCAAATAAGACGAGACCATCCTGCTTGATTTGAAGCACTTGTTAAAGCAGGTATACGTCAAAAGTTATATTTGGTTCATTCTGGTTTGTGAGCTTCTGTGCAATGTGAGGCTGAGTAGGCATAGTGGAGAGAGAGAGGACGTAGCGAGTAAAGCCCATGTGTTTTTTCCTGTTGGACTGCAAAGCGTATTTTGTTTTTCTTTTCGCTTAGCTAAGTGCAGGACCTGTTAAGTTTTTTATAGCAACCAAAGAACCTGCTCTCACATGCACACACACACACACACATACACACGCACACGCACACACACACGCACACACACTAACACACACAACACACACACACATGTACACACACACTCACGCATGTACACGTTGCGATGCATGCAGCGTGTGCCCCACTTCCTGCTTGCCCTGGACGACCCTGTAGAAGAAATGGAGGCCTCTGCTGCTGCTTCAGGCTTCAAGGGCTGTGCTATCTGTGGTGGTCTGGGCCATAGGGCAACACAGTGCCCAAAGCTACAGGTGTGTGTGTGCACGTGTGTGTGTGTGTATGTGTGTGTGTGTGCATGCGTGCTTGTATAT
>Ga0307968_1001362_pt1 | contig 19833 bp, 23 predicted proteins | sample OrgLakmetagen650_FD_201834 | JGI IMG/M metagenome (GOLD analysis project Ga0307968, IMG submission 201834) | Saline water microbial communities from Organic Lake, Antarctica - #650 | ecosystem: Environmental > Aquatic > Non-marine Saline and Alkaline > Saline | place: Antarctica: Organic Lake...
ACACACACACACACACACACACACACACACACAAAAGCAGGCACAGCCCAAGTACCAGGCAAGCTACGCACGCCAGGTGGCGGCCCTGTCCACACGTCTCAGCGCAAACACACACACACACACACACACACACACACACACACACACACACACACACACACACACACACACACACACACACACACACACACACACACACAAAAACAGGCACAGCCCAAGTACCAGGCAAGCTACGCACGCCAGGTGGCGGCCCTGTCCACACGTCTCAGCGCCAACTGTGTGCGCCACCCCCTCCTGATTGGTCTAAACTTTGGGGCCACTTTTGTGATGGCATTGGGCCTTGGGGCGATTTATTGGGACAGCGGACGAGACACAGGCGGTATACAGGTGCGTGTGTGTGTGTGTGTGTTACTGGCACAGTGGACGAGACACAGGCAGTAAAGAGGTGTGTGTGTGTGTGCGTGCATGTGTTACTGGCATAGAGGTGTGTGTGTTATTGGCACAGTGGACGATACACAGGCGACGGTGTACAGGTGCGTGCGTGTGGGTGGGTGGGGGTGTGTGTTACTGGCACAGTGGACGAGACACAGGCGGTATACAGGTGTGTGTGTTGTGTGTTGTGTTTTATTGGCACGGTGGGCATGACACAAGCAGTGTCCAGGTGTATGTGTGTGTTGTGTGCGTGTTTGTATTTGTGTGTAAGTGTGTGTGTGTTTAATTGGCACGGTGGGCATGACACGGGCGATCAAGCTCTTTTTTTATCAGATACACTCAGTAAATATGCACTTTGTATTTGTATCAGACACACTCAGTAAATATGCACTTTGTAAATGTATCAGGTACACTCAGTAAATATGCACTTTGTAAATGTACTTGATACACTTGGTAAATATGCACTTTGTAAATGTATCAGGTACGCTCAGTAAATATGCACTTTGTAAATGTATCAGATACACTCAGTAAATATGCACTTTGTAATTGTATCAGGTACACTTAGTAAACATGCATGTTGTATCAGATACACAGAAAATATGCACTTTGTATCAGACACACTTAGTAAATATGCATGCAGGACCGCTTTGTTGTGGAAAAAAACTCATATTGCATTCAACACACTGTGAAATCGCCTGCAGGATCCCTTGGGCTCCCTGTTCTTCATGCTCATACACTTGACGACTTATCGTTCAAACCACCTTCACTGTGAAAAAGAACTTGTCACACCAAACACACTAAAAATACGTTTATGGGATTGCTTGAACTCTCAGTTTCTCTTGCTTGTGCACTTAACAGCACTTGACAACGTCTCTTTCTTTTTTAGCCACATTCCCTGTGAGAAAGGACACGCACTGCACAAGACACACTTTAAATCCGCGTGCAGGACCGCTTGGGCCCCCCCTGTTCTTCATGCTCATGCACTCAACAACTTACACATCCACTATGAAATAGAACTTGTGTCACACCAAACAAACTAAAAATACGTTTGCAGGATCACTTGGGGTCTCAGTTTCTCATGCTTGTGCACTTGACAGCACTTGACAACGTCTCTTTCTTTTTTTAGCCACATTCCCTGTGAGAAAGGACACGCACTGCACAAGACACACTTTAAATCCGCGTGCAGGACCGCTTGGGCTCCCCCTGTTCTTCATGCTCATGCACTCAACAACTTTTCGTTCAAACAACATTCACTGTGAAAAAGAACTTGTGTCACACCAAACACACTAAAAATACGTTTGCAGGACCGCTTGGGCCCCCCCTGTTCTTCATGCTCATGCTCTCAACAACTTACACATCCACTATGAAAAAGAATTTGTGTCACACCAAGCACACTAATAATACGTTTGCAGGACCGCTTGGGCTCCCTTTTCTTCATGCTCATGTACCTGGCCTTGGCTTCTCTCTCCTCCCTCCCCATCTGGTGCGATGACCGCCTGCTGTTTGTGAGGGAGCGTGCAGCAGGAGCGTACGGCACCTCCGCCTACTTCACATCAGTGGTGCTGTTTGACGGTAGGTTTTTGTGATGACTTCCTGCTGTTTGTGAGGGAGCGTGCTGCAGGAGCGTACGGCACCGTCGCTTGCTTCACATCAGTGGTGCTGTTTGACGGTGAGTTTTTGTGATGACTTCCTGCTGTTTGTGAGGGAGCGTGCAGCAGGAGCGTACGGCACTGTTGCTTGCTTCACATCAGTGGTGCTGTTTGATGGTAGGTTTTTCTAATGACCGCCTGCTGTTTGTGAGGGAGCGTGCAGCAGGAGCGTACGGCACCGTCGCTTGCTTCACATCAGTGGTGCTGTTTGATGGTAGGTTTTTGTGATGACTTCCTGCTGTTTGTGAGGGAGCGTGCAGCAGGAGCGTACGGCACCGTCGCTTGCTTCACATCAGTGGTGCTGTTTGATGGTAGGTTTTTGTAATTTGTGTTCTTCTAGAAAGACAGGCCTGCCCGCCAAGTGCTAATTTTTAGGGCTTGGTGGCTTTTAAATCCTTGGAATTATAGCTCTATTCGACAGTGTCGAATTTGCATGTGAAAAGGGCCCGGGACAGTTTGAACGTACACCAGCACATGCTCGCCATGATCATACTACCTAGTCATAAATTCACATACTACCAGCCAATGTTTGCTTAAATGCTTAATTGCTATTGTCAATGTCTTCCTTCTGCAACTCTGCAGCGCTGCCCATGCAACTTCTGCCTCTCCTGTTCCATATGTGTGTGTGTATGTGTGTGTGTGTGTGTGTTTGTATGCGTGTTTTCCTCGCCATGCTCATAAATTCACATACTACCAGCCAATGTTTGCCTAAATTTTATTGTCAATGCCTTCCTTCTGCAACTCTGCAGCGCTGCCCATGCAACTTCTGCCTCTCCTGTTCCATATGTGTGTGTGTTTGTGTGTGTTTGTATGCGTGTTTTCCTCGCCAAGCTCATAAACTCACTAACTACCAGCCAATGTTTGCCTGACTGTTTTTGCAAACGTCCTCTCCCATGCAAATCTGCAGTGCTGCCCATGCGACTTCTGCCTCCCCTGTTCTTTGTGGCCGCCGCGTACCCCATGATCGGACTCAGGGCAGGAGGCTTGTACTGGGCGCACACACTGCTGGTGGGTACGGCTCATTCTCTCCAAATGCTGCTGATGTATTTGCGCTGTACTGGGCGCACACACTGATGGTGGGTACGGCTCATTCTCTCCAATTGCTGCTGATGTATTTGCGCTGTACTGGGCGCACACACTGTTGGTGATTACGGCTCATTCTCTCCAATTGCTGCTGATGTATTTGCGCTGTACTGGGCACATACACACACGCACACACACACAAACACACACACACACATATACACACACATGCACACACGTACACACACACACACACATACACACACACATACACACACATACACACACATACACACACGTACACACACACATACACATACACACACAGACACACACACAGACTCTCACACACAGACACGTACACACACAGACACACATGCACACATACACACACATACAATACTGGCGTGTCTTTTTCATGCCGATAATGCATTTGCACTGTACTGGGCACACATACTCCTGGTGGGTAGGCTTTCTAAGTGCATGCTGATAAATGAAATCGCACTGCTTACACTCCTGTATAGTAAGCACTCAAGGTTGAGCTGATTTATATATTATTTATATATTTATATGTTGCCTGTTTTGCGCATGGCCTGAAACGCTGGTGCTGTTCAACATTACCCGGGCGCTGCTGCCTGTAAGCCTCTTAACTTACTTGCGCTGGGTCCTGTATTTTCTTTTCGTGCATTCCTGCCAAATGCATAGGTTTGGCCAGAACCATGTATTTATGCAATGTACCGTACAGCGCTTGGTTGTTTTGGTTGTTTTGCGAATAAATGAATAAATAAATATTGACCCCTTGCAGTAAGTCAGGCCAAAGCAAAATTTGTTTTCCAGACCTCGCAAAACTTCTACTTTCCAGCGGGGACGATTCTGGGCTCATCAAAGGACCCCCAACTTCATAAGGGGCAACCATCATCATTCTTTTTTTAGAATTCTGAGGCTGATATTGCCCTAAGCACGCTCGCAAGCACCTGCTGCTGACCAGGAAGTATCTTTCTCATTTGACCCCATTTGGACTTTGGGCAGGCCCATGCACAGCCTCCTTTGGGGGTTCAAGCTTCTCCTCTCCAGGAGATCAGGATGAGGGCAGAGCTTCTGCTGTCTCAAGTGCAAATTCCTGAAGCACGGTGTGCTTGCATGCAGCAGGAAGCCATCTTCCAGCAGCAGCACAAGCAGCAGAAGCAGGAGCTTCAGAGGCAGCCAAAAAGGGGGGGAAGCCCAGGAACACCCCAAACAATCGCAAATCTCGCATATTTTCCCAACTTTTGAAGAACCTTGCAAAAGCTAAATGCTCGCAAAAAAGTAAATAACTATATGGGCACTTCGCAAGAAGTAGGCCTCGCAATACTAAAAGCGCAAGACGGTATGTACGGTATGTTCAGCAGGAAAATCACCAACTATATGGTCATGTACGGTGTATATATACAGCTCTGGCCAACCTCATAAATTTTCTTTTTCGTGCCTTGCCTGCCAAATGCAGGTGCTGGTGCTGTCCAACATCACCGCAGCTTCCCTGTCGATGGCCATCGGCGCAGCTGTTCCCTCCGTGGCCCTAGCCAATATGGTAAGAGCCCCACATTTATATCGCATTTTTTTCACTTACCACGATCATGATGTTGGGTGCTATATCCGACCAATAGCCCTAGTCAACGTGGCAAGGACCGCGCATTGATGTTGCAATTTTAGATCACGACGCAATCATGATGTCGGGTGCTACCGCCCCACCTGTAGCCCTCGCCAATATTGTAAGGACAACATGTTTATTTGTACTACAACCATTGTGGTTCACAATGAGTTGTCGTTTTGCAATTATAATGCGATGTTAGTGTTCAGGTGCATATTATTTATATTGTGTGTGTTACATAACAGAGTGTTGAGTTTTGCACTTATGACATGATGTTAGTATTGAGGTACATGCTATATATGTGTGTGTTACATAAAATGTAAGTGCTGCGTTTTGCAATTATAACACGATGCAAGTGTTGAGGTACATATCAGAAGACTTACACACAATTGGCAAGCAAACGCGTTCATTAGTGCTGCCGTCCCATTTGTGGGCCTAGTCAATGCGGACACGTTAATGTGCATGCACTTTTCAAGCATTGTTTTGAACAACCGTTCTCACCATAGCAACATCAAGTTTGTGAAATTGTGCAATTCGTGGTAAATTTAGTCGGAAGATTGTCCAATTCACGGTAAGACAACGAGACAAACGCATGTGCGACATACGTACACATACACACACTCACTCACTCACACACACACACACACACACACACACACACACACACACACACACTCACACACACATACACACACACGCGCACACACACAGATGGGATCACTGGCTGTGTTGCTGTCCATGCTCTTTGGAGGCTTCCTTCTCAGCCGCAACAAAATGCCAGGATGGATTGGATGGGCCTCAGGCCTTTCTTACGTTAGGTGAGAAATTGGCGCATGCTGTTGCTTATGTGTCCAGATAAGCAGAGGGAGGCTGGCTGCATGTCTCTCACATGCCCTGCCGTTTGCATGCCCTTCACATTCCATTTGCATGCCATTTGCTGTTGTTATGTGTCCAGATAAGGTTAAGGTTACATCTCTAATTATGCCTCAGAGGGCATCTAATGTGTCCAGATAAGCAGAGGGAGGCTGGTTGCATGTCTTCTCACATGCCCTGCCGTTTGCATATACGGCAAAGCTTTGCTACACGCTTTTAAGGATGTTAATAAATGAATAGGGCCGCTTAGCCTTGCTTTCAAGTAGCCGTCAGGGTTGACGAGGACACTGCAATTGGCATATGACTATCTACCATTCAGTCGGCTAGCACCGGAAATGTTCACCGAATGTGTGGTGATTTTTCTACGGTGATTTTCCTACTTAAAATACGGCATGTACATAACCGCCGTGTACATGTGTGGTACAAAAATGTGTGGTACAAAAATGTGTGTGTACAAAAATGTGTGGTACAAAAATGTGTGGTACAAAAATGTGTGGTACAAAAATGTGTGTGTACAAATAAATGTGTGGTACAAAAATGTGTGGTACAAAAATGTGTGGTACAAAAATATGTGTGTACAAACAAATGTGTGGTACATGTGTGGTACGAAAATATGTGGGTACAAACAAATGTGTGGTTACATATGTGGTACAAAAATGTGTGGTACAAAAATGTGTGTGTACAAAAATGTGTGGTACAAAAATGTGTGGTACAAAGATATGTGTGTACAAATAAATGTGTGGTACATGTGTGGTACAAAAATGTGTGGTACAAAAATATGTGTGTACAAAAATATGTGTGGTACATGTGTGGTACAAAAATGTGTGTACAAAAAAATGTGTGGTACATGTGTGGTACAAAAAAATGTGTGTACAAAAAAATGTGTGGTACATGTGTGGTACAAAAATGTGTGGTACAAATATGTACGTTCCGTGGAACCTGACGTCCAAGCTTTGTTCATATACCTCTAACGCGTTGCGACATTTACAGTTTGCACGTAGCTACCATGTTTGCAGTTTGAGCGCAACTACCAGGTTTACAGTTTGAACTTAGCTACCACGTTTACAATTTGAACTTAGCTACCACGTTAAAAGTTTAAACGCAGCTACCACGTTAAAAGTTTGAACGTAGCTTCAACGTTTACAGTTTGAGCGCAACTACCACGTTTACAGTTTGAACGTAGCTATTACCTTTACAGTTTGAACGTAGCTACCACGTTTACAGTTGGAACGTAGCTTCAACGTTTACAGTTTGAGCGCAACTACCACGTTTACAGCTTGAACGCAGCTTCAACGTTTACAGTTTGATCACAGCTACCGCGTTTACAGTTGGAACGTAGCTACCACGTTTACAGGTTGAACGTAGCTAACATGTTAACAGTTGGAACGTAGACACCACGTTTACAGTTTGAGCGCAACTACCACGTTTACAGTTGGATCGTAGACACCACGTTTTAGCTCGAGGTGGTTCAACACCAAGGCCCGTCTGTCCTCGCTGTTGCTCCTGTGTGTTTCCAATTTTAAATCTGCGGTAAACACGCCTGTGCAGAGATTGTTAAAAATGCTCGTGAATTGAGACGTATGCTGCCTTCCTTTGTGCAGTGTGTGCACACTTGAATGTGAAGGCATGCTTTCCAGGCGCTGGTGTCATCTACTTCCCACAGAGCATTTTTAGCCACACTTTCGTTCCTGTGTGTATCTTATCAGAACACGACTTCCGAAGCATGTGCAGAGCATGTGATAGGACCCAAGTCCCAAGTCCATGTATGCCGCGCGCGCTTATGCTTGTGTGTGTGTGTGTGTGTCTGTGCGTAGTTTTGCCTTTGAAGCGCTTGTGTGTGTGCATCTGTGCGTAGGTATGCCTTTGAAAACCTCGTGTGTGCACATCTGTGTGTAGGTATGCCTGTAAAAACCTCATGTGTGCACATCTGTGTGTAGGTATTCCTTTGAAGCGCTTGTGTGTGCACATCTGTGTGTAGGTATGCCTTTGAAGCGTTGGTGTCCACTGAGTTCCATGGAGCTAGTGTGTGAATGTGTGTGCGCGTGTGTGCACATCTGTGTGTAGGTATTCCTTTGAAGCGCTTGTGTGTGCACATCTGTGTGTAGGTATGCATTTGAAGCGTTGGTGTCCACTGAGTTCCATGGAGCCACTGGCTTTCAGTTTACGGCCTTCCACCAGCCTGGGGCGCCCCCCGACCGCATCCCTCATGTGAATGTGTCTGGTGAGTGTGTTGCTTGTGTGTGTGTACGAGTGTGTTGCTGGTGTGTGTGTTTGCCTAAAAGTGCAACAGGACGCATGGCCTCTCACCAGCCTGGGGCGCCCCCGGACCGCATTCCTTAAATAATTGAGTTTGATGAGTGTGTGTGTGTGTGTGTGTGTGGTGTTAGTGTGTGCATATGTGTGGCTGTGTGTGTGGTGTTTGTGTGTGCGTGTGTGTAGTTGTGTGTGTAAGTGCATGTGTGGCTGTGTGTTTGTACGTGTGGTTGTGTGAGTTGTGTGAGTGCAAAGACCTTACCCCTGACAATGTTCATCACATACACGTGGCTAGCGTGCGCATGTTCGTGTGTATGTGTGTATGTATGTGTATGTGTGTGCGTGTGTGTGCGTATGTATGTATGTATTTTACTTGCATGTTTGCGTGAGCTTGTGATGATTTTGCAGCCATCCTAACAGCTGCTGCATCTCTTCCTAGCCTGCAGGTGCGCATGTGTCAATGTGCATGTGCTAATGTGCATGTGTCAATGTGCATGTGTCAATGTGCATGTGTCAATGTGCATGTGTCAATGTGCATGTGTTAATGTGCATGTGTCAATGTGCATGTGTCAATGTGCATGTGTCAATGTGCATGCATCAATGTGCATGTGTCAATGTGCATGTGTCAATGTGCGAGTGTCAATGTGCATGTGTGCCTTCTCCTTGAGGAATGGCATAGGTTTTTAGGTGGTGAAGCTTGTGAATTGGAAGGGGGGGAGGGATGTTTTCTCAATACAATGCACGTGCACACACACACACACACACGCGCACACACACACACATACACACACACACGCACACACACACTTGTTTACTCACACATACAAAAATACGCACTCACTCACACATTTGCTCACACACATACACACAGGAGATGACATTCTAGCAACTTTTGGCTTCAGCACCTCAGACTCTGCCTACTGGCAGGACGTGGCCGCGCTGTCTGGACTGTGCTGCGTGCTGCTGCTGGCTACCTTCCTGCTGCTGAAATACCGTGTGGGCCGCATTTAAAAGCAGCAAACTACTTCCTGCTGTTTAAATATCGTGTGGGCCGCATGAGAAAGCATCAGACTAATAGTGACTTTGCGATGCTTGAACACAGTATGGGCTGCATATCATATTTGTGTGACTGGTAATTAGCTTTGATCGAGTATACACATTCACACACACACTGTGGGCTTCACATACAAAGTGTGTTACGAGTGACGCGCTAGAGATGCTCGAACACTGCGAATTTTAGTTACAATGGTTATGATTACAATGGGGGGTGACCTTCAGCTAGGTTGTTTGGCTGATCGGCTGCTGACTGGTCTCGGCTAGCCACAAATAGCTCAGAAAGAAAGAAAAAAGTTGGCTGTTGACCTGTTGCAGCAATAAGCTAACGCCCACGCAGTCCTTGAAAGGCACTCAGCAATTGAGCAGTCCAGCAGGCACTTGAACGAGGCTGTAAATTGAGATCAGCTTGGACTACCCTCCGCAAAATGACACTATTGGTATTCAGCATACTATTGAAAAGCTTGACAGCTGACCAAAACCAGTAGAACTGCAACGGTTCATGTCCACATTCTCGAAGTACAGCCCACCAGTTACTGGTAGACTGCTTCACACCTAACGTGCCCTTCAGAAAATGCAAATTAAGCATAGACAGCGAGCTAGAGAACCCCCTGCCTGCCTGCAAAAAAGCAGTACCTCATACTTGGTTACCATACATGCCAGCAGAATAACATACGTCTTAGCGAGCCACATAGAAGTGTGCGGTCTGTCTGCCAAAGCGTGTTCACACACAAATCTACGTATCCTATAGTCAGAGGCAAGATAAGGACGGGATGCTCGTTCAGCAGACTTAGTCATGTTGAAGGTCCTGTAGAAAAACATGCCCAGATACCTAAAAGAATCTTTGTGATGAAGGGTGGCACCACAACAACAAAAACAGGAACATTTTCACCCGCAGAGTTGAAGTGCACAACCTCGGATTTGGAAGTGTTGACATTTAGATGTTTATTCCTGACATACACAGCCAACCGACTCAGCATGATTTGCATATCTAGGGGCTCATTAGTCAGCAAAGTCAGATCATCTGCATACAACATGTGTGAGACGTGCACACCCGCGGTTCCGGTGATAGCGCCTCTTACACCCTCAGCAATGCCGTCGATATCGTTAATGTAAAGGGAATTTTAGTTAGCTTCTTCTTCTTGACCCTCAAAATCTGACAAGATTGCTTAGTTTTGCCATGCCAGGAGGGATCACGTCCTTGCTTGTTCGTGGCATTCCATGAAGTTGCCGTTGAGACTAAACACGGTACAGGGCTTGACAAGAACATGCTCACTTATAAGTTATAAGTTATAACATGTGTAAGTTATAACTAGGGTTGGCCAGAACCGTATATATACACCGTATATTTGGTGATTTCCAAGCCAAAAATACCGTATATACACTGTATACATATGGTTCTGGCCAACCTTAATTATAACATGTGTTCTAGACTAGAAAAGGCATCCTATAGAACGTGTCTTATTTGTCCTGTGATTTCCATCAAATTAGCAGGTGCCTGTTATGTGAGGCCGAAAAATAGCAGGTACTTTCCTAGATCCCTTCCCAAATTGCTCCTCACAACCACCTGTAGAACAATCTGTCATTTAAGCTTGGACCGATAATAGGAAATAATAAAAATGCACACAGGTCCCCACATTAACTAAAAATCATGTAGGTGCCTTCACCACCAAAGAAAGGACTAACCAGTGGGGGTCAGGAGGAGGGTTGCAGAGATAATAAGGAAGCAAGGAACGCACTTATAAATTAATATTTACAGGCATTGATGCACCAGAACTATGCAAGCAGTTTGTGCACCAACAACAGGTTGTTGTGGATGCCCCATGCTGGTCTTACAGAGAGAGACGGAGACCATATCATGGGTTATATGGCAATTAAGAGGGTACCAGAATCACAGAGGGGGTCGACGGAGCAAATGTCCTGAAATGTAAATTTTTTGCCTCAGACCATATTTGATCAACATAACTAGCTGGTCCACAAAGTTTGGGGTCAATCGGACCACCCCAGTGGCCTGGGCAGAATCTCAGCTCAAATTTTGGCATAGAAATTTCACATTCTGACCCACCACACCCTGACCAGGCCCTTTTTTCATCCCAAAACACGATAGGTATATTTCTTATATGATGCCAAATCAGTGGGTGTGCTGAAAGCCAGATTTGGTGGAACTTGATTTTCCACCTCTTTGGCACCCCTTTCGCTGATTTTTTTAAGGGAAATGGGCCAAAATGGGGTATCTGACCAACTACTGGGCCGTTTCACCCCATCTTTGTTGCATTTATGTTTATTTATGCTAAGAACACCTTCAATCAAAAAATGGTGCAGATTGGGTCAGTGGGTGGTGAGATATGGTGGATTGGTAGCGAAAAACAGGGTCCACGCCGCGGGCAATTAGGGCATGTGGCCCCAACTTGCAAGCTTCAAGCTCAGGGCTACCTCTGGGTGTCGAGTTTGAACCTTGCAAACTGGGGCCACCATGCTAAATCCACATTTTAGAAACACCCTTTTTTTAGGCTCAGTCGACCACCTCTGCCATAATCACGGCCAAAGGAACAATCAATGAGAGCAACTGACTAACCGAACTGGCATACTCAGACATAAATACACACACAGAATATAAATGAGCCCATTCCTCAACACTCCCCATTGAGCATATTTACTATTCTGCTCAAATCACAATCAAGGTCTGCTCAAGATCTGCTCAATCAAAGTCTGCTCAAATCACAATCAAAGACATTAAGCTGCATCACCAAGCTCTTACCAAACTCAGACACATGGACTAATTAATGATTGTTCCCTACTTAAATCTCAAGTAAGACAAAGACACTTCAATCAATGTACTTGCATGACTTGAAATAAATGCAAACAAAAACTGCACACACAAAAAGTTTCAGCTTATACAAAGAATACTGCTGTATTGCAAATGTGCACAATCACACGTAGAGCGTAAAGCGTACCGTATAGCACAAAATACACTGTGCCAAAAATAACATGCATGAGAAATCATAATTGGTTGTGCGAGTGAGTGTGTTGGCAGGCAAAGCAGAGACCTGAGTGTGTGACCACTCCTTAAATCCATCTCACCGACGCCCCACCAACCCCGCTGCTCTTACCTCTGCTCCTCTTACCAGCGCAGTGGTTCAGCATGCTGGGTCCATAACCTGTTGTGGATGCCCCATGCTGCTCGTACAGAGAGAGACGGAGACCATATCACATGGGTATTCTGCGTTACATGGCAATTAAAGAGGGAACCATAATCACGACCAAAAGAACAATCAATGAGAGCAACTGTCTAACTGTCTAACCGAACTGGCATACTCAAACATAAATACACGCAGAATATGAGCTCATTCCTCACATCTGTACAGGCACGTCAGATGAGTGCTTCACCTGGGATCCAGGGGTTTGTATGATAGGATGGGGAGGGGTTGCCTAATGCCATTAATCCTTCCTTGTTCTCTTCTAGGAGGGGTTTCAGTTTTTTAGCCAGTTCAGTGTTTAGTATTTTGTAGGCAGCTTTCTCTCTCTTCAAATTTTTGGCAGAGTTTTTAGGTGTTATTTTTCTGGGTGGTTAGCCGAGTGTGAAGGTATGCTTACTCCCGAGCGCCTTCACATACGGCAAAAGACCTTTGATGAGGCAAAGTGCAGCGGCCTACACGGCCACATTAAACCTCCACCCATTAGCTTTGCATCAGAACTCGTAGGCCTCATTGCTCGTAAAGACATCTCTACCTTTAAACATACGAACAAAAAATCAAATATTCTTTCTCCCGGATACTTCCCTCCCACATCACTGCCGCCTTTCAAAAGTGGGCCCTGGTCACACAACAAAAGGCATTCCCCCATGACCATGACCCCAAATTCCCCCATTACTGGAGTGAGCACCCAAGGGACAAAGTGTTTGGGGCAAACACCAACGCCTTCTCCCGATTTCATGGATTCTCCATCTGCCATCCCATCTACCATGAAAACACCATGCTCTTAGCAACATGACACGCCATCTACTCTGCTGCTGTCAGCACAGAGGAAACAGCCACATATATGCTCCTCCCTTCCTGAAGTAAAGATATGACCACAAATCCCTATGCATCACTCTGCCGCAAATACCCACACACGTGTAAATTTCTGGGCACCATCCCATCAAACCAACTCCAATATGCAAAAGTGCCCTTCTGGAACAATATACAAATACCACTTTCCGAACACACCTGGGAATTGAAAATCATTGCCAATATATATATGAAACACCAAGGGCAGGGTCTGCCTCAATGCTCACAACAGAGACTGGCTAAAAGAACTCGCCAAAGAAATCCCTGAGGCAAAGTGGGGAATTCAAAACATACATAACCATCCCTACCAAGCAGACTTAGGTTCCGGACAACACTCAAGACTCAGCAAATTTAATAAGCTACCCAATGACCGCCCTCAAGCCTCAAATGGCCAAGATATAACAAGTGCCCTAATTAGCACTAACCAACCTCATAATTGTAACATCGACAAAGCACCCCAAAAGTGCTCCAGCCAAAACCTAACCCGTAAGGTAAAAGATTGGCGGAATTGGACATACACTGATGGCAGCCTCCAAAAGAATGAAGTAGGGCAAGAAACCGGATCAGGCGTATACCACTCTCACTTAAATGTTTCCCACTATGTAAACCCAAAAGGCATGGGTATAACCAACACCATCTCACATGCAGAGCTAGCAGCTATAGCAGCTGCAGTCATACACGGCTACTCACATACAGCCACAGACAGCCTTACATCACTGCACCAAATCAAAAAGCAGCTATCACACCCGAATCTCCATCGCCACCACATCCAAGGAGATGTCCTTCAATCCATTGCTAAAGCAATCCGCCAATCACCATCGCCTATCCACTTCTTCAAAGTAAAGTCCTATGCCGGTATTATTGGTAATGAACATGCCAACACCCTTGCTAAAAAGTCAGCCACCACCTACGCCGACATTGCAGGTACCTCCATCAGAACAGCAGGCCCTGAGGGAAATCCCTTCTCTACAACATCCACTGGCTTGCAAAAGAAGACATAGAAAACTAAACATAAACCCATAATCATACCCATGCAACAAACATGGCCCATTCTCCTCCCCCAAATAAAGCTTTGGTACCTACCAAACCACCGTGACGCCCTTCAAGCACACATGCTTTTTCTCCATAAACTGGGAAATGCCAAATCTGAAGCGAGCTACCATGCGTACTGCCAGATTTTCATAAAGGACGGCACTGCCAATGGAGCCGCTAGCAATGCTTACCTAACATCATCCGACGTCCCCTTTAAGACCAAATGTATCATTATGAAATACAGAACAGGCACCTTATATAATCAAAAGCATGCGGTATTGTTCAAACTCTCAACAAGTCAAACTTGCCCCCTCTGCCCATAAGTAGACAGTGCCCTGCATATTCTTTCTGGGTGCCAACACACGCAAATAAGGAACATGATCACCAAAAGACACAACTTAGCATGCCGCATGATGATCTTTAAGGCTATCAGCAAAGCAGGCTGCTTTGGGTCATGTGTTGTTTCCAAGGATATAGGCAGCAACAGACGGATGACCATGAATATTCTCCAGATTCCTGAAACAGCTGAAAGTAGAATTGTTCCAAAATGGCTCTTCCCACCCCGCTTCCCAGATAAAGACAGAATTATCTCCAGCCGCCCAGATACTGTGCTGGTTACTCCCACCGCTGCAAAAATACAAAAACAACAAACGAATGTAGGGGGGTGGGTTCTTAGTAGTGGCAGGGGGAAACTGAGGGAGACTGGGAGCACCCAGCAGCACCGCCAGCCACCGGTAGAGCCACCAACCCCAGACAGCACCGACCCAAAGACCTCAGCAAACCTCGGCATGACATCCACCTCATTGGGATCAAGTACTGTGAGGACACCAGACCTCAGAACCAGCTGAACGCCGCAAAGGAACAGTACAAAGACCTTTGCAACATTCTCCAAGGAGCTTCCGTTACTTTCAAATCATCCTTTTGGGTGTGGGCGGCACCATCTACAACACTCACACTCTGAAGCCTCTCACGGAACTGGGTCTTGATTCTCAAAGAGTAAAGAAGCTTGCCTCCAAGCTCCATGTGCACTGTGTGAACTTCCCTGCTAAGCTTGTCCATACCAGACGTGCCCTTTCCAGTACTGTTATCGACTCTCATCAGGAGCCGGAATCAGGCCAAGCCTGCAACACTCATGATCCCCATTGATTTTTCCTTTCCTTTTCGCGGTGAAGGAGCTTTACGGTACTCGGTACTAAAGTGGCTCCTTCTCCCTAATTAATGTGGGGAGTGGCTTTCACTGCCTGCGTAGCTTTTTCATTTTCTTTTCTTTTCTTTTTTGTGTAGTCTTTGTAGATAGTCCCCATAACTCCAACGAGGATCACGTGAAGCTTGACTTCCCTATATCCTTGTCTGTTTAGGTTGGCAATAAGCACGCTGTGCTGTGCTTCTGATTTTTGGAGTGGGGATCAGGCCTAGTGTCTTCACAAAATTTAAACTCAATCAGGTGAACCTTCCACTGGTTTGGATTGAGTTTCTTGTCTTTAGCAAGCTGTTGAAAATTTGAGTTGCGGGTGGTTACGCGAGAAGAGCACACAGAGCTAGGTAAAAATAGGATGGTGTCGGGACGAGAAGAAGCTGTTAAAGCATGTGCTGTCAGGTTGGGCAGCAACCAAAAGGAAAGTGTTTTGTTGGCGGTGTTTTGCAGATCTAGGGAGACACGAAAGGAGTACATTGATATAAAGGTTTAGATAACAATAGTCTGGTGTTCTATAAGGAACCGAGAGCAAGGGGAAGCAGGCCAACCTACTATACCTAGAACACGGAGGTAGACACGCTAGGGAGGGAGCTGCAATGAAACAGCAAGGGAGCCGTTTGGCCTAGTATACACAAAGGGGTGAGCATGGCCTAGGTCAGAGAAACTGGAGACACTACCTTGGCAGGCTGCAAAGTTTTTTAATGCTGCAATGAGAAGATGAGCTGCCCTAGTTTCTACTACTGCGGGTTTTAAGCCTGTCCTGGCTAGCGTGCTAAACACCATACCCCTAGCTCTTATTAACATGGCAGTCAGTGCAGCTAGGCACACACCATACCACACTTCCTTCCTCATTGTTTGGCATGGCTGGTGCTCTAGCAGCCACACATGCCGTGGTAGCAGCTGCACGGAACCTGGGAGGTTGTTGTATGGCTTACCTGATGGCTGAAGCTCCTGTGCAAGTCCAAAAGACGAGCTCCCGTAGTTGTAGCGCCTGTGAATCACGTGGTGGTGATTCTCCTACTCCCTCTACCTGGTTTCTTAACCCAACTATTCTTTTGCTCAGCAAAGAGGCTCTGCGTATATCTGCATCCAAGGGACTCATCTGCTTGTCAACATTCCCAAGCAATTAGATGAATGCTGCTTGGTTTGCTTAAAATCTGTTAATCTGATTTGACAACAGTGGTTTTGAATTGGATTGCACAATCAGTTTTGTCACAAGGTAAGGAGTGAGATATTGTGTGCTAAGCCTGAAACCATCTCCATCAAGCTCTTTTCATTGTCTCAGGTTTTGCCTTTCATCGTTCATTCATCACCTCTTACTTATAATTTTCCTAAGAAAACAATATGGCACTGGCTGAGACCAGTTCTTTTTTACAACCTTGCGTTTACTTAACGCTGGCTGATCCAGCAGCCAATGCCTATCAGCCCAACATTTGTGGCTGCCGGTTACCCCTCTTTGTAAACCCTTTGTAAACCCTAAAGCCTGAAACAGCTTCAGATGGAGAACGTTAACAGTTTTGAAAAAGCCTGAGGCACGCTGGAAATTTTAAAAGAAAACTGGGAACAGTCAAGTAACAACATGGTCTAAGCAACTCCAAAAGAACACGGTTTAAGGTTCAATCAAACAACATTCCACCATCCACCAAGTCAGACAAAGGAGAGATGAAATATAAAGAAAGAGTTTGTCTTTTCTAAAAGGCAGCAAAAAGCAAAAAGCGTTGACACACATTGCTGCTCACAACGCGGTCTGTCTAACCGACCAACCGACAGACAGATGATTAAAATTAAGAAAAAAGAAAAACTACGCAGGCAGTGAAACAGCACTCCTTACATTAATTAAGAAAAGGAGCCACTTTGGTACCGAGTACCGTAAAAAATGCAACCAATTGAAAACATCAATGGGAAATGGGAGAGTTGCAGACTTGACCTGAAACCGGCTCCTGATGAGAGTTGATAATAGTTTTGGAAAGGGCACGTCTGGTATGGACAAGTTTGGCAGCGTAATTGTCAGAACGAACATGAACATTGGAAGTAAGTTTCTTAATTCTTTGAGAATCAATTAAAAAGGCTCCAGCGCCTTTAAATAAAGTACCGATAAAGTTGTCATCTCTCTGGAAAATTATCGTTGTTGGCAGGCAGCGTTAGGTAGTACCTCAGGCTGGCAACATATACAAAAACAATGTCCATGTGATAACAAGGAAAGCCGCCACACTTGCCTAATCTACAGTTAGCCAACGATGCAGTATACCTTGAAAACATACATCCAAGCATCGTCACCCACTGCCGCCTGCATAGCGCAATAGCACTTCTTTACAACGTTGTTGTTCACGAGCAGCAAATCCCCATGGGTAATACTTTTGATGGTTGCCACTTTTTATGGGTGTTTTACCATCCACATCACGAATGCTTAAGGAGGCCTGAGACCCTGCACGTAACAGCAGCTCGCAACACTCGGGTAATTCTCCAGACACTGCATAGTGCAAAGGTGTGCATCCGCGAATATCTTGAGCATTCATCACACTATCACCATCTAACTCTAGAAACATGCCCAGTATCTGAGGTCGTCCAGCCTTTTCATCAAACTTCCAACAAACGTAGTGAAGTGGTGTCCTTCCGTACCTATCACGCACCGTACACACAGCCCCTCGCAATAACAAAAGCTGAACTGCCTCCAAATTGACCTCTATAGCAGCTGTAAGCAGTGGGGAAGAACCATCCTGATTCGAACTATTGGCGTTCACAGGTGAGTCAGGAGCAAGCAAGGCCTGCAAGCACTCAACCTAGTTGTGTTGTGCTGCGCAAATCAATGCAGAAGTAGCACCAGCCACATCAGCTCGCACATCACTTCTGCTTAAGAGGTACGTCGCTACTTCAGGACGGTTCTCTCTAACAGCAATTTCAATTGGAGTGAGATTTTTAAACCCATGCAAAACAGTATACGGTGCCTTTTCAGTGGCAGACACACCGCCCATACGCAGCAGGTGGATCATGACATCAGCACCACCCTTCCTTGCTGCCAAATCCACTGCTCTGGATTGCCGGTGCTTCGTCAACCAGCACGCCTTCAGCATTGGGTCTGCCGCCAATCCAAGTATGCCTCGACTGGTGCAAAAAAAAGAGTGCTGGTCGTCAGGGCTCTCCACATTGGACAGGATCTGAAGTAGCACCTGTGCACAATCAAACCACAAGCAACCAAGTGTTTTGCTTTTGTCTTGAGCTATACCCCCTTGCATCAAAGCCCTAAATAACTTGAGCTGCATTTAAAGCGCACAACTATGACAACCTAGAAAGGTGACACAAGCGGCCAAAACATGTGCATGCAAGGAAAATCGAATCGCATTTTAGGTCAAAGAGAGGTGCAGACATAGTCTTAACACCCAATGATTACGTGAAAGCGAGTTGGTACAGCCTTTTAAATCAGGCCAAGCATAGAGTAATCTGTCAATTTGCAATATTGACACATCACTTCCTTCTATTGCAGCACGTTCCACGCTCCCGTATTACCTCTGCAACCTTCCTGAGCCTCAACAAAAATACTTCCTTTCTTTTGTAATAGAGGAGCTGTGCGGAACTTGACACCTAAGTGTTTATTAGCTTGTGTGGGGAGCTGACTTCACGGGTAAAAGTATTTTGGAGAGGTACCTACCTAGAAAGGTGCCCGCAATACCTGTCTCAGCCTCAGAAACCAATCACTCTGGAACTATTACCAAATCTCTTCAGGAACCGGTTCCAGGCCAAGACTGCAACCCTCCTCGCAGGTTATGTTTGCGCACCTCTTCAGGAATGCGCTGGATACAACCAGCAAAGGTTTTGTGTGCTGCTGTTGCGGCTCTTGCGGCTCTTGTTTGAACCATGTTGCCTGCTTGATAAAGTAAAGAAGGCCTGAAGGCAGAGCAAATGAGCATGAGACAGAAGTGGTGATTGCTATGATGATGGGTGCATGTGCTTGCATGCACAAATAAATGAATGTGTGCATGTGCGCATCCCGTGTGCATGCTCATGCTTATGCCCATACTCATGCCCAGCATGTGTGTGTGCGTGCACGGGCGCGTGCGTGTGTGCGCGTGTGCATGTGCATGTGTGTGTGTGAGTGTGTGTGTGCGTGCGTGCGTGTGTGTGCATGTGTGTGTGAGTGTGCGTGCGTGTGTGCGTGTGTGCATGTGCGTGTGTGTGTATCGCGCTTGTGTATGTGTGTATGTATGTTTGTATATGTGTGTGAGAGTGTGTATGTGTGTTTTTGTGTGTGTATGTGTGCGTGTGTGAGTATGTATATGTGTGTGTATGATTGTATACGTGTATGTGCGTGTGTGCGTGTGTGCGTGTGTGTGTGTATACGTGTATGTACGTGTGTGCGTGTGTAAGTGTGCGTACGTGTGCGTGTGTGTATGTGTGTGTGCGTATGCGTGTGTGTATGTGTGAGTTCGTGTGCGTGTGCGTGTGTGTGTGTGTGTGTGTGTGTGCGTGTGTGTGTGTGTGTGTGTGTGTGTGTGTGTGTGTGTGTATGTGTGTGTGTGTGTGAGTGTACATCTGTGTGTAGGTATGCCTGTAAAAACCTCATGTGTGCACATCTGTGTGTAGGTATTCCTTTGAAGCGCTTGTGTGTGCACATCTGTGTGTAGGTATGCCTTTGAAGCGTTGGTGTCCACTGAG
>Ga0307968_1001364_pt1 | contig 19823 bp, 25 predicted proteins | sample OrgLakmetagen650_FD_201834 | JGI IMG/M metagenome (GOLD analysis project Ga0307968, IMG submission 201834) | Saline water microbial communities from Organic Lake, Antarctica - #650 | ecosystem: Environmental > Aquatic > Non-marine Saline and Alkaline > Saline | place: Antarctica: Organic Lake...
TTGTGTCAGATTTAGTTTCAATTTTCGACACTGGTTGATTTTGTTTCACCAGCCAATTGCCATCAGCCAGAGACTCGGGCTGTAGGCCATCCTTGTAACCCTTGTAACCCATGCAAGAGTTTACTGCAAATTTGAAGCATAGGATGAGAGGTGTTTGGAGAGACGCTCAGTTGGTGGATCCCAACACACACAACAACAAACTGGCCACTTATCACTCTTGGTTTGCCACCCCTTTCTTTAAAAATGAGGGTATGCCGACTATTGAACCACGGTATCTCCATCTTGATCTGTCCAAACATGTTATGCGCAATGTAAATAGACTCCGCTTGCGTGCGCATACTTTAAAAGTTGAGGCAGCAGCGTGGCTTGAAGATGGTTCTTGCGTATGTGACGAATGTCCTGGTGAAGATGAACATGTTCAGAACGAGTTGCATGCCCTTTTATTTTGCCAAGAAGACCATCGAGTTTGTGAGCTGAGGACACATTTTTCCTTTCAGTTTACACCTTTTTTTGAGGACTTTTCAGCAGCCCAACCCTTTTTGATGCAACAGGTCAACAAACAACCAACTTGTTCATGATTTCCTTTCTCAGCAGAACAATAGACTTTTTCTTTCTGAGCTTATGGATTTATTTGTGGCTGGCCGGGACCAGTCAGCAGCCGATCAGCCAAACAACCTGGCTGAAGGTCACCCCCCATTGTAACCATTTCCTTGGCTTTGATGTTCTGCCATGCATGCCACCACCTAGGCAAGGGCTGCAGGCAGCGTGGTGGATCATGCTAGCTCATTATCCTTTTAAAATCGAAAGCTGCGTTACAATAGATCCACTAACTGGAATCACGTCTGCATTTCAGCAGGTAGTAGATGCGACTGCTAAGAGAAAAAGTCCGGTTGAACATATGTGTGTGAGGGCACGCTCAAGTGATGAGCTACAGTGGCATCCAATGTCATGCCTGTGAGTGAGAGGGGGACAAGCTCCAATTGTCCCCCACTAGCAAGTCATGATGGCAGGCTACGGAGCTTGCTTCAGGCACTCTTGAAGCTGTCCACGATGGCATTGGCCAGGTAGTCAACCTGCACGTGGAATATATAAATAACCAAGACGTCATTAGCAAACATGCACTTTGAAATTGTTTACACGGCATAACCTTTACCCGATGCGTTCATCCTTTTCCAGTTCAGCTCTCCTTTTCTATACAGCTAACACGAGCCGGTCTCAGGCCAAGCCTGCAAACCTTCTGATCCCCATTACCAATACCCTTTGTTTTTGGTAAAGGAGCAATACAGTGCTTATACCAAAGTGATTCCATTGCTTCAATTCATGTGGGGAAGGGTTTTCACTGCCTACATAGTTTTTCCCAATTCCTTTCAAGAGCTGCCAGCTACCTCTGTGCTATATGAGAAGAGCAAGCAAGGTACCCCCTTCCTTGTCTGTGCGATCTACATATAAATAGTCTACATATAATTAATGGCGTGTATGACGCACGAGACGCACCTTGGCACTGTTGAGTCCAGCCAGAGAAATGCGGCCATCCTTGGTCTGCATATGTGTGTACGCACATGTGCGTGTGTGTGTGTGTGCGTGTGTGTGAGTGCGTGTGTGTGTGTGTCTACTGACATAGGCAGGCACAACCTTACAAGCGGCAAGTACGGAACCATCTTCTGGCAGGGGAAGCTTGCCATATGCACATCACGCATCACGCATACAGCTTTTTTTGCCTATCTTCTATACATAGTTATTGTGTGTCAGGGCACACGATCCATCTAGCATTCATGGGTGTGACGCGACCAAAGTTGATGCGCCGAGTTCACACACACACACACACACACATACACACACACACACAGCATGCATGACTTCTGACTGCTGGTGTACAGGAAGGAGGAGGCCAGGCACTCACCATGAAGACAAAGTGCTTGTTGGTCATGACATCACACTGTGAAGGCAAGAAGGAAGCAAAGGAGGAGTGCTTGTTGGCATCGAAAAAGCAGCAAGACAAGAAGGAAGCAAAGGAGGAGTGCTTGTTGGCATCGAAAAAGCAGCGAGGGAGGGCGATAAGTTGCAAGCTGTCACCATTCAGCAGGTACAGATGAGTAAAACCCTTTGTATGGTTCAGATGCTCTTCGTTTTTATATGTGACTCATGTTCTTTTTCGTCTATTTAAATCCTTAAAAAGTGGCACTGATGATCTCTAGTTTCCCAATTTCGTGCACATAAAAGTCTGCTCCGAGGATTCACATCTCATAAATGTAAAGGGTCACAGGGGTTTGCAAACTCAGGGGCCCATGTTTTAGGCAGTCGAGCATCTTAGAAAGGTGGAGCTAATCTTTATGATTGGCAATAAATCACAGGGATACAGAAATGGGAAAGCAGCCAGTGTGTCTATATGACACAGGCCTTGGTCAGGTTGGCAAGAACTTTATGATTGGCAATAAGTCACAGGGATACAGAAATGGGAAAGCAGCCAGTGTGTCTATGACACAGGCTTTGGTCAGGTTGGCAAGAACTTTGAGGCATAACGACTTGGTGTGAGGGTGAGCAAGGAACAAGCAGGCACGTGTTTGATGTCAGCTGCATGTCAAGCTGATGTGGCAAGAACAGTCCAGGCTTCATGCTTCACCGTTATTGACTTCAAGGACTTGCTAGTCTTACCAGTACCAAGATATCAACACACACCCTATTCCCCACAGTCTATTTTCTCATTACCAGTACCAAGATATCAACACACCCCCTATTCCCCACAGTCTATTTTCTCATTACCAGTACCAAGAAATCAACACACCCCCTATTCCCCACAGTCTACTTTCTCATTACCAGTACCAAGATATCACACACACACACGCACACCTGTCCACCCCTCAGAAAACTCACCCATCCACCCGATCACCCACAGACGCACACACACATAAATAGACGTGCATATTGACATGCCCGCATGCAGGCACACAAACACGAGCACACATGCCCATGCCCGCAACCACGTCCACACCCGCACGTACACCCACACCTTCACCTACACCCACCGCCAGCCTGCTGACTTAAATACACGGACGCACGCACATTAAAAAAACACAGAAACACTTAAACACGCAAAAGCATGCATACGTGCACATATTTGCTCGCATGCACATTCATACATACACACACACACACACGCACGCACGCACGCACGCCCACATACCTGAGCGGGGGACAGGCCAGTGAAGCTGAACATGCCGATCTGGGAGGTGATGAAGGACCAGTCCTTCTCAGCCCACTTGGACTCTAGGGACCTTTGTGTGTGGAAATACGTAGGTTTGAGTGAGTATGAGAGCATTCAACTACAGGGCTAGCGCGTGAGTGAGAGAGCATTCAACTGTAGGGCTCCTACCTTCTCAGCCCAATCGATTGGGAACTAGTGACTCTTGTGAGCGGAAATATGTAGGTTGACAGTGAGTGTGAGAGCATCTGACTGCAGGGCTAGTACCTTCTCAGCCACTTGGTAACTAAAGGATTTTGTGTGTGAATTGCCACCGGCCATAGTAACAACGGCCAATAACTGGCATCTAAATGTGATGCACTCACTTGCGCAGCTCGCCACGCACACGGGTGATGCGTCCAGCCATGCCTGCCATCTCTGCCTTCCACTCCTCGAACAGGGCACCATCATTGACCACCTGCAGTGTGTGTGTGTGTGTGTGTGTGCACTTGCATGTGTGTACGTGTGTATGTGTGTGTGTGTCCGTGCCTATATGTGTGCTTGCGTGCTTTTGTGGGCGCGCGTATTGATGCATGTTTGCATGTTTCGACTCAAATACCCCTCAGCAATTTATAGCAAGGTGCATGAAAGGGTCCTGAGCCTAGATTGCACAGGCACACAAATAGCAGTAAGGCAGCTGAACAAAAACACACCTTGGCGGCACTCCACACAGAAGGGGTGGACCTAACTATGGCGTGGGCCTAACTATGGCGTGGACCTAACTATGGCGTGGACCTAACTATGGCGTGGGCCTAACTATGGCGTGGCCTAACTATGGCGTGGGCCTAACTATGGCGTGGGCCTAACTATGGCATGGGCCTAACTATGGTGTGGACCTAACTATGTGGGGCGTGGGCCTAACTATGGCGTGGAACTAACTATGGCGTGGGCCTAACTATGGCGTGGGCCTAACTATGGCGTGGACCTAACTATGTGGGGGGTGGGCCTAACTATGGCGTGGGCCTCTTTTTGCAACACGTGAAACGAGACAGACACCGGCCGAAAATGTAGATCACCTGGGCAGCGATCTTGGCACCGTGCATGGGGGGGTTGGACCAGATGGCACGGGCGATCTTCTTCATCTGAGACAGCACACGTTTTGAGGCGTCTGCCGACGACGAGATGACCACACAGGCGCCCACACGCTCCCCGTTCTGTGTGTGTGTGTGTGTGTGTGTGTGTGTGTGTGTGTGTGTGTGTGTGTGTGTGTGTGTGTGTGAAGGGCGTAAACAAAAGTTTTGAGGGGAATCGGGCGTGCGTGAGGTGTGCGGACAAAGAGGTGATAGCACAGGCGCCTACGTGCTCTTCTGCTGATGATCCAATGATAAGCAGAGATTGAGAAATTCCTCAATTAGGGGCGTGTGAGGCATCTGCTGACGAAGAGATCACCACACAGGCGCCCACATGCTCTCTGTACTGTGTGTATTAAGGCGGAATCAAAGGTTTTGAGGGACGTCGGGCGCGGTTGAGGTGTTTGCTGACAAAGAGATGAATGCTGAAAGAGAGAACAGGCGCCAACCTGCCCTCTGTGCTGTGATGAATGCTGACACTGTGATAAATACCTCTGTGCTGTGATGAATGCTGACACTGTGATAAATACTCTCTGTGCTGTGACGAGATTGCTGACACTGTGATAAATACTCTCTGTGCTGTGATAAATGCTGACACTATGATAAATACTCTCTGTGCTGTGATAAATGCTGACACTATGATAAATACTCTCTGTGCTGTGATAAGAATGCTGACACTGTGATTAATACTCTCTGTGCTGTGATAAGAATGCTGACACTGTGATAGATACTGAAAGAGAGAACAGGCGCCAACCTGCTCTCTGAGCTGCGTGGAACGCAAAAGCCAGAGCGCATTGCAAGAAACATGAAAGCAGGGAGTGTCTGCCAATCAAAAGCAGTGGTCAGAAGGACTAGCTGTAGTGTGAGTGTGCTCTAATGACGAGATAACTGCCTAAGCAAACACACACAGCCCAGGTTTGTTGCTGTTTGATTGGCTGACTAGGATCTCCAAGCCCACGTCCTTGACCACGCTCACGCACGCACACACACACTCACTCACACACGCAAAGACACATGCCAAGGACCCCCCCCCCCCTAGTTTCATACATACATACACACACTCACCGCGCTCAGGTTCTTGCTGTACGACTGGCTGACCAGGATCTCCAAACCCACGTCCTTGAAAACGCTAACGCACACAAACACACACACGCCAAGGAAACACCCCCCTGGTTTCATACATACATACACACACTCACCAAGCCCAGGTTCTTGCTGTACGACTGGCTGACCAGAATCTCAAAACCCACGTCCTTAAAAACGCTAACGCACACAAACACACACACGCCAAGGAAACTCCCCCCCTGGTTTCATACATACATACACACACTCACCAAGCCCAGGTTCTTGCTGTACGACTGGCTGACCAGGATCTCCAAACCCATGTCGACAAACATACGAGGGGCAGCAGCGTCTGTGTCCAAGTTGCCGCTGGCAAAGCCCTGCAGCAAGGAGGGTGATAGGGGCGACGAATTGAGTGAAGAGTTTAAATTTTACACAGGGGAGAGTACGGCAATAAGGGTGTACACATTACAGAGGAGGAACAACAGAGGCAACAACCGGAGGGAGCACTGGCCATCCACACAGCTGTGTGAATATCCACACAGGGAAGCATACGGCAGTAAGGGTGTGTAAAATACAGAGGAGGAATTACAGAGGCAACAACCGGAGGGAGGACTCTCATCCACACAGGGGAGAGTATCTCATCCACACAGGGGAGAGTACGGCGTTAAGAGTGTGTAGAGTGAGCATTCGCGTTTCTATCGCGTTTTTCCTTTGCTGGAAAGCGCGGTGAAGCACCAGGAGAAGCTCAGGCGGAATCGTGAACTACGAGGGGCTTCCACAGTAGAGAGGACATTGCAATTGGAGCAGCGCTTTGTTCCTCTGATTGGGAGCGCTGTGAAGCACCAGGAGGAGCCCAGTAAAATTATGAACCAGGAGGGCCTCCACAACAGAAAAGACAAAGCAATTGGTGCAGAAAGGACGATGCAATTGGTGCAGAAAGGACAATGGAATTGATGCAGAAAGGAAAATGCAATTGGTGCAGCGCCTTGTTCCTTTGCTTCGGAGCGCGGTGAAATACCAGGAAGAGCCAAGCTAAAACAATTAATATTTTGAACCAGGGGAAAGAATTTATGGGGCCTATGGGGCTGCAGGAGCGGCAGGATGGTCTTGCTTTGGCACGACCGTGTGACCAAAAGTGCACACACACACACACTCACAAACGCACGCGCGCGCACACACACACACACACACACACACGTACAGAGATGGCACACCTGGTAGGCAATGCCAAAGAAGAGCAGATGGTCCTTGCACTGTGGGATGTGATATCACAAATGAAAACACATGCACACGCATACACGCACACACACACGCATATTCACAAATGTCTCACCTGGTAGGCAATGTCAAAGAAGGGCAGGTGGCCCTTGCGCTGGCACAGTTGTGCGATCTGGGTCCACTGCTCTGGGGTGGGGTCAATGCCGGTGGGGTTGTGGGCGCAACCGTGCAGGAGGACAACAGAGCCTGCGCAGCGCACGTGTGTGTGTGTATATGTGTGTGTGTGTGTGTGTGCGTGCGTGTGTGCGCATAGAATAGAACCAAAGAAAGCATAGCCGAGACATATCATGCCAGCATTCCCACATCATTCTACGCATCAAATAGGATTAAATAAGTACCAGCTTCAGGCAATGAGTGAGGACGAGCCGGAACTAAAGGCACAGGAATGTACCCTAAGTCGGGTTGTGCAGCACTTTAAAAAAGAGTCTGTCTGTTGGACGTTGGAGGAATGTGCTGCTGCTCTGCTGTTCTGATGTGGTTATGATGATGATGTGTCTCTGCTGTTATGTGATATGTTTGTGTCTCTGCTGTTCTGATGTGGTGATGATGATGTGCGTGTGAGACACACACTGCTGCTGCTGCTGCTCTGCTGTTAAAGTCCAAATCTATGGGGTGCACACATACAACCGCACTGCACCAACAGACACAAAAAACACAAGCACACACATGTGCACACAATCACATACGCTCGCATGCACACAAAAGATACACGCATGTGCACACACAGGCACACACACCCACACACAAACACACTTATGCACACATCTGTTCCGCCCCACCCTCGTCACTCACCCTCTGGGGCAGCCTCCAGGTCGGCCACCATGCCCTTGAAGTCCAGACCCACAGTCTCAGCATCAAAGTACCTGAACACACGCACAACATCAAATGCTGTTCGGATCAAATTCGCTAGACAAAAATCATGTCCATTATGCGGCAGACACACAAACACACACATGCAAGCACATATACATACACACGCACACACACTGGACTTTGTGGGCGCACACATTGGGAGAGCAACAGACATCTGGGTACAAGATCATGGGCACAGTTCAGATCACACACACGCACACATCCAAAAGTTACACACACCTGTAGTACTTCCAGTCGACACCCTCATCAGCGAAGATGTTCCTGTGGTTGCCCCATGTGGGGTTGGAGATGTACACGGTCTTGCCCTGCAGCGATACGTGACGCACGCATTCATTTGCTACGGGCCATCATTTGCTACGGGCCATCAATGAGTGATGTGTGGCGTGCGATCGCACATTCGTGTGAGACATTAACGTGAGACGTGTAAATATAGAAAAAAGTGAAGACCAAAAAAAAAGAATGGTGGCTGATGGTGGTCAACATAAAAAAAAAGTGCTTCATTTAATCATGTGCATCGCCCCCCGTGGGGTTGGGAGGTGTACGTGGTCCTGCCCTGCACTGATCTGAAAAACACGCATTCAGTTGCTCAGCGTTTCTATTATGTGGCATGGAAACGCACGAAGAGCCCCATATGTTTCTGTGGTTGATGATGTTAACACTGGTCGTGGCTTGTATGCTTACGATTCAGCAGCTCAGCCTGGTGGGTGAATGTACGCCTGACGCCACCAAGCTGCATGCACACAGATGCACACATCCCACCACAATCACACGTGCACACAACACAGGCACACACATATACATATACAAACCAGGAAGTACTCACACACACACACACGCACACACACACGCCTGCACACCTGCACCTTTTGGCCATGGTGGTGGCAATTACCAGTAAGCAGCCCAACCCAACACCCAGGGAATCATACCCCTCACAGGATGCACAGCACATGCACACACAACTGCATGCACCTCTCATCAACTCACACGCACACATGAATGGATACGTGCAGACACACGCGCAGGCACTGGTACACGCACACGCACACACACACGCATATACAGACGCACACAGACACGCACATCGAGCTGCATGAAGCAGGCCAGAAAGCCGGCTCCAACACGCAAATTCACAGTAGCACACATACACATACAGACATGCACACCTCCCTGCATGAAGCGGGCCAGGAAGCCGGCTCCAACGCGCAAATGCAGACACACAATAACATACAGACACGCACACATAGCTGCATGAAGCGGGCCAGGAAGCTGGCTTAAACAGACGCATACACAAGACGTTCACATTCACATACAGGCACGCACACCTAGCTGCATGAAGCGGGCCAGGAAGCTGGCTTCAACGCACGCATACACAGACACACTCACATTCACACAAAGACACTCACACCTACCTTCATGAAGCGGGCCAGGAAGCCGGCTCCAACACGCAGGGCACCAGTACCAGACAAGGCTTGCAGCGCGTTCACACGGCCCTGAATGTGTGTGCGTGTGCGTGCGCGCATGTGGATGAATGTGTGAGTAAATCCGTGTGCGTGTGCGTATGGAAATGCGTAAGTAAATCCGTGTGCGTGGGTGTCTGTGATGGAGCGTGGTGTCAGAGACACAGGGCCTGTAGCGCGATAACTTGACTGAATGAGTGTATGCGTGTGTGCGTGTGTGTACGTACGTACGTCTGTATGTATGTATGTATGTATGTATGTATGTATGTATGTATGTATGTATGTATGTATGTATGTATGTATGTATGTATGTATGTATGTATGTCGGCGTGTGTATATATATGTGTACCAGGGAAAAACAACCTGTCCGGGGCCCGGAATATATAACAAAATTTTGGGCTGCCCTGGAGCTCACACACACGCACACACCCACATGCACGCACACACGTACGCACACACACACACACGCACGAGCACGCACGCAGGCACACACAACCACGCACACATGCACATACAGACACAAGCATACACACACATATGCATACACACGCAGACGCACACACACACTCACACACACACACTCACACACGCACATGCACGCACACACGTATGCACACATACATACACACACACAAGCAATAATATCGTGCTTGGGGAATTTTACAACACCCTGAATAATTTCGAAAGCAGTTCTGGGGAACCCTGGAAAATTTTACAGGCTGTTCCGGGCCCCCCTGATTAATTTGGGCACCCAGTGTACTTCCCTGATGTGTACATGTGTTTGTGCGTGTGTGTGTGTGCGTGTGTGTGTGTGTGTGTGTGTGAGAGAGAGAGAGAGAGAGAGAGAGAGAGAGAGAGGGAGAGAGAGAGAGAGAGAGAGAGAGAGAGCATATGTCCTGAACATGTGTGCACATGCGTTTGAATGCCGTGCGCATGAGAGCGGGTGCAGAAATGAAGGACTTTTGCAAAGCATCTTACATACAGCCCTGGATGCGGAGGAATGTTTGTGTGAGTGCTCGTCTGTTTTGTGAGTGCCTGGGCGTTGTGCAAAAGCGTCATGAGGCCTACAGAGCATTTCAGGCGGCCCTGAACGCATACGTAAATGTCTAAGAATATGGGAGCATGTGTTTGCTTCGTGTGTGCCGGGGTGTTTGTGCTATAACATTATAAAACACACACACACCTCCTTGATGGCGGGGTGGTCTGCGCCCAGCAGCAGGTCCACTGTGGCCTTCTTGAACTCAGGTAGGCCATCGATGGGCAGGTACTCCTTGTTGCCATCAGATGCAACAATCTTCTGCTCTGCCTGTATTCGTGAGGATGTGTGGAAGTGGATGTGTGGACGTTGGGTGTATGTGTGTGTGTTTTATGTATGTGTGTGTGCGTGTGTGTGTGTGTGTGTGTGTGTGTGTGTGTGTGGTTGTGGGTACATATGGGTGTGTACGTTTAGTGTGTGCTCGTGCATTCTCGAATACGATCATGCAGACGTCTTACCAGCTACGGAGCTGGTTATACCGCGTGATGACACATGGTGAAAGTGTCCATGTGCCTTATGGGTCTTATAAGGGAAGTGCCAGCACTTCATTTGCAGTACTGGCTCTCTAAGTACCGTGCCACCTACCTTGATTATAACCTGTACTCTCAGACAACAGGCGGTATCAAACAAATTTTGTCTGCTCTTCCCCATTGCTAATACACAAACTCAAACATGTGTATACACACGCATACACACACGTGCACCTTTTGGCCATGGCGGTGGCACTTGCCAGCAAGCAGCCTAACTCCACACCCAGGAGATCATTGCCCTCTAATTAGACACACGCAAACCACAGCATAAATTAAGCACTCACCTTCTTCCCACTTCATCCATTATTACATACCACATGACCAGCCAGATCCAACCCAAGAACCAGGCATAATCATTTTAAACATTTATGACGTTCCGGCCAATTCTAAACTTCACATCCAATGTGTTTAGGGTTGGCCAAAACTGTTTACATACACCATATATGACCGTATATTTGGTGATTACCCTGCCAAAAATACCGTATATACACCGTATATATATGTTTCTGGCCAACCCTAAATAAGTTTCCTCCTCAGAAATGACATCCATGCTCCTCTTTCCTACCTTTCTGACGACAGGAAGCACAAAGGGCTGCAGCTCCTCTGTCCTGTACGCACCCACACCCAGGTTGAGCTTCTTTGGGTCCTGGCACGCGCGGAAGGCCTCGCTCACTCCTGCAGATCATCACCAGGTGCAGCAGGAAACCGGTGCTTGTGTGTTTGTGTGTGTACATGTTTGCGTATGTGTGTGTGTGTGCATGTGTGTGCGTGTGTGTGCGCATGTGCGTGTGCGTGTGCGTGTGCGTTCGTGTGTATGTGTGTGTGTGTGTATGTGTATGTGTGTGTGTATGTGTGTGTGTGTGTGTGTGTGTGTGCGCGCGTGTGCATGCGGATGCGTGGATGCGTATGCTGTGTGAAGCGTGGGGAGCACATTCGTGCGTGTTTGCAAAGCCACCCACCGAGAATGGGATCAGGGGGAGCCATTTCCTGCAAGGGTAGCACAAGAGGAAGTACACAAAGCATCAGAGCAAGTTGTCTTGCAAAAAGGATTGCATGTGCAAGTAGGACCTCAGGCAAGGCAACCTGCAACCTGCACACTCACCACGGTGTCAAACTTGGATGCCCTCAACCGCAAGTTGGGAGCGGCAGCGCCCTGCCGCTGGGTGACACGCGCATTGGCCTGCGTGTGCCGGTGAGAAGACGGTGAGTGAACACACCAAACGTCTCACACACGCCCCCCCACGTATGGATGTATGGCACTGAATGAATACAAAAGAGCTCACGATCATCATCGACAAGGGGGATCAGGATCGATTGACACCGACCTTGGCACTCAAGCCACCGCGGACATTCATGGTCTGCATCCTCCGTTTGCTCAGGAAAATAGCAACTGTGAGTAGCAGTTAATTTAAAGTAATTTGCCGGCCTCCATATTTCGAAATCAGGCCTCCAGATTTCGAAAACGAGATCTGTGGCTATTTACAACGAAAAAATTCATTAATAACAGTACGACGTCTGCCTTTCATTCCCACCTGCCCTACATTCAGCTTCCCTACAGATTCCATTCTCCCTATTCCAGATTCCAGATACGCATTCCAGATTCGCATTCCAGAAGAAGAGGAACTGGAGAAGCTTGCATCGATCCAGGTAAGCAGGTAGAAATCCGGCACTACCGGAGATAGACACACGGCGGCTGCACTCAATTAATTATTTACTCACTTGCCAAACCTTTTAAAGTGATCCCCATTCATCTCATTGATGCAAAAAACTTATACTTCTGCCCCACTTGAAACAGGTGATGACTTTGTCGTTGTATCCGTCAGCAGCTGCCATCACCCGATGTAGTGCAGGCCTTCCCTTTTGCTGTTGCAGATACGATGCTGTTGAATGACAAAATGCAAGCCTTCTGTTCCCATAATTTATTGATCACCAATTGCAAGAGGGTTGGCTCCATTTGGTGGTGCGCACTACCTATGAGTTTATACGCCGCCTGCAGAACACGACGTCGTCCTTCCCTTACCATAGTACGTCAATTGATATCAACTGAAGCGTTGTCCCCTACCAAGTTCTCAGTAAAATTTACAAGAGCAGATTTGAGCAAATTAAAGCTTGATTGCTCTGCAGCCCGCCTGCTGCACACAGCGTCCACGTTGCTAAATCCTGTGTGGCAGGAGAAGATGCAAAGGACAAAGGACGTGTATGTTTAAACTTAAAACAACGCCTGTATTATCTAGTTGCCGTGTTCAGAGAACAGGAGTGTGTGCAAAGGTTAAAAAGGAGATTAGCCTATTGCGTGTCTGAAATTCATCTTAATTTCATTTCTTGCCTGAGGTAGAAGGCAGTTGGTACCAAAACAGTGGCATCCTGTTATTTGACATCAGTGGTTTTTATCGCCTGTGCTATTTTTTCCCTTCCTCCGCCTCACGAGTTACTTTCAAAGCATTTGTTTTTGAGTGGTGCACTACCACTGTTCAATGTTTGAGTGGTGCGCTACCACTGTTCACTGTTTCTGTCCATTAAAGAATCACTTGAGGATTGAAGTAACGCAACAATTCGGAATGACCTCCTGCTCCGGCGCGAAGTTCCAAACCTGCAATTACAGCCAGAAATGTTTACCTAACATGGAAGTTTGTGTCTGTGTAATGATGTTAGTCTGTACAAGCTTTGTCCCAGGTACCTGCATTATAATCTGCTCGAGTCAAAGAAAAAACACAGGCAAACTTAAGGCAAGATGGAGAGTATCTGGTAGACGAGGATGGACAAAGATGTTATTTTTTCTCATCGCAGCAAAATGGTGGTGTCCATTAGACATGGCATCAACCTACAAGTTAGCGCATGTCAACTGTAATGGCGTCCATCACTCTCTGATGTCTTTGGCTGTTGGGCAGGCTATGGGCCATAAGCCCATAAGGTGTGTAGTGACGTAGCAAAGCACTGTCACTGCAAAGTACTAGACACAGCACAACAACCAATGCGTGACAGTAGCTAATTAAATCTCTTCTTCATAAAATGGGTTACCAAGTTGTGGTATGCACGGCACTTCACACGTTAATTATAAAAACGGTGCTTCATTTGAGTAATGGCACATGCTTTGTAAGCAACATGCCTGGGAGGACCTCGACCTGATATCAGGTTTGAGTGATAGCAAAGCAAACAGGAGCTGTTGCTAATTGCTAGTGCTTCCACTTAAAATTGGTGACAAATACACCTCAATAAAAGTGACGTATTGTTTGCAGCAAGCAAGAATTAAGTTGCTAAACACACTGTGGCCGCCTGAAAATAAGTTGATACGTGGCGTGCACTTTGTGTCCTTGTATCATGCAAAATGCCGCCTGTAAAAAAATCAGATAGTGTAAACACTACCGGCATGGATTAGGAAAGGATGTTGTTTTGGCGAGAGGAGGATGTTGTGTGTTACTTAACTTTTTGTTTGACGGAAGGATGATGAGATGATGAGTGTACTCAGCTGATCCACCTTGTAATTTGACTATTAGGGGTGAGGGGTGATGAGTGTGGCTCACTGCGCTATCCCAGACTGACAGAAAAACCCCATGGAAAGATCCTGTCATTAGGCCTCTCCCTGCTCTTTCTAGTTGACTGATGGAAAGGAAGCCAGACCATTTTATGGTATAACAACGTCTGTAGGGCCATGCACGGTAAACACAGGCCTTAAGACGATGCTGCTGCGGCTTATTTGCCACATTCTGCGCTGACGTCTGCGGAGCTTAAGGCCCCAACTGCGGAAAGCACCAAGAGCAACATGCGCAGATCCTTAAGAAATAGGGGCCTAAGGTTCCCAGACGGTTTTTTTATGCCATGTAAGGCCCTCTTTTTTTCCTTTCCTTCTCATAGGACCAACTTGCAGAATTGCGCCATATACGTGAGCCCCTATTTCTCCCCTTGTAAGGCCCAGTATCCAGGAATTTACAGGCCCCTAGCTGCCCTAATTCTTTATAATGAAGTGGGCTGGAATTCAAATCAGCCAGTGGCCAGGAGGCAAGGTATTGTGATGCAAACACAGCCCGTGAGTATGATTTTAGAGTAATCTTTGAATTAGCGTTAATGGAACAGCAATCTAGCAAGAAACGTGCGTCTCAAAGGCTGCAGGACAAAAAGCCGTATTTGCGTAAAGCACATGCACATGTAGCGATGCGGATGCAAGTTGCTTTGACATCACAAAGTGGGCAAGCCTGATTTTTGCAATCTATGACATATACGTGACTGCCTGCTTATCATGTTTCCGGCCACAGTGTGGTGGGTGAAGGAAAGGAAAAGAATGCAGATAGTTAATACCTTCACAAGTGTGTTGTTGATAACTCCCCTTGCGTCTCACACAAGCTGCATATTGTGTGTCGGAGAATTTAAGGATGCTAGTGCAAGAAGTAAGGATGCTAGTGCAAGAAGTTGCGCACACACAATTGCTGTGCAGGGTCTGCTGAGGGCTCCACTTTCATGGCCGAAAATGCCTGTTCCTATATATTGCAAGGGATCTTTGACATGGAAAAGGAGGCCCGGCAGGACGCAAATGAGTGGTTATACTGCTTATTTGCTCTTCAGAGTGCATACGTGACAGCGGAAAGAACGCGCCTAAGATGAAACTAGCAATGTCTTATCCTGTTTGTATGTCTAAATTAGGCATCCAGCTTTAAGGGTGCAAGATTATCCATTTGCACCATTTTGAGCATACCGTACCTTACCGTACTTACCCCAGGTAAATAACGTTTTTTGCCCTCCGGCGTGATATCGGTATCGTAAAAGATATATTTATTCGGGGGCTCCGAGGTTTCCGGGGTTTGGCGACAATAAAGTTTGGTGGGTGGCTGAACACGTGTACAGGCACTGGCTGGGCTAAATGCCCACCGGGGTTGGTGCAGGGGAGGCAAAAATATTATTTACAGGGTCCGGGGTTCTGGTATTACCTTTAATATTTCTGAAAATTGGGCACTGGGGTGAGTACAGTAAGGTACGGTATAACACACCCTTCTCGTGTATCCCCCTCTTGCCTGCAGTCCATAACAACAGTTTAGCTTAATTAAGTAAGAAGTCTTGAAGGCATGCTTTCTTTGCAGGCCAGACAGGCCCAACCTGAGTTCCTTGCCTGGCTGGTTCCTTGCCTGGTGCCATGAGTTTGCTCCACTTTCCTGAAATATTATATTGCGTTTAAAGTGCACTGCACGGAATGACTCATTTTTCCTATTTAACTGGTACATCCTATTTAACTGGTACATCAAGCTCAACTCTGATATGTAGATTCCAATGCAGCTGAGCTTGAAACGTACCAAGGTAAGGTAAGGTTACATCACTATATGCCTCAAAGGTCATCGGAAGTTTGGAAAAGGCCTGAAACTACAGTTTGGAAAAGGCCTGAAATGCCTCAGCAGCCACGGCGTGATTCCCACTTTTTGAGCAGCCTTATGCTGTATCAGACCAGCCAGCGTACCAATCCCGGTGATTTTTAGTGTTTTGAAGTCCTTATAACTGATAATGAATAAAGATCATTGCAAAAACAATGAAGCAACAATACTAAGTGGTTGGCGAGATATGCAAATTAATGTGCCATTCCCCCTGGAAAGCACCCATCTAGGGTACAGGTACACGACGTATGCTTTTTGCCTGTCATTCTGTACGCAGGGCGACTTGTCTAAATCTGAGCACATGCTTGGGTCGCTTATAAAGTCAGCATCAGTTTGAAGCTAGGTCGGGTCCAATTTGATGAAGTGACGTGTGAGTAGCTGCACCTTTTATGCAAAAAGGAGCATGTTTTGGCTTTTGCCCAGTGTCCCCCCTCCGCTATCTTTCCCATAAGTGGCTCCTTTTCGTTTCTGTTTCTGAGAGGTCGTTGTACTTTACGTGTGCCAAACAGGTACTTTTCTTGGCAACATCACAGTGCACATTACATGATCACTCGATCCGAAGAAACTTCTTAAACTCTATTCCTTTAAAACAACGATGCTCGATACAAGGGAGGGTGAAGCCACACCAAAAAGCTACATTGAGCCCCCGAGCCCCTTCAGTTCTGCCAACAGTGCTCCTTCTGAGGCTATCTTTGCGATCTGGTCCGCTTCCATCCCTGCACCCCCTGCAAGTGATCAAAAATAAATATCATAAAGCAAATGCAAGACGATGGAACCAAAGCTGGCTCTTGTGCTAGCCAGTGTGCCATGGTACATTTAACACAACTTCAAGCTTGGGCTCGACAAATTCAAGCTTTCTCCATTCGTGCAGGACTTGTGGCATGTGGACAGCAGCGTAACTACCAATACGAGCAAACTTGTCTGAATTATTGCATCCGGAATTCCCATTTGTGCAAGACTTGTGGCATGTGAACAGCAGCGTAACTACCAATACGAGCAAACTTGTCTATATTATAGCATCCGGAATTCCCATTTGTGCAGGACTTGTGGCATGTGGACAGCAGCGTAACTACCAATACGAGCAAACTTGTCTGAATTAAAGCATCCGGAATTTTTATTGTGCAGAACTTGTGGCATGTGAACAGAGCAGCGTAACTACCAATACAAGCAAACTCGTCTGAATTATAGCGCCCGGAATTGGTAAACACGGCAAAGTACTATTCCTTTGGGCCTTGCAAGTGAAGACGATAACATGATATTTTAAGGGTTGGCTAGTCTCGTATATATACATATATATATATATATGTATATATATACCGTATATGACCGTATATTCGGTGATTTCCCTGCCAAAAAGTACCGTATTTGTATAAATATATGTGGCCAACCCAAGTGACACCCCACTACCTGTTTGTGCTTCCACAGCAGCATGATAACACAAGCTTAGTTGCAAGTACTAGGAGCAGAGAGCCGGGCGAAAAAATACTGCCGCGCTGGTTGTGATTAAATACACACCAGTCAACCAAAATGAGCACACATAAGGTTACTGCCAGAAACCAACCGTGCAGCCATTGGCACCTCGCAAACAGTGGACCTGTGTACCATCTGTAAATAATATCAATATTTTTTCCACATGTTTATTTGGGTTTGGGTCCCCAGCCTCTACCAGTTCCCAGCCTCTACCGGTCCCTAGCCTCGCCCAGCACCACCGGGTTTGGATTCCCAGCCTCTACAGGGTTTGGGTTCCCATCCTCTTCCGCTTCCTAGCCTCTCCCGGCCTCTACTGGGTTTGGGTTCCCAGCCTCTACTGGGTCAAGGTTCCCAACCTATACTGGGTTCCTAGCCTCTCTACGGCTATATTCTTCCTTCAGACACACAGTTGGACCCTGAATCTTCGCTTTGGCCCTTTCTGTCTTACTGTGCAGCACCGATCTCTCTCGTCTTGCTGTGCGGCACCGACACCCACCGGAAGCCCTTTATGCCTTTCTGTGCAGCACCAATCTCTCTTGTTTTGCTGTGCAGCACCGACACCCACCGGAAGCCCTTTATGTCTTTCTGAGCAGCACCGATCCCTCTTGTCTTGCTGTGCAGCACTGATCCTCTTTTCGCCTTTTTTGCCTTGCTGTGCAGCACTGGGACTCACCAGATTGATCCCTCTTCTCCTTCAGCTGAGCAATCTGCCTGATCTTCTTTTGCAAATTCCGAATCTTCTTGATCGTGGCGTCAGGCCCCTCTTCTCCACCTGAACATTGAAGTTGAGAACAGATTGAATCGAGGGTCACTAATTGCTGGCAAGGCAAACACCCGCACACCACACACACACTTTCCAACTTAGGTAGGTAGTCACTGTAGTATGTAGTAAGTGTTCTTTTGTCGATGGTGACGGTATGTATGTGATTCACTGTAGTATGTAGTAAGTAATCATTTGTCGATGGTGATGGTATGTATGTGAGTCACTGTAGTATGTAGCAAGTATTCTTTTGTCGATGGTGATGGTATGTATGTGTCACTGTAGTATGTAGTAAGTATTCTTTGGTCGATGGTGACGGTATGTATGTGAGTCACTGTAGTATGTAGTAAGTACTCTTTTGTCGATGGTGACGGTATGTATGTGTGGGGCCCCCTCTTTCCAGTATAGTGTGACAAGGCGAGTCGCAATTCCATTGCGTGTGTGAACAACGCATACATACTAAGCTGATTTGCAAGATACTTTTCCCTGGTAGAGCTGTAGACGTTTAACAGTGAAAGTGGGAGCAGGAGCGGGAGCCAACCTGAACCTGCGGCTTGTCTAGGATACGTAGGACAACTTTATGATAATGCCTGCCAGTCTCATACACACCACCCCCTCTTACATGTGTTGTGTTGCTTTTAAATTGACGTTGCTTCTCTGCTATTTTTGAGATGCTTCACAGGCATGCTTCCTAAATTCGGTGATGACTGATGGGAGCAAAACCTTTACCGGCAGCTGGAGTAGAGCTTGCCGGAGCATCTGCTGTCTGCAAAGACGCTAAACCTGCTGCGGTTGCAGCAACACCAGACGCGCTTGTGGTGGGGGACTGCACTCCGTCTTCTGCCTCTCCTTCTCCATCTGCGTGGACACATGGGTTGTATGTAACAGCTGTGTAATATGCAATGAGTAATTTTTTCATTTTGTAATACATACGTGGATCTTCCTCTCTATCTGTACAGATAGATACATGGATCGTGAATTCTTAGTTTCTTCGTCTGCAGCTGTCGCTGCCACCCACAATACATCTGGAAAAGAGACTGCGCTCTACCTTCCTCCCTCTCTCCTAAACTGCAAGGAGGGAGTGGCACAAAGCAGAGCGCATGCACATGAGCGCAATGACTGATGCCTTCTCAGCCCCTCCCTCTCCATTCAAAGCCAAAGCCAAGGTGTAACATAAATCACGAAGCATGTGCCCATTAATGCAGAAATCCATGTCTGCGTCCGTTGGCACGTAAATCTTACAGCATTGGGGGGCTTCACTTTGTGCTCAAGGCCATTAACACTTGCTTGCATCTTTTTTCCCTTGAACGCATACACGGCTGCAGCCATGCAAACACACGCCATTGTTCTGTGGTCACATGCGTCAGCACACACATGAACACATACACCGCCGCAGCCATGCAAACACACGCCTTTGTTCCAAGGTCACGTGTGTTAGCACAACCATGAACCTATACACAGCCGTAGCCATGCAAACACACGCCTTTGTTCTGTGGTCACATGTGTCAGCACACACATGAACACATACACAGCCGTAGCCATGCAAACACACCCCTTTGTTCTGTGGTCACATGTGTTAGCACAACCATGAACCTATACACAGCCGTAGCCATGCAAACACACGCCTTTGTTCTGTGGTCACATGTGTCAGCACACACATGAACATATACACAGCTGTAGCCATGCAAACAC
>Ga0307968_1001365_pt1 | contig 19820 bp, 22 predicted proteins | sample OrgLakmetagen650_FD_201834 | JGI IMG/M metagenome (GOLD analysis project Ga0307968, IMG submission 201834) | Saline water microbial communities from Organic Lake, Antarctica - #650 | ecosystem: Environmental > Aquatic > Non-marine Saline and Alkaline > Saline | place: Antarctica: Organic Lake...
CACACGCACACACATTCGCACACACACACACGCACACGCACGCACACACACGCACACACACACACGCACACACGCACACACACACACACACACACACACGCACGCACACACGCACACACACACAGACACACACACACACACGCACACACACGCACACACACACACATGCACACACACACATGCACACACACGCACACACACGCACACACATGCACACACACACACAGACACATACAGACACACACAGACACATACAGACACAGACACAGACACAAACACACGCAAACACACACACACACAGACACACACAGACAGACAGACAGACAGACACACAGACACATACAGACAGACACAGACACAAACACACGCAAACACACACAGACACACACAGACAGACACACAGACACACAGACACATACAGACACAGACACAGACACAAACACATGCAAACACACACGCACGCAGGCAACATCTTTTAAACTCCTGAACACACAAACCTACACATCGCAGTATTTTGAAAGGTGCCGCATCTTCTGACAGCAAGGTCGAGTTCTACACAGCTCTAACCAGTTTTGACCTCACCCTCGCCCGCTTGTTTGAGGCATATGCATCCCATGGGCCTGTAAAGCTGGAGCAGGAGCTGCCGGAATTACTGGCCCCAGAAGAGCCACCGTCACACTTGCAGCCCGCTGCGAATGGGGGGGCAGCATTAGAAACACCAACAGCACCTGCTGCCAATTTAACGCCAGCAGCAGCGGCTACCCAGTCCGGCTTTCTTGCCGCACTGAGGCAAACCATCAAAGCTGCCCTTCAAACACTCAAGCATGACCCCAGCTACGCAGTCCCTTACCCGCAGTCTGATAGCCAGCTTCCTAACCCGCCTCCCGCCCTCCAGCCGCACCACACGCAGCTTGCGCAAGCACGTGTGACCACTAACAGGCAGGTTAAATCCCAGAGGCGCCCTCCAGCAACGAGAAAAAAAGCAGCGGCTCCTCGCGCGATTGGAGGCGCAGCCCCATCAGCAACAGCAGCAGCGATCTCAGTAGAGGCAGCACAGGCTACTCAGTTAGACGTGAAGCCTTCTACTGGAGGGACACTCCCTGAACCTGGTCCTTGCAGGTAAGGTGCCTTAAATAAGCTAACTAGTGATGCACACAGTGACTTACAAGCAGAGGAGTCGTGAGCAGAAAATTGCGAGGAAACCTAAGACATTAGCCCGGTCCTCAAGTGCAACTGGTCACTGGTCACACATCTCAATTCATCAGGGGGCTGAATTCAGGTGACAAGGGATACGTACAATGCGTGAAGGTTGCAAAAATGGCTTAATTTTCTTTTCACTACGGTCTTTGTCCTTCCAACCTCTTGACATCCCATGTTTGAATCAACTCAGATCTCAGAGTGTGATCTGTCAGAGAGCTCCATGAGCTCCTTCAGACTTTTCACACTCTAGATCAGGTGCACTTGTCTCAACTTGCTTGATCGCAACCCTCATTGTACGCTATCCAATTAATGCGCACTTTAAGGTCAGCCAAGCCGTGTACAGATGTACCAAAAGGTCATCCAAACCGTGTACAGATTAAAAACACGCAGGCAGTGAAAAACCACTCCCCACAGTAATTAAGGAATAGAAGCCGCTCTGGTTCCGGTTACTGTAAACTCCACCAAAAGAAAACGAAGATCAATGGGGATCAGGATAATTGCAGGCTTGACCAGAAACCGGCTCCTGATGAGAGTTGGTAATGGTACTGGGAGGGGCATATCTGGTATGGACAAGTTTAGCAGTGTAGTCGACAGAATGCTTATGAAGCTTGGAAGCGATGTGTGTATAGTGTAAAGATGCTCTTATGCGCTTAGCCCATCTGTACGCCAAGGACAGTTCAGAATCGTGGCCGATCGTACTTTTGACACTCAACATACAGGCACCCCCCAGCAGCAGACACTAGTGCTGAAAATTGAGCTCTTACCAGTAATGCAAACCAAAGCAACTGCCTGACTGATCCTGCTATCCATCACACCAGTATCCATCACACCGCGCTCAAGCATCACTATCTATCACACCGGGCTCAGGCATCACTATCAACCACACCACGCTCAAGCATCAGTATCCATCACACCACGCTCAGGCATCACTATCAACCACACCACGCTCAGGCATCACTATCAATCACACCACGCTCAGGCATCACTATCTATCACACCACGCTCAGCTTCCCCCCAGCATTAAATGCCTGCACTGGAATCACACTGCTTGGCTGATTCCACTATCAACTAGCAACATGTCACGTGCAGCAGCAAAAGTCAGCACTGGAATACTCAATTGAATGTCAGCATTAGAATTTCAAGTGCCTGGCTAATCCCACTATTAACTAGCAACACGTCACGTGCAGCAGCAAATGTTAGCACTGAAACAACCAATTGAATGCCAGCACTGAAATTGGAGATCCTCTGCTGATCAACCATCTACTAGCAGCAGGACACGTGCGGCAACAAACGCTAGCGCTACAGGTTGAACCTTCCGAGCTGATCTCAAGATCAACCTTCCATAGACATACAGGCAGCCCCTCAGCAGCAACTGCTGCACTGAAATAGCCAATTATCAGCCAATTTTCAAGATCAACATTCCATAGACAAACAGGCAGCCCCTCAGCAGCAACTGCTGCACTGAAATAGCCAATTACCAGCCAATTTTCAAGATCAACATTCCATAGACATACAGGCAGCCCCTCAGCAGTAACTGCTGCACTGAAATAACCAATTACCAGCCAATTTTCAAGATCTACATTCCATAGACATACAGGCAGCCCCTCAGCAGCAACTGCTGCACTGAAATTACCAATTACCAGCCAATTTTTTAGATCAACATTTCATAGACAAACAGGCAGCCCCCCAGCAGCAAACGCCAGCACTAGAAACGAATTTGTTTGGCTTATCCGCCTAAACCTTGAACATATCACTCAACACACAGGCAGCCCCCCAGCAGCAAACGCCAGCGCAAGGCCACCCCCTTGGCTGCTGCCGCAGCCGCAGAAGCAGCGGCAGCCTCAGCGCGCGTGAACAGCCGTCACTCGCTCAAGGCAGCTAGCGGCATCAGTGCTACTCCCTTACCTACGCTTGGTATGTGCAAGGCATCAGCTGCTGCTGCTGCTGCTGCTGGCGGTGGTGACAGCTATAGTACCGCAAATGGTGGTGAATGTGATCGTGATGGCAATTCTGCGCTTGGTATGGGCAAGGGGTCAGCTGGTGATGGCTATAGAACCGCAAATGGTGGTGGTGGTGGTGGTGGTGGTGGTGACGGGGGCGGCGGCGGCTGTATAACTGCAAATAGTGGTGGTGGTGCTGCTGCTTCTGCCTCGCCAAGGAGGAGGAGGGGCAAAGCTGCTGCTGCTGCTGCTGCTGTACCTGGGTGCGCCCACGCAACAGTGACAGCTGGCGATGGTGCAGCAACCTTTGCCTCGGAGCCGGAGGTTAGGAATGCTGCGCATGGTGGGGAGGTGAGAATATGGACGGAGTGGAAGTAATGACCGGGAATTACCATCATTTGTTAGCCTAGTATGTACTTCCACTTCCTCTGGCTGCTCTTGTGTGTGAGTGCGTGCGTGCATGCGTTTATTGTTAATATTTTTTTAAAATTCCATGTGGATCGAGCTGAAATCAGTTTGAATTTCGAGGAATGATTACAATGGAATGGTATGGCGACAATGGAATGGCAAGGTTGGTCAATTTTGTATACCTGACCACTTGGGACTACATGTGTCTAGGCTGCCCTGCAAGCACTATTTTTACGTGACTCTGGTCAACCTTAAACACGTCTGGCATTTGCTGTCAATCTTGCAACATGCCTGCCACTTTGCCTAGTACTTGCAATGTGTCTCGTCTTTTTGACTGCGAACATGCAGGCGAATGGGTTTGATTTGGTTCAAGGGTTTGAACCTTCCCGGATGCCAAAGTCATGCAGGAGAAGGGTGCAAAGAGAGAGCGCGGATGGGTGCGTGCGTGTTGGTCTGAGCTATATCTCCGCTTGCATACTCTCCATAAGATTGAATAGGAGGAAAGCGCCAAGAGAAAATCACAGATGGGTGCGTGCGTGTTGGTCTGAGCTATATCTCCGCATGCATACTGTCCACAAGATTAATTAGAAGGAAAGCGCCAAGAGAAAGATCACAGGTGGGTGTGTGCGTGTTGGTCTGAGCTATATCTCCGCATGCATACTGTCCATAAGATTAATTAGGAGGAAAGCGCCAAGAGAAAGATCACAGGTGGGTGTGTGCGTGTTGGTCTGAGCTATATCTCCGCATGCATACTGTCCATAAGATTAATTAGGAGGAAAGCGCCAAGAGAGAGATAGATCACAGACGGTGTTTCTTAACTTAACACGGATGGTCTAAGTTCTGTTTCAAGAGGGCAGGAAGAAGGTTCAAGGAGAGAGATCACAGATCGCGCGTATGGCGATAGCTTTATGATGATGAGTATTGGTAGCGCGTATGACTGTAGCTATTTTTGTTCAAAAAGCAGTGATGGGGTGCGTATGATGATCAGCAATGTGCTATCAGTGCTCATTATAACACACAAACTCTTCAGGGCTCTCTAACAAATCAAGTGCTGGAACTTTAGCTTTATGTGTCCAGAAAGATTGATGCACGTGTGTGGTGATGGGCATTGGTGGCACGTATGGCCATTTGACATTATTTGTTCAGGAAGCCCTGATGCATGTGTGTGATGATGGGCATCGGTGTCGCGTATGACTAGTTCTATTTGTTCAGGATGAGCACGTCTGATTATCAGCAGTATGTAGGGTTGGCCAGAACCATATATATAAGGTGTATATACGGTACTTTTGGCAGGGAAATCACCCAATATACGGTCATATACGGCGTATATAAACGGTTCTGGCCAACCCTAGCAGTATGCCATCAGCCATCAGCGCTCATCATCACAAACACGCTCTCATCACAAACACGCTCATCATCACAAACACGCTCATCATCACAAACACGCTATCATCACAAACACGCTCATCATCACAAACACGCTCATCATCACAAACACGCTCATCATCACAAACATGCTCATCTGGTCAACCCTAGCAGTATGCTATCAGCCATCAGCGCTCATCATCACAAACACGCTCTCATCATAAACACACTCATCATCACACACACGCTCTCACAAACACGCCCATCATCACAAACACGCTCATCATCACAAACACGCTCATCATCACAAACACGCTCTCATCACAAACACGCTCATCATCACAAACACGCTCATCATCACAAACACGCTCTCATCACAAACACGCTCATCATCACAAACACGCTCATCATCACAAACACGCTCATCATCACAAACATGCTCATCTGGTCAACCCTAGCAGTATGCTATCAGCCATCAGCGCAATCATCACAAACACACTCTCATCAGGGCGCGCTAGCACTTAAAGCGATGGGTGTGTATGATTTTAACATCATTTCTCTAGAGAGCACTGCTGGTTGCTGGTTGCTGTGTGCCTGTAGCGATGCTTGTTTGGCTCCTGCCTGATTAAGTAGGAGGAACCATTGGCCAACAATTTGATCTTGTTCTCATTATTAATGGGCAACGAGAGTGGATTGGGGAGTGCATGGGTGGGGATGGGTGTGTTTGTGTACTTTTGTGTTTGAATCCTCCTTGATGCACACAACCTCTTGTGAGCAACTATTTCTCTGGCTGGAGAAGGGCGCATAGAGGAACGAGGAGCTCTTGTTTCAGTACGTGTGTTTTCATATTCATTTTGCTTCCCACAACTCTGCTCCCGTTTTGTGGTGCTTTTGTTTATCATTTTACGTTCCAGAACTGTGCAGGTGGACCTCGAACAGCATTTGCAGCTCAGCAAGTGCAGCTCAGCATTTGCAGGCCGCCACCGCAGCACCAGCAAGAGCAAAAATAGGCATATCACACACAAGAGCAAAAATAGGCATATCACACACACGAGCAAAAAAAGGCATATCACACACAAGAGCAAAAAAAGGCATATCACACACAAGAGCAAAAATAGGCATATCACACACAAGAGCAAATATAGGCATATCACACACAAGAGCAAAAAGAGGCATATCACACACAAGAGCAAAAATAGACATATCACACACAAGAGCAAAAATAGGCATATTGCACACAAAAGCAAAAATAGACATATCACACACAAGAGCAAAAATAGACATCACACACGAGAGCAAAAATAGGCATATCACACACAGCATGTTCCTGCACATCATCTGCAGCAAGATCACGTGCGGCATTCAACTGCTAATTACCAATTTTCTGCCCCCTGCGGTTGCAGTGCTTCAGAGCTCTTGCCCCCGCTGCACCAGCAGCATCAGCAACAGCTGGATGGCGAGGGTATGCCTCTTTTGCACGACGCAGGTGATTATCGTCACATTACTTCCAATCTCTACTTTTCGTAAAGGAAAATATTTCACTGTGGTTATTTTTATGATCAGAAAAGGGACAAAAACGCATAGGCACGCATCAGAACTCATGGATGAAGTGCTTCCAAAACACGCGTTGGTCTCACGTGCGTCCATGGTAAGTAAGTTGTACGCATGAGCGCGTGTGCTAGGTGTCAGGAAGCATGGCTTTATCGCTGGCATTTTGGTTACATGAGCGCGTGTGCTGGGTGTCAGGAAGACTGGCTTCATCGCTGGCATGTAGTATACGCATGAGCGCGTGTGCTAGGTGTCAGGAAGCATGGCTATATCGCTGCGCCGGTTGCCTTTTTTCATGGCATCAACTTAGCTGCGCCTTTTGCTGTACATGCTGTACATGCTGTACATGCCTTTTGCTGGACATGCTGTATACATGCTTAGCTGTATATGCCTTTTGCTGTACATGCTGTACACGCTTACCTGCATATGCTTTTTGCTGTACACACTTAGCTGTATATGCCTTTTGCTGTACATGCTGTACATGCTGTACATGCTGTATATGCTGTATATGCCTTTTGCTGTAAATGCTGTACATGCTGTATATGCTGTATATGCCTTTTGCTGGACATGCTGTACATGCTGTGTATGCTGTATATGCCTTTTGCTGTACATGATGTACATGCTGTGTATGCTGTATATGCCTTTTGCTGTACATGCTGTATACATGCTTAGCTGTATATGCCTTTTGCTGTAAATGCTGTACATGCTGTATATGCTGTATATGCCTTTTGCTGGACATGCTGTACACGCTTACCTGTATATGCCTTTTGCTGGACATGGCATTAATTTAGCTGCACCTTTTCCTGTAAATGCTGTATATCCTTTTGCTTTGTACATGCTGTACGTGCTTTCTGCTTTACTTTCTGTACATGCTGTACACGCTTACCTGTATATGCCTTTTGCTGTGCATGGCAATAATTTAGCTGCACCTGTTCCTGTACATGCTGTATATCCTTTTGCTTTGTACATGCTGTACGTGCTTTCTGCTTTACTTTCTGTACATGCTGTATATCCTTTTGCTTTGTACATGCTGTACGTGCTTTCTGCTTTACTTTAACCACCTTGAGCTCAAAATTAGATGTGTTTTCTAGTAATTGTGCAGCCCTGGGCACGCAGTGCTCTGAGGGCATTCAAAGTGACCATGGTAATTATCAAAACCACTTCAAATGTAGCCCTGGACACGCAGCTCAGAGTGACTGTGATGGTGCAGACGTAGACATGCAGTGCTCTGAGCACATTTGAAGTGACTGTGGTAGTGCAGCCCTGGATATGCAGTGCTCTGAGCACATTTGAAGTGACTGTGATGGTGCAGCCGCGGACATGCAGTGCTCTGAGCACATTCGAAGTGACTGTGGTAGTGCAGCCGTAGACATGCAGTGCTCTGAGCACATTCGAATGACTGTGGTAGTGCCGCCCTGGACATGCAGTGCTCTGAGCACATTCGAATGACTGTGGTAGTGCCGCCCTGGACATGCAGTGCTCTGAGCACATTCGAAGTGACTGTGGTAGTGCAGCCGCGGACAAGCAATGCTCTGAGCACATTTGAAGTGACTGTGATGGTGCAGCCGCGGACATGCAGTGCTCTGAGCACATTCGAAGTGACTGTGATGGTGCCGCCCTGGACATGCAGTGCTCCGAGCACATTCCCAGTGACTATGATAGTGCAGCCCTGGACATGCAATGCTCTGAGCATATTCGAGGTGACTGTGATCGTGCAGCCTTGGACATGCAGTGCTTTGAGCACATTCCCAGTGACTATGATAGTGCAGCTATGGAATGATGTGCTTTGAGCACATTTAAAGTGAAGCCCTGCTGACTATGCAGCCTTTTGGGCCAGTGAAATGCTCGTCATAGCAATGCGGGAGCTGCCTCACCACCAACTTTCACTCTAAAGATTGTAGACCAGATGGCGTGGTGATATGGTGACCATCAGACCAGATGGTGATGGATCAGACCATGGCGTGGCGATGGATCAAGGAACAGATGGCGTGGTGATGGATCAAAGAACAAAGGGTGTTGGATCAGACCAGGGTGGCATGGTGACCATCAGACCACATGATGATGGATCAGAGCATGGCGTGGTGATGGATCAAGGAACAGATGGCGTGGTGATGGATCAAAGAACAAAGGGTGTTGGATCAGACCAGGGTGGCATGGTGACCATCAGACCACATGGTGATGGATCAAAGAACAAAGGGTGTTGGATCAGATCAGGGTGGCATGGTGACCATCAGACCACATGGTGATGGATCAAAGAACAAAGGGTGTTGGATTAGACCAGGGTGGCATGGTGACCATCAGACCACATGATGATGGATCAGAGAACAGAGGGTGATGGATCAGAGCAGGGTGGCGTAGTGACCATCAGACTAGATGGTGGTGGATCAAACCAGATGGCGTGATGATGGATCAAAAACAGAGGGTGAAAATTACGATTTGCTAGATTCTGTCACTCAAATGTCAGGAGGAGTGGGTAGAGAGAACCAGGATAGTACATATTTAAAGATAAAGAGCAAAGGAAAGAAGGTGAGCCCACCCTGAATTTACTCTCTGTTTGCGAGAGCTTATAGCATTGAATCATTGATTGCTGCATTTTTTTACAGGACCCCTGCCACTGAGCATGCAGCACAACTACGAGCCTTACTACCAGGGAGATTGGCACAAGGAGCCGTATGCACCACGGTGAGGATGAATGTGTGTGTGTGTGTGTGTTTGTGCGTGCGTAGGAGCGAAACGCAGTTGTACCACAAAATCGTGCAAGTAAAACACATTATAAATTGCGCTAGGTTTATGTTTATGTTGAAGGGAGTATTAATGAAACGTTGCTTTTGCATTCAAGCCAGATGACTTGACGAAATGAGTTGATAACGCATTGCTTATAGAAGTGCCAAACTGCTGAAGTAGCCAATGGTAGGTCTGTACAAAAAGTTATAGCATAACCCACCTTGCTAGGCAAAAGCCTAAGCAAATAAAATGACAGCCGACAATGGTGCCAGGCAAATGACAAGCTTCTATAATGAAACGTTCGCCATCAAGCCAGAATAATTGGGGTGCTTGAACAGTGCACCCTGTGATTTACTTGCGCAACTATCCGGAGCAAGCGGCATTGTGTCCAAACCATTTCTAAGAGAGACGACGTCGTAGTTTGAGGACAGCGGACGCGCAGGGGTGAGAGCACACACACACACATGCAGGGGTGAGAGCACACACATACACACACACACACACTCACACACACACACATACACACTCACACACACACACTAACCGCGAGTAGGTATTGGAATTGGAGTTGGGCCATCTCGAGTTGGGCCATCTCGCCTTGCTTTGCCTTGTTCCTTACTCCTTCCTGCGTGGGCTTGGGGGACCTTAGATGCCTTACGCTGTTTGGTCACACCTTTCTTGTGTATGCATAATGACGTGCCTCCACTTCATTGCTGCACATTTAGCCAATGCATATTTTCCTTGAATGAGCGCGCATAGGCCATGCGTGTTTCTCTTGAATGGGCAAGCGTGGGCAATTTGATGCTTCTTTTGGATAAACACGCATACCCACCAATGCATGTTTTTTTTTGAGCATGTATAGGCGATGCATGTCTTTTATAAATGAGCATGTATAGGCGATGCATGTCTTTTATGAATGAGCATGTATAGGCGATGTATGTTTCCCTTAGACAAACATGCACACCCACCAATGCATGTTTCTCTTGAATGAGCATACGTAGCCAATGCATCTTCTTCTTAGACAAACATGCATACCCACCGATGCATGTTCCTCTTGAATGAGCATACGTAGCCAATGCATCTTCTTCTTAGACAAACATGCACACCCACCGATGCATGTTCCTCTTGAATGAGCATACGTAGCCAATGCATCTTCTTAGACAAACACGCACACCCACCAATGCATGTTCCTCTTGAATGAGCATACGTAGCCAATGCGTCTTCTTCTTAGATAAACATGCACACCCACCGATGCATGTTCCTCTTGAATGAGCATACGTAGCCAATGCTTCTTCTTCTTAGACAAACACGCATACCCACCAATGCATGTTTCTCTTGAATGAGCATACGTGGCCAATGCATCTTCTTCTTAGATACCCAGCAATGCAGGTTTCTTTTGATTGAGCACGTGGCCAATGCCTGCTTCTTTTTGGATGAGCATGCGTGGCCAATGCCTGCTTCTTTTGGATCAAACCTGGGTGCTTGGCAGGCAGCTCAAAAAACCTTGTTTGCCTATATGCCTATGAGGATACCTCCTCTGTGTTGAAGACGTGCCTGCCACTTTATCGCTGCACAGCTGGCCAGCGCATGCTTTTTATCATATGAGCATATGAGCCAGGGTACGTAGCGGCCATAAAACCTTGCACGCCTTTATGCCTATCCTTCTCTGTGTTGAAGACGTGCCTGCCACTTTTATCGCTGCACAGCTGGCCAGCGCATGCTTTTTATCGTATGAGCACATGAGCCAGGGTACGTAATGGCCATAAAACTTTGCACGCCTTTATGCCTATCCTTCTCTGTGTTGAAGACGTGCCTGCCACTTTATCGCTGCACAGCTGGCCAACGCATGCTTTTTATCATATGAGCATATGAGCCAGGGTACGTAGCGGCCATATAACCTTGCACGCCTATATGCCTATCCTTCTCTGTGTTGAAAACGTGCCTGCCACTTTATCGCTGCACAGCTGGCCAACGCATGCTTTTTATCATATGAGCATATGAGCCAGGGTACGTAGTGGCCATAAAACCTTGCATGCCATGCACGAGGATCTGTCCTATAGCGTGCTGTAGGCGTCCTGGAAACCGCGTTTTCAGTGTAGCATGCCCTTTGCCTATTATCAGGCAAAGGGCAGACAAGTATGGTATGGTATCTGCATGGTAGGGTATCTGTGGTATCTGCTTGGTACGATATCTGTGTATCTGCATGGTATGGTATCTGTGGTATCTGCATGGTAGGGTATCTGTGGTATCTGCATGGTACCATATCTGTGGTATCTGCATGGTACCATATCTGTGGTATCTGCATGGTAGGGTATCTGTTATCTGTGGTATCTGCATGGTACGATATCTGTGGTATCTGCATGGTATGGTATCTGTTATCTGTGGTATCTGCATGGTACGATATCTGTGGTTTCTGCATGGTATGGTATCTGTGGTGCATGGTATGGTATCTGCATGGTACGGTATCTGTGGTATCTGCATGGTACGATATCTGTGGTATCTGCATGGTATGGTATCTGTGGTGCATGGTATGGTATCTGCATGGTACGGTATCTGTGGTATCTGCATGGTACGATATCTGTGGTATCTGCATGGTAGGGTATCTGTGGTGCATGGTATGGTATCTGCATGGTACGGTATCTGTGTTCTAGTTTTGAGATCAGCTCTTCCCATGCCTGTTACCAGACAAAGGACAAACACACATGGTATATGTATTTTACTTCTGTGTGTCGGTCGTGCAACACCACTACTGCCTATCTAGTTTTGAGATAAGATCTTCCTATGTCGGTACCAGACAATGGACAGATGTACATGGTATTTGTATCTTTACTTTTGAGTGTAGGTCGTACAAAACCATCACTGCCTATGAGATCTGCTCCGCCATTCCAGAGGAGCATCAGGTGGGGCTTTTCCTAGTCGTTTTCTAAACCACAAAAAACGGAAAAGAAGCTTAACACCAAATGAGCGCAAGTTTCATTTGGGATTGTGAGTCTAGGCAAGTTTTACAGTTTTAGTAGGGCGTAGTAAATCCGCTTAAAACTCTTAGCCTAACCATTGCACAATATGAACTCTGTGGCCTGTGGATTTCTAGTAGTCATGCACACACCACAATATGCAAGCATCACAGGATGCTATATAAGCAGCCCCAGAGGGCACCCCTTAATACGCATTAAAATCCAACACAGATTGTTGCCACGATGTTTTGTGTGGTGCTAATGCTCAGCCACATTGCTCACCCACAGCAGGTCACAACAATGAGGTCACAACAATGAAATCACAACAATGAGGTCACAAGGCTGTGCATGACTGCAGGTGCTCAGCCAATTGCTCACCCACAACAGGTCACAACAATGAGGTCACAATGCTGTGCGTGGCTGCAGGTGCTCAGCCATAAGCTCACCCACAACAGGTCACAACAATGAGGTCACAAGGCTGTGCGTGGCTGCAGGTGCTCAGCCAATTGCTCACCCACAACAGGTCACAACAATGAGGTCAAATTGCTGTGCGTGGCTGCAGGTGCTCAGCCATAAGCTCACCACGAGGCGTGGCAATGGTGCTGCTGAGCACTTTGAAGCTGAGCACAAAGTTGACATGAGTGTGGAGGACATGTGAGTGTTAGTGAAATGAAATTGTCAATTAATTGTACAAACTGATGGCATGTGAGTGCAAACCACTTTGAAGCTGAGCACAAAGAAGACATGAGTGTGGAGGACATGTAGGTGTTAGTGAATTGAAATCGTGTCAATTGGTTGTACAAACTGATGGCATGTGAGTGCAGACCACTCTGAAGCTGAGCACAAAGTTGACATGAGTGCGGAGGACATGTGAGTGTTAGTGAATTGAAATCGTGTCAATTGGTTGTACAAACGGATGGCATGTGAGTGCAGACCACTTTGAAGCTGAGCACAAAGTTGACATGAGTGCAGAGGACATGTGAGTGTTAGTGAATTGAAATCGTGTCAATTGATTGTACAAATAGATGGCATGTGAGTGCAGACCACTCTAAAACTGAGCACAAAGTTGACACGAGTGCGGAGGACATGTGAGTGTTATAGATGAAAACGTGCAAACGAATTGTACAACCTGATGGCATGTGAGTGCAGACCACTTTGAAGCTGAGCACAAAGTAGACATGAGTGCGGAGGACATGTGGGTGTTAGTGAATTGAAATCGTGTCGATTGATTGTACAAACTGATGGCATGTGAGTGCAGACCACTCTGAAGCTGAGCACAAAGTTGACATGAGTGCGGAGGACATGTGAGTGTTAGTGAATTGAAATCGTGTCAATTGGTTGTACAAACGGATGGCATGTGAGTGCAGACCACTTTGAAGCTGAGCACAAAGTTGACATGAGTGCGGAGGACATGTGAGTGTTAGTGAATTGAAATCGTGTCAATTGGTTGTACAAACGGATGGCATGTGAGTGCACACTGCTTAGCAACATGAAATAATGCAAACCAATAGCGCAAACAGATGGCATGTGAGTGCATTCCGTCTAACAACTACGACACAGAAGTGCTGCTAGAGAGTAAGCATAGTCAACATGGATGCGAGGAACTTGGAGCATGTAGGTTCATGCAATTCAGTTATTTTGGCAGTAAGCAGAGGACATATTTCGTTGAGCAAAAGAGCCACATGTCTAAATGGAAAGAATTGATAGCGTTGTACGCAGAGAATTGTGAGTCTCAGCCCTTGAGATCAAATGAGTGCTGTAAAAGTGTTGTAATGCCCCCTTTGAGCCTCTGCTCTGCATCCTGTCTAGCACCTTGCAAACGTGCACACGTCAGCAATTTCATGTATATTTATTTGCGATCTGTTTTCCTTGCTGGGAAGACATGCTCTACTATGTTATCTATCTGCTCTGCATCCTGTCTAGCACCTTGCAAATGCGTACAAGCAATTTCATATTTTGCGATCTATTTTCCTTGCTGAAAACACACGTTCTAAATTCTACCTAAGTTGCTTACCCAGGGATTCCATTGTCAAAATCAAACACCATGTCGAAATCAAAACACCATGTCAAAATCAAACACCATCCCTGGGTAAGCAACTTTGCATTCACCTAGTGCGTTACATGTGCCAGTGGGAGACTTTATATTACGTAAACCGAGTGCGTTATGTGCGCCAGTGGGAGGCTTTATATTACGTAAACCGAGTGCGTTATGTACGCCAGTGGGAGACTTAGTATTACTTAAACCGAGTGCGTTACGTGCGCCAGTGGGAGACTTTATATTATTTAAACCGAGTGCGTTACGTGCGCCAGTGGGAGACTTTATATTACGTAAACCGAGTGCGTTATGTATGCAAGTGGGAGACTTAGTATTACTTAAACCGAGTGCGTTACGTGGGCCAGTGGGAGACTTTATATTACTTAAACCGAGTGCATTACGTGCGCCAGTGGGGGACTTAGTATTACTTAAACCGAGTGCGTTACGTGCGCCAGTGGGAGACTTTATAATACTTAAATCGAGTGCGTTACGTGCGCCAGTGGGAGACTTTATATTACTTAAACCGAGTGCGTTATGTGCGCCAGTGGGAGATTTTGTATTACTTAAACCGAGTGCGTTACGTGCGCCAGTGGGGGACTTAGTATTACTTAAACCGAGTGCGTTATGTGCGCCAGTGGGAGATTTTGTATTACGTAAACCGCTGCCCTAGCTACACCTCGCCTGTGCGTCGTTCTCCTGCTGGCATGCTGCAGAGCAACTCACCATAGCAGACAGAAGAGTCCAAGGAACCTCACCATAGCAGACAGATGAGTCCAAGGAATTTCACCATAGCAGACAAAAGAGTCCAAGGAATCTCACCATAGCAGACACAAGAGTCCAAGCAAAGGAAAAGGAAATGTCATGCCATCATTTGACCAAACTGGATACAGACATTTATGAGAGCAAGGCCTGGCCAAAGCTGTGAGCACACTTGCGCAACATACACACATGCGCACACACAAACTCGTACGCACACATACAATGTGTGCCTGGCAGATATTCAGACGCACATACAACTCACCTTGCCTGCGTGTCGTTCACCTACCTACAGGCATGCTGCAGAGCAAGGCCTGGCCAAAGCTGTGGGTGCACGCAACACACAAATGCTCACACACACAAACTCATACGCACACACAATGTGTGCCTGGCAGATATTCAGACGCACATACAACTCATTTTGCCTGCGTGTCGTTCACCTACCTACAGGCATGCTGCAGAGCAAGGCCTGGCCAAAGCTGTGGGTGCACGCAACACACACAAATGCTCACACACACAAACCCATACGCACACACAGTGTGTGCCTGGCAGATATTCAGACGCACATACAACTCACCTTGCCTGCGTGTCGTTCACCTACCTGCAGGCATGCTGCAGAGCAAGGCCTGGCCAAAGCTGTGGGTGCACGCAACACGTGTGTGTTGGGCAGGGATGCATATGAAGTGGATGCGTGGGGCATCGACATGTTCACGAGGAAGAATATTTTTGATGGTGCGTCAACTTTTATTCCCTTGTCATTAGCTCACCCAACGTCTCAGCCTTGATTTCCACCCTCCTGATCCCAAGTCTTTTTGTTTAGAATTTCCAGGCTGGAAGGATTGCACATCAGACAGTGACGATGGAAAAAGACGTACTTGGTTGCTGTTGATTGATAGCGTGCCCACCGCCTGCCTTATTCTTTCTTTTCCTGTGCGTTCTCTCTCTGAGCAAGCTTACCACCATCTCTTGCATTGCTGTGAATGCATTTAGCTCGAGTTGTAGGTGCTATCAATAACGTGTGCGTGTTCTGATGCTTTTGACAATATGGATGAAGGCACAAACACACACCCTTTCCTGATGCTGTATGTCCCTTTTGCATCTCAACGTACACAGCCGTGCACGAAAGTGGCGTATTTGCCTCTGCCCGACCACCCCAGAGCTTGCCCAGCACCGCACCACAGACAGCTCTCAACCTGCCTGCCCTGGCACAAAATCATGCTACCCTGGAGTTGCCCAGCACCACGACAGCACTTGCTGCCGACTTTTCCAGTGCCGCACGAAAGACGCCTACTTATGTCCCAAACACCGCACGTCAGGTAGCTGCTGAGCTGCCCAGCATTGCACACACAGAAGCCTGTCAAGCAGGTGGGTGCAGCACAATTATAGCTCAGCATTGAGAGGGCTAACATCTTTGTTGCACACTTAGCGAGCAGCAGTGTCAGATTGAGTGCTTCAGTGTCTTTCCCTTATAGGCGCGCTGCAACATGTGCATGTGCAATGCCCAGTGCTGAATAATCCTCTCTTACTCTTTTTCCAGTGGAAGTGTGGTAGTAAAGGCACTAGCTAAGAGGCTTTTCTAAGCGCACGCTGAACTGTATTAGCGTAGTCCTTTTGCGTAATGGCTTAATTTTCCAATATTTTTCCGACAGACACTGATTGACTTCTCTCACCGGTCTTACCCACTCACCCATTCCTTTTTCGGTGGGGATTTGGCTAGGATAGGCACTAATTGCGAGGTTAGACGCGCACGCTGAACTGTATTAGCGTAGACTTTTTGTTTTATTGTTCAATTTTTCAATATATTTCCGACAGACACTGATGGACTTCACTCACTGGTCCTACCCACTCACCCACTGACTGACGGACTGACTGACCGCATTCTTCTTACATCAAATTCCTTTTCCTTATTATATGTGGGGAGTGGTTCTCACTGCCTGCGTAGTTTTTTCTGTGGGTGTGGGTGTGGGTGTGGGTGTGGGTGTGGGTGGGTGGGAGTCACATCTTTCTGTGGGTGTGGGTGTTTGTCACATCTTTCTGATACTGACCGGCTGTCCATCACGTCCAATGACACGATTGCAAGGGACGGCTGCTGAGTGTGAACATGAGGTACCAGCCGCTGCTGGAAGTGAGTGCGCTCAGGGAAGTAAGGTTGAAGTGGGTCACGCCAAAGTGAAGGAAGAGGAGCTTGCAGCTTGTCTAACTGCAATGGATGCAGACCGAAAACACTGCGATGGAGTGGGCTTGAAGCGAGAGGCAGAGGCGGAGGCTCCTGAAGGTCCGCAGCCTCTACATTGTAATCAGCTGCAGCTGCAAGGCCAGCAGCAAGACAAGCAACACCATGGCCTCCGACACCCGCAGCAGCAGCAGCAGCAGCAGCAGCAGCAGCACCCAAACCAATACCTCCAACACCCGCAGCAGCAGCAGCAGCAGCAGCACCCAAACCCAAAACAACACCAACACCAGCAGCAACATACACCTTTGTATTTGGGGGAGCTCCTCCCTCCACCCTCTTTACCTTCATCAGATCCTTGCCTCTTTCCTCCTGCTGCTGCTCTTGAGAGCCAAGCAGAAGCAGCAGCCAGCCATTTTACCCAACAAATCCCTCCGCCCCCTCTTTCTGAAGAGAGCAGGGCCATCAACTTGTGGATTGACAAGGTGCTGCTCCCTGCAGCGCTACGCACGGTGAGTTGGTGTTTCAGTGTTCCACGATTAGAACTGCGTGATGTCATGGTCAACACAACAAAGTGTTTCACTTATTTAACTCCAAGAGCTTGTGACATACAGGTGCAGAGTGAATCCGTAAGAACGATAAGATGCCAGCTTTCATGTGATTATCTTGAGCTTGTGAGCGAATGTGCTATTCTGGGGCAAACAATTCACGTGTCACTTATATGTACACACTCACACACATGTGTACATGCATGCACACACAGATTCTCGTACACGCACACTAACAGACGCTCACATACATGCACGCTTACGCACACGCTTGTACACACGCATGTTTTCCTATCAGGGTGCCCAGGGCTATAACATGCTGAACGTGTGTGCCCAAGTAAGGCACGAAGCTCAGGCTCGTGCAGACGCGTGCAGCATCCATGCAGCAGATGCGATTGCCTGCAGACTGCAGCAGGTAGGCTTTTTTATTTTGATTCCACTCAACCTGATTTGCTGTCAAGAGCACACACAAATTTGTGTACTTTTGACTATCTCAAGGAGTCTTTTTCCCCTTAAAAATGTTGAGAGGGCTCTTAAAAAGCACCCTAATGATAGTTACAAGCCGTCAAGCGTTGGACTGGTTCTAGCTTTGTAGTCCTTGTTAGATGCCTTTTATGTCACAAAGAGTTCCTAGCATTTGGCTTGCCATGCAATTGCAAATTTTGGTAGCACCATGCATGGAAATTCTAAACTTAAACACGTGCTCATTTCAGCCGAAGGGTGTGTGGAAATCAATTTTTTTAGATTTAAGCAAAACCTTCCAGGAAGGATTATCTCAGAGGGGAGACATTGAGGCCCAAAATGGGTATACTTTTTGCATGCTCCGTGTCAAGCTCAGCTCTGCTATGTAGGCCTGATTTCAAGAATTTTAGTGCAGCTGAGCTTGAAATGGGAAAGTTAGGGCCACCTGCCTCAGCAGCCGCGGCGTGAACCCTATTTTTTGAGCAGCCATATGCTGTATCTGACCAGCCAGCGCACCAAACGGAGTAATGTTTGGTGTTTTGGCGTCCTTATAATAAGTAAAGATCATCGCAAGAGAAATGGGGCAAAAAGACTAAGTGTTTGGCGAGATATGCAAATTGATGTGCCATTTCCACTGGAAAGTACCCATCTAGGGTACAGGTGCACAACGTGTCCTTGTAGTCCTGTCATTCTGTACGCAGGGCGACTTGTCAAAATCTGAGCTCATGCTCAGGTAGCTTATAAAGTCAGCATCAGTTTGAAGCTAGGTTGGGTCCAATTTGATGAAGTGACGTGTGAGTAGTTGCACCTTTCATGCAAAAGGGTGCATGTTTTGGCTTTTGCCCAGTGTCCCCCCTCTGGGATTATCTTTGCATGCTACAGACGTGCTGGAACTGCTTGAGGCTTCACCCCAAGTGCTGAGGATTATTGCGCAGGCAAAATGGGTCACTTTATCCTATCTAAACACCTATAACACCTCCTTGGCATGTGGCAGACTGGCTGGGGCTTCTTTAACACTAAGCAAGCCTCACCTGTAAGACTCTCTCTGCGTGCTACAGACCGGCTGGAACTACTTCAGGCTCCACCCCAAGGGAAGAGGGATAGTGTGCAAGCGGCCTGAAGGCATCCCTTCCTTCACCCTGATCGAGGAGTACTTGGGGGAGCTGCACAGTCCTTGGAGGTGGTTTGAGATACAGGTAGGGCAGATGCAGGTAGGGCAGATACAGATGCAGATGCAGATTATACAGATCCAGATAAAGGTGGGGCAGATACATATACAGGTGGGGCAGATACAGATACACGTACAGGTAGGGCAGATGCAGATGCAGATACAGATACAGATACAGATGCAGATGCAGATACAGATACAGATACAGATACAGATACAGATACAGGTACAGATGCAGATACAGATACAGATACAGATACAGATACAGATACAGATACAGGTACAGGTACAGGTACAGATACAGATACAGATACAGATACAGATACAGATGCAGATACAGATACAGATACAGATGCAGATACAGATACAGATGCAGATACAGATACAGATACAGATACAGATACAGATACAGATACAGATGCAGATACAGATACAGGTGGGCAGATACAGGTAGGGCAGATACAGGGCAGATACAGGTAGGGCAGATACAGATGCAGGTGCAGATGCAGATGCAGATGCAGATACAGATACAGATACAGATA
>Ga0307968_1001370_pt1 | contig 19776 bp, 24 predicted proteins | sample OrgLakmetagen650_FD_201834 | JGI IMG/M metagenome (GOLD analysis project Ga0307968, IMG submission 201834) | Saline water microbial communities from Organic Lake, Antarctica - #650 | ecosystem: Environmental > Aquatic > Non-marine Saline and Alkaline > Saline | place: Antarctica: Organic Lake...
AAGTCTTTGGCGATGGTTAGGCAACACACACACACACATTCACACACATTTACAGTTACGCTACATTGCAAGTCTTTGGCGATGGTTAGGCAACACACACACACACAGTTACCATTACGCTACATTGCAAGTCTTTGGCGATGGTTAGGCAACACACACACACACACATACACACACACAGTTACAGTTACGCTACATTGCAAGTCTTTGGCGATGGTTAGGCAACACACACACACACACACACACACACGCACACACACACACGCACACACACACACACTACACATATACACGCACGCATCCGTGTGCATACACACACAGGTGCATGGAAACGGGCTTCAAGTACCGCCTGCAGTGCCTTCCACGCACCCTCACGCTGTACTGTGAGTTTGGCAGTGAGCAAATGGCGCGCACCTCACGGCAGCAGACAGTGAAGGAGCGCTCAGCTGCCACAAAGGTGTGGGTGTGGGTGGCTATAAGTGTGTGGGTGTGTGAGTTTGGCAGTGAGCAAATGGCGCGCACCTCTCGGCAGCAGACAGTCAAGGAGCGCCCGGCTGCCACAAAGCTGTGGGTGTGGGTGTAGGTGTGGGTGAATATAAGTGGTCGGGTGTGTGAGTTTGGCAGTGAGCAAATGGCGCGCACCTCTCGGCAGCAGACAGTCAAGGAGCGCTCAGCTGCCACAAAGGTGTGGGTGGATATAAGTGTGTGGGTGTGTGAGTTTGGCATTGAGCAAATGGCGTGCACTTCACGGCAGCAGACAGTCAAGGAGCGCTCAGCTGCCACAAAGGTGTGGGTGGATATAAGTGTGTGGGTGTGTGAGTTTGGCAGTGAGCAAATGGCGCGCACCTCTCGGCAGCAGACAGTCAAGGAGCGCTCAGCTGCCACAAAGGTGTGGGTGGGGTGTGGGTGTGGGTGGCTATAAGTGTGTGGGTGTGTGAGTTTAGAAGTAAGCAAATGGCACACACCTCACGGCAGCAGACAGTCAAGGAGCGCTATAACTGCTACAAAAGGGTTGGTTTGGGTTGGTTTGGGTGTGGATGTGGATGTGGGTGTGGGTGCGGGTGCAGGTGCGGGTGCGGGTGCAGGTGCGGGTGCGGGTGCAGGTGTGGGTGTGGGTGTGGGTGTGGGTGTGGGTGTGGTTGTGGGTGTGGGGGGGGAGGGTAGGGGAATTGTGCACATGGTTACGAGTATGAATCCAATCGTATAATGGCACAATTATTTGTGACGTGAAATAATGTATGCCCTCACAGCAGCAGAAACAAATGTGAACCAACGAATGAGCTAATTTAAGGGTGTGGGTGAGTGTTGTGAAACATGAGTAGGGTTGGCCAGAACCGTATATGTACAAAGAAAAGAAGAAAAAGTTGAATAAGAGAAAAAAACATAAGAAAAAACTACGCAGGCAGTGAAAGCCACTCCCCACATTATTTAAGGGAAAGGAGCCACTTTGGTACCAAGTACCGTAAAGCTCCTCCACCGCGAAAAGGAACAATCAATGGGGATCAAAAGGGTTGCAGGCTTGGCCTGAAACCGGCTCCTGATGAGGGTTGATAAGAGTACTGGAAAGGGACACCGTAAATTTGGTGATATTCCTGCCAAAAACGCCGTATACATACATATAGATATGGTGTATATATATATATACACCATATCTATCTATATACGGTTCTGGCCAACCCTAGACATGAGTGTTGTGCACGTTCATAACTTCACACAAAGGTGAGGATGGGTAATAAATGTGTGTGTGCGTGCATTTGATTGTGCATATCAATAACCATTTAATGACACGTATTTCACTTCTGACTCTCATACAGTGCACGCACACACATACACACATACACACACACATACTCACACACACACACATACTCACACACACATACACGCACACACACGCACACACATACACATGCGTTCACACACACACGCATACACACACAGGTTGTCAACTGCATGCGAGGGGCCATGAACACCATCTCTCCTGTGGCTTGGCTAGTCACATTACCCCAACTCATTTCTCGCATTTGCCACAAGCAGACTGACGTGTCAGAGGTCCTGCAGGTAAGTCAAAAAATGCAGACACATGTCGTTTGTGCTGTGTACAAAAATGCAGACATATGCCGTTTGTGCTGTGTACACAAATGCAGACACATGTCGTTTGTGCTCTGTACAAAAATGCAGACACATGTTGTTTGTGCTGTGTACAAAAATGCAGACACATGTTGTTTGTGCTGTGTACAAAAGTGCAGACATATGTCGTTTGTGCTGTGTACAAAAATGCAGACGCATGTCGTTTGTGCTTTGTACAAGAATGCAGACATATGTCGTTTGTGCTCTGTACAACAATGCGCACGAGGGAGGAATTAGAGAGTGAAGTGTGTGTATGTGTGTGAGTGCATTTGTTTTTGCTGGCTAACTCAGTATTGCCTGCAACCTCATCTACCCATGAGGCGCTAAATGTTGGGTCAGAGTTCATTTACAGGTCTTGCATGCGCGCGCACACGCACACGCACACACACACACACACACACACACGCACACACACACACACACACACACACACACACACACACACACACACACGCACACACATACACACGCACACACACGCACACACACACGACCACGTTGTCATTAAAATATTACAATACAGAGAGTGTTACTTTATTTTGTGCCATGTTTGCAGATCGTCCTCCTGCGCTGCTACCAGTCTTACCCACACCAGGTAGGACCCCCACACTTCACACACACACACATGCACACACACACGCACACACACACACACACACACGCACACACACACACACACACACACACACACACACACACACGCACACACACGCACACACACGCACATAAATATACACACGCACAAACACACCAGTTAGGACCCTCACACTTGTATTTTTATTATTCAGGAGTTTCTATATCCAACAACAAGTATCACAATTTTTTACATGTTTTACATGTTTTTCATACGCAGCTTAGCAGTCGCACGTCTTGACTGATGGCTTTATCTGTAATCATTGTAATATCTCTGTAAACAAATCTATGTGTGGCAGCACCCAAAAGGGTGCTCCCTGCTAGAATATTAAGCACTGCCTGCAATCGTCCGCGATAAACAAGAAAAGAGAAACTACGTAGGCAGTGAAATAATTACTCCGCACATTAATAAAGGAAAAGGATTCACTTTGGTACCGGTAGGCCTGTGACACTACATCACACCTAGAATGACAGCTCCAGCTCAGAAATGCAGAGTGCACACATATACACATGCGTACACACGCATGCACGTACGCAAAAATGTCAATGGCTGTGGGTTCAGTGGCAACACACATTCATTTACACATCCACACATCCACACATACACACACACATACGCACACACACACACACGAACGCACACACATACACACGTGCGTACGTATATACACACACACACCAGGTGCTGTGGTCCATTGCATGCCTCAGCCGTTCCAGCAACGTGCAGAGAAGGGAAATGGCACAGCAGCTCATGACACAGGTGTGAGGAATTTCCGCGCTTTTGGGTCACGACCTGCTCTCACTGATGAATAGCAAACACTTTTTTGTTCTCACTGATGAATAGAATAGCAAACACCTTTTTGGGGAAAGGTTTAGAATCTATAGAAAGCGGCACAGCAGCTTATAACGCAGGTATGAGGAGTCACCACTTTTGATCATACCTATCATTCACTGTCTCTGACTGACAACATACTCTATTCTGCTTAGTATGTCACGACCTACGCTTGCTGATGTGCAATACACAGCAAACTCCTTTTTGTGGGGGAGGTTTAGAATTTGTAGGAAATGGCACAGCAGCTCGCGGCACAGGTGTGAGGAATCGCCACTTTTTATTTTATCATTTACTTGGGGTTGGCCAGAACCATATATATACGGTGTGTATACGGGTTTTTTGGCAGGGAAATCATCAAGATTACAGTCAATTATGGTGCATATATACGGCCAGCCTACACTTACTGTCTCTGACTGGCAACATACTCTATTCCATTGGAGAAGTTTGAGCAGCTGTTATTATGAAGCAGGAAAGGGGTGAACAAGGGGTGAGGAATAGAAAGGAGCAGAAAAAGTCAAAGCTGTGTATTTGCCATTCAGTAGCATGAGGCGCTCTTGTCGTGCAGTAAATGTGTCGTGTAGTAAAAGTGTCGTGCAGTAAATGTGTCGTGCATTAAAAGTGTCGTGAAGTTGAGTGTCGTGCAGTAAAAGAGTCGTGCAGTAAACGTGTCGTGCAGTAAAATTGTCGGCAGTAAAAGAGTCATGCAGTAAACGTGTCGTGCAGTAAACGTGTTGTGCAGTAAACGTGTCGTGCAGTAAAAGTGTTGTGCAGTAAAAGAGTCGTGCAGTAAAAGAGTCGTGCAGTAAACGTGTCGTGCAGTAAACGTGTCGTGAAGTAAGTTGTCGTTCACTCTTTTACTGCACGACACTTTTGCTGCACGACAGTTTACTGCACGACGCTTTTACTGCACAACTATTTTACTAGAATTGTCGTGCAGTAAATGTGTCGTGCATTCAAAGTTTCGTGAAGTTAAGTGTCCTGAAGTAAAGTGTCGTACAGTAAAAATGTTGTGCAAAGAAGGCTCAAACTGTTCAAACAGCTTCCATACATACTGCTTGCTATCACAAACACACACACACACACACACACTCTCAAACACACACGCACACACACACACACACACTCTCTCACACACACACACACACACACACACACACACACACGCAGACACACACATTCACACACACTTATACACACACACACACACACGCCACATGCAGATGAGGAAGTGCTCAGATGCCAAGGGTGCGGCAGTGATGGATAATTTTGGCCGCCTGACTGATGGCATTATCCATCTGTGCAACTACAACCCCAAGCAATGCCCAAAGTACGTGCACCTCCTGTGCCCATTATTTGTCTGTGGTTGGCATATATGTGTGTCTCTTTGTGCAGTTTCTATGTGTTTGTGTGAGCATACCATTTGTGCAAAGCACTACACCCTGGGCACTGCGCTCACACCCTGCAACTTAATGCCTTATCGCTCTCCTGCCTGTCCGTTGTCCCTATGTCTAACTGTAATCTTACGATTATCAAGTTTTTACCACTCCCCACTATTCTGCTTACAGCAATCCATGTTCCATACACCCGTGCTCCGAAAGAACCGCAGCATGGTTGTGTGTTGCACAATGCACCTGCAGGCACCACACACAACACAAGCATGTGCTGCACAAGGCACCTGCAGGCACCACACACTTTATGCCAAACGCTTGCACCAAATGCTCCTTATACTGCTCGTCCCTAATCACACACACACACACACACACACACACACATACACATATACACATACATACCTACATACACATACAAACACTCATACACACACACACACACACTCAATCTGCCCTCTTATTGTCCTTACGTGCTCCCTCTTAATACCACAAGCGTGACAAAATTCTTGCTTATTTGCAATTGCTTAATTATTGGGGTGCTGCTTAGCCTCACAGTGAGCAAACACGCAATGCATATTACTCACCCCCGTTTCCTTCAGTCAACTTAATATCCACCACCATTTATGTGCCGCTGCTTAGCCTCCAGTGAACAAACACGTAGGATTGGCCAGGACCAAGTATATACGGTTTATGCACGGTATTTTTGGCTGGGAAATCACCAAATATACGGCCATCACGGTGTGTATGAATATATACGGTTCTGGCCAACCCTATAACCACGCAATGCCAGGGATGTGTCATACGGCGTATTTGTAAAATGTGTCGTATTGTATTTAACGCTTGTGTAATGTACCGAACCCTCAAGTGACCGTACAACACGTCCCTGCGCAATGCATACTACTTACTCATGCTTCCTTTCTTTAAACCATCATTAATGTGCTGCTGCAAGCACTTGTCTGCTGGTGTTTAAAAATGCTGGATAACGCCTTTTACGTGCGTTGTATTTACTTGAATTTTGTGTTTGATTAGCTTTCACCCACTTTTGTGCAGGTACTTGTCTGCCCGCCACGACTTTGCCAAACTGTACTCCTTGCTGCCCGCATGTGGGGTGAGTCTTTTCTGTTTTTTTTTTGTTAGCTGCTGTGCTTGGACATTTATCGCCTACGCAGCTGCGCCTAAACATTTGTCACCTGCATTTAAACATTCGTTACCTGACGCTTTGAATAGTGTCGCAGCTCATTGTATAAGTTCAAGCTAGTTAAAAACAATACACCAGCAGGTTCACGAGACTCTTCATTGTGCACAATGGTGTGGATTTAGGAAGGATAAACGGTGTGGGTTTAGAAAGGATAAAGGGCGTAAATTTAGGAAGAATAATTGGTGTGGATTTACAAAGAAGTAAGGGTGTGGATTTAGAAGGACAAAGGGCGTGAATTTAGGAAGGATAAACGGCGCGAATTTGGGGGAATTATAAACGGTGTGGATTTAGGAAGAATGAATGGTGTGAATTAAGGAAGGATAAAGGGCGTGGTTTTAGGAAGAATAAACGGTGTGGATTTAGGAAGGATAGAGGGTGTGGATGTAGGAAGAATGAATGGTGTGAATTTGGAAGGATAAAGGGCGTGAATTTAAAAAGAATAAAGGGTGTGGATCTGGGACGGATAAAGGGAGGCAGGCGCAGCTTGCACTTTTGGTAAAGAGACCATGGACATCCACAACACACACACACACACACACACACACACACACACACACACACACACACACACACACAAACGCAGGTCATGGTGCCAGTGCAAGAGGCGTTTGCGGTGCCCCTGCCCCCCGCACGCCTGCAGTCGTTTGCCAAACCCCTAGGTCCCGGAAACAGCACCTCCGTAACAGCAGCTGTTCCGGTGGTCAGTGAGGATCCTGGAATAGTCACTATTGTGGGCATGCGCGACGCCATCCTGGTGAGTTTGGTTGCTGTGCTGCTTTCCAGACGCAAGGGGCTTTTTTTGTGTTGTCAGTTGATACAATCAGATGAGTTTTCTGTGTGCTGGCTTGTTGTGAATGTGTGTGTGCCGGTGGTCAGTGAGGACCCTGGATGGTCACTATTGTGTGCATGCGCGACGCTATCCTGGTGTGGGCTTATTTGCGGTCACTGTTGTGGGCATGCGTGACGCCATTTTGCTGCGGGCTTATTTGCTGTCACTATTGTGTGCATGCGCGACGCTATCCTGGTGTGGGCTTATTTGCGGTCACTGTTGTGGGCATGCGCGAAGCCATCCTGGTGTGGGCTTATTTGCGGTCACTATTGTGGGCATGCGCGAAGCCATCCTGGTGTGGGCTTATTTGCGGTCACTCCGTGTGTTGTGCGATATCAGACGCCATTGTTTTGGCCCAAAGTGTGGGGTAGTTTGCTGTGAACTGTGAATTGTGAATAACTGTGAACTGTGTGAACTGTGAATAACTGTGATCTGTGAATAATTACGAACTGTGTGAACTGTGTGGGTAGCTTGCTGTAAAATTGTGGGTGGGTGCTCAGTGAGGACCTGGAGGCAGGTGAGGATGCACTTTGTCAACTCTTCGCTCTCCCAGCTCCTAGCATTATCGAATCCCCCCCTCACACGAGTCAATAGTGCTGAGCTGGGCTTACAAGGCTGTTAGAGGCCCAGCCTTTGATAAGCTGCCAGACTCCAGAGTCTTCTCACTGCACACAGCACAGACACACACACACACACACACACACACACACACACACACACACACACACACACACACAATCTTGCAGCAAGTTACCCACACGGTATAAGTAAGAGGCATCTGACACTGCTAAACAACAACACAGGACTGGCAAAACACAAACGTATTAGACCCACACAGTACCCACACAGTAAAAAGGCATTTGACGCTGCTAAACAACAACAGGGAACTATCAGACTAGAATCATCAGCAAAGTACTCAGATTTGAACTACCAGCAAAACACACACCTATTAGACTACCTGGTTGTGAATTCTGAAAGTGTTTCTTGGATTGTGACTTGCCGTGTTTCACACTTCCCGGGTGTGGATTCTTGTATAGCTGCATATAGCAGAGTGACTAGGGTTGGCCAGAACCATATACATACGGTGTGTATACGGTATTTTTGGCAGGGAAATCACCATATATACGGTCATATACGGTGTATATATACGGTTCTGGCCAACCCTAAGTGTGACTCCACACCCACACCCACACCCACACACTGACCCACAACAACCCCTTTGTGGCAGTTATAGCGCTCCTTGACTGCAGAACTCCAACCGTGGACCTGGCTGTTCCCTGCATGGCACTCCACAGGTCATGACTTCGTTGCAAAAGCCCAAGAAGCTCACGTTTGTTGGCAGCGACGGCCTGGAGTACCCCTTCCTGGCCAAACCTAAGGATGATCTGCGCAAGGACTACAGGTATGTGTCCGTGCAAACTCTATCAACAATCACACCTATGGACGTGTTATAACTAATGTCTTCATAAACGTGATAAGCGATCTGCGCAAAGACTACAGGTATGTGTCCGTGCAGGAAAAATCTATCAACTATTCATCACACCTATGGACGTGTTTTAAGGAATTTCTTTATAAACGTAATATGCGATCTGCGCAAGGACTACAGGTGTGTGTCCGTGCAGGGACTCTATCAACTATTCATCACACCTATGGACGTGTTTTAACTAATTTCTTTATAAACGTAATATGCGATCTGCGCAAAGACTACAGGTGTGTGTCCGTGCAGGGACTCTATCAACTATTCATCACACCTATGGACGTGTTTTAACTAATTTCTTTATAAATGTAATATGCGATCTGCGCAAAGACTACAGGTATGTGTCCGTGCAGGGATCTATCAACTATTTATCACACCTATAGACGTGTCTAAAGCAATCTCCTCATAAACGTACCGTATTTGCACTGCCCAATCGCATTAATACCATTTCGATTCATTTCTGAGGCCTGTGGAACATTTTACACGACCAGCCGTCGACTTGTTTCATGCAATCATATTATTAATCAAGCTCGTTCTCAATTTGATCGCAGGCTGATGGACTTTGTGGGTGTCGCCAACAGCCTGTTTGCCGCGGCTGTAGCGTTTAGACGTAGAAGCCTCAAGCTATGCACCTACTCTGTTATCGTTCTGGCAGAGGACTGCGGCATCCTGCAGGTATGCGCGTGTTGCAGCTGTGCTCAGATTGATAGGCTTTTTTGGCATGTGGCTTGAACTGTATGCATAAAGTGTTGAGGTCCATTGATGATAGCTCACTGTATGCATGAAATACGCATCACTATATGGTATGTGCCATGCTTCATGCTTTGTGCCGTGCCCCTTGTTTGTACCATGCTTTGTGTCTGTACCATGCCTTGTGTCTGTGTGTTTTGTGCCATGCGCCTGTCTGTGCTCTCTTTGTGCTGGCCTGCTATGCCACGCTGTGCGCTCAGAATTCGACTCTGACACAACCGTGCACGTGTAATCCACACCTTGATATATGCTGCAAGTAAAAGGCGCGTGCGCACACACACACACACACACACACACCTACACACACACACACACACAACACACACACACACAACACACACACACACACTCACACACACACAACAGACCACATAAAATTTGCTGCCCAACACGCTGAGAGCTGTGTACCTACACAAAAGAAAAAAGAAAAAAGAAAGAAGAAAAAGCATACTTAAAACTTAGAACCATAAAGTACCTACACACACACACATACAAAACGCAACTGCTGCAGTGGGTGAACAATTTGGTGTCCTTCAAGTCTTGCTGTGAGGAGGTGTACACGCACGAGGGCATGTACCGACGCAGGTGGGGTACTGCTGCAAGCATGTGTCTGTGTGTGGATGTCTGGTATCTATGGTTTAGGGTGGGTTTGGGTGTGGGGGCTGAGGTGGGGGCGTGAGTGTGTGTATGGGTGTGGGTGTGGGTGTGAGTGTGGGTGTGTACCGACGCAGGTGGGGTACTGCTGCAAGCATGTTTTTGTGTGTGGATGTCTAGTATCTATGGTTTAGGGTGGGTTTGGGTGTGCGGGTGGGGGTGGGTGTCGGGGCTGGGGTGGGGGCGTGAGTGTGTGTATGGGTGTGGGTGTTTACCGACGCAGATGAGGTTGGGTTTTGGTGTGTGGGTGTGGGTGTGAATGTGGGTGTGTACCGACGCAGGTGGGGTACTGCTGCAAGCATGTTTTTGTGTGTGGATGTCTGGTACCTATGGTTTAGGGTGGGTTTAGGTGTGTTAATGTGGATGTGGGTGCGGGTGCGGGTTTTGAGTGTGGGTGTGGGTGTGGGCGTGGGTGTGGGTGTGGGTGTGGGTTTGGGTGTGTACCGATGCAGGTGGGGTACTGCTGCAAAAATGTGTGTGTATGGATGTCTGGTCTTTATGGTTTAGGGTGGGTTCAGGTGTGTGGGTGTGTATCGACGCATCGACGCAGGTGAGGTTGGGATTTGGTTTGTGGGTATGGTTGTGACTGTGGGCACACGAGAAGTGCATGAGCGACTTGCACTTCTTTACTCCTTTACCACTCATTCCTGCCCACTATTGCACAGGGAGTTTGCGATGACCGTGAAAAAAATGTACGACACGACTTCGAACAAGCGTAATTGGCTGGAGAAGGTATGCTGACGATTGGGCAATGGAAGTCTGTAGTTTAGTGGAGAAAGGAAGTATGTTTTACTGGAGTTTGGTAGTGGCAGCTTATTGGGATTTGGAGCAGCTGTATGAAGGGAATGGAGGAAATGGTAGCAGCAGCTGTAAGTGTAATTTGGTGGTAGCAAGTTAAGTCAGGCGAGCAGTCATACTTCTTGACTGAAGGCCTTTTCTTGTAAAATTGTAGGCCTTTTAGTGGCTTGTTACTACAACACTCAATAAATCGGAAGAGCTGCGTGGGTGGGATCTGGAGAGGGCGACAAGCAAGATGAATTGAGCAGTAGTGATTGTGCAAACAGAAAAAAATTGAGTGACTAGCTTTCTGGTTTTATACGGAATATCAGCTATGATAGTGTGTAAGTAGCGTTTTATTAAGGTATGCCTGGTTGTTGTGTAGCCGTGAGTGAGTGCAGTAGCTATGATGATGCAGTGTGTGAGTAGTGTTTAATTAAGGTATGCCTGGTTGTAGTGCAGCCGTGAGTGAGTGCAGTAGCTATGACGTTGTTTAGTGTGTAAGTGTTTAATAAGGTTGTAAGTGTGTAAATGGTGTTTAATAAGGTATGCCTGCCTGGTTGTAGTACAACCGAGAGTGTGTACAGTAGCTATGACGTTGTTTAGTGTGCAAGTGTTAGGTTGTAAGTGTGTAAATAGTGTTAAATTAAGTTATGCCTGCCTGGTTGCAGTGCAACCGAGGGTGTGTGCAGTAGATGTGATCAAGGAGGGTGTGTACAGTTGTGTACAGTTGATGTGATCACTGCGCCAACTGTACTCACTGCGCCAACTGTACTCAACTGTACACAGGTGTGTACAGTTGATGTGCTCACTGCGCCACATGAGCAGAAAGAAAGAGAAAAGAACAACTGTGCAGGCAGCAAAACACTCCCTGCATCAATTAAGGAAAACCACATGAGCATCATTGTGCGCTCACACGAGCATCATTGTGCGCTAACATGAGCATCATTGTGCGCTCACATGAGCATCATTGTGCGCTCACATGAGCAGCATTGTGCGCTCACATGAGCCTTACAGTACCTGACACATTTCCTTTCTCAACAGAACAATAGACTTTTTCTTCTTCTTTCTGAGCTTAAGGATTTATTTGTGGCTGGCCGAGACCAGTCAGCAGCCGATCAGCCAAACAACCTGTCTGAAGGTCACCCCCCATTGTAACCATTGTAACCATTGTACCTGACACCAAAGCTACGGCGGTGCTTCCATTTTACGCTGTGGCGAGTGTGCTACGTTTTCTACCAAGCTCGTGTGTGCTACGTTTTTCTACCAAGCTCGAATGTACTACGTTTTCTACCAAGCTCGCATTCTATCCCCTCAGGCACTTGCTTAGATTTGGAATGGAAATACCTGAGTGGTGTGCCCATCTTACCACTTACTTTCCCGGGACCTTTCCCTAGTGTGAATGCAAAACACAAATGCTGCTCCCTTGAAATGTTTAACGCTGGCGAACAGCGCTTCTTCCCTTATGTATGTGCTTAACCTTCATGCAACTGCTTCCTCTAACGACACCCCTTCCGTTCGCCCTAGCTCTTTGCTCCACCCTCAGATCATGCTAATGCCCCCTCAGATCATGATAATGCCCTCTCAGATCATGATAATGCCCCCTCAGAATTACACTAATGCCCCCTCAGAATCATGCTAATGCCCCCTCAAAGTCACAAATGCAGACGGACTGCACTTCTCCCCCGTTCAGTGCGCTCAGCGCTCATGCAAATGCTGCCCCTGAAAACACCCTTCTTCTGACCTTGCCACCTTGTTTGACCCTCAGGTAGTACAAATGCCGCATCATCAAATCCACATGCGGTGCTTTTCTTATGATCATTATGTTCTCCTTTTTCTTAATAACTGTGAGGAGTAGTTGGTCACTGCCCTGTGTAGGATTTTTATTCTTCTGCTCCTTTTGACCTTGCTTCCTTACCCCACCCTCTCAGGTCATGCAAATGTTATTTTAACCTTGCCACCCTCTCAGGTCATGCAAATGTAATTAGACCCTCTCAGGTCATGCAAATGCTCTTTTGACCCTCTCAGGTCATGCAAATGTTCTTTTGACCTTGCCACCTTGCCCCACCCTCTCAGGTCATGCAAATGCTGCCCCCCCGCATGCACAAGTGGTGGTTGTCCCGCTTTTCTGAGCCAGCCACCTGGCTGGCAGCAAGGCTCAGCTTCACACGGTGCGTATACATATATATATATATATATATATATATGTATATATATGTATTAGGCTCAGCTTCACACGGTGCGTATATATATACATACCTTACGTGCTGCTCCTTGACCTAATGACCCGTATGTAGGGTTGGCCAGAAACGTATATATGCACCGTGTATGACCGTACATTTGGTGGTTTCCTTGTCACAAATACCGTATATACACCGTATGTAATTGGTTCTGGCCAAACCTACCTAAATGTATGAAGGAGTTATGGAACCCTGTGCCTATGCATGAAATAGCAAGTACACGCACCTGTGCACGAAACAGCAATGAAACGCACCTACGCACGAAACGGTAATAAAAACCCGTGCCTATGCATGAAAGAGCAATGAAACGTGCCTATGCATGGAACAGCAAGTAAACGCACCTATGTATGAAACAGCAATGAAACGCGCTTATGCATAAAACAGCAATAAAAGGCGCCTATGCATTAAACAGCAATTGAACGCGTCTATGCATAAACAGCAATGAAACGCACGCATGCATGAAAGAACAATGAAACGCGCCTATGCATGAAACAGCAATGAAACGCGCCTATGCATGACACAGCAATAAAACCCCGTGCCTATGCATGAAGGAGCAATGGAACGCGTCTGTGCCTAAAAGCGAGTAAATGCACCAATGTGTGGCACCTTGCACCAATTAAACACACCTGTGTGTGACATCTCATACCAAAGGGGATCCTTCATAGCTGTCTTTTGAATAACACTTACGTGCACAGCACCAACGTGGCTTGGTGCATGTTGGGCCAATGCGGCGTGGTGCATGCGGGCTCGTTAATGGCTTGGTGCAGGATGCTGGTGCGGGTTGGGCCAGATGCTGGGTCTCAAAGACAGGCATTGCGAGGACATCATCGTCACTGTCCACTTACCCGTTTGGTCATTCCTTTGTGCCGTTTCGCAGCACCAATGCGGCGTGGTGCATGCTGGGCCACATGCTGGGCCTCGGAGACAGGCACTGTGAGAACATCATGGTGGATACATCCAGTGGAGATACAGTGCACGTGGACTTTGGGTGCCTGTTTGACCGAGGCTTGATCCTGGAGGTAACTATTGCTGCTTTTTTGCAGTGATTTGGGGTTATTCCTGAAGTAGAAAATGTGTGCACGTGGACTTTGGGTGCCTGTTTGACCGAGGCTTGATCCTGGAGGTAACTATTGCTGCTTTTTTGCAGTGGTTTGGGGTTATTCCAAATGTGTGCACGTGAGCTTTGGGTGCCTGTTTGACCGAGGGTTGACTCTGGAGGTGACCATGGCCGCACTGCTGCCTTTGTGTAGTTGTGTGTGTGTGTGTGTGTGTGTGTGTGTGTGTGTGTGTGTGTGTGTGTGTGTCTGGAGGTGATTATTTCTGCACTGCTGACTTTGTGTAGCTGTTAGGGGATGTTGCTCTCAGAGAAGGAAATGTGTGCACGGAGGCGTTGGGTGCCTGTTTGACAGGGGCCTGATTTAAGAAGTGTCAAATGTACGCTACAACTCAAGAGCTCGATTTTGGCTTGTATGGTGCCAGCACACACCCGCACACATGAATAGACACGCTTTCTCTCACACACATACACGCAAACACATAACATGCACTCTCACACACACACACGCACCCACACACACACGACAGTGCTTTGCTGCTTGTTGTAGTTCCTGGCTACTGCATCTTAAGTTTGTTTGCAAGGTGGCTAGTGTGTAACAAGATGAAACTGTCACATGCTGCGCACATGCTGTGGGCACAAGCACGTAGTCTGTTGCATTTGCCTGCTGCTCCAAGAACGTGTACCCTCCTGCTGGACGCACATATCACGTGCACGATCAAGTGACAATGAATTGACGATCAAGTGACGATCAAGTGATGATCAAGTGACGATCAAGTGACAATGAAGTGACGATTAAGTGACGATCAAGTGACGATCAAGTGACGATCAAGTGACGATCAAGTGAAATTCAAGAGACAATGAAGTGACGAGCAAGTGACGATCAAGTGACGATGAAGTGACGATCAAGTGACGATTGAGTGACAATTAAGTGACGATCAAGTGACGATCAAGTGACGATTGAGTGACAATCAAGTGACACCTTACTGGACGCACAGATCACGTGCACGATCAAGTGACACATGCTCTGTAACGTCGTCTTACACTCTAGCTCGGATTTTGTTGCACACATGAATAGACACGTTGCACACATGAATAGACACGTTGCACACAGACACGTTGCACACATGAATAGACACGTTGTCTTGTGCTCTCACCCTTGCTGCCCACCAGGACCCTGACATGCACCGTTCCGGCTCGATCAACACATCGCTGGACGTACAAACCACATTCTTGTCATATTCCTTGAAATCATATGCACATTTGAGTTGAAACGGTCACGCACAAGCTGCTCCAGAATTTGTGCTTTTTCAAACGCACAGCTTACTCGCACAATTGACTCTTGCCGCTTTCCAGATCCCTGAGATGGTACCCTTCCGGCTCACTCAAAACATGGTGGACTGCTTTGGCATCTCGGGGGTGGAGGGATCCTACCGCAAATGTGCCGAGATCACACTCCAGGTACGGAAGGGCCTGATCAGGTCTACAAGTTATACCCGTGATATGTGAACAATTGAAAAGCCTTCTCTGATTTGGCATTGGTGAGCCGAGACTGACACATGCAATACATGCACTTTCTATGACGCTCTGTGCTGCTTTGCGTGGCCACATACACATGTATACATGCCATGCCACGATGTGCGCTGCATGCGTGCATGCGTCTGTACCGGCCTCATGTGTGTGTTTGTGCAGTCCCAATGGACGGTTCCTTGGTTGCAACTGTCGTAGGTGAGCCATATTTACTCTCACAGGTGGCAGAATGCGTAAGATAAAAGACGTGCAGATGTGATTTAAGGCTTAAGATCAAAGACCAGGCTGTAAAATAAAAGACGTGCAGATGTGCTTTAGGGGCTATTTAATTTTTAGTAGTGTGCAGATGTGTACTTTAGGGGCAGTTTAATTTTCAACAGCGTGCAGATGTGTGCTTTAGGGGCCATTGCCATGCGACTCATGCCACCATGTAAATATGTTTTGCACACACGCAAGTCATTTGCCAGCATTCATCCATTTTCACGGCCAGTGCAGCGGCAATCCCTTGTGACCTCTCGTCGGGTCAATAGGTCGTTGCTCTCACTCTTTGCAGGTCCTTTGAAGTGTAATCAAACACTCACCTCCATCACTCTTTGCAGGTCCTTTGCCTCTCATGACCAGCACAGGCACCTTCTTGGTTGACTCTTATTGGTTAGATTTGGAATATAATCAAACGCTCACTTGCATCACTCTTTGCAGGTCCTTTGCCTCTCATGACCAGCACAGGCACCTTATTGGTTGACTTTTATTGCTTAGACTTTGAATATAATCAAACGCTCACCTCCATCACTCTTTGCAGGTCCTTCGCCTCTCATGACCAGCGTAGGCACCTTATTGGTTGACCCTTATTGGTTAGACTTGGAATATAATCAAACGCTCACCTCCATCACTCTTTGCAGGTCCTTCGCCAGCATCGATCCACTCTCATGACCAGCGCAGAGACCTTCCTATACGACCCCTTGGTGGATTGGATGAACGCGCGCAAGGGGGGCCAAATGCTGCAGCAGGACGCAGGAGCTGAGCATGAAAACCCGTCGGTAAGTTATAGTGGTGCGGTTGCAAAATTGACGCGCGCTCGCAGGTCAAAGCTGGTCAGTGCTCATAATTTGTCCGTTGTGGCCTTGTTTTTTTTTGCACACTTGACACGTGCTCGCAGGTCAAAGCTGGTCGGTGCTCATAATTTGTTCGTTGTGGTCTAGTTATGGTGGTAATTGCGCACTTGATGCGCTCGCAGTTCAAAGCTCGTCAGTGCTCATAATTTGTTTGTTGTGGTCTAGTTAGTGTGGTGATTGCGCACTCAATGCGCTCGCAATTCAAGCTTGTCAGTGCTCATAATTTGTTCGTTGTAGTCTGTAGTTCTTTGTTTAGTACGGTTCTGGGAGGCCCCTGTGTTCCGGGAGGCCCTTCCAGCTGGATCGCAAGCTCAGCCTCATAGAAAGTTATGTGCTGCTGCATTTGCTGCGCTTCCAGTAGCTAACGAGAAATTAACCATGAATCAAAATGATACGCGGGCAATGGAGTTATGCGCACGGTTTGTGTTTTACAAAAATGGCTTCAAGTTGGTACCGTAACCTGCGTTGGTGTCCTGTTCCATTTCTTTGCAACGCCTCCAGTTTTGCACATCAACTGAGGCCCTGTACGCTTACAAGCTCAGTCATTTAATCCATCCTGGCCCTGCTCAGGGTGAGCAACTTCCCTGGCCTCTTCTTTGCTTGTGCCAAGTTGGATTGGCCAAAACAATACATACTTACATTTATACGGTGTATACACGGTGTATTTAGCAGGGAAATACCATTCATACGGATCCAGTCATATATAGTGTACATATACGGTCATCCCAAGTGGTGAGCTCTGTTAGAAAGAAAACTACGCAGGCATCAATACACTCCCTGCATCAATCAAGGAAAAGGAAACACATTGGTCCGAAGTGCTGTGAGTCTCCCCCATCAAAGTGGTAAGCTCTGTTGTTGCATAAGAAATTCCATGGTGGTTTCTAAACCGACGATTGATTTGCTGTGGACAGAAACCCTGTGTGCAGGCCAAGGATGCTCTGGCCACCATTGATGGCCGCCTGTCAGGCATGCTGCTGGGTGTGAGCATTTGGAACTGACGTTTCGTTTGCTGCTGTGGACTGAATCCCTGTGTGCAGGCCAAGGATGCTCTGGCCACCATTGACGGCCGCCTGTCAGGCACGCTGCTGGGTGTGAGCATTTGGAACTGACGTTTCTTTTGCTGCTGTGGACTGAAACCCTGTGTGCAGGCCAAGGATGCTCTGGCCACCATTGACGGCCGCCTGTCAGGCACGCTGCTGGGTGTGAGCAGCGCTCCCTCCCTCCCTCTGTCTGTGGAGGGCCACGTGCAGCGCTTGGTGGCAGAGGCAGTGGACAAAGACAACCTGGGACGAATGTACATCTGGTGGATGCCGTGGTTCTAAGTTGGATGGTTAACTCGCACACCACCACCACCACCACCAGGTTATGTGGTGCTATGTTCACAAGGACTCGCACCTCCAGCTGGTGTTTGCGCGTGCCTGTCATGCCCATGCATGCCTTGTGATCCAGCCCTAACAGATGTGTAGAGGCATCCATTTTCTGCAAGTACTCAGCACGTGTGTTTTGAATGTGTATGCGTGTGTGTGTGTATGTGTGTGTGTCTCTGTGTGTGTGTGCGTGTGTGTGTGTGTGGGTGTGGGTGTGGGTGTGCGCGTTATGACTTTGTTTTGTGTGGTGAGAGCTTGAGCACACAGCTGAATGCCTGCATCCTGTAATTTGAACAACAATGTTTTTTCGGAAAGTGATCGCATTGGTGGATGCCCTGGTTTGTTCTATCCGTGGGTGTTGCGGCAGAAGTGCGGCATGTGGTAGTATGGGCAAGGTCCTGAAGGGATAGGTAGGTCAGTTTGGCGCACAGCAGGGGTGGACTCGTTCAGTGTTAGCCTAGGTCTGTAACCTCTTACTCTGTTTCAGGTTGAAACAGGTGCTTGCATTAGATGCGATGGATAAAATCCGATTTGGTTAGGTAACATAGTAAGACGTAAGACGTTTTAGGCTAGACGTAGGTTGCGTTACAGATTGGATTGCGTAGATTGAGTAGTTAGGATTGGCATGCTGGGTGCATTGCTGTGCAAGTGTCGCAGTACCTTGGTGGGTGTATCATAGCTCCAGCGCACACAACCTTCCTAGATTCTAACAAATTTCCTATTGGATCTACCGGTTTGGGTTATTTATGAGTTTCTTCGTTCCTGCTTCCGTTTTTATCCATTATACTATTTAGATTGATTTGTCTGGATTATGTTTCAAAGTTTATTTTAAGACCACTGTTCAAAGGAATTATTGTGATTTAGAGTGCTTGGACCACCATCAACCTTTAAATGACCGCATCGTAGTATAACCCAAGAAAATATACTTAATGTGTCCGCATGCCAATGAACATTAAAAATTGGCGGAGGTAAACAACCAGTAGACAACAATGGCAAATGATTACTGCTGCTCGTACCGAAAGAAGGCTAGAGCAACATGTTATCATGACCAGCAGCTGTATCAGTCAAAGATAAGTCAGATAGCGCCACCAATAATGAAGGATTGCGTGTTGATGTCATGTGTGAGCGCTTTCAGCAAGGATTACACTGAGAAAGGGTCTTCGTTTGTCCAAAATCAAGTCCAGAAGCTGGCAACAACAACAACTGGCTCGGCAACATGCTTGGCAACATTTTGGCTTTTTCCAAGCAAGCTTCCGATCAGATGTCCCCTGAGGAATTTAAGGCATGTAGCCTAACCTTGATATTATTTTGTCCCTATACGGCAGGGCTATTCCTCCTGCTCCAAAACAGGCAATTGATTGAAAAGACTGTACCTTTCCTGATGCTTCATCATCGCAAGCTGCAGACACCTCTGCACTCTGCCTCTTCGCTTTGACAGCTGGCCTGCACGTTGTTAAGTATGGGCCACTTTTTCACTGACATATGATTTCTCAGTAACCACCCGTGCACACGTCCTTCATCTTGGCTTCCTGAAAAAACTCCTGGGTGTCAAGAAAGGTACTGATACTCACCGCGTGCTCCGCAAAACAGGCCAGATGCCCATCTTTTTCTACTGGTTCTGATGCACCATAAGATTCTGGAACAGTTTACTCTCTTCAAACAACCCTCTTCTTGAAAAATTGTGCGGGCTGATTTACTTCTTGCAAACAAAAGTGATACATGGACTTACCAGGTTCTACATGCGCTCCAAGATTTACCTACATCTCAACAGCTTTTGGATGCCATACGATCTCGTCAGACTA
>Ga0307968_1001374_pt1 | contig 19736 bp, 21 predicted proteins | sample OrgLakmetagen650_FD_201834 | JGI IMG/M metagenome (GOLD analysis project Ga0307968, IMG submission 201834) | Saline water microbial communities from Organic Lake, Antarctica - #650 | ecosystem: Environmental > Aquatic > Non-marine Saline and Alkaline > Saline | place: Antarctica: Organic Lake...
CTTGGATGGGGAAAGGGCTGTTATCCATGGCACTCAGTCCTACAATGGAGAGTCCCCAACATCTGATGATGTCTTCCAGCACGTCAAGGGCTGCAAAGAGAAGGGTAGAACCTGGTGGTGGCAGTGTGTGGGCGTGGTGCTCGTGTCTTTGAAGGGGAACTCTGAAGTCATCTGCCAGTTACAGTGCAAGTGCTGCGACACATTCCTCAGCCCCTCCAACCCCTCCAATGCCTGCAAGACACACTTGAAGAGCAGGAACTGCAGCGGGTACAGGGAGGGTGTGAAAAATGGGCTCATTCCTGTGGAGGAGCAGCCAGCAGCAGCAGAAGCAGGCCCTAGCAGCAGCACCATGCAGCCCAGCAGCAGCAACAACTGTGTGCAAGCCCTGGGGCTCAGTCAGCAGCGGTTGGACGACTTGAAGGCAGGCAAGGAGAAGTCCATTGAGCACTTGGGCCTTTTTTCTTCAACAGCAGCGTGCCACTCCACATCATCAACAACAGCAGCAGCAGGCACGTATGTGGGATCGTATGAAGAATGCAGAGGAGTGCTTGACTGAGCTTGCGGGCGACGATGTAGCAGAGCTCAAGGCTGAACTCAGGTATGGAGGTGGCTGCATGTGTGGGTTTTGTGTAGGTATTGCTGCAGGTGCATGTTTATATACGTGTTAAAGACAAGTGTGCGTAAATGAGTGCAACCTTGTGTGAAGCATGCCGGAAAGGCATTTCAAGAAAGCACACGTGCATGCACGTGGGCGCACGCACACTCTGCATGCAGACACGTGCACAAGCTATTTGAAGCCCATCTACATTACTTTCTGGTGCACGCAGCAATGCCAAGCTTCAGCCCTTTGCGCCTAAGCTCAGCGAGTTGGCCCACGACCTCTCTCAGCGCAAAGTGTCAGAGAGCAGCGAGCGCACTGTCACTCCCCCCAACCATCAACCGCGTCAACTGTGGCGCTATTGGGTGAGCAAGCATGCATGGCTTTCGAGTCTTGTCGTGCGTTTGCAGCCAAGCTGCTGTGCATGCACCCCACTGCATGTGCTTGCGAGCGCAACTGGTCAGCTTGGGGCCAGCTGTACACCAAGCTGCGCTCCAAGATCATCTATGTGCACAGCAATGGCAAGGAGAGTGGCAAGGAGAGGGAGGACATGGACTTGCGCCTCAACATGCTAGAGGAAGAGGCATAGGCAGCAGCAGTAGCAGCAGCAGCAGCAGTAGCGTGGTTAATGGGGCAGTATTAGGCAGTGTGCAGCTGTGTGTGGGGGGAGGGGCAATTGATTTATTCATTACCTGAATTTTCCTGGCTGACACGCCCAAATTTTAAACCAAGTCTTTTCATTAATAACATTTATTACTATATAACACCAGGAGGAGTTAATAGGGGTGTGCAACACTTTTGGGAGGGGGTGTAACCGCTAACCAAATTTACCTGGCTCACACGCCCATATTTTCCACCCGATCTCCACCGTAATATTTATTAATATGCATAATCTAACAACTGATGAATTTTCGGCTCAATCCGTGCAGGTTTGAGAAAAAGATTTTCTAACCGTAATTTCCAGCTACGGCCTCCCCAGCGAGTGCCGAGCCTCGCTGGCAAAGTCAGACACCCTATTTATCCACCCTTACATATACCGTTGGATAGCTCTCAATGCCAGGATTCCGAATATCTGGTTCTTATTCGGTTTGACACGTGGCGTCCAAAAGTTAGGAGGAATGCACCCTCCTGAGCACACAGGTAAATTTCAAAATCTGATTTCAAAATCATTAGTACAGCATTAAAAGTGAGAAAGACCACACCTGTAAGTTTAATAGGACCATGGCATGGTACAATAGCGTTAAAATTGAGAAAGACCACACCTGTAAGTTTAACAGGACCATGGCATGGTACAAAAGCGTTAAAAGTGAGAAAGACCAGACCTGTAAGTTTAACAGAACCATGGCATGGTACAGTAGGTCCGCCATCTCGCTTGCTGCACGCTCTTTCCCCTCTGACTTCTCAAGAGTTTCGCATAGCTCTCCCGCTTCCTCTCGAACCTGGGCAAAGAGTGTACACACGCCATTTCAATAAACAGTCTTAAGGAAACATATAGATACTCAAGACCTACAGAAGTACATGGGCATTTCATGGGTGCTATAAGTGCTTATATGATTCCCTTGGATTTAGCTTCCAGCAGCAAGTCAACTCCTCAATGCTTACAAAAACATTGAGTGGAAATGCTGGGCTTAGCCAAGTGCACGAGCACATGAACTCTACTTTTGCATGCAAACTGCACCCAACTAAACCTTACCTTTTTGCACGTCAGCTCCGGATTACCCAACAACCTCGCTGTCCAAGATGGTTTCCCCTCTGCACAACCAAAAGTATCAGAGAAATGCGTTTGAAAAGGTCACTATGAGCGACAGGGGACTGCCAGCGGGTGATTGGAAGCAGCATCTGTACTTTTTAATAGTAAGCAAGTTATTCTGCAATACATACAAGACCTCACCTTATTGGCCAGGTTTACAAACGAGACTTGTAAAAGAGTTTGTAAAGGCCTTGGCATACAGGAAATTACACACAAATATACACAAATCGTTTGTGGGGGTTAGTGGCACGCTGTTCCCTTGCGAAGCATCCTTGTTTCGTTGCATTTGCACATGAGCCTCCACACACGGACTTACGGACTTGCAAACAATTATCAACCTAAACAACGGATCAATTGAGCTGCAGGGTACAGTGGTACGTGGGTTACGACTCTGCTTTCACCCTGTACTGGCATCAGAGCCTTGTTTCACTCCCCCTCTTCTTCTCACCACTTGGCTGCTGCATCTCTTCCCTGCGATTTGCTATGGTCCGCTCCAGTGAGAGCAGGGTGGTTTGGGGGGAGTGGTTCCCGTGGTGCGTGTGGTCTCCGCCTACCTCCTGCACCCCATGAGCGCTGAGGCTGGTTTCTGAGAACCAGCACGTCCTGCACCAGTGCGTTTGAAAGGGAAGTGAATCTTGCGATGAAGTAGGTAAGCGCGCAAGCAAGAAGCAGATGTATTTTATTTTGATTGCGTTACAGGTGTGTGTGTGTGTGTGTGTGTTTCAGGGTGCCAGGCAAGCCAGAGTCCTTGTTGATAACTCCACACACACAGGTATGCTATTAATGGGGATTTCAATTCAATATCTTTAGAAGAACGCAAGGACAACTTGTATTGTACACGCATGGGACGCACACTATCTTCCTAGCCGAATTTCTAAGCTTGCTGCTGCTGATTAGCTGCTGATTTTTATTGCAAGTTTTTCAGCTTTTGTGACCCGCAACTGCTCTGAAGACAGTGGGCATTAATCTCCCGTGGGAGGCTTAGCGCAAAGGAGGTGATATGTGGTATGACTAATAGTAAAATTCAGTCGACATCTCACGCGTCCCAGTTTCAAAGAGCACATCACTTGAACGATGATCGTTCACACTGACAGTCTGTCTCTAAAGCAAGAGCGCACATCCTCACCTGGCACCTGTATGGCACGAGGGACCGATGGGATCTGCCAGGTAGATGATGGAGTCACGGTCACAGTCTGCAAACACCTGTGGGACATAAACTATATTCTCAGTAAACACGCACCACCTGCTGCGACAATAACTAGTGCTCAATGCGACGCTTGGCACCAGCGCAGGAAACGCGTTTGGGCACTTGTACCTTGCAGGGTTCTAGGCAGTGTATGTCGTAGCAAGGGCACAAACAGTCAACACCTTGTGAACGTTAATGAAGGCTCCTGAGGTCTCCCCCTTGCACCACCTGCCTTTCCGTGAGCGGCTGTAGAAGGTTGCGAGCCTGGGCAGGCAGGAAACACGTGATACGTAAGTAGGAGGATTTATTATGCTGCTTTGTGCCTGCAGGCATTGCTGGTAGGACTGCATTTTGCAATCCATGAGTTAGGGCTTGACATTAGGGAACAGACGCACGCACCTGGTCTGCAACGTTTCGTTCAGAGCAGCTCGGTCCGCAAAGGCTTGCATGAGCACTTCCCCAGTGTCGACGTGCTGGTGTCAGAATAAAGGTCGAAACTGTTAGTCTTTGAGGCATGTATGAACATTCGTGCATGTCATATAAACAACTGTTCTGTGCAAGTCTACCTGAACGATGACGGCCAGTAGCCCATCCTGGTTGTACTTCAGCTTGTTTAAGAACTGCTCCATGCCTGCAACCTCGGATTCTGGCCGGACATGAGATGCTGATGCTGATGCGGCTACAGGCACCGACGGGCGTGCAAGAACTCTGCGCACACTCAGCCGAGACAGATGGGATGCAGTGCGCCCTGAATGCACGGCTCTGGCAACAGGGCTATGCCTGAAAGATTGGTGCTGCATTGCCACTTGAGGCCTCAACTTAAAACCAGTCAGCTGACTCATATGATTATTGGGGAATGCGCCCCACTTCAAATGTGTATTTTACTTGCAAATTGTTTCAACTGAACTGACGAATATGAATCGGAAAACTTATGAGGAGGTGGTCGTGACGTTGATTGCAGGCACGCCCTCTCTTTATGCAACAACTCGCTGAATATTAACCTATCCAGCCGAACAAATTTTCCGAGTTTATAATACCTAAATAAGTTTAACAGAAAGATCAGCACTGTACGCTGTACGCTCAAAGACAGGTCTGCTGTGCGTTCAATTTTTGACAACTCGCAATCGCACGCCCCGTCTTCGCACGCCCCGTCTTCGCACGCCCTGTCATCGTTCGCCATAAGATCACTTCAGACTGCTTTCTTGGTTCAACGAGTCCATCACTTGCATGCGCAGCTCCATAGGAATCCATTCTACGTTGCCAACAAAACTTGCCTGCAATATAACAAGGAAACGAGGCACATAATTGATTGAATTGAAGAATGTTTGAGAGGCCCATTGAAATTCGTGAGCAGGAAATAAAGCGAGCACGGTTCTAAAAAGAATTGTGCCAGACTCTTACCCGTGTATAACCCTCTTCTGGCAGCGGCTCCCATTCACACATCTCTGCATATTTGTTAAGGCTGTAGGCCACAGCTTCGAGCATGGTCCAGCGATTCATCATAAGCGCACCCACGGCGTTCATATTGCGCACCTGCATACATTGGATGTGCACAATCAATGGAGGAACAATGTGAAACAGCAACCAAAAAAAACAGGGAGTGGCAAGTGCGATAGCTTTTTATAAGTAGAGGATAGATGACCTGTTGCAACTTAATATTCAAGTCAAAGAATAGGCAACACCCAGTTGTAGAAGTGCGCGTCTCTTTGAATTGCATACCTGGACCTACCTATTTGAAAACAATTGCAGATCCTGCCCATACGGATAGAATGGCACGCATGCTACACGCATGCAGATAAACATACACACAAACACACACAGTAGACAGAAGTGCAGACACACATGAACAACAAATTGCGCATTTATTTACCTGCTCAGTATAGTCTTTTCTAGGCCCCTCTTTGCTGCCCAGGCCTAAGCTAAAGCCCGCCAGCAGCCGCCTACCTTCCCTATGACCCCTGCCCTGCAGATCACTCTCACTACCACCTTTTCCATCTAAGCCCCCACTTGCTAAAACCCTGCGCCGTCGTTTCCCCCCCACACCATCTTCGTCCAACAAGGCGTTGGCATCATCCTCCGCACTGCCATTTCCGTTGCTACCCTCTTCGTACACCCCACCCGCATTCCCGCCTCTGTTCGCATCTCCTTCCCCCCCCAATTCACTCCTGCTGTCGTCTCCGTCCACTTCTTCTTCCTCCTCTCTGCCATCCCCCTTTTGCATTTCTGCCTGCAGAGGCACGTACATGTACGCATTGAGTACGACACGGTGTGGTTACGGTTTCTGTGTGTGTGTGTGTGTGTGTGTGTGTGTGTGTGTGTGTGTGTGTGTGCGCGTATGTTTGTAGTATCAAGGGACAGTACAAAACATGTGCAAGTTTGCAAGAATCATTTACTTGATAACTGAGTGCTTCCAAGATGTTGCCCAGGAAGCAAGCCGCCCCACAGGAATTCTGCTGTTACAAACGCCTAGCCTACCGCCTTTATTTCCAAATTAATTTCAATCAATTGATCATTTGCAATCCTGCTGAATGCATATTTCTTCAAGCATCCGATACTGTACTTATTTTCTAAACTTCTCCTCCCATGATCAATTGCAGCTACTCCAGACCCCAAGATCTCTCAAAATCCCAGCTCACCCCTTGAAACTATGTACATTCAGCATTGCATACTGACGTCGAGCCGTGCTATGAGCTGACTCACGCACAACAATGACCACTCCTAGTCTTTGTCATTTACTCCGTCACTCAGGAGTCCGTAAATCGCTCCAGACCCACCCACCTCTGCAAGAGCAGCAGCCCTGAGCTTAGCTTGCTTCTTTGCCTTGGCCTTCGCCCTCGCCTTTGACAACCAGCTGCCCCCAAGCCCCGTACCCCCCACCTCTTTTCCACCCCCTACACTAACTATCCCTGCCTTCAGCACCCTGGGCCCTGCTGCTTTCTCCCCAGTCCTCTCTACAGATGCACGAGCACGCCAGTTGCTTTTTTCCTCTCCTAAGTCTGCGTCGTTGCTACTAGCACTGTTATCTCCTTCGTCGCTACCTGCACGATGTTGTTGTGTGTGCGTATGTGTGTGAGTGTGTGCGTGTGTGTGCATCTGCGTGTGTATGTATGTGTGCGTGTGTGTAGCAATACAGACAAGTGCATACTGACCAAAAAGAGTTGCAGTTGAGCAGACGCATCCAGAAGCTTTGTGTACAGGAAATTAAGCATTCAGCAGAATTGCACCACATATTTCTAGTCGTCCCCGCATCTGCACACCCAAAACTGTACTGTGTAGCTTTCTACCTTCTTACAAATTGCACGCCTCACCCAAGCAACCAAAAATAATCACAATCATATCTTGTAGCGCGGAAATTGGCAGTTGGAAAGGCTCGACCAATTTTTGCAGCAATTTAAGAGGAAAAAGGCCAATTACCAAACTTGCTTCAATCTACCTGTGCTCCAACAAAGTCAATTCTATCTACCTGGTAATATGCATTAAATTTATCTTGCAAAAGTAGTGCATAAGGCCTGATGCAAGCTGAGGTGGGGTGACCTGACTAAAGAGCGTATAATTGGAAAATCAGGCACCTCTGCGTGCATCCACGCCCTGACTGTGCATGGCATTTGAAAGCTTTGCAAGGCGCCAAAGCAAGCGCCAGATGATGAATCTGTTACGGACAGTGGTGTCAGGAGTGAAGTCCCTGTCTCTGCTCATGCTATCCGCTGGCTTTCAAAAATTTAGGCTCTCTGTCACAACTTGCTTATATCATAACAGGAGGGGATGGGAGTGACATGGTTGCGCAAAGTTCTTGGCACAAAATTGCCCATACTTGGGTGCACTAGTTGTGGGGACCACCAGCTCACAAAATACAAAGGGCACAAGCAAAAAGATGCATTTCCTTGTTTTGAGAAAAATTTTCCAGTGCAATGTTTGGGACTTTGTGTAGAGCACTCAAAATCGGAAGGCACAGGTGAAGACAGTGGACCACCAGGATTCTGTGTAATGCTTAGAGCTAAAGCCCTACCTGCACAATGCAGCGAAACGGATTTGCACGAGAACAGGCAACCGTCCTATGAAATGCTCACCCCATTCATCATCTGCCTCTCCATTCCAAGTCAGGCTCTCCAATGTGGCCCCTGCATGCTCCTCCTCGGGCCCTGCATCTCTACGCAGCAGCTCCTGCTCCTTGCACCCTGCCATGCATTCCTGCATCTATATCACATTGCATCATGAAAAATAGCAAGTTTGTGAGCCTGTATGATTGTTGTAGGAGCCTTTTTTTTTATTCGCATCCTGTGCAGGTTGAGTGGTTGCACAGGAAGGATCATAGCTTAGAATAAAGTAAGAGAATGAGATGATATAAACAAGCGACAAAGCTACTGTCTGCAATTCACCTGCAAAGATGCCTCTCTTCTGACGGCCACAGCAATTTCCAGGAACAAATCCCAGTTCTGCTCCTGTTTATGCCAAGCTTCCACCTCGATATTCATATAATAACTAGCAGGTAACTCCATGTCTTCTTGCATCGATTTGCACCATTCAAGAAGCAATTCCTACAGCTTCTCATCCTCATGTTTGCATGGCACCATTCGTACCTCCAACAGCTGATCCTCTCCCTCACATTGCTCCTTGCACTTCCGGTGCATCCTCCTCTGGCGCTGCCAGCTGTAATAGCCCTCTGGGTGGAACCCCATGGCATGCAGCACTTGCTTTGCCCTGAAGCAATAGGATAGAAGCAGAACACCTTAACACTTATCCTGACACAGTCCCAAACTGCAGTGGAGTATAAGCTCCCACAATAGGAAAGGAGCAGTTATGGCACTTGAACGGTTTATCTCAAGATAAGGAATTAGGGGGGGGGTTCAAAACAGATGGCTTCCTTGACTTTGGTTGGGTGGAAGCCAACCTGCCTCAGCACAATTTTTAGACAAGCAGGTTGCCTTTGCTTCACATGCTGGAAATTTGTCTTAAACGAGGAGCAGACAAAATATTAGGACAGAACGGCATGCCAGAGCCAAGCTTTTAGCCCTTCGCTTGACACAAGCCGTCAAGGCCTTGCCTAAAACAGCAACACTGCACTGACAACACTGCCTAGCAATACTGCCTAGCAACACTGCCTAGCAACACTGCCTAGCAACACTGCCTAGCGCCACTGCACTGACAACACTGCACTGACAACACTGCACTGCATTGACAACACTGCAGTGCACGACAACACTGCACTGACAACATCCATTGCTGAAAAATATGAGCAAAGCAAAGAGGCTCAAGGATTAAGGAAGCCCCACACCATGACTTGTTGTGCCCCTGAGCAAGGTGGAACACTATCCATTTCACAAGCAAGGCTCAATTTCAGTTAAGGAAACGAAGAGAGGCAACTGGAGACGTGCAGGTCACAGCAATGCTTGCGCAAAAAAGTACCTATGCGACGGCTATTGCACACATTTTACCACCTTTGTGGCAGGTCCGTGAGATTGCTTGCAAAGGGCTCAATTGCAACAGACTCCAAGCCTGGGGGGAAGAAGTGCTCGTAATAGCCTTGCCGTGCGGAAGCCTGCTTCAAAATGGGCCTTGTGCTCATTTGTGCCAGCTGTAAGAACCTGTGTGGAAAGCACAGGGAGGGCAGAAAGGCACAAGACGTCACTCATGCCGTCCACTGGAGTGTATGGTGGAAATATAGCGCGTGCGACGAGAAAGGCATGCATAAGGTAAACTTGCCTTTGTTAGGTAAGGAAAGAGCTAAAGTTTTCTCTGAGGTTCCAAAACAGAAACATGCACTGGAAAAAAAAGATTCACTTTCCAAACCCTTTTATTACAAATGGTCCAGTGCTGCCCAAATCAATGCTGACTGCGGACTCTGGTTGCTGCAGCCATCAGAACAAATACACGCATGCCCCACCTGGACGACCAGCTGTTGCCGTCAACATCCAGCACAAGTGCGAATTTTTGGAAGTCGTTCAGCCCCATCTGCCACCTCCCTCCGGTGGGGTTTGGCTGCCCCACCAGCTTTGCGAGGCCCTGGCTTTGGTGCTGGCACAGGTCGCTGGCACCAGGGTTGTCCTTGCAGAAGAAGAAGAGGTCCGGGGTCTGAATAATCTGCAACCAGCATGTGCAAATTAAAAGCCAAGACTTACACCTGCGTCTGCCTGTCCCAGCAACCACAACAACACTCAAAGTCGGCAGGGGGGAAAACCTCCCCAAAACCCACTCATTTTCTACAGGGAATTGCCCTGAATTATTTTGAGAGAATAAATGCAAGGGGTTGCTGTTCAGTGGCCCATTGGACCTTTGTGTCGCTTCAACTGCATTCCTGGCCCAAGTTTGCAACTGAGTCCCAGGATGCCCAAAACAGGGCACACTCCCGCCCCAAATGACGACTACAATGCCACAGAACCCTATAGCATTATTGAGCCAACGTATACAGATACGTGTTTGGGAGGGTTGGAACAGAAAATACAGATATGTGTTTGGGGAAGGTTGGAAACTGGCCCTTTTTTGAGCTGGCATTTTAAGGAAGACGGCTCACATTCAACACCTGCCTACCACATGAATGCTTTTGAATGATCAAACTTATGATCAAGGCAAGGAGTCAAATCAGCTTTTTAAGCGTACTTGAATCCCCGGATGATCTGACAAGGTTAGACGCCTGCAAAAGAATGGCCTGCACGATAAGGCAAACTAAGCATGTGCCTACTCCTCTTTTAGTATCAAACCAACGCAACATGCAGCAAGCAGTTAAAATGGAATCGAGTTGTTCTCCTGCGTTAAAAAGGGTCCACGATGGTCATTTTTTGATCCCCTCCTAACCAACATTTATGTATCCACAATAACTCGCAACATTCCTGCAATGTAAAAGGCACACACAGACACACACACAAAGCCACAAGCACACAGACAAAAACACATATGCACGTGCCTTGGTGATCCTGGCATCCAACACATCTGGGTACAAGCTGCTGAGCATGTGGATGCGGAAGCGCAGCGTGCGTGCCATGTTTCCTAGAGATACTGCGCCTATGAGAGGGTCAGAGGTGGACCCCCTCCAAACAGCACGAGGTACAGTGGGCTGACCAGCAGGGTGCCTGTGAGGGTAGTGTGTGTGTAGGTTGAGGTAGGGTGTGTCTGGACTTTTATGAGGCATTTGGAGAGTGTATGCGTGTGCTTACGAATCGCACATTGCTTGCACTAGTCAAGAGATGGTCGTACAGCCCCATGTCATATGGAGGCCATGTTTCCTGCCTTACGAAGATCCAGTCATCCAAGAAAGGAATCATTTGGTGATTAATGATTTTATCCTGCCTGCGTTGCATTTCCTGAGTTGTGTTGGCATGCAAACATCAGCACAAATGAGAAACAAGAACGTACATGCTCAAACCACACACGCACATGCACACATGCGTACTCATGCGTACACACACCTCATATGCTCACAGTCTGCCCATGCCATGCTTTGCTGAATGCTCAACGCGTTCTGGTTCCAATCAGTGATGTAGGGAATGGTGAAACCTGCATGGGGGTGGTCCCTGTGGATGTTGGTGGCCACCAACGGCATGCCAGACACAGCGCCGTCACCCCTGCAAATTCGTTTGGATGTGCATGTATGTACTTTGTCGCGCCTTTGGGTGCGTGTGTTTCTGTGTTTCTGTGTGTTAGTAAGTGCTCAGGATAGAGCATGCGGGGAAGCTAGTTAAACTGTAATCTGAGCAGCTTAGAAGGATAACACGCCACTTTGTTAATGAGTGCACATGCAAACCCGGCCCAGTCACCCATCACAAAACTAGGGATCAGGCAGCATGGACAAAAGTCCTCGAGCAGTTAGCCACTCACGTGTGCACTATGAAATCCATATCTGGTAGGTCGTACAGATGGGCGGCCAGGATGAATATGTCCATGTACATGCGCATCGTCATGTCATCTTCATTGGTGTCTTTGGTGTACAGCTGGCCATTCAAGATCTGTGCAGCATGAAAAAAGACACGACAGGGTGACTTGTTGGCCGACAGGGTGGTGTGAACTTCTGATTCAGTGCAAAATAAGTAGGGACTGCAAAATCAGCTGCAGCTAAAAGGCGTTATTGTTAGGGTTGGTCAGAACCGTATAGGTATATACACACCATATATGACCGTACATTTGACAATTTCCCTGCCAAAAATACCGTTTGTACACCGTATACATATGGTTCTGGCCAACCCTAATTATCTTGCAACTACGCAAGCTCCCATGCTGGAATTGTAAACGGATGCTGAGTTCAAAGCGTCGCACACCAAAACATATTTGGTAACAATTGACATTCCTGCTTAAGCGCCAGCTTTGAATCAGCAAAAGGCAAATCCATTGCATCGTCGGGCTTTGTATGTAAGACCACCTTACTATAGCTATGCTTAGTGCGTTCCTCCTTCATACATGCACGGACACACATACACACACCTTAAACGCGTTTGCCCGGGCGCACTGAGCGCATGACCCCCCATTTCCGGTGCGCAGATTCTTAGGCACCGCCTCAAACTGCTCTCGCGTGATGATACCTGAGTCCCATCTATAAGCTGCTAAGGGTGCCCCACCCGCAAAGTCATCCGGTATCTGCAAGCACAGTTTGCGGGTTTGGTCCACAATCCATAAACGACCATAACAATGATACAACAATTTCACGATGATTATTATGAAGCTTAGCATTGGCGTTAAATCATGACATTGTTGCCGTGACCTACCGGGGTTTTAGACCAAGACAGTGGCACTAATTTTTTTCCCAGGCAAGCAAAGAGAGAGGGAGAGGAAGTAAAGTGTTTGAACAGGTTTATAGAGTTTCTAGTGCCTTTTGGTATGGTTATAGGCTATTTCCAAGCTTCCGCTTAGATCCCCCTAGAGGCATATATAATGATGTAACCTTACCTTACCTTACCTTACCTTGTAGAGTGAAAGAGGGCCCCGCAGCTTTGTAATTTTAGGGCACAGTATTTTTAGGGCATGAGCAGGAAGTTGCATGGTGGTTGTGAAATGAAGACATTGCGACTACTTTTTGAGAGTATTCAATGGCTTGGTCAGATGTGAGCGCAAGGAGAACGGTCAAACTTACAGGCGTGCAATAGAGAGGAAGCACCAAAGAAAAAAATAATGACGCAGAATAAAAGCCTATAGAAGGAAGGAGCGAGTTATGTGTGTGTCTGTGTGTGTATGTGGTACGAAAAGTCCATCTGCACGGGACTCGGCAGGTGGCCCTCGCTTTAATCAGTAGCAAAAAAGCGACGGATTTGCTCAACAATCGACGCTCAACTGCTTAACCAAGTGACTTATATGAGCTAGAAAGAGGCTCACAACTGCCTGGCGCAGGGCAGACTACTGATAGCAAACATTAGCGTTACATATTCGCGCTCACAGACAAAACCTGGATAAAAAGATAAAAATGTTACACCTGCGCTCACAGACAAGAACTTGATAAAAAGGTTTAAAAAGAATGAAACTAAGCTGCCAACTATCTAAGGCACAAGCATAAAAAGGATGGTTAGCACAGCGCAAGCTGTGCTAAGAGAGTACTAACTAACGTTCGGTTGTACTCGCCTCCAAGAACTAGAGTACTTCTGCGAGTACTCAGCAGTTTAAAAAGAATGAACCTTGCTGGATGCAGATAACCTAAAAGCATTGCACACATTTTGCAAAAGCTGGAATAAGAGAAATCACCAATTACTTAACAATTCCATTCCTGAATACTCGTCAACCATGAAAATTACAAAAGTACACATTTCCCAGGCCGATAAGGTTTCTGCTTACTTGCAAAAATGATCTCGCACCTTTCTGCCGCGCACAAGCATAGACGGATGGAAAGGTTCTTCTAAGGAAAACTTTGCGGCATCCAGGCATGTTGTGTATTCCCTGGTTGTGTAATAGAGACGGGGAAATTAAAAGGCTGTAATCAACTTGGCAACATGAATAAAGCCTGGGGTAGCCAGGTCCGGTTGTGTGCTCATGTGTGCTCATTACGAATTGAGCATGTGTTTGTTTACGGCAAGTATTTAGGATGTTGTGCCTACCTACCTAGTCAAAGGACTTGAAGGGAGCTGCAGGCCACCTTAGGCTTAAGCTTTTTCAGTTTATTGTGGGCTTACCTGCTCAAGCTAAATATTTGTGTCCCATTTTAACATTTTTTGGACTCGCTCAAATCTAGGCTTATAATTTATGTTTCTTTTGAAGTCTATTGGATTTGAGGCACAAAACGTCTACAGGTAGGGAACAGAAGATATGCAGATAGGATCCTGCACAGACTGCGTTTTACATTTTGCCGTACAAACATTAACAAAAAAGCTTAAAAGCAAACAACTTCCGCATGTGCAGCTTTTGCACCCTCATCTCACTGTCCGTCTCGACCGCCAGCCTCAGCTAATCTTGTATGGAACCTACCGGCACCAAACTAGTGGAAATAAAAAAATACCTGCTAGATAAAGTATTGACCATAATTTCTCCCTTTTTCTGTGCATGAAAACTCAGTGCACAAACAAGAAAGCAAACCCCCCTTTGTGACTCGTGGCAGACAGGGTGGTAGTGCTTTCTAATGCAAGCCACGTGCAAGCAAGGACAGATGCATTATGGCAGTGGTGATTTCTCAAGCTGAGGGGAACGACCTGTCAATGGACAGAATTAGAGCAGAGAAACCAACATTACTTACCCTGCTTCTAGCTTTGGTCGGGGCTCAAATCCTGCCTGCTGGAGGTAGCGGCGAATCCCTGGCCTGTCTGCATAGGCAGCCCAGTACTGCAAAAAAAGGACAGATAGATGTATACAAGGGCCCGCATGTTTGAGTGAGGCACACCTGCTCAGCAAAAGAGGTAGCACTTAGATTGATGGCTACAGACAAAACGCAAGGAAATGTGAGGGTAGGAGCGAGCAGCTGATCTCTTGTTACCAAGCAGTCTCTGTCAGTCCGACAAGTACAAATTTCACAGTACGGCCAGGAGCCTGTAAATATCATAACTTTTTGGCGTCACGTGTCAAAATGAAATATAAATTACATATTTGGAATCCTGACGTCAAAAGCTATCGATTGCTACATAAATGGGTCAGTTCTGAGGGGGGGGGGGGTCTGAGAATTTTGGGGGGGTGCTCCAAAATTTGGCGGGGATACTTACACCAAATATTAATTTATTTTTGGGTTCTTCAGCTCGAGCCTGTTTGATTGGCACCCTTTTAGGGTAATTTCGTTTTAGGGAGGGGTCTGGGTGCCTGGCCGCAGAAATGCATGGAATGCCCCCAAAAAGGCCGCGGGGGTGTGTTCAGGCAAATTACCAGCAATTGGTTCCAAACTTGCAGTTCACGCGATGCAAAAATTGCATGAATCAAGTAAAAAATCTGCTTTGGAAAAGGTTTTGGCTGGATTTGTGCGCTAAACAGGTGGTACTGACGCAAGAGCGTGCGCAAACCAGTTTTTGCCCTATAGCTTGTCAGGTATTGCATTGATTGGCAAGAGAACTGTGCAGACAGATGGATGCTTGGATTCTGAGCAGATTGACACCCTTTTCATTAGTGTGGGGGGTCAGAAAGGGGGTTTGGGGGGGGGGGCATTTTGGGCCCAAAGCCCAAAATTGACACCTGACTGTCATGAATACTTACTTTTTAGCTGGAAAAATCTAGCACAGCAGTATTCCCTCTGAATCTGCCTTCCGGCCTTCCATCTACCTCTACATAACTCTCTACACAGCCACGTTGTGCGCTGCCTTTCAAAGAACCTTACCTTGTTGGCTGTTGCCATTATAGGTGCAATTGATTAAAATTCAGGCCAGCCATCCTTATAAGAGTTCTTGCCCCAAAGCAAAAAGGAAAGTACATTTAAGTATGTAGGAACCTTAATTAGATATATGATATATCTAAGCACCCCTGCACACTCAATTTGTGGGGGGAGGTGCCCAGGTGGGCAGGGTGGAAATCCCTGCCAAATTGGACTTCCAAAAGCGCCTCCCCGGTACCATCAACTTACCAGGGGTGTTTGCAATATCATTGGGGACATTTTGGTGAAGGTCCAGGGGTCTGGGGTCAAGGTCCGGTTTTGGGCCCCCCTTTTGGCAGGGAAACTACTAAAAACCAAGGCTTTGGGTGGGTTGTTTGGATTGCAAAGCTGATTTTCCGGCCCACTCACAGCTCCTCCTGAGGTGAGATCGTCATTATATATAGTAAACTCGCAACCAAGACACCTGGTCGAGTCGGATTTGTAGCTAGACAGCTGAGCACAAATCCTCGTTTTTTTTATCTCAATCGCCGTTGCCCACCACGGCCCACCCTCAGCATTCCAGACCATAAAACTGGACAGGGCATGCCTTGGGAGCATACTGAAGGGTTCTTGACCCTCAGGTGATGGCCAGAAAGCGTGTTTCCGGGGTTTCCAGGAAATGCACCATTTTTGCCCAGCAAACAGGCCCACGCACTAAGTCCTTTAGGGGCAAATTTTCACCCCTCTTTTTTTTTGCTTTGATGGGTATGATTGACCCTAAACCTATCTGGTGACAAAAGAATTGGTGAAATTTGGACCAAGACCTGCATTTTTACACCCATGCCACCTTTCTGGCAGGGAAATGGTACAAATTTAGCCCCCCACTCACACCCTTGACCACTAACTCAAAATTTTTTATGCAGATGTGTTACATTTATGTAAAGAACCATTGGGTGACCTCAGATGTGCAATTCAGGAAAGGGGCATTAATCTCCCCTTTTTGGGTGGGGCTTGGCTGGGCTGATTAAAAATGGAAAAGCCAGATAAGCATATCGTTGTCTTGATCAAACAGGTGCACACGATTACGCGAACATCACATAAACGCACACGCACACACACATGCACCCCCCCCCCCCACACACACACACGCACACCCACACATACGCACATACGCACACACGCACGCACACGCACATGCACACACATGACAAACACACACGTACACACACGCACACACGCAACGCACAACACACACTACACACCTTGACTGAGGGAAGGTAAGGCGTCTCCAGAACGCTCGGATGAACATTTAGGAACCGCTGCAGTATTCCCTCTTGGTAGTATGGACCTCCCTCTTGGTGCTTCTGTCGCTGATGACTCCTGTATGCCCCAACATCCCCCTCATTATCATTTCCAAAAACTCCTGCCCTCCTTCCAAAGCCCCCACCTTCATGAACAGACCTGCCCACTCCAAACCCTTGATCATCCCAGCCATCATCTTCAATTGCTTCCTTGGCAGGCAGCGTGAGTAGGAACAGCAAGAGAAGGGCGCCACATGCAGTAAACATCACCTGTATTTTGAATGTGTGTGTGTAAGCGTGTGTGTGCGTATGTGTGTGTGTGTGTGTAAGCGTGTGTGTGCGTATGTGTGTGTGTGTGTGTGTGTGTGTGTGCGTGTGTGTGAGTGTGTGTGTGTGTGTGAGTGTGTGTGTGTGTGTGTGAGCGTGTACGTGTGCGCGTGTGCATGCGTGTGCTCCCCCACCTTGGTCATCGATGGCTGAACAAAAAGCGCGCTGAGATTGCGGGGGCATGCTTCCCTCTTCCTTGGCATTAGCCTTTGACTGGTGCTCAGAAGAGGAGGCATATTGAGAAAGCTTGCACTGCAACTGCACAGTCAGAAATTCGGTCAAAGCTCCATATCGTGATATTTTTGGAGTAATTAGGCATTTAATTAATGTTCAAGTGCTCCTCGCACTGCAAAATATCTCCGATTATTTTGTTCTTCGGTCAGTCGGATAATGTGCATTTCATGGTACCGACCCTGTCGGCTTCCACACCAGAATGACTAGTGTGTACTAGCATCTATATCAGTGCTACTTCCCATATAAGCCTTCTCCTCCAATCCAGATACAGGTAACATCTCCTTACCCTAAGATCATGTACAGAGCAAATAAACCAACACAAACGGTCCAAACATGACCATTTTATTTATGGTTGGGCAAAATAGAGTGCAAACTCCTAAAACAGTTTTTTGGTTGTTTCTTAGAACATGAAGCGGCAGGTCTGCAACAGTCATTGGCTGGATGCTTACAAATAATAAAACCTTTAGCCCCAGAGAACAGAAATCACTGTTATATATTCATTCCTGGAGGGAACTGGGTTTTTGTAGCATACCCTTCAGGCACCTCGATCCCTTTCTACGTGATTAAAAAGAAATAACACGCAGGCCTTTAACACCACTCCCCACATCAATCAAGGAAAAGGAGTCACTTTGGCAATGGGTTCTCCACCAAAAGAAAAAGAAAAGATTAACGGGGTTAGGAGGGTTGCAGGCTTGACCTGAAACTGTCTGCTGATGAGAGTTGGGCATGGTAATGGAAAGGGGTTGTCTGGTATGGGCAAGTATATCAGCGTGTTTGACAGAGTGCACATGGAGCTTGAAGTATGTCCCTTACTTCTTTGAAGATCAAGACTCAAGTCCTTGCCTTGATAAAAGGTTATATTGGGTGAATTTTGTAGATGGTGCCACCGACACCCGGCTGGGCCCAGCAAGAGAGTGGAGTGCCACCGACACCCGGCTGGGCCCAGCAAGAGAGTGGAGTTAAAACGGAGGCTCCTTGGAGAATGGTGCAGAGATCTGTGTGCTGTTCCTTTACGGCAATGTGCAATTAGTTTATGGTCAAGTGTCCTCCCAGTATTTGATCTCAATGAAGTGGATGCCACATTGATGTTTGCCAAAATCTTTAGGTTGTTGCTGTCCGGTAAGCTTCATTCAAGCAATATTTCACCCAAATTTGAGTAGCTTGGGTCTGTCTAGTTCTATGAAACCAGTATTGATATGATTTAGTCATACGCCTTTGAGTCTTTTGCCCAAATAAATAACCCCCTTTAAATGATGACTGTGGCTGGATCTACTGGGCCTTTTCTCCTGATTAGCATTATTTGTGATGATGATATTACAGATTTACGGTGCGTTTACAAAACTTTCGCAGACGACGAATGAAGCTACGTCAATTAATCTTTGTTAGTCCGATCCACCACCGAAACCAATGCAATTAGAAGATCGGCTAAACTTCGCAGCCACGCACCAGGAATCAAATGCAATTCAAGGGGCAGCTCGCCCTGCCCAACAGTTTTGGCCCTGGGTCAGTACCTTAGCTTGTTTACATGTGCTTCTGCCGCGCGTATACGTAAAATTGCACAATTGCACATCACAGCGCCTTTGGAGACCTCCTCCGCCTCCGCCTCCGCAACACCACGAACCACAATATAATATTCAAAGTAAAGAAAGACGCCTGCGTTGGCGAGCAGCGACCATGTGTTCTGGCATGGCGTGGTAGAAAAAGGGTTTGGAAATCTGAGCAGACCAAAATTGTCGAAGTATTAAATCTGCGTGCATATATTGATCGTAACTTAAGTGTTTAGCAAAATGCTGGCTTCCAAGAGCAGATGCACAGCGCTCTCTACTAGCCGAGGACCCAGCTCGCAGGCGCGAGTGCCCCGCGTTGGAGCTCCTTCCAGGCGGCCAGTAGCATGTAAAGTGGCAGTGTTGGACGTGACAGACAAGTCTTTCCAGGCGGATGTCATTGCTGCCCCATCCGTGAGTGGACAGTCTGGGGGGGGGAACTGTGCTGCTTGCACCATTCACAGCCTGACACCTGCCTGCCTATGCCTACTACTACCTGCAGGTGCCAGTCCTCGTAGACTTCTGGGCCCCCTGTGAGTGCTTGTCCAGAAAGAGTCCCCCCCATTCCCCACCTCTCTTGCCCACCCCTCTCCGAGACATAGAGATGAATTTATTTGCGTGGTCACTCTCTTTTGTTGCGGGGTTGGACCAGCGGGATGCGTGCATAATCCATCTCCTACCACGCTGTTTGCACACATACACACACACGCACTGCCCATAACCAGGCGCACACACTTACCTAGCAACCAAAGCACAGATTCACACGCAAATTGCTCTGTTCTGTGCACCTCAATCCCTCTCAATCCTCTCGCCCACGACGCGCACACGATTACCGGTCCAGGGTGCGGGCCGTGCCAAATGATTGCGCCCATGCTGGACGAAATCCAGGCCGAGTTCAAGGACAAGGTCAGATGCGTGAAGCTGAACACGGACGAGAGCCCCACGGTGGCCACTGACTATGGCATCCGCTCCATCCCCACGGTGTGTGTGTGTGTGTGTGTGTGTGTGTGTGTGTGTGTGTGTGCGCGTGCGCGTGCGCGTGCGCGTGCGCGTGCGCGTGCGCGTGCGCGTGCGCGTGCGCGAGTGTGTGTGTGTGTGTGTGTGTGCGCGTGCGTGAGTGCG
>Ga0307968_1001376_pt1 | contig 19731 bp, 28 predicted proteins | sample OrgLakmetagen650_FD_201834 | JGI IMG/M metagenome (GOLD analysis project Ga0307968, IMG submission 201834) | Saline water microbial communities from Organic Lake, Antarctica - #650 | ecosystem: Environmental > Aquatic > Non-marine Saline and Alkaline > Saline | place: Antarctica: Organic Lake...
CCACCCCCCAAACCCCCCTTCCAGTGCCCCCACCCGGACAAAAAGGGTACCAATCTGCTCCTTTTTCAAATAGACATCCATCTGCATACTCATCAAGACCTGAAACTAAAGTGTTGCAGAGTTATGGGGCAAAAACTGGGATACGGACGCCCATGCACATGTGACCTACCATGCACCCATAACTGGCTTGCACAGTCCCACAGTCCCACATCGCTTCCATTACTTCAGAATTCCACTTACTATCTCATGCTGGCACAATCCTGTACGTTTGGGGTAAATTGCTGCTTCACTGGCTTGACTCACTCCGTGGCCTGCACCCGAACGCGTGTGCCTCTGACTTTTGGACATGTCCACATACCCACCCTTTACCCAATTTGCTCGAAAAGGGTGCCAATCGACTAAGCTTGAGCTAAGGATTCCGCTGATATATTAAAAATTTTGTACGAGTGGCCGAGTAAATTTTTGGAGGGGGAGGGCTAAAAGACTCGGACCCCCCCCAGCCCCCCCCCCCCTCCCCCCTCCCCTCCGATTGGACCCGTACATATATCAATCGACACCTCTCGACAAGAGGATTCAGAATATATACATTTTAATGCATGACGTCCAAAAGTTACACGAACTGACGTCTCCTGATGCAGGCAGTGTAAACCACTCCCAAAAGTAATCATAAGGAAAGGAGCCACCTTGGTATCGATTGTTTACCACAAAAAAAGAAGTATCAAGGGATCAGGAAACATCACAGGCTTGACATGCAATTGGATCTACAGATTTACAGGGTTAAAATATGAAGTCACTGCACTTGTAGGCCTTGACACACACATTACTTACAAACCCACCTGCCGCAGAACACATCCAGCTGCTTTTGCTTGGCGTCCTCTGCAGCCTTTTCAAAGCGCTTAGCGCCACTGCTCAGCTTCTGCAGGTGCTCCCAGTGTCTTGTCTGTGTGTGTGTGTGTGTGTGTGTGTGTGTGTAGCATTGAGAATTGACCAAGCAGGGGCAATAATAAACATGAGCATCAGGCAGGCTCTCTTGTTAAGACACTCTTACTAAGTTATGGAAACTGGCGAGAAAAATGTTTACTTAGATGAAGTTGGCACTAGAACTATTACATGTCTGATGCAGGATTTTCAAAACCTCAACACACATGTAGCGAATGCACTGACATACGGTAATGGCCGCCCCTGCATATCATACGGCATGCAGGAAAGAGCCCAACAGAAAAGCTGGGGTGAACAAAAATTCCAGCTGCTCAGCTCTACGGAGCTCTAAGACCTTGTACCAAGACAACTTAGCAAGTGTTGAACTCAGGCGCCCACCTTGCGGCCACCGTCTGCCGTAGCATTCACCACAACCAGGGTGTAATTGTACATCCCTTTGCACAGGTTCTCCAGCAGCTCCACTGCGCGCAGTTCACTTATCCTGTAAATCGTGTATGCACATGATCCACACAATTGAGGAGAGTGTTTTTGAATTTTACTGGAGCATTGGCAGGTGCATACTGAAACAGAGGCTGCTTTTTGCTTTGCGCGAGTTACGAGCTGCCGCAAGCATGTGCTGACGTGTAATCACAAAACCATGCAAACCAGCGTTGCACTAGGCTGGCAGTGAGGACTCACTTACTTATAGTCTAGCATTTTTCCATAGCGTTGTCCCTATGTAGGCGAATGTGTAAGTGGAGTGAGGATTTGGTCGAGGTACAGGAAAGTACGCCAGGTTCCACTCTAAGAAAGTTGAAAACTCTCTGAGGGGTTGCACAAGTACCTGAGAGTCCAGCCTGTGTCTGAAGTCCAGATGGTTTCTAACCTGCAGCAGCATGCCGTGTGAATAGAAAGAGCTGGTGTGTCTCCGGAAGGAAAGGGCGCAGCACCCTCAGCTGCCCTGCTGAAAATACGTTCGCCTGCTGCGAAGGTAGATGGCCTGAACACGAGCTCTGCTGTATTCAATGCACTTAAAGTGGGACTCCCTGAGTGCGTGCAAGCATGAAGCACTGAAAGAGGCAAAATTCAATACCTGCTCCTTGTCCAAACGCCCCTGTAGCTCAGAGGCAATGCAGGTGCAGGCACTGCAGGGAGAGGCAATCCTAGCTGCTGATGCCAGAGTGAATAAAAAGGCCAAGGCCAAAGCCAAGAGAGGAGTCCCGACCAGAGGCATGACCGAACCAAGCACCCTGGCCCAGGCTAAATAATAACTATTTCTAAACGGACGGGGAAATCCGCTTTCGTGTTTGGCCTACTTGTGCAAAAACCTTTCTCCTGCCTTTTTAAAAATAGCGGTTTTTTGAAGCTTCTGTCTGTCCACGGTATTGCTTCAGGTGCGTTGCAGGTCATGTTCCATTCTTCATTAGGCTTGTCTCGACACGGGGTTGTCGGGGGTGCTTCCCATTCTTGCGATAGAAAAAGTTTGGCTAGCGTGGGGAGTAGCAGCACGGTGTGGGAGGAAAGGAGCGCTCATGTCCGGGCGGCTCTCAGTCCTCAGGGGAGCTTGGGAAGGGAAGACAGCATCTTTGTACAGAGTTGTTCCTCCTTGAACAGTATGTGTCCGCTGTTTGGAGCGGAGTTCACTTGAATGCTCCTCTTCGCGCTGCGCCAGCCTTGAACTGGTCGAGGAGGAACAGGAGCAACAACCCTGTCCTTCGTTTATAACATACCTCACCGGAGCAGCAGCAGCAGTTGGCTGCCAGGGAACCAAAGTCGGTGGTGGCATCATTCCTCCCGTCTCAATTGGGCTCCCCCTTCGTGTCAATGCCCAACGCGGTTGTCTCCACGTCACGAGTAGTTCTCTGTTTGTTTTTGATGGTGCGCAGGGACTCCAGCGTCCTCCAGCTTACCGGACCAGTCGAGGTGAGCTGGTTGCCGCCGAAACACAGTGAAGGCGTGTTCCTCACTCGCTCGTTTTCTCCTCTCTTCCACTCTCATACCTCATGCATTCCACACAGTGAACAGGCACACACACACTCACAAGCTCAGGCTCAGGCTCAAGCACGTGCACAAGCACAAGCACAAGCGCACGTGCACATACACACACAAGCACGCGCGTGCACAGAAAGACACAGACACACACAGACAAACACACACAACACACACGCACGCACGCAAGCAAGCAAGTGCGCTCACACAGACACACACAGACACAATTACTCGTACTCACACACGCACGCACACATACACACACACACACACACACACGCACACACACACAAATGTAGATGGCCAACGTCGAGCAAGTTACTGTTTTGTTCCAGAAGCTGACCACGGGCAGCAGCACCGCTGAGCGCGCGCCCTCCGCAACCCAGGTGGCCAACATGGTGAAGTCCTCAGGTATGATGGCTCATTTAAAACACACACCTCATAATCACACACGTGCACGCCCCGTCATGTCTTCCCTCCCCCCCTCCACACGCACGGTCTTTGACTTGCTCCCTTTTCCGCAGGCCCTGCCACCATTGCTTCAGCTGGCATTGCCACCAAGATGCAGGAGGCCATGAACGACATGGCGAACCCCACAGCCCGTGAGGTTGCCCTCGAGGTACGAAAAGCATGGCAACCGTGGTTGGAACATGTGGTTGAACAACACAAGCCCCCCTCATTCCCCTTGCTGTACTTGTTCTTGGTCCCTCACTACCTACAGTAAGCTGTGTGGACCTCTATTTAGCTTCCTGCTGCACGGACTTTTACTGCCGTGGTTAGAAGACCGGGGGACTTCTCCACATTTTTTCGTTTACAGCACTGCTTCCTCATTTCCTGCTGCACAGGCTTTCACTGCCGTGGTCAAGACCGTGGGTGTGACTGCCGAGCCGTACATCATTGACCTCTTGCCCTCTGTGCTGGAGCGCCTGAGCGACAAGGTGAGCGGGGGGAACACCGAGAAAACCCTAAGTGAATGAAAGTATACTTACGCATCATGTGTGGTGTGGAACACTCATGCACACCAAAATGCCCAACCACTTCCAATTGTATTGATGATAGCGATTGGTAATTGTACTATTACTGTTTGCTAACATCTGTCTGCCGTCCGTGTATCGCCTGTTGTCTGCTCACGAAAGACTGTTTTTATGAGTAAATATTTTTGAGGTTTATGTGCGTATTGGCTACTGTTTTCACACGTTACAACTTTGCGCGGCATGGGCTGTCTCTTAATGACCAGCTGCATGCGCAGTTCGTAGCCAGACATTGGTAAGTACCCCAGGTAAGGACCTACCAGAAGCCCGCCTGTGTGCGCTTGCCTCCCCTTTTTGGTCAAAAGTGGCGCTTTCCTGTGCTCGTTGTAGGTTGCCCCCGTGCGCACAGCTGCTGAGGCTGCCCTGCCTGCCTTCATTGACGTTGTCAACCCATACTCCGTGGAGGACGTGCTGGACCACGTGTTCGAGGGCATGTCACAGGTACGTGTGGGTGTAAGTAGGGTAGTGTATGAGGGTTTCTGTCTGTATGCTGTAGACTGCTACCTTGAAAGCGTAATGTGTGTTCAGGGCATGGTACAGGTGCACACATTTGTGCGTGTACTATGTACGTGGAGGTACTTGCACAATCATAAGACTGCAGGCCTTCAATGAAGCAAGGCTCTACTTAAAGGGGGGGGGAGGTTGCACGTAGATTCTTTACATTTCATGTACGAAGTTGGACTGATAAGGTCTCTTTAAGCTTTAAACATGAAAAAACTGTCCCTTGAAGACCAGATGCTTTTTTGAGCTGCTTGCTGTTGAAAAGTGTATTTCCCCAGCAAGTCCTTAATTCTCTTGACCAGGCTGTGTGCACTTTACACCCGCAAACACACACACAGACACACGCACACACATGCTGACACACACATGCTGACACACACATGGATGCTTGCTCCTCTCAGTCCAAGGGATGGCAGACCAAGGTCGGCGCCCTAAACTCGCTCAAGACCCTGGCCGGCCGCGCCCCTCGCCAGATCGCCAAGTGCCTGCCCCACATCGTGCCTCAAGTCACCCAATGCTTTGCCGATGCCAAGACCCAGGTAAGGACTGCTCGTGCAGCTGTGCAGATGAGACCAAAGATTAAGTGGCGCAAGTGAAACATGGATCATTTGAAGACAGCGTCTCGTAATATCCAACAGACCTTGCCTAAATGTTTTCAGATAAAGCTCTTGCGCATGCAGTGTTGCGGTTTGTCATCCCATGTAAAGGAGTTCTCACACAGTGACTCTTTGATTTTATAGCTCATTTTATGTCTGTGACCTTCTGAGGTGCTTTGCCAACACAGAATGCAGGGCATTCCAATGGGTGTAGGGTTAGCCAGAAATGTCCTCATGCCGTCCTGGCTTACCTGCCGCTATGTCCGAATATTTCTTTTGATAATGTGTAGGGTTGGCCAGAAATGTAGAAGTATATATACGCGGTACGTGTATATACAGATGTATACATAATTTTTCTCCGTATCCGTATTTGTATGACCGTCTGCAAAATTTAGCCAGCGTAGATATACGCCGTAAAATACGCATATATACAGTCTGAATGAGTGGTCAAAAGCGCTCGCTTCCACTGGCCTTCAAGACTGAAAAAGTCCAAAGTCCCTGCATGGGCATTTTTACCAATTGTTTTTGTGTTGAAGCCATATTTTTCATGAAAGGGAGTCCTTCGCATGGTTCAACAGTAGCCAGTGGTTCGGCAGCAATTGGCTCAGCAGCAGATACAGAAGCACCAGAGTGGAGTATGAGCAGGGCTGCCTTTAGGGCATGCAAGCCAACCCCACTGAAGGTTTCCAGGGCGGAGATGATGCAGGAACAGAAATGGGACACACACACACACACCCATGCCTGTGCGCCCTTTCCCATGACATGTTTGGAAAATGACCCTATGTAGGAATGCGCATAGTACATCCTGACACAAGGGCGCGTGTTCCTTTGTCCGCCACAGGTCAAGGATGCCTCCCAAACCGCTGCCTTTGAGTGCTTTAAGGTCAACGGCAACCGCGACATCGACCAGTTCATTCCCCATCTGGTCAGCTGCATCGCCAACCCCAGCTTGACCACCGACACCATCCACAAGCTGGCTGCTACCACCTTCGTGCAGCAGGTGCGCGGTCTGTATGTGTGAGGATGCAGATGTGGTTGTGGCTGTTAGCCATGATGAGGGTAGGTGTGTTTGCACGGCTTTATCTGCATGCGTACTTTCGTGTGTGTGTGTGCGTGTGTGCGTGCGTGTGTGCGTGCGTGCGTGCGTGCGTGCGTGTGTGTGCGCCTTTGAATTTGCTGTCCATGACCTTGAACTCGCACTTTGTCCGTTTACTGCCGTAGCTGTGTCAGTTTGAAGAGTGGTAGGTCAAGAAGATGCTGCCACAGCATCACTGACAAGGTGGTTGCTAATATCTCTCTTATTTCTGCAAGTATAGTGGCAGCAAGTAGTTCTGCTGACAAAGCAGACCTTGTGAGCCATACACATTTCTAAATTGCTTTTGCACGCACATGTAGGCTTCCCCCCCCCTCCCCTTCTCCCCAAATACAAACACACACATGCCCTCTTACCCACACATTTGCACTGTTACTCCTTTCGGCACGTAAAACCGTTTTACGCACACGTAAACCGCTCACACCTTAACGCACACGTTATAACCACACCACACACGTAGGTGGAGGCCCCCCCTCTGTCCATCATTGTGCCCCTCCTCGTCCGCGGTCTGCGTGAGCGCACCACTGCCATCAAGCGCAAGTCCTCCGTCATTATTGACAACATGGCCAAGCTGGTGGACAACCCCGCCGACGCCGTGCCTTTCCTGCCCCGCCTGCTGCCCGAGCTGGAGAAGGTGCGTTCCCTTCAGTATTTGTTTATTGTATAAACTGCCGATGCCGTGCCTTTCCTGCCCCGCCTGCTGCCCAGCTGCAGATGGTCAATGCTCTTGTGTGCACAACGTGCTGCTGTGCTCACCTTAAAATTGACAAGGCGACTGGGGTGTTTGTACTGCCATAAAATAATCCACCATTTCACCTGTGATGGAAAGTTGGCGGTCATGATATTGCTGCCATCTCAAATCCATCTCAACTTTTTGAGATGGCAGCATTATCATTGCCACCTCAACTCTGGTGTACCCCCAATAGAAGTGCTGTTCTTTTTTCCTTCCTTGCTCAGGTCAAGGAGGAGGTAGCAGATCACAAGTGCCACCAGGCAGCCTCTTAAAGCCCATGCACACAGTTTTTGCAGATGATATGTATGTGACAGTGACATATGTTGTACACACCTCAGGTCAAGGAAGAGGTGGCCGACCCTGAGTGCCGCCAGGTGGCTTCTAAGGCCCATGCCACCCTGCACCGTGTGGGTGGTGAGGGCCGAGTGAGTGCCCCCTCTAAGGCCGACGCCAAGGCCTACCAGGCCACCCTGAAGGTGAGAGGTGGAGCAGATGCGCAGAACGCAGGGCTGGGCCGTGAATGGTGTCATGCATGGAGCCCGTAATCAAAACCAACAACAGGCCAGTCTGTCCTTGCGTTTTTGTCCGCAGGCTTGTTGGCAAACTGGTGCATGCTTGCAGCATTTTCCTACATGTGCTGACGTGCATATTTCCTTCTCTCCATTTGCTGAGGCAAGAGCCCACCCTTAATAAATACTTGGTAAAAATATTGCTCGTTGATGTCTTTTCGTAAAATGTTAGCTCTGTTGAAATGCGCACTGGTCGTGTGCCTAATCAGCAGTTGCGCAAATGTCTTGTGGATATTCTTGCAGGCGGAGCTGGGCAGCAAACTCAGCAGTGTGGACGCCAAGACCCTGGACCATATCGGCACCAGGCTGGCGCACGTGGTGTGTTCCTTGATTATCTTTGTTCTCAAGTGCATGGCTCTACTTGTGCACGCGTGTTATTAACGTCAAGATCTTAGGCCACATAGCCTCTGGCATCCTGGGTAGCCTTGCTAAGAACTGCGGGACCCTCCTCGCACGTATAGTCCATTAGCTGGTGGACTATGGGTGCTAAAAGGATCCTGCGGCTCTTTGCTAGGCTACCCAGGATCCTTCAGGCTGGAATTCGCATCCTGTGGCCCCAGTAACTAGTAGGCATGCAAATGGTGGTAACCTAGCGTGTAGCAGCAAGTTGATGCAGCAGTTCTTATCAGGCTATCATGTGCAGTGTGTGTCCATATCGACGGCACACTCAGGTGTATGTGTCCGTTAAATCCAAATGTGAAAAGGTATTTGCTTGCGTAGTTGTGTGGGCAGGAAGTGCACTCTTCTTCAAAAGCCAAATATGTTTTGATGGAATGATTGCATTTGAGTGCCATGTTATGCCCGTTGATCATCTTTTCAGTGCCATGCATGCGCACGCATACAAAATATAATATATACACACGGACACATTCACACATACACACACGGACACATGCATGCATGCATGCGCAGGTGGAGCACCGCCACTTTGAGGCCAAGGACTGGGTGGAAGCTGCCCTGCCTTTCCTGCCCACCTTGAAGGAGGGTGATGTCAAGCCCGTGCTTGAGAAGATGGCCCAAAAGGTGTGTGTGTGTGTTTGTCAGTGCCAATAAGCAGGCAAGCAGGCGGTTACAAAGAAATAAAAAGTTGACCTATGGCCATGAGATTTGGTGTCCGCCTTTTTCCTGCCACAGTACTCATGCATGCCTTGTCACAGCTTGCGTGTGTCATTCGTATTCTGAAGGAAACAGGGTGCAAGTGCTGGTGATGTGGTTTGTGCAGAAACTGACAGAAAATACACATTTCTGCACTTCAACCCTAAAATAGGAAGCGAATGGGTTTTGTTTAGGTGTGGGAAGTCATTTGCGCGCACGCAATAAACAAGGTGTGAGCCAAACCGCAGGGTTACTTCCTGCATCAGGAAAATGTGTGATATTAAATAAAGTGTGAAGCGATGCAAGAGGAGAACAAAAGTGGGACTCTCTTTCTTGTGGGGGCACAGCCTGCACCAGAGCAAAGTGTGAGATGTAAGAAAGTGTAATGCATTATAAAATCTGTTGCAAATTATAGTGTGACACCCGTTTGTTGGGCATCTCTTGCAGGCCTGGGATGATGCTGAGAAGGCCGCCATTGCCGCCCAGGAGGATGAGGAGGAGGGAGCAGAGGACCTGTGCAACTGCGAGTTCTCCCTCGCCTATGGTACGTACCCTCATCCGGCACAATCAGTGTTTGGAGAACATTGACCCTGTCCTTGTGTATGAGCAGGGGACTTGTGCAAGGGCGAGTCCTCCCTCGTGGATGGCACTTACGCTCAATCTGTTCACGTGTGTTGATGATGCATTAACTCTTTCGTCGAGTACGAGCAGAAGACCTCTGCAATTATAATATCTCCCTTTTGTACGGCATGCACTTACAATGCTAGGATATTTATATTTTGCATCTGATCAGAAGATGTATAGTGTGCTACTGGCCCTACATACATCACAGACGAGTGTGGCACTACACGCATGTGAGCATCTAAAGGGGTGTGGTGTACAATTGGTCGACATAACCAGCCAGGCTGTTTGTGAGTTTGGGCTAGATTGGTGGGGCGAGGCTGTTCAGAGCCTCCATGGGTCAAAAACTATGGAGCTTTAGAACAGCCTCGCCCCACCAAGCCGGCCCAGACTCACAAACAGCCTGACATCAAACGCAAGCATGGCACTACACCCGCATGTGCACGCTCCCGCTGTCTTAGTATGAATGAACCCTCTTCACATTCCCTGTATTTTGGGCCAATGCTCTGCCAAACGACATCGACATAATCCTAGGCATGACACACTTCTGTGCAGCCTCATGCTAACTGGCCAAGCTACTTGCACGTGTACGTACGCACTCTGCACCACTTACGTACCAACCAGGTTACCCTGCCACTCTGCCCCCCCTTGCAGGTGCCAAGATTCTGCTGAACAACACCCGTCTCCGCCTAAAGCGTGGCAAGCGCTACGGCCTGTGTGGACCCAACGGCAGTGGCAAGTCCACCCTCATGCGCGCCATCGTCAACGGCCAGGTGTGCGTGTATTGTGCGTGTGCGCGCGTGCGTTGCGTGTGAATGTGTGTGCGTTTGTGCTTGTTTGCTGTCTTAATGAGATGTTCTGTCGTGATAAATTCACCACACAGGAATGTCCAGCCTGTTATCTAACAGAGAAACCTGACTGGCCTTCTCTGAAGCAAATGTCAAAAGTTAATTTGAAAATCAAGTGAAATGCTGTTCAGCTTGTACTGGAAGTGCATGACGTACTACGTTTAGGTCTGAAATGTTATATACTGTGTATCTGCACTAATGTAGAAAAAGGGTCCCCCCCCAAAACCAGCTCAAGACTGTGCGTTGAGCACGACAAGCATGGACACTACTGTTTGCGACAAACTTCGGGTCGATCTGTCAATGCAGGTGGAGGGCTTCCCTCCCAAGGACCAACTCAAGACAGTGTACGTGGAACACGACATCGACCACGAGTGTGCTGAGCTGTGGCCGGTGGAGTTCATCTACCGTGACCCCACATTCACTGGCATGCCCAAGGAGGAGGTGAGAGGCGGGGCTACAGAGGAGTCTGCGTCGATGATGCTAACATCGCTGTCTGTATACGTCTGTGTGTGTGATGTGCAACAGAACAGAAAGTGTGAATCACCAAGCACACGCACAAACATACTGATGCATACGCACGCGCACACACACACACACAGATTGAGGCCCAGCTGCGCGAAGTGGGCTTCACTGAGGAGCTGCTGACCAAGGGTGTGGCTGCTCTATCTGGAGGTAAGTCTTAATACCCGTGACCTTGGCCGCTTGCCATGACCTATACACTAAATGACTTTAATCCATACAAGGTGCAACCTCCAGCTGGCAAGCAGACATGCACGTATCACCAGAGCATTCCAACCTGTCATAGTTACCAAGCGCACTTAAGCAAACACACACATACATGTGCAAACTCACGCACACATACGCATACGCACATTCACCCCACGCCCTCCTACCTGCAGGCTGGAAGATGAAATTGGCCCTGGCACGTGCCATGCTGCAGAAAGCTGATATCCTGCTGCTGGATGAGCCCACCAACCACTTGGACGTCCACAACGTGGCCTGGATCAAGGTATGCGGTGTGTGTGCTATGTGTGTTCTTGCTCATGCTGAATTTGCGTGTGCAAATTAAAAATGAACCTCAGGCCAATACTTGTGCAGCTGCATGTATTACCTGGTGCTCCAGTTGAATGCTTTGCTTTTCATCACACACACACACACACAAACACACACACTTGCAGAACTACCTCGTGTCCCTCACCAACGTCACCTCCATCGTCGTGTCCCACGACTCCAGCTTCCTCGACTTCATCTGCACCAATGTCATCCACTACGAAAACCGCAAGCTGCGCATCTACCGTGGCAACCTGTCCGACTTTGTGCGCCAGAAGCCTGAGGCTCGCTCATACTACGAGGTTTGTGTGTATGCGTGCGTTTGTAAGTGTGTTTGCGCGTGTGCATAGGTTGGAATGGGGTTGCAGGAAAGCCGTGAGTTAGCAGTTTCTGGTTGAATGTGAGATGGGGTGTGCGCAAGAGTGGATTGCGCTTGTCAGGAACACGTGCAAAAGAGTGGTGGTTACAGCAAACTTGTTTGCCACAAGCATGACATTCACAAGCTGGGTGAAGTGCTTGATGATCAGCATCACATACTTATGACCAAAGGAGCTTGTGGGTCCAGAACCTCTGTGTCGTCTCCCTGCGCGCGTGCACACACACACACACGTATGCAGTTGTCCGCCTCAGCCATCAGCTACAAGTTCCCTGAGCCAGGATACCTGGAGGGTGTGAAGACCAAGGACAAAGCCATCCTCAAGATGCAAAAGGTACGTAGCCATGCCCGCATGTGCACTGGCTAGAAGTTGCCGCATGATTGTTTGATTGGGTGTTCTTCAGGGAATGTGTGTTTGCGTGAACGTGAGTGATGGTTGTATGCATGAAGTAATGTATGTGCGCAGGATTTTTTCTGGGACTATTGAGTAGTCTGCCCACGACGCAATGCACATTCTTATGAATTCCGGTATCCACCGCTTGATATTTGCTAAAGGTCACGCTGCCCCTCCCTGTGCTTGGTTGCGTGCCTGCACATCGTCTTGCGTGGAAAAAAAGCTGCGTGGCTCCCTGCTTACCTTACCCCTCACACGCATCATGCAAACATAGTACACACATTTTCTAAAGGCTCTGCCTAGTAAGTCGCCCCAGTCCGACATGACCATTCTTGTCACCCTCACCTCTCTAAAACCAACTCATGTGAACAGACACGTATTGGGCTACATACACGTGCAGGTTGGCTTCACATACCCTGGTGCCCCCAAGCCCACCCTGTCCGATGTGTCCATTTACATCACCCTGTCTTCTCGAGTTGCCGTGCTGGGTGCCAACGGAGCCGGCAAGTCCACCATGATCCGCATGCTTACAGGTGCGTGCAAAAGGGCGCATCCGTACGCACGCGCACCCACGCACACGCTGGTGTCTCGCAAAATCGATTCGTGCGAGGCTGGCCTTGAGGTGTGCTTCGTGTGGGGCTGTCCTGAGCCATGATGCCTGAGTCTGCCTTCAAATCTATGCTCTTGCATGCGGTGGGGGGACCTCTGTTAATCCTCCATTGTGATAATGGAGGGCAGAGAGTGCGTGACCTAAGCAACCACACTCTGTAGTAGATGGCTGAGAAATTGTATGACGTACTTGTGTGGCTCGGCAAGGGTGGTGGCTCCCCTGTGTGAGGCTGGGCTTCGCTGCCTGGGTGAGCTGTTGGAAAGAGAGCGAAAATGAGGTGACTCCTGTACTGTCTTCATTGTGGAACAGCAAAATGACATCATAGGATCCTCCTTATTCTAGATCACGAATTAAGAGGCTCACTTGTGCAGCCAAGGCCATAACAAAAATCCATGAGTCTCCTTGTCATTTGCTTTGTCAGTGATCAGAGGGCTTTGTCAGTGATCAGAGGTTGCACGCGTGAATCATCTTCTGATGTCGGACCCCACTTGCGTGACCATGACCATTAACTTAACCTACATGCGCAATCAGCCCGGCAAGGGGTTGATTGCGCCTACTGGCACCGTGCTGTTCCATCTGCACAAGAACATGTCCTCGTTGTTGCCTCTTATCCCACAAACATCAATAACTGAACTGCAGGCGAGATGGAACCCTGCGAGGGTACCGTGTGGAAGCACCCCAACCTGCGTATTGCCTACGTGGCCCAGCACGCCTTCCACCACATTGAGCAGCACCTGGACATCAGTGCAAACCAGTACATCCAGTGGCGATATGCCATTGGAGAGGACAGGGAGGCACTGGGCAAGGTGGGAGCAAGGCCACTGTTAGCATCGGGGATGTTTTGAGCAAGCGCCGTGTTGTTGTGGTGTATTGATTGTGTGTTTTGTTGTGGAATGTTGCCTAAACTAGCTCCACACCAAGGCTCAGCACAAAATGTACTTCTTGGGGAGGCTACACACTGCATTGGGCTGAGGGCTGAAATTTGAGCCAGGGGCTAAGTGAATGTAATGGATTGGACAATAAGGACTTGACGCTGGGTGAAATGATGATAATACATATTATTGCATCGCAATCAGAGAGGGCAGGGAAGTCCGGGGATGTGTGTGAGCTACGTCCTTGGGGCGAGGGTGTGTATTTGGTCCTGGGGCGAGCGCATAAGGTCCTGGGATGTGTGTGTAATTCCCAGGGTGTGTGTTCAAGTTGTGGGGGAGCGATTTGGGTCCTGGGAGGTAAGTGTAATATCCCAGGGAATATATGCAAGGCCTGCTCATGGTTGTAAGGAACATCCACAGCAACCATCTAATGTTGTCAGACTTCCTTAAAAGGAACAGGCTTCACCCTTCTTCCCTGAGAGACACTACATCTCACACACGCACGCACGCACGCACGCACATGCAGGTTGACCGTAAGATCACTGATGAGGAGGCTGCCAAGATGGCCAAGAGCATGATCATTGACGGCCAAAAGCGTGTGGTGGAGAAGCTGCTGTGCCGTCGCAAGCTCAAGAGCAGTTACGAGTACGAGGTACGCAGGTGTTGCCGAGTCAAGGCGCGCATGTGTGTGTGCGTATGTGTGCGTGTGCGTGCGTGTGTGTGTGTGTGTGTGTGTGTGTGTGTGGTGTGCAGGTGCGCAAGTGTGCGTGTGGTGTGTGCAGGTGTGTGAGTGCGTATGCGCCCGTGCGTGTGCGCCAACTGCTTTTTTACCTCCGACATTGCAGCTCACTGCTTGGCTTAGTAGTCGCCTTCGACCTTGAAAGTATGATGGCTGAAAGATCAACCTGTAAAGTATCATTCATGTCAATGCTCCATCCGCTTGTAAGCAGCAGTGAGTTGCGCAGCACACTACATGTCCTGCAAGTTCTGTCCTGTATTCTTTTGGCACTGCAACTCTTTGAGGTTAATATTCCCTTAGCTCATGCTTCCGCACGTTCTCCACGCATTGTTTTTTCCATTCCAACACACGCACCCCCCCTTTCATGCACGCCCCCTTTCATGCACGCCCACGCAGGTCAAGTGGATTAACTGCGCAGAGGACAAGAACACATGGCACCCACGTGACGAGCTGATTGACATGGGCTTTGAGAAGATGGTGATTGAGGTGGACGCAAAGGAGGCCGCCCAAGCAGGCCTCATGGCTAAGCCCCTGACATCCCTTAACGTGCAGAAGCACTTGGTGCGTGACGTTGTGGTGGACTGTGATAGCAGATTACATGTGGAGCTCAGCAAGCCGTGTGGCATGTGACACACACATACACACACATACACACAAACATATGTACACACACGCATGCCCGTGCGCTTGCAGGAGGACTTTGGTCTAGAGCCCGAGTTCTCCACCCACTCTTTGATGCGCGGTCTCAGTGGAGGGCAGAAGGTCAAGGTGGTGCTGGGTGCTGCCATGTGGAACAACCCCCACATTTTGGTGTTGGATGAGCCCACGAACTACCTGGTGCGTGTTCGGTGTGTGTGAACTGTGATGGGTGCTGTACATTCACATATACACACATACATTCAGGCTCAATTAGAAAGTCACATTTTTGTGCTTTATACGAATTGATGGCTCTTGCATTAATGATGGCCGTGGCATTAATTGTGGTTGGCTCTTGTGCATTCTCATGCGCCCGCATCATCTATTACAAATTCATGCAATGTGCGTGCTTGGGTAGAGATGGGCACGTTGTACCTCTGTAAAATTTTTGCAGGAAGATGTGAGCGCTGAGCCTTATATGAGCGTCAACCCTGCTTTGTGCCTTCCTGTTAAGACCAATGGTTTGTCGACTGTCAAGGTGCAAGCACGTGCAATGTGCGTGACTTACATGCTCACATGCATTGGACACACACATTGACGCACACCCTCTTGCTATTTGTGCGCGCAGGACCGTGATTCACTCGGTGCCTTGGCCGAGGCCATCAAGGCCTACGGAGGTGGTGTGGTCATGATTACCCACAACAGGGAGTTCTACAGCGCACTCACAGAGGTGAGCTCGGGAGGCTCGAGCGTTTACCGTTTGCTTCTACTAAGAGCCGTTCAATCAGTAGACCATAGTGATTTGCAGAGAAGAAGGTGGTCTCATACATCCCTTTCTCTGCAAAAAGGGTGCTCTGTAACGTTTCTGTAAAGTAGCTTGCGTTTAAGTTGATGTAAGAAAGCCACGTGCCTATCCACACCTCTCTCCCCCTCTCAAGTTCAGCTCAGCCTCACGAAAGCAACACAGAACACCCAACGTTTCTTCTTATGCCCTGTCAACTAGTGCCCAAGCATCGTACATCCACACAGACCACGCACACGCACACACATTCACTGGCTTTCTCACCCATTGTAGGAGACATGGATGGTGGCTGACGGCAAGTTGACGCCCACCGGCCAGAAGGAGATCAAGTTTGGCAAGGACAAGGAGGTTGCCAAGTTGGAAGTGCCAGAGGAGACCACCGACGCGTATGGCAATGTCATCAAGGTACCTTCTTGTTCGCTCCTCCTTTGCTTTCCATGTTGATGCCAGGTCACTTTCACGGAGTACATTCCCAGTCCAGGTACCTGGTGTTATGCATTGTGTATTTCCACCTTGTTATCGCCCTGCCTCCCTCCTTTCCTCATCCTCTCCGGTCAACGCCTCCAATTGCCAAACCATACCATGTGTGTTCCCATCTGCCCTTGACCTGCTTTTCTCCTTGCACCTCCTTCCAGGTCAAGGCCCCCAAGCGCCTAAAGATGAGCAACAAGGAGAAGAAGCAGCTGCAGAAGTTGAGGGAGGCACGTAAGGCGAGAGGGGAGGAGGTGACAGACAGCGAGGAGGACGCCTAAAGAAACCCTGCCTTGTTTTGTGTGTTCCAATTGGCTGAAGCTTCTTGACTGACGTCTTCTTGCCCCTCTTGCTCTTGTCACACGTACAACCTTGGAACACACAAGCATGCATGCTTGACACCTGACTTATTGATGCGTATGGGTAGGTAAATTGCTATTGATGATGTGGATGTATCATGCCCTCAAGTGTGCTCATGCCCACTGGTGTGATTGTAGTGATCGGTACAGTCGCAGCATGACTAATCACGTTATCAGCTTAGCGTGTGCATTTAAATGATTCCCGGCCCCGGCAGTCGCATGTGTTGTTTCCCTCTCCTTTGGTTCCTTGCTTCTTCTCTCATGGCCTCTTTATTCGCCGTTGACAGACCTGTCCATGCTTTTTTGTTTATATATAAAAAGTATTAGTAGTTCCTTCCATCAACTGCAAGGTATTTTCACTGCCAGCAAAGATGGAGAAAAGAAACAATACATGGTCATTCTACTTACAAACGCTGACAGGCTAGATCGTGTTACGTGCAGGGGTTAAAACAGGAATGGACGGTGAGTCATAATGTGTCTATCAATATTGCAAAAAGTTAACAATGGGGGAATCAGCAGCCGGTTACGTCGCTACATATGCCTCTTACGGGCATCTGAGCGGAAGCCTTGGAAAAGACTTGTAACCAGACCAAAAAGGCGTTAGAAAATCAAGGGAAAAGGGTGAGACATGAAAGAGGCCACACCGAATATAGCCACAGGCTGTTTATAAACAGTGGCGCCGCGCTTGGGAACCCTAGCCTAGGTCCATTCAACATTCAATTCACATGACTTCGCTCCTTTTGCTGGTGCTGTGGGGTCTCTAGTTCAATTGGTTTAATTTAGTTTGGATTACAAAGGCCTCCAGCCTGGCATGGCTGTTCAACCTATAGGTTTGGTTTGCTTTGGTTTACAGGTTAAAAGCCTTCAGCCAAGTGGTTCGGCTGCTCAGCTATACAAACACAAGCAAATTGCGGCAAGAAAAAGAGAACTGGAAAAGCTCCGACTGTCAGCAAACTTAAGCCAAGATCAAATGCATCTTGAAAAAACCCTTGAGAACAAGGGTAAAAAGGGCATATGACTATTTAAGGATATTGCAGCACTGAATAAAAACAGTGAATGTGTATGTCCGCCCACATCAACTAAAGAGTGGAAATTGGAAATCAACATCTTCGTGTTTTGGACAATTAGTAAAGAGGAAGCACAGGGTCTAGCATATTGAGTAAACCAAGAATGAGGCAGGCAGAATGAATCATAAAACATCAAAATTGTGTGTGGGGAGTAGCATATGGATCAAGACTCATACAGACTCCTCAAGTTTGTGTCAGATTTAGTTTCAGTTTTCGACACTAGTTGATTTTGTTTCACCAGCCAATTGCCATCAGCCAGAGACTCGGGCTGTAGGCCATCCTTGTAACCCCTTGTAACCCCCCTTGTAGCATATGCACAACGAGAGGCAGGGTCTGGAACAACCTATACGTCCCAACAAATAAATCAATGGGGTCTCTAGGAACTGATCAGAGACCTTGGATTCATAGCCCATAATTGCAATCCATCATAGCCCATACTTGCAATATATGCTTAAGCTGGTACCAAATTAAAACCTCGTCATGACAGTTAAAGGTCTGCGATGAGCAATTGACCGACATCCACCGAGGTTGGCAGATCCTGAGCTCACAAGGCCCACAAAGGTTGGTAGATTCTGAGCTCATAAGGTCTTTTTCTGTCATCCCACCAGCCAAGAGCAATCCCCTGAGTGACTGTGTGTGGATAGCACGGTAGGTTCAGTGCTGTAGGGCTGGCTATGAGACTCAGTTTTTTTGTGGATTGATAGTGGCCGAGATGGGTGGTCATCCCTGGTAGACCCTTAGCTTAGCTTAGCTCTGCAGTGCCTGGCGCTCTTGCTTATTGTTTGAGGCTGGTACTCCAGTCTCTTTGTGGCTTGTCTACCGGTAGAGGAGTGAGTCTTTGGTACACGGCACCAAAGTGTTCTTTTCCTTAATTAACATGGGGAGTGGTTCTCACCGCCTGCATAGTTTTTTTTTCAATCCCAAGATATGTGTGGCTGATAGGAGGATTTTTTGTCAAAATAAACTCAAGAAGGAACTCGTCTCAGCCAGTGTAAAATTGAAAATTAGTTTAATTTAATGACGTAGGGATTCAACCTAGATGGCTGCTCAGCCTATGAGAATGAGGTAAACCTCAAAACAAACCAAGTAAAAAGGGACTGAAAAGGAACTGGGAAATGCTAACCTTAAACACGAGCGTAAGAAGGTAAGCTAGAAGGAAGTACATTGATAAAGCGGAAAAGCAGGTGATAAATTTCAAGCAACCACACCCTACTACCCATACACCCAAATCGCACAAACGCTGTCAAGAAAGTACCTCGAAGACAGAACAGACGCAATTTCACACAATCACAGCTAGACAAGTTTGGAAACGTACTCCTGTCTTAGGGTCCTAACCAGTCCTAACCTTCGTCTTATTGCCTGAAAATAAAGTAGTATGTGATCATGCGGATCACAATAAATGAGGCGGAGCCTGCGCTGCAACCTGCATTGAAGTTGTACCTAATGTAGTGAGAGTGATTCAAGGGGGGCTGCACTCCCTCTGCACCCCACTGAACCTGTTCAACCATTTCTGAAATGGCAGCCTGATCTTTGCAATGAAGAGTGGCATTCAAATGAGTTACACAATTCAGGGGGGGCTGCGCCCCCCCTGCACCCCCCCGCTCTTGCATTTGAACAGTCCCTGTCATACCATACCGTGTCTGTAGCTGTTTGCTTGCCAATGGTGTGTAAGACCTCTGATATACACCTCAACAGCTGTGTGTCATGTGAGCGAGCAATTCAAGGGGGCTGCAATTCTCTGAACGCCTGAGCTCCATACGGTTGTTCATAGCCACCAAATCTGGGCTGCTCCTTCTTGTGCCTGCTGAGTGGGATTGCCAGGCTGAGACTGTTGCTCCAAATGCTGTGCCAAGTGCTGGACGCGGGTCCTCTCCCGGGCACTCGCTTGCCTGTCCTCCCGAGTGCTGTGGAGCTGCTGCCTTCTCTGCTCTGCTGCTGCAAGCGCTGTTAGCGTGTTGGGATCGGTCGGCTTTCTACCACACTCAATAACACCACTGAGAAGAAGGGCTAGGAATATGATGGGAAACATTCTAGTATATGAAGAATACACCCAATTGTATCCCGGGGGAACAGTTACACGCGACCTCTTCGGGGTCGCGCGTGGAGGGGGCTTGACCGGCTTCTAATTCATACAGTTTTTACACTCTGAGGTGGCCTGGGAGACTCAAAGCTCTACAGTCAAACTTGACATGAACATAAGGGGACTACGCCCCAGAGGACTCCGCCCCAAAAACAATGGCGCATTTACAATTGGTGGATTAACGGATTAATGGATTAACGAAAAATCATTAATCCACTTTTGCATTTACAACGGGTGGATTAACGGACGGATTAATGAATAAATGCGGATTAATTTGCATT
>Ga0307968_1001378_pt1 | contig 19721 bp, 22 predicted proteins | sample OrgLakmetagen650_FD_201834 | JGI IMG/M metagenome (GOLD analysis project Ga0307968, IMG submission 201834) | Saline water microbial communities from Organic Lake, Antarctica - #650 | ecosystem: Environmental > Aquatic > Non-marine Saline and Alkaline > Saline | place: Antarctica: Organic Lake...
GGCCTTATCCAGAATGAGCATTTTAAGAGTGGTCAGATACTACTATATACTTTGTGGATGCATCATATTTGTGTGTTTGTATTTTTGTCAATAGGTAACATGCACTTGTGTGAATACAGGACACGCACACACACAAATGATGCACGCAGGCACACGCGTAGGCACATGCGCACACACAAGCAAGTCCACACACACATACACACACATACATACTCATAGTCAGGCACTTAAACATACTCATACACACACAGGCCCAGAGGGAGCTCGAGGGGCTGACCTCCAAGGGGAGCAAGTGTGGCCCTCAGTTTCTGCAGCAGCAGCCCCTGCAGTGCCGATGTTGCAGGGGGCGGGGGGTGGAGGTGGTGGGGAAGAGATATCACAGGGAAAGGCGGGCATGCTGGGTCTTGGTGGTGGCGCTGCTGGCGGGGGCGGGAGAGGTGCAGGGATGTGGGGACCCTGCATTGCGTGAGTGCAAAGTGTATGTGTGTGCATATGCGTGTGTGTGTGTTTGTGGATAGGTGCGTGTGTATGCGCGTGTGTGTATAGGTGTGTGTGTGCATGTATGTGTGTGGATAGGGGGGTGTGTTTGTGGATAGGTATGTGTGCGTGTGCGTGTGCGTGTGTGTGCGCGTGTGTGTGGATAAATGTCTTTGTGTGTTGGGCTAGGTGTTGGCACTGCATGCAGGAATGGGAGAGATGCAGGGCTGATGTGGCCCTACATTGCGTTGGAGGAGGGTGCGTATACATGAGCTTGTGTGTTCCTGTATTTGTGGGGGGGATGGTTTTCACTGCCTGCGCAGTTTCCCTTTTTCTCTTCGTGTGCGTATGAGCGTTTAGGAGGGGCATGGTTGTAGCTGTAGCTGATTGCACAAGGGCTATGACTTTCTTTGGAGAAGTTCATCCTGGAAGCAGTGTATAATGACATTGTGAATATTATGTCTGTGCTCCTATGGCACTTTTTGTGTGCAGCGTCACAAATCTGATAGTGCCTGGTGGGAGGCCAGCCTGCACCCACTATGAGACAAAGCCATACACACACACGCACACACACACTACATTTCTGTGCTTAGGTCTATCCAGTATGATGCAGTCGATCAAGTCCCTCAGACAGAATTATCTTACCTAATTTGTTGCATAAATGTGCACATTCTACTGTACAACCATACACAAATTTAACAACGTTGTGCCATACACGTTCCTACGTTCCTGCATGAAAACACACACTCATCGCACATTCATAATTTAGTTAGGTATCGTTGTGCTCATTCTCAAGTTAGGTGTCCTCTCTGCACTGAGAAACACGCTTATGCCACACTCATGCGCACAGTGAACTATATTGTGCTGCGCGTACGCATGCACGCACGCACACACACACACAAACACACACACACACACACACACACACACACACAGTGTTTATCTATTGACCGAGAGGAGCGTGACTTCAAAAGTCATCGCAGCCCTACGACAACTCGTTCAAAAGTTGCAAGGTGAGCATTGAACACTTATCCTGCTCGAACCTTGTTCAAATTACAATGTGAATGTATGTCCTCTGCCAGCTTGTCTACCTCAAAACCTTGTTTAAACTACAATTTTACATGCTCCGCTAGCTGTCCAACTCAAACCCTACTCCAAACTTCAAAGTGAATGTACGTACTCCGCTGGCTTGTCATAGCTTCCTTTGTTCACATACAGAGAGCATACTGCAAGCGCAAGAAAACACAGCTCCGCACTCTCGGCATCCTTCCATGCAATTGTGGTGTCAACGTAGAAGTCCAGCTCGGCTAAAAATTGCTTGACGCCCATTCCCTGGTGTCGCCGTCATTAATGTCTGCTCGGCCGTCTCTCGTAGCGTCAGGGATGCTGATCGTGGACAGCTCAGACTCTTTAGCTCCATTTTTGACAGATCAACAAACTCTCACACACAGGTGTCGCCCCCTCTCTGTGCACTTGGCCGTCTCTCGTAGCGTCAGGGATGCTGATCGTGGACAGCTCTGACTCTAGCTCCATTCTTGATCGATCAACAAACTCACACACAGGTGTCGCCCCATCTCTGTCCGCTCGGCCGTCTCTCGTAGCGTCAGGGGTGCAAATCGTAGACAGCTTGGAGGAGGCTGACTTGGTAGGTGGCTCTTAAAAGTGAGGAGGTAATTGATCAGGTCAATTTCTCTTGTCACATTGTTGGTGGAATGGATTTAGGTTTTGTGGTTTTGTGATTTCTTTTCAGAACCGGAGAGGAAGCTGACCTGGTGAGCTATATCATCTGATTGTCATAGAGGACTGGCTAGTTCAGAGATTGCCGTAATGAGTGTTGACGACAGAGCTGTACGTGCTTGTGCTTGTGCTGTGCTTGTGTGCTTGTGTGCTGTGCTTGTGTGCTTATGTGCTTGTGTGGTGTGCTTGTGTGCTTATGTGCTTGTGTGGTGTGCTTGTGTGCTGCACTTGTGTGCTTGTGCTGTGCTTGTGTTGAAATTGTGACGCCCAAATAAACCTGACAGATGTGGAAACGGCTTTGGTGGTTCACGACCCTTTTCCGTATTTTACAGAAGATCTCAGCTTTTTCTTCTTACTGCGGATCTCAGCTTCCATGTCCCATTTGACCTTGCACTTACATGAGCTTGTCAAGGGCGACACCTCACGCATGTTCTCTTTTTCTGTGCAGGTTGTCGCCACACGGGCCAAACTCAAGAACAGTCCAAAGGTGTGTGTAAGTGCAAGGGGCCGCAGTTGGTTATGATTGGAGCACCGCTTGCACCAAGACACTTGACCAAAGATTGTTTTGTATGGCAAGCAGGCATACATTTGCAAAGTTAAGCATCATACGCGCAGAGGCTCACATATGCGTGTGCATTTGCCCACAAATGCAGCAAAGTCAACAACATCATGCAAGCAAAAGCTCACATAATTGTGGCACGTATGTGTGTTATGTGCGCCTCTAATGTCGTCCAATTTTGAAGTCGCGCGTGTTGACATGCTGCCATTCATCACATTCTGTCTGCTCTCCACGCTCAAGCAACATTGCTTTGTACGGCTGTGTATGCCTTTACAACACACACACACACATGCTCACACACTTACGCATACATACACACACACTTCACACTTTATGCTTGACACACACGCACAAACACACACGCACACATGAACCAATACACACTTTACACTTCACATTTCACACAGATGCGTGCTGCCATCCAGCGCTTCAAACTGCCTATCTACACTCTACATCAAACACACGCACACATGAACAAACACACACTACACACTTCACATTTCACACAGATGTGTGCTGCAATCCAGCGCTTCAAACTGCCTATCTGCACTCTACATCAAACACACGCACACATGAACAAACACACACTTCACACTTCACATTTCACACAGATGCGTGCTGCCATCCAGCGCTTCAAACTGCCTATCTACACTCTACATCAAACACACGCACACATGAACAAACACACTACACACTTCACATTTCACACAGATGCGTGCTGCCATCCAGCGCTTCAAACTGCCTATCTACACTCTGCGTTCAACTGCCTCTCCCTCTCTCCTGGCAAAGGACCTGCTGCCTGTGCTTGGCTTGGGTCCTTCTGTGACAGGTGTGTGCATGCGAAGGGTTTGTGTGTATGTGTCTGTGTGTGTTCTCCTGTGGTGCTTGCCTTTAAAGCACGTGCACGTGTGTCTAGAGAGCAGGAATCACATCAAATTCCATGTTGTTTTCTTTGGAAACGTCATTGGCTTGGCTTCCCTTTCATTTGCAATTGTGTTCTTGCCTTTGATGACTTCCTTGGTTTAAAAAGTTTGGGACGTTCAGTTTGCAGCTCTTGTGTGGAGCGCAGGGTCGGCCAGTACCGTATATATATAATATATATATATGTACATCGTTTATGACCGTATATTTGGTGATTTTTATGTCTAGCCAACCTTTACAGTGGAACGGCTTGGCTTTGTGTTATTCATGAGAGGCTGTGCAATCCTGAAATAATACTGAGTAGACATCGTTTATGACCGTATATCTAATGAAGTCCCTGAAAGAAATACTGTAGTTACACCGTATATATATCTTCTTTTTCTTCTGGCCAACCCTATAATTGAGGCTTGCGATCCATACCAAGATCAAACATGTAAATACCACGGGTCGCCTCAGTGAAGGTCATTGCTGAGAATACCTACCACAATATCGTACTGTGAGTTTACAGGGTCAAGCCGTGTTGTCAGGGTCCAGACTTGTCCTGTGTTGTGTCGTCAGGGCCAAGCCTTGTCTTGGGTTATGGCCTGCTGATTTCCCCTGTCTGCTGATCTCCTTTTTGACAATTTTGTGCCCCTGCTCGCTCCTCGACCTGAGCTCTGCATTTCCTCAGGGCCTCGGTTTTGTGCGTGTGTGTTGTGTGTGTTGTGTGTGTGTGCGTGTGCGTGTTGCGCTCTCAATTGCACGTGTGTGGGTATAGCAATATGCGTGCCGGTATGTGTAGGTTTGTGCATGCACGTGTGCATATACCGTACCAACGCTTGACCATTGCGCTTTAATTATCTTTTTTAGAGCAATGGAGACGCGCAATGAATATTTTGCTACACTTGAAATCGGGGTGCGCAATCGGGTGCGCAAGCGGGAAATTATTCCGGTGAGAGCCGGTGCGCAATTGTGCACAATCGCAAAATTAATTAATGTTATAAATTCTGGGTAGGTATGTGCGTGCCATCCCGCGGGAGAAGCGGGAGGACGATGTTGCGCGCGAGCAGCAGCGTTCCAAGCATGCCATCCGGGATGAGAATGGGGTAGAGTGGGAGAATATCTAGTTTTGGCACTCAGATTCAATGGATTAGCCCCAGGACAGAGAAGGAACAACAGAACAAACATGCTTTCTTTCCTTACATGACCTCAGTAGTGGCTGTAACAATGAACTAGCTCATTGTATGTGGGTTGCGCAGTGCTCAAGTACCCACGCAATGCTGGTACCTGTAATTCAAAGCCATGCAAGCTTGCTGCTGGGGGTCTGCGCAATGGGGTCTGCGCAATGCCCCTGAGAAAGCTCTGCGCACCTCAATTGCTGCGCAATTGGGGGTGCGCAATGGCAAACTTTTCATACTGAAAGGAGTGCGCAAACCCCGCGCAATGCACTCAAACAATTCATAAAAAATCGGGGTGCGCATTGGTCACGCGTTAGTACGGTATTATGCTAGGTAGAGTACATGAGTGCTTGTGTGCACAATCTGGTGTGGGTATTGGAAGGTTTGGGTGTGGGTGACTGGATACCCGTAGGTCAGTGCATGCACATGTGCATATATCTAATAGCAATATGCGTAGGTTGGTGCATGCACTTGTGCATATATGTAGCAATTTGTATACAAATATGCGTTGGTCAGTGCATGCACGTGTGCATAATTAGCAGTGTGTACCATATGCGCAGGACAGTGCATGCACATGTGCATATAAAACAATGTGTATACTACCATAAGCGCAGGTCAGTGCATGCACATGTGCATATAAAACAATGTGTGTACTACCATAAGCGCAGGTCAGTGCATGCACATGTGCATATAAAGCAATGTGTGCGCCAATGCGTGTGTGCGTTAATGTGTATTCAAGCTCATCCAATGCCCCCTCAGTTTCTCCCTTTTCTCACACCTCATCTTCAGGAGCAGACCACTCCTTTTCCTCGTACGAGTCCGAAACCGAGGACGGCATCTTAGACCCTGTTCCCTCGGTGTCAAGCTCAAACACTCGCAGTAGCAGCAGCAGCAGCAGCAGCAGCAGCAGCAGCAGTAGCAGCAAAGCCCAGCGCCTGCGTGCATCTGGCCTGGCATCGCACAGCGTGATTGGTCTGGACAGTGATAGCGATACTGACAGTGGCAGCTCCAGTGGTAGCTCGTGGGAGGAGGGCGAAGAGGGAGGGGTTGGGGTGGAGGGCGACGACGACGGCGGCGGCAAGTTCTTTGAGGTGAGCCAAGAAAACGTTGTGTTTGTGGTTGAGGATTAGTTTGGATGTCTACTTTTGTTGACGTCATGGTACAAAGAGGAAGATGTGTTGTGAGGGGGTTTTACTGTACCCGGCTCTAGAGAGGCTCCTTTTCCTTAGTTACTGTGGGGAGTGGTTTTTCATTGCCTGCTACTAACCTTTTTTTCTTCAAAAGTGAGCAGGACTTGCTTTTGCGATTCGGGACTTTTGTGGGAATGGCTACTTTTATTTAGCACTCAAGTTGCAAGTTCTTTGAGTCGAGCAGGTGCTCTATTTACAGATCAAGCTAGTTAGCTTGATCCTGTATTTTGTCGTGCGGCACTGGGATAGTTCATTCACAGGCTACCTACCACAACTGCTTTGGCTGACGTGTAGGTGTGAAGCCCCTCGGATGGGCATGCAAGTGCTCTCATTTTTGCTCCCATTTTTGCTGGCATGCTCTAGCTGTCGTGATCTGAAGCCCCTCGGATGGGCATGCAAGTGCTCTCATTTTTGCTCCCATTTTTGCTGGCATGCTCTAGCTGTCGTGATCTGAAGCCCCTCGGATGGGCATGTAAGTGCTCTCGTTTTTGCTCTCATATTTGCTGGCATGCTCTAGCTGTCGTGATCTGAAGCCCCTCGGATGGGCATGCAGGTGCTCTCATTTTTGGCTTTCGTTATTGCTGGCATGCTCTAGCTGTCGTGATTTTCTTGTGATGATGTCCTGCTGCGGGTTGGCTTACGTGAATGACAGCTGTCCAACAACATTATGAAAGAGGGCTGTTACAGCTGACTGATGGTGGCACCAACTTCCCTTGAGTCTGCTATGCGTGAATTGAGCTAGACAGTCTGACCCTTGCAGCCTTTTGCTTGTGGTGGCTGAGCAAGCGTGTGCAGGATTACCACAGTGTTGCAAGCCCAGGGGCCCGTGTGCTGCCACAACACAGTGTACTTTGAAGTCACAGGCAAAGCACTGAGGTTACTGATCCCTTTCTATCACACACACACACACACGCACACACGCACGCACGCACGCACGCACGCACGCACACACACACGCGCACACACACACACGCACACGCACACACACACGCGCACACACACACACACACGTACACACACACGCACACACACACGCACACACACACACTGAAGTTCAATTGTTCCTTTCCTGAGACGTTTAAACATACAGGTGTGTACATGTGTGTATGTGGGTGTGCTGCAACGTACAGGAACGCTGCTGACCCAAAAACATACTCTAGGCCTTACTCTCGGTTGCTACGACTAACTACTCACCAGGTGGCATCGAGCCCGAGCAGCCTTGCCAGCTTGAGCATGAAATACAGTGGTGGTGGTGGTGGTGACGGAGAAGCTGGAAGTGCTGGTCACCCCGTGGCAGACTTCACGCCAGCAGACGACTACGCTGATTTGATCCGTAGCCTGGTAGGCAGTGCTGGTTGTCCGGGAAGCAAATTGGGTGTGATGGAAAAGCAGCCCTTTTAACCATTTTCGTGATGTTTTGTGCTACGGAGGAATGTTTCTTACAAGTTTGTGTGCATGAAGGTATGGTACTTTCTTTACGGTAAATATGTTCAGCTTCCAAAGGTTAAAAGCCTGCAACCTTCGATGCACGATTTATAAATTCCTGCGAACACTTTGTGGACTGATGTGTCCACCTTGCGCCTCTTCTATATTGCCCAAAACCTTTCTGCCATGATAGTAATATTATTGATCCCCTGATTCATTTGTCAATCTACTGATCCCCCTTCTGCATCGAACAGGAGCGGATATAAATTGGCATCGCTTCATATAGGTTAGCAACCGAATTGCATGAAATCGCTAGTGCAAGCATTGGCTTCCTTCTACCAATCACAGCGCAGACCTCCAAACTCTACTCTGACCATTTTTCATTCAGGTTCGCAATCTTCGCTACGCGCCGTTGGACCGTGAATACTCCACACAGATCCTGAACAGCTTCCTTTTTGAGATGAACAGCACCATCGAGGCAGACAGCAGCAGCAACAGCGCCAACAGCAGTAGCAACAGCAACAACAGCAGCAGCAACAGCGCCAACAGCAGCAGCAACAGCGACAACAGCAGCACTTACGGATGCAGTGCTTCCTCCTTGGCAGCGTTGGCGTGGTCCCTGTCCCACACTAAGCATAAGAAGAAGTTTGTGCAGGCAAACATCGAGGAGCTGATGGCCTTGGCAGCAGCAGTTGACAAACGGTAATCCTTCAAACATTTGCCGCGAGGGAATGCTTGCCGGTCTGACTGTTTTTGATTGAACTCAAAGCTTTGGATGACTCTGAAAAGATGGAATCAGTCTGCTTTGGCAGGATCATGCGCTTGGTGCTCATTTTGGTTCTAATGGCTTTGCTTATTCACGCATTCCATTGCGAATGCAAACGCAAGGAGGAATTGATTGGCAACAGCAATACACCATCATGTAGCCATAACCCACACGGAAAAAAGACATGACACCTCTCAGCCACATCCGTTCACTCCAAGCGCAACAAGCGCCAAACTACCACAGGTGGTAAACCAGGACAGCTTGCGCTGGTCCCTGCTTACCTCTTTTTTGTTTTTTCTGATTGCCAATGGTTGGAGTCACCGGCCTTGTATCCGGAACTGCTCTGCGCCTATATTTCTTGCTGCCATAACGTGCCTCCCCCGCTGCGCTTGGTCAGATTTCAACGGCCCTAAATTGGACAGGATTCACTAGTGGCTCGTGCCACCTCACTGCCTTCTTCCTGATTGCGAGTTGGAATCTATGTGACTTGAGTGAACAGGGCTTACCGTAAATTGCCCAGGGACTCACGCCACCTCCCTGCCCTTCTTTATTGCAAGTTGAAATCAACTGGAATTGAGTGAACAGGATTACGCAGTGACTCATGCCACCTCCCTGCCCTCCCTTATTGCAAGTTGGAATCAACTGGAATTGAGTGAACAGGATTACGCAGCGACTCATGCCACCTCACTGCCCTTCCTTATTGCAGGTTGGAATCAAATGGAATTGAGTGAACAGGATTACGCAGTGACTTATGCCACCTCACTGCCCCGCCGATGCAGGTGGTCAGAGTACACCGGCCTTGAGCTAATGCAGCTGGCCGTCGGCTTTTCCAAGCTGCGCGTGCCTCCGCCCTCCTCGGCTTGGACAGACTCACTAGTGGCAGCATCCCAGAACGCAGCAGCAAAGGGAGGCCTTTCGGATGCGCAGGCAGGCGCCATAATCCAGGCGCTGTCAGAGATGCAGGTCCTTCAGCGGGAGCCCGGTCAATGAGAACGGCCTAGTCTGGTCAGTAGGAGTGGCTTAGTCTAGTCAGCAAGGATGGCCTCGTTCTGTCAATGAGAGTGGCCTAGTCTGGTCAGTAGGAGTGGCTTAGTCTGGTTAGCAAGAGTGGCCTCGTTCTGTCAATGAGAGTGGCCTAGTCTGGTCAGTAGGAGTGGTTTGAGTCTGGTCAGCAAGGACGGCCTCGTTCTGTCAATGAGAGTGGCCTCGTTCAGGCAATGAGTGGCCTAATCTGGTCAGCGGGAGCGGCCTATTATAGCCTGTGAGGGCTTGGCCCAGTCAGTGAGAGAGGCCAGGTCAATGAAAGCTGCCTAGTCTGAGATTGACCTGATGAGTGTAAGTTGTCTAACCTGGAAGTGGTCTCATTTAGTCAGTTATAATGGGGACCCCCCCCCTCCACACACAGACTATTGCCTGTTTGTACATTTGTAGCACCTAGTGCGTGTGGGGAGTGGTTGTCACTGTCTACGTAGCGTGCCTCTTCGTTTTGCACTTTTCAGATTTGCTTTGAAAGGGTGTGGCCCGCATTAGCTAGCTCAAAGCAAAAAATAGATTGGCGCTGTACTTGTCACTGCTTGCCATCCATTCCATCATTGCTGCTACAACTTCCCTTGGTCGAAGGGGTGAAGTGGCCAGGGTCCACCTTGTAACTTCCGTGTATGGAGAGGAGGCATCTACTAGCGCCCTTTCTAGCAACACATCATCAAACGCCTATCAGAGCCTACCAGAGTACCCAGAATGTGTTGTTGCTTTGTTAAATACACAGTTTGATGAATGGCTTGGGAGGTCCAAGTTGGGCCCTTTTTCGGTTTGACCAGTTGAGGATTCTGGAGGTTTTGCTTTAATCTGACAGAGTCCTATTTATGTAATATTTGTAACGCGTTGCTGATTCTGATTGCACCTGTACTTTAAACTGAAGAGACAAAATGTTATGTGCGTGTTGTACCAAAACTACCTTGTATACTTTGTTTACCTTATGAGGAAAGCACTAGGAAGTTTGTTGATCTGCATAGGAAAGCACTAGAAAGTTTGTTGATCTGCATTAAGTAAGGTGGAAAGGCCCCTGCAGTGTCAGTCCTAACAACCATTTACCTACAGGTTACGTGTACCTCACTGTTGCAGTTATATGCTTTTGTGCTAGCTGGGGAAGGGTGTGTGGACAGGTCTCATGACTGAAGCTCCTTTGGTGGATGCAATCGATGTTGCATTGAAGGATAGCAACGGTTTTCTCTCAAGAGCGGGCAAGTCATTTTGCAGCCCACCTTCCTGAGCCTTGTGACAGCACTCTGGGGCCATCCTACCGTAGGGTGATACATTTCCACAATCACACAGCTTGTATACTCATGTTACACAGACAGAAAGCAATGGCCGTAATTGCCTTCTTAAAGTCGTTGTCATCAATCCATCTACATGTAACACTTGTAAATATTGTTAGCGCTAGACATTCTGCAGGAGAAAGGAGGTTTAATACAGAACCAGAGGTCAGGCAGTGAATCATTATATAAGGAAAAATAGCCACTTTGGTAACGGGTACCGTAAAACTCCTCCACCAAAGGAAAAAAGAAAAGATCAATGGGATTCAGGTGGGTTGCAGGCTTAATCTGAAGCCGTCTCCTGCTGAGAGTTGATAATATTGCTGGAAAGGGCACGTCTGGTTGAACACCCTATGAACACCCTATGAACACCCGCCATCCTAATTTTACCTAGAACTGTGTGCTCCTCTCACGTAACCACCCGCAACCAAAAATTTTAACAGCTTGAAGACAAGAAATAAAATCCAAACCAGTGGGAGGTTCACCTGATTGAGTTTAAATTCTGTGAAGACACTAGGCCTGATCCCCAACTCCAAAAGCAAAAGCAAAAGCACAGCATGCTTTGGCCAACCTAAACAGACAAGGATATAGGGAAGTCAAGCTGCACGTGATCCTCGTTGGAGCTATGGGGACTAACTACAAAGACTATACAAACAAACCTCTGGCAGACCATAAGATGAAAAAACTGACACACAAACTGAATGAACACTCCATCAGACATGCATCTGCACTCATAAAAACAAGGTATGCGCGGCAATATAACACAAGCAACAACAGTCAAGGATAGGGTCCGGGTGCTATGGCACACAACCCCCCTGACCCACATTAATTCCTTCTTTTTGTGTTTGCGCGGTGGGGGGTTGCCTGGTGCGGGCACCTAAGTAACCCCCTCCCTTAATCATGCTGGCTGTGTCATCACTACCAGCGGAGTCTTTTCTTTTTCTTTTCTTTCCTTTATGAACAAGTTTGGCAGCGAAATTGACAGATTGACCATGAAGCTTGGAAGCAAGTTTCTTAACTCTTTTTAAATCAAGATTCAGCTCCTAAAAGGCTTCCGCGTGTGCTTGTTGTAGATGATGCCACCCACTCCTAAAAGGATGGTGTGGAGAGTAACGGAGGCTCCATACAGGATGGAGCACAGGCCTTCATGCTGTCCTGTGCGGCGCTCAGTTGGTTATGCGGTTGAGTGTCCTCAAAGTACTTGATCTCGATGAGGTGAATGTCACGTTGTAGAATGCTGAGATCTTTGGGTCGGTGATGTCTGGGGAAGGTGGATCTGCTAATGTGTAACAGCACTAAGTGTAGTACCGATAGTAGTACCTTAGGCTGTGAGATTGAACGCGGGAGGACACGGGCCCCAAGCTCGCCCGTGTCTGTGAGCTGCTGCCTAGCAGACAAATCAGGAAATTGTGTAATTTCTATTATATTAACTCTACTGAAATCCAGCTCCCCAGGGATAATATCCCCTCCTTGCAGTAAGGAGTTAGGCTAACTAACTCCAGTACCACACATGTAACAATGCTTGTTACATAATGGCTGGCGGTGCTGCTGAGGAGATGCTCCTGGTCTCCCTAAGTTGCCCCTGCCGCTCCTAAGAACCCACCTTCTGTCATTCTTGCTAGTCTGCTGCGTTTTAGTTTTTGTGGAGATGGGAGCAACCAGTACAGCATCCGGACGGCTGGAGATGAACCTATTTTTGTCTTAGAAGCGGGGTGGAAAGAGCCACTCTGGTGTAATCCTGGTTTCACGTCGGAAATGTCAGGGCTGTTGATTCAATGGGGTTGAATCAACCAAAAGCGTTGGTTTCTAGTTCATCATTGATTTAAGCGGAAATCAACTGCTGTCCTAGTTGATTCAACTAAATTGTTGATTCAAGCAACAATTAATGAGGGACGGTTGATTCCTAATTGATTCCTGGTTGATCGTTGGTTCAAGCAGAAATCAACTGCTGGTTTGTTTCAACCACACAGTTGATTCAACCAGCAACCAAGCAGGAGTGGTTGATCTGAGATTGATTTTAGGTTGACCGTTGATTTAAGCAGAAATCAACTATTGTATTCAAGCACATGGTTGATTCAACCTGCAGATCAACTGCAAAACATAAAAAGAAGCCCTAGCGTCTTTGCATTCCATATCAACCAAAAACTCGAGATCTTATTGTTCATTCAAATCTGCATATATGTCTAGCAGCTGTATTGGGGATCTGAATATTTTGCATAGCCAGCCGTTCCCTGCTACCTATATCCATGCAGACAAAGCAGGATCCTAGGGAGCCTGTCTTGCTGTTGACTTTGAAGATCATGCTGCGTGCGAAGTCGTTTCTCTCAGTGATCATGTCTCGTATTTGTGTGAGTTGGCATCCAGAAAGGATATGCAGGGCACTGTCTAGTTAAGCAGAGGGGGCAAGCTTATTTTGGATTACAAAAGCCTCCAGCCTGGCATGGCTGCTCAACCTATAGGTCCCAACAACTAAATCAATTAAAAAAAATCGACAGCTGCACTAATGAATTTGTAAACCAGGGGGGGCAAGGTATGCTTATTGGGTGCTTAAACCATACCGCATGCTTTTAGTCGTACAGGGTTCCTGTTTTGTACTTCATAATGATGCACTTGGTTTTAACAGGGACATAGGATGCTGGTAGGTAAGCGTTGCTAGCGGCTCCATCGGCAGTGTCATTTAAGGGTCTGGTAGTGTTCATGATATTTCGTTATAGTATTGGCATTTCCTAGTTGTGGAGAGGGTGCATGTGTGCTTCTTGCAAGGCGTTATGGTAATTGGATAGGTTCCAGAGACTTGAGGTAAATGACTTGGCTGTGTTTGGGTGATTTTTTGTATGATTCGGTGTTCTTCATATTCTTTGGCAAGCCAGTAGATAACGTAGAAAGGGATTCCCCTCAGGGCCAGTTGTTTTGATGGAGATATCCGCAACGTCAGAGGGTTGTAATTGGTTTTCTAGCAAGAGCGTCAGCATATTCATAGGTCGTTTACTAATTAGGTCATTGTATTACATGTAGATCATTAGTCTACAGCTACTAATAATTGCAATGAAAAAGACGCATATACATTCAGGTTGGAAGACTACCGTTGCTTTGGGGCCTGAGATGCTAGAATTGAAACAAATGGGCCCATGGCAGCCAGAAATGTCTAGGCTTTATTAGGAAAAAAAGACACGTCCTTAAGTGTTATATACTAATGTTATGTTGTAATGTCACATAAGAGGAGAAGCAAATCTTGAATTGGGAGTCTTGCAGCTAGCAAGGCTAGCAAGGAAAGGAATTTTGCGTTGACATGAAGCAACAACGTGAACTACATTGCTACTAGCATGATAAGAACACAATTTTGCTCTGAAACAGATTCTTCGTAGTTCATATCAAAAATCCCATTCCTGTAATAGTAAGGTCCCCTCATTTTCCAAACCGCTGCTTGATTGACGTGAATCGTGTAAAAGCAGCATCAATGCCATCTTCTGTGGCCTGCAAAAGAGGTGAGTACAACGGATCAACATGGAAACGTGTTGGGAACTAGCAAGCTGTTCGACCGCTTGATGTCCACTCAAAGCGTTATAGAATGAAAGTAACTCAAACTAAGCGTTTTAAATTGGAATTGACTCAAATCACAACACCGTTTGAGGATTAATTAAAGTCTTTAATCTTGGGTTAGGCCAGCCATACGGTTGAATTTGCCCAGATAATGAATGCGCCCTAAGGCCATGAAGCAGTGATCTAAATTCTTACATCAATGCTGGAGGCTTTTCCATCGCTTGCATCTTTACAAATCGCCTGCATCTTTACAGAAGGGATGCGCATAGGACTCACCTTAGATAAGGGCCCCATGCCAATGATCTCTGCTGTGCGTGTGTGGTACGGGGAGAAGCCAGCCAGCGTCAGCGGCCCCCGTGAATACACCTTTAGGCAATAAACATTACCAGGGAAATTGCTTGGGTGGTTGGACCACTTCTAGATGAGCGGTGTCAAAGGGAACAGAGGGAACTAATTTTGTCGAAGGGAACAGAGGGAACTGATTCTGTCAAAGGGAACAGAGGGATCCAGTTGTTTCTAAGAAAGGAGGGTGGAAGCGAAAGCTGCTGAGGTGACACATCACAAGCAAGGCTTCCTGTGTTTGCTGCACTGTCATCCCTAGTCGGGCATGTGGGGAATTGGTATTTGGATTTTGTTGTTATGTAGGTATGGTTTAAAGACTTCAGGCGACAGTTTGTGGAGTATTCGTTCATGAGAGGTCCATATGTTCCAGGTGGTAAGGGGTGCAAACCAGAAGGAAAACTTCCACCTTTGAGCTTGCAGAGGGAGAGAGATTTTTAACAAGGCAAAGCAGTGGTTTCTATCAAAGCATCAGATCTAAGGTCTAAGGTGCGCCGCTGCAGATATGGGATCATCAAAAACTGTATGCTGCGCACACACTCATGCACTCATTACATGACAAGGCTAGGGGCTCCTTTTCTTTATTAATGTGGGGAGTGTTTTTTCAACTCCTGCGTAGCTTATTCTTTTCTACACCAAAGTGGCTCCTTTTCCTTAACTAATGTGGGGAGTGGGTTGCACTTCCTGGTTTTTCATTTCTACGCACCAGGATGAGCTGGGGGTCCAATGCAACATCAGGCCCACAGGCCTCAACCATTTGTTGCGTGAGGAGGGCTGTAGACTGGTGACACGATCGGCCTGGTGCCTGCACTTGTGGGGTGTGTATATGTGTGAGTGAGTGTGTGTGTGTGTGTGTGTGTGTGTGTGTGCAGGTGCCTGCGTTCGTGGGTCGTGTATATGTGTAAGTGGGGGGATGGGAGGTGTGAATGCAGGTGCCTGCGCTCGTGGGGTGCGTGCATGTGTGTGAGTGTGTGTGTGTGTGTTGCTTATGCAGGTGCCTGCACTCAAGGAGTGCATGTGTGTGTGACAGGGTGGGAGGTGTGCATGCAGGTGCCTGCACCCATGGGGTGCGCATATGTGTGTGAAGGTGTGGGGCACGTATGCGTGGGGAAGGGGGAGGGGGGGGGAGGGGGTGTATAATCTTCAAAAAGGAACATCATATGGGCTGGCCAGAACCATCAGTTTGTGCGGCGCAACAAATCGTGTGTGTAAGTGTTTATATAAATTTCTACTGAGTTTGGTAGGCTATGAATGGGATGAGGAGGACATGGACCTTACTGGTACAGGAAACTGCAGAGGCTCCTTTGGTGTATAAAGGTGATGTATCGACTTATGAAAGTGACGTAAGTCCCACACCCTGCGCCCCTGAGCACGCAGTCCTGCAATGGTGTCTTCTGTGGTTGATGGAAGACCCAATCCCCCTCACCAACGCAGGACTGCCTCTGTCAGTCAATTGCTCGCTCCAGGGACTCGAGAGCAAACCTACCACGAGAGCCTCAAACGTAGAGCCTGATACGGTCATGCCACTAGGAATGCCACTACGCTACGAGTAGAACCGTATATATACGCTGTATATGACCGCATATTTGGTGATTTCCCTGCCAAAAATAGTACCTGACCAGTAGTGTTAAATGCTGCGAGTGCCTCAATTGCAGGGCCTGCTGCTACGAGTATCTCACTCGAAACGCCTGCTGCCACAAATACCTCACCGACAACGCCCATTATGACTCATAATTAAAGTTGGCCAGAACAACATATACGGTAGTCTACGACGACTTTCAAGTCATATATTGTGACAGATGATTCTGCAATACACACACACACACATACACACACACATACTCACACACATACACACCCAGTATTTTTGGCAGGGAACTCATCAAATATACGTCCGTATACGGCGCATATACATATGGTTCTGGCCAACCCTACTCATGATTTACAAGCGCTTTTTAGTCAAACCTACCGCCTCCTACTGTAACCACCTTAATTGCAGTACCTGCATTTAAACGGCAGTGCCTGCTACTGCAAGCACCCCACTCATAACACCTACCACAATAGCTCTTTTTCGTTTGCATCGTGAGCTGTAGGTGGGGGATTCATGATTAAGGAAATAAAAGAATGCTACTGCAAGTACCCCACTCATAACGCCTACCACATTAGTTCTTCACTTGGGCTGCCTAGAACCCCACATGTTTACATTACCTATATATAATTGAGTATGCAATGATTGATTCCCCGCTAAAAATAATGTATACACACCAACAGTAGTACCAATCATATTTGTAGGGTTGACCAGAGTTGTAAAGATACACCGTATATGACCATATATCTGGTGATTTCCCTGCCAAATAAATATACCGTGTAAACACACGCCGTATATATACAGTTCTGACCAACCCCACGTATTTGTGTACAGCATTGCCTAATTCTGCTAATATTCTTTTTGTATGCTACTACGAGCATCTTACTAGCAGTGCCACTTACTAGTACCTCATAACATATAACAAGTGTCTATTGTCTATTGATATCACGCCATCACAACGACGACATCGCAAGTCACAACGACGACGTCACAACAACGACGTCATAACGACGACATCACAACAACGACGTCACAACAATGACGTCACAACAACGATGTCACAACAACGACGTCACAACAACGATGTCACAACAACGATGTCACAACCACGACATCACAACAACGACATCACGACAACGACATCACAACAACGACGTCACAACAACGACGTCACAACGACGACATCACAACCACGACATCACAACGGCGACATCACAACGGCGACATCACAACAACGTCACAACAACAACGACGACGTCACAACAACGATCTAACAAAGTGTCCCTGCTGCTACGCACATCTTTTCACTTAAAATGCCTACTGCCGTTAGCTCTCACCTTCAAGCACGCCGTGCTCATTTCGCAGCCCGCCTCATCCCACAACTCCCGATAGTCAGCAACTTCATTAGTACCCGGGAGAGGGGTGCGTTCTCCTCCCTCCTCCCCCCTTCTCCCCCCTCCTCCTCTGCCTTGCCACAAAGACCCAGACCCACAGCTGCCTGCGTTTACGTGCCCCGGCAAGCGCCCTCCCCCCCCTAAACCACTGCCTTGCTGGCTCAACTCCACAGCTGTGCGCTTTTCTGCTGGCCCATCTCCTTGCTGGCCAGACTGCACTTCATGCTGGACAGCTGACGTGGCACCACCTTGCTGGTCATGCAGTACTTGTTCTGCTGTCCCATTCCCTTGCTGGCCAGGCTGCACTTCTGGCTGCCTTGTTGACGTGGCGGTGCTTTGCTGACTAGGCCGCGATGGCGTTTTGTGCTGGACATGCTCTTCTGCTGCTCCATTCCCTTGCTGGCCAGGCTGCACTTCAAGCTGCCCTGTTGACATGGCACTGCCCTGCGGGAGCAGCTGCTCTTCATGTTCATGCTGAACTGCTGCTCCATTCCCTTGCTGGCCAGGCTGCACTTCAAGCTGCTTTGCTGACGTGGCACTGCCTAGCGGGAGCAGCTGCTCCTCATGCTCATGCTGTACTGCTGCTCCATTCCCTTGCTGGCCAGACTGCACTTCAAGCTGCTTTGCTGACGTGGCATTGCTTCGCTGGCAATTGTGCTGCTGCGCTGCTGCGGCATTTCCTTGCTGTCTACACAGGGGCGCCGCGTGGATGTGCTGAACACCCTACACAGAAGCAGGAATTGTACGAGAGGAAGCTGGGTGCTGGTCGCGACCTCACACAGAAGCCTCACACGAGGGAGGTTATCTCACACATACACATCTCACACAGTGACTTCACATACGTATCTCACACGTACATATCTCACGCAGTAACCTCACATACGTATTTTACACACTCATATCTCACATATACATATCTCACACATACATATCTCACACATACATATCTCACACAGTAACCTCATACTCTTGGAAAACATGGATTGCAGGATATCATGCAAGCAGTGAGAACCACCTTTTAGGAGGAAAAGGAGACTTGATAACTGAGCGAGCATATAGGAAGGGCAGGGTAAGCTTGTTTTCCAGTGAAAGAGCAAGATTTAGGACGTACAGCGTTTCTTTGCTATCTAAGTCAGGTGTAGGGTAAGAAGGCTGTGTGTACATAGTGCATGTGTGAGTGTGTGTATGTGTGTTTGTGTGTGTGTGTGCATGTCTGTGTGCGTGTTTGTGTGTGTATGTCAGAGTGCTCGTGTGTATTTGTGCACGTGTGTGCATGCGCGTGCATACATGTGTATGCATACATGTGCACACCGGCCTCTCGCACCCGACGAGCAGCAGCAAGCACCGGAGTGTAGGAGTCTGCCGACGATAGCAGCCGCACGTGTAAGCACCCTTGCTGCTGCTGCTGCTGCTGCTGCCATACTACCCAGCCCCCCACGACGCATGCCTGGTCACCGCAGCTGCCTTGCCTGCCTGTGCTGTCTTCATCACGAGCCAGCCCTTCAGATCCACCTGTTTCCTCCTTATTGCGCCGAGCCTCGCTGCCTCCTGCAGGTGTAGGTTGAGCAGAATGTTGCGGGAAACGGGGTGGGTGGGCTGAAGAACCTGTCTGTCTGTGATCACATTTGACTCCCTCCTATAGGCGGTGATTGAAATGGAGCTGCTCTGGACACCAGGAGAGGAATCCTGCTTGAAATGCGAACCCACCGGCCATCTCAAGAAACACACACACATGCATCCCCATCTCCACTGTGCATCTCAAGTATCACACACACACACACTCTCTCTCACACACACACACACACACACACACATATACACAAACAGACCTCTGTCCCCACAACCCACCGTGCGTGACAAGCGCCCTGGGCTGCTGGTCAGGGCCCGATACGTCAGGGCTGGCATCGACACTGGTGTTGCTGGCGCTGGCATCGACACTGGTGTTGCTGGTGCTGGCATCGACACTGGTGTTGCTGGTGCTGGCATCGACACTGGTGTTGCTGGTGCTGGTGCGTGGGCTGATGCTGCGGTTCGTGCTACCTCCACAGCTGGTTGCAGAAATGCTGGTGCTGGCGGTGCTGCTTGGGCTGGATGCATGCGGTGCCGCCTTGGCACCAATGTCAGACTTGTTGCTGCACTCTGACACCCCACGCAACTGGCTACGAGGCGCTGCTGCCTTTGGGTCTTTTGGGGAGGAGTTTGGATGGCCTCTACGAGTCGCTGCTGCCTTTGGGTTGTTTGGGGAGGAGTTTGGATGGCTTCTGTGTTGTTGCGGACTACCGAGAGGGGGTGAACGTACGTCCTGGGGGGAGGGGG
>Ga0307968_1001379_pt1 | contig 19708 bp, 19 predicted proteins | sample OrgLakmetagen650_FD_201834 | JGI IMG/M metagenome (GOLD analysis project Ga0307968, IMG submission 201834) | Saline water microbial communities from Organic Lake, Antarctica - #650 | ecosystem: Environmental > Aquatic > Non-marine Saline and Alkaline > Saline | place: Antarctica: Organic Lake...
GGTGTGTGTGTGTGTGTCTTGCTTTGTGTTGTGATGCAACGTGTCGGCCACCACGCTGTACAAACCCGACTTTGATGGCGTTGAGATGAACATGCATGTGGCACAGGTGTGTGTGTGCGCGTGTGTGTGCGTGTGTGTGTGCCTTAGTTTGTGTTGTGATGCAACCTGTCTGCCACCATGTCATAAAATGCTAACTGTGATGGCGATGAGATGAATATGCATGTGGCATAGGTGCGTGTGTATTTGTGTGCGTGTGTGTCTTGATTTGTGTTGTGATGCAACGTGTCTGCCACCACGCCTTTTTGTTTTATGTGTGGTGGCAATTGATTCTCTTAAGCTTTTTCACAAAAGCACTCGCTGTTCCTCAGCGTACACTTGACGTGCGCTGAGATGTGTGAGATCATGATCGTAGTACCTTACACAACTCCTGTGTTCACAAATCTTGCCATTTTTAGAAACACACACCGTTTTCACTCATCGTAGTTTTGTGCCTGAAGTTGCATGAGACACGCACGTTGAGATGCGTGAGATCACAATAGTGCCCAAGAACACCTTGCCCCCTTGGGCCAACCATTGCCCTTTCTGACCACGCACTGCCCCTCACGCATTTCTGCCACTCGCTTGCAGATGCATGAAACACGCACGTCGGTATGTGTGAGATCACGATAGTGCCCAAGAACACCGTGCCCCCTTGGGCCAACCATTGCCCTTTCTGATCGCGCACTGCCCCTATTCATCTCTGTCACTCGCTCGCAGACACACGAGACGCGCGCTGAGATGCGTGAGATCACGATAGTGCCCAAGAACTCGTTCTCCGTGCCCCCTCGGGCCAACCATTGCCCTTTCTGACCCCGCACTGCCCCTCACAAATCTCTTTCACTCGCTTGCAGACGCACGAGACGCGCGCTGAGATGCGTGAGATCATGATGGTGCCCAAGAACATCGTCTCCCCTCAGGCCAACAAGCCTGTCATCGGTATCGTGCAAGACACGCTGCTGGGATGCAGGTTTGTGGGATGTGGAGATTAATAGGCCTCCAGCCTGGCATGGCTGCTCAACCTATTATGCACATTGCCTTGTGGGTCCTCCTGCAGAATGGATTGACCTGCATGCATTGTCTTGACGCAATTTGTAAGGTTGGCAAGAACCATATAATATATATACGGTGTATATACGGTCTTTTGGCAGGGAAATCACCAAGAACACGGTCATACACGGCGTATACACAAGGTTATGGCCAACTGTAGCAATTTGCGGTCACTGTTGTAACGCATCGCTGTTGCATCGTGCACTTATCACATACAGGCTGATGTGCAAGCGGGATGCCTTCATCGAAAAGGACGTCATGATTAACGTGCTGATGACCATGGAGGACTGGAATGGAGTAGTGCCCATGCCTGCAATCCTGAAGCCACGCCCGTTGTGGACAGGCAAACAGGTGTGTGCATGTGTGTGTGTGTGTGTGTGTGTGTGTGTGTGTGTGTGTGAGTGTGGGTGTGTGTGTGTGCATGTGTGTGTGTGTGTGTGCGCGCGCGTGTGAGTGTGTGTGTGTTTGCGCGCATGTATATATATGTGTGTATGCATGTGTGTGAGTGTGTGTGATTGTGTGAGTGCGTGCGTGGGTGGCCACCAAGCCAGTGATTGAGTGCAACAGGGTGAGCATTCATTGCCTCAGCATGTCCTCGTCCTGGCACCGTAACTAATTTATGACGCGGCCATGGTGGGCGTTCTCACCGCCTGTGCAGCGCTCCTCGTACGTGTCCCGGTGTGAGTGACGTGCGTTTCATTGCCTCAGCATGTCCTCGTCCTGGCACAATAACTATAGTGCGAGTTGTGACAGTGTGGTCGTTTCACAAAGAGCATCAACGCTCTCGCAGGTGCATACAAAACCTACGCAGCCTTATCTCAAAAATTGCCACTAACCGGACCCCCCAATCGAGTCTAACCTTAGGTTTCCGAAGCGTAGCGGACATATAACCAGCAAACCAAGCAGCAGCGCCCATACACTGGCAAGCACACACAGACGCACATGTACACAGTCACGCTTGTGGCTCATCCACACACGCTCTTGCCGAATCTCAACATCATCCTCCACATGACACACACACTCTGGCAAATTGGTGCAGCCAGTCCTTAACCTACAAACTACACCCAACGAATGTCACAGGTGTACAGCTGCACAAATTGGTGCAGTAATTTCTTACCTGCAAACTATACCCAACGAATGTCACAGGTGCACAGCTGCACAAATTGGTGCGGCAGTTCTTACACCTACAAACTATTCACAACGAATGACACAGGTGTACGAAATTACACAGATGTACAGCTGCACACATCCCTAAACCTGCACACTGCTCACGATGAACAACACAGGTGTACAGCCTGCTCTTGCACACATGCACACATCCCTAGACCTGCACACTGTTCACGAGGAACAACACAGGTGTACAGCCTGTTCTTGCACACATGCACACATGCACACATTCCTGAACCTGCACACTGCTCACGATGAACAACACAGGTGTACTGCCTGTTCTTGCACACATGCACACATCCCTAAACCTGCACACTGCTCACGATGAACAACACAGGTGTACAGCCTGTTCTTGCACACATGCACACATGCACACATCCCTAAACCTGCACACTGTTCACGATGGACAACACAGGTGTACAGCCTGTTCTTGCACACATGCACACATCCCTAAACCTGCACACTACTCACGATGAACAACACAGGTGTACAGCCTGTTCTTGCCGGACGTCAACATTCGCCGCACGGCTGCGTGGTACAAAGATGGTGACCCAGAGGACCTGTCTTTGGACGACTCACAGGTGTGTGTGTAGTGTGTGTGTGTGTGTGTAGTGTGTGTGTGAGTGTGTGTGTGTGTGTGTGTGTAGTGTGTGTGAGTGTGTGTGTGTGTAGTGTGTGTGTGAGTGTGTGTGTAGTGTGTGTGTGTGTAGTGTGTGTGTGTTGTGTGTGCGTGTGTGTGTGTGTAGTGTGAGTGTGTGTGTGTGTGTAGTGTGTGTGTGTGTGTGCATGTGCACACTACCATGATTGCAAAAAGATGTTCTGATGTCCCAAACAAACATTGACAAACGATCATGCAGTGCTTGACCATCCATTGTTACATGCTTGCTTCTTAGCTTAGCAACCTGCGCAATCATGCGATTGCGATTGCGCGGGCTTTTGCTTGCGTCGTGCTGTGACATCACCGCTGATGTAATCGTTGTGTGTTTCCCAGGTGCTCATCCGCCGTGGTGAGCTGGTGATGGGCGTGCTGTGCAAAAAGACGCTAGGCGCGGCTGGAGGTGGCCTCATCCACATCACCTTTTTGGAGCACGGGCCAGACACCGCTCGCCGTCTCATCAATAACTTACAGGTGCATGGTGTGTGTGTGTGTGTGTGTGTGTGTGTGTGTGTGTAAGATCAGATGTGCATGACATGAGTGTGTGTATGTGTTTGCCTGTAGATGGGAGGATGGAGGAGAGGGGTGTGTGTCAGTGCTAGTGCGCATGTCATGTGTGTGCTCATGGGGAGGACATGAGTGTGTGTATGTGTATGCCTGTAGATGGGAGGGTGGAGGAGAGGGGTGTGTGTTTGTGCTAGTGCGCATGTCATATGTGCTCAAGGGGAGGACATGAGTGTGTGTATGTGTATGCCTGTAGATGGGAGGATGGAGGAGAGGGGTGTGTGTTTGTGCTAGTGCGCATGCCAGCTTAACTGCTGGTGTGCGGTAGCGGTGTTAATTATCCTCATTTCAAAAAAATTCCCCATTCTCACGTGTGCAGGTCACCGTCAACTACTGGCTGCTGCAACACGGCATGAGCATCGGCATCGGAGACACGGTGGCTGATCAGGTCACGATGAACACCATTAACGAGATCATTGAAAAGGTGTGTGTGTACGTGTGTGTGTGTGTGTGTGTGTGTGTCACAAAGCTCAAGTGCGCGTACCTCACGGGCATAGGTGCTTTTGGTTTTACTGACTTGAGCGTTCACTTTTGGCTGCCAGGATTCACAGTTGTGACACGTCATTGTGCCAAATGGTACGTGCGTACGCTGCTTTCGGAAACAGCCAGTTTGTTGTGTTTATGTCAATGCACCGTCAGCGTGTTTTGTTTGAATCAAGCACGTGCATGCCTGCGTGCGTACGTACGTGTTGGTGCATGTGGACGTGTGTTTGCAGGAGGAATGGAGCCTACTTTTGCAATGTGACGTCCAAATTAGACGCGGCTTGAGACAACACAGAAACACCATTGAGAAGCAAGTGCATTCAGCCGCGCTCCGTAAATGTAAAATGGATGGTTGTGGCAAATGTATATGTAGGGTTGGCCAGAGCCGTATATATACACTGTACATCTGGTGATTTGCCAAATTTACCGTGTATACACTACCGTATGCATGTGGTTCTGGCCAACTCTAGTTGTTTAATACGTGTCCTCCAACGCGATGGTCTCTGCCTCACTCACACACAGGCCAAGGAGGAGGTGAAGAAGATCATCGCCACCTACCAGAGTGGGGACCTGGAGCAGCAGCCAGGGCGAACCATCCAGGAGTCCTTCGAGAACCGCGTGAATGCAGTGCTGAACAAAGCTCGTGATGATGCCGGCAAGCGGGCCCAGAACTCCCTGGACTTGAGTGTGAGTGCGCGGGGTGTTTGTTTGTGGTGTGTGTGTATGTATGTATGTGTGTGTGTGTGTGTGTGTGGTGTATGTGTGTGTGTGTGTGGTGTGTGGGTGTGAATTTTTGCGGGGTGTGGTCAGGTCACAGAAAGTAGTCACACCACTAAACCTCAAAAAACAAAGCAACAATTACAAACAAAGCAAGAATTGAATTAAAAATAAGGAATTGAACTAAAAATAAGGTCACGATATTCGAATCTTGGCTGTCCCTTAATGCACAATGAACCAGATTCTGGCGGCCTGTGTCAACACCAGCAGTATGGCCACCTGTACTATGGCCACTTGTGATCCTGGTCTGTGTCGTAGCTGTGGTTCATAACTAGGGTTGGCCAGAACCGTATATATACGTGTATATACACCGTATATTTGGTGATTTTCAAGCCAAAAATACCGTATATACACCGTATACATATGGTTCTGGCCAACCCTATTCATAACCGTCATGCATCTCTTGGCGTGGGTACCGCGCTCTTCATGATCCTGGTTTGTGTCGTAGCTGTAGTTCATAACCGTCATGCATCTCTTGGCGTGGGTACCGCGCTCTTCATGGTGTTCCTCATTTTATGATGGCAATTTAGGATGGCAATTTATGATGGCAATTTAGGATGGCAATTTAGGATGGCAATTTAGGATGGCAATTCATGATGGCATTTTATGATGGCAATTCATGATGGCATTTTATGATGGCAATTCATGATGGCAATTCATGATGGCAATTCATGATGGCAATTCATGATGGCAATTCATGATGGCAATTTATGATGGCAATTCATGATGGCAAACCATTCGCTGTGGTGCACCGGTTCCCCTACCATTATTGTACGACAGGCCTGCAACCTAATAAGCAATGTGCTGTTTGCAGCCCACCTGCTGTTTGCAGCCCACCAGCACCTACTCCATTGTTGTCTGGCACTTGTCTGCGTCAGCTCCGCGAATGTAATGAAGTCAGTAATCAGTACATGATTTGCATTACGTGATTTGCATTACGTGGTTTGCTTTAGCAACAGCGTCTGGGCTATGCGGGGGATTGACCAAGCTCGTGGCTTTTAGTTTGTCTCGACAAACTTGGATTTGTCGTCTTTGTGTTATTGGCTGTTGTCAACGGTGGTTGACATTGGAAATGATGCATGTCAACGCCATGTCCCGTGCCTTTAATACACCACGTTGCTTGGTTTACACAACGGGATCTGTTCAACTGATCGCAACCTGCCTCCTGCAGGACAGCTACCAAATATCCAGCTCTGGAGTGTTTCTCATGAACCAACATGCAGATACACATGCGTGCACACACATATACACACATACACACATACACATACACACATACACACACATACACATACTTTACACACACACACACACACACACGCACCCACACACGTTACCATGCACGCAGAACAACATCATCAAAATGGTGACCAGCGGCTCCAAGGGCTCCTTCATCAACATTTCGCAAATGATGGGCTGTGTGGGCCAGCAAAACGTTGAGGGCAAACGTATTCCCTTTGGCTTCCAGCAACGTACGCTGCCCCACTTTACAAAGGTGCGGTTTGAGTGTGTGTGTGTGTGTCTGTGTGTCTGTGTGTCTATGTGTGTGGGGGTGGGTGGGTGTGGGTGTGGGCTAGCAAAGCGTGGAAGGTAGGCTTACCCCCATTAGCTTCCAGATGTACAATTGTGCGCACGTGTATGTATTAAATGACTATGGGCCACAGTCACGTGGCTTTGTGGAGAACAGTTACTTGCGAGGCCTCACACCCCAAATGAATCAATCATTCAAACCACTTTACCATTCGTAATTACACACCTCCGTGTGTGTTTGTGCGCGTAGGATGACTATGGGCCAGAGTCACGTGGCTTTGTGGAGAACAGCTACTTGCGAGGCCTCACACCCCAAAATAATCAATCATCCAGTTCACCTTACCATTCGTAATTTCACGCCTCCGTTTGTGTTTGTGCACGTAGGATGACTATGGGCCAGAGTCACGTGGCTTTGTGGAGAACAGCTACTTGCGAGGCCTCACACCCCAGGAGTTTTTCTTCCACGCCATGGGTGGTCGTGAGGGTCTAATTGACACAGCCGTCAAGACCTCCTCCACAGGTGAGAAGGGAACACAGGGAGCCGCAATTTGGTTCGCCTTGGTTTAGTCCTGATCGTGGGACCGAAATATGGCGAAAAAAGGTTAATTACTATGCATGCCATGCATGAAAAAGGGGTCTGATTGACACAGCCGTCAAGACCTCCTCCACAGGTGAGCACAGGAACACAGGGAGCCACATTTAGTTCGCCTTGGCCTATTCCTGATCGTGGGACCCTCTAGAAGAACCGTGGCAAACTAAGGATGATTACTATGCACGCCTTGGGTGAGAAAGGGGGTCTATTTCATACTGCTGTCAGGACCTCCTCTACGGGTGAGAAGAGGACTGCAGGGAGTAGTGATTTGGTACGCCTTGGTTTATTCCTAAATGGCACGCTAGGAGAACTACAACTGCGGAGAAAAGCACTCGTGCACGCCTTGGGTTAAAAAGAGGGTTCTATCATTGCTGTCATGACCTCCTGTTTAATGTTGCGTTGTATAATGTTGCACTGGTTCATGTTGCGTTGTATGATGTTGCACTGCTTCATGTTGCGTTGTATGATGTTGCACTGCTTCATGTTGCGTTGTATGATGTTGCACTGCTTCATGTTGCGTTGTATGATGTTGCACTGCTTCATGTTGCGTTGTAAAATGTTGCACTGCTTCATGTTGCGTTGTATGATGTTACACTGGTTCATGTTGCGTTGTAAAATGTTGCACTGCTTCATGTTGCGTTGTAAAATGTTGCACTGCTTCATGTTGCGTTGTATGATGTTACACTGCTTCATGTTGCGTTGTAAAATGTTGCACTGCTTCATGTTGCGTTGTAAAATGTTGCACTGCTTCATGTTGCGTTGTAAAATGTTGCACTGCTTCATGTTGTGTTGTATGAGGTTACACTGGTTCATGTTGCGTTGTATGATGTTACACTGGTTCATGTTGCGTTGTATGATGTTGCACTGCTTCACGTTGCGTTGTATGATGTTGCACTGGTTCATGTTGCGTTGTATGATGTTACACTGGTTCATGTTGCGTTGTATAATGTTGCACTGGTTCATGTTGCGCTGTATGATGTTGCACTGCTTCATGTTGCGTTGTATGATGTTGCACTGCTTCATGTTGCGTTGTATAATGTCGCACTGGTTCATGTTGCGTTGTATGATGTTGCACTGCTTCATGTTGCGTTGTATGATGTTGCACTGGTTCATGTTGCGTTGTATGATGTTGCACTGCTTCATGTTGCGTTGTATAATGTTGCACTGCTTCATGTTGCTGTTCGGCCACCGAAGGCGCTTGGCACAGGCTGGCTCTCGATCCAGTCCAGACTGTGAAACTCGCAAGGAGCAGTGCAGTAATGCCGCACGCTTAATGTTGTGGGACAACCACCGGCACCACACTCACACACATACACACACACGCGCGCGCACACACACACACACACACACACACACACACACACAAACACACACATACACACACGCGCGCACACACACATACAAACACACACATATAAAGGCACCTCTCATGAGCCCCCCCACACAAAAACACACACTTTTGTTCAAACACACAGGTTACATCCAGCGCCGGCTGGTCAAGGCCATGGAGGACCTCATCATCCGCTACGACGGTACTGTGCGCACTGGTATCGGAGCCATCGTGCAGTTCCTGTATGGAGAGGATGGCATGGACGGTGTGCGCATTGAAGGCCAGAGCCTAGACCACCTGAAAATGGACGTGAGTAACTTTTCTCTTTGTTCATAACAATATTATCATGAGCATTTGCTCCTTCGCTTGTGTGTGTGTGTGTGTGTGTGTGCGCGTCCAGCTGGGGTTCGGAAGGGCTGCAGTTGGTACGGGCAGAAAGCCTTGAGGGAAGCATTGCTCAATGTGTGTGTGTGTACGTGGAGGATGGCATAGAAGGTGAGGAGGCTGAAGGCCAGAGCCTTGACCATCTAGAAATGGACGTGAGTGGCGTTTTCTCCCCGCTCCTCTGTTTGAGTGTCTTGCTGGGGTTAGGGAGGGCTACAAGTGGAACGGGCAGAGATCATTATAAGAAATTCGTTGCTTGCAGCGCGTGTACAAAGAGGAAGTGATAGGGAGTGCGTGTGTACAAAGAGGAAGTGATAGGGAGTGCGTGTGTACAAAGAGGAAGTGATAGGGAGTGCGTGTGTACAAAGAGGAAGTGATAGGGAGTGCGTGTGTACAAAGAGGAAGTGATAGGGAGTGTGTGTGTACAAAGAGGAAGTGATAGGGAGTGCGTGTGTACAAAGAGGAAGTGGTAGGGAGTGCGTGTGTACAAAGAGGAAGTGATAGGGAGTGCCTGCAGTGAGTGTGCATCGAGGGCCACTGCCTGGTTCACCTGATAGATGGACGTGATTGATATGCCCTTCTCACCTTTCCTCACAAAATACGAGGGCCTCTAGTGTAGTAGAGGTGCCTCTCTCTTGCTTCTTTAGAGGCTTCCAGCATCAAAGCTTCCTTGCCCAATCGCATCAGAGATGCCGGAGCTGAATCTCCTGGTCACTGCCTGTTTTAGAGCCTTGGGCATTCCAGACTTTTACTTGCAGACTGTTTCTCTTTTCCTCCATCAATAATCCGTCAGGTTCCGTCACCTACATGCATACAAATTTTGCACGCCCACATTTGAACAAGACACTGGACGCAGAGCGAGAACCTGATGCGCTCACACCACACACTTCTGCATGACATGTGCACGCGCACATTTAAACAAAATGCTAGATATAGAGCGAGAACCTGATGAGTCATCTCAGAGCCAGAACCTGATGAGTCGTCACACCACTCACTTACTACTGCATGACATGTGCAGGACGCCAAGCTGCGTGCGCGCTTCCAATACCAAGTGGATGATGTGTCTGCCCCCGGTGGCCAAGGTGCGCGCGCTGTGTCTGCTCAAAGCCGTGCATGCGTGAGCATGTGCCTGCGCGCACGTCTGTGTGCCACGTCCACTCGCTGGCTGCTTCAGTTTAAGAAACAGGCCACTTCTGTGCACCATCTTGACTCATTCTACACCCATCTTGACTCATTCTGCACCCATCTTAAAAATGTCGGCACCCACCTTGACTCATTCTGCACCCACCTTGACTCATTCTGCACCCATCTTGACTCATTCTGCACCCATCTTGACTCATTCTGCACCCACCTTGACTCATTCTGCACCCATTTTGACTCATTCTGCACCCATTTTAACTCGTCCTACAACCGCCTTGACTCATTCTGCACCCATCTTGACATTGTCTTTATCTATCTTTAAACTATCTTCACCCATCTTTAAAATGTCTGCACCCCATCTTGACTCAATTCTGCACCCACCTCGACTCATTCTGCACCCATCTTGACTCATTCTGCACCCATCTTGACTTAATTTGCACTCAGTCCAACTCAGTCCGAAGTAGTTGACGCAGCAGTGTCGCTGCTGTAGCTGCTCCTGAATGCATGCTACCCTAGTTTATCCTACCTTTCAAGCTCCTAACATGCACGCACACACATACACACACAGCACACATGGACACGCGTACACACACACGCACACACACATGCGCAGCACACATGCTTGCACATGCACAGCACACATGCTAACACACGCACACACACGCACACACACACGCACGCACACACACGCACACACACACGCACACACACGCACACACACACTCGACACGCACACCTGCAGGGCAGCACCTGCCTGACCCTGACTGGCTGTCCCCTGAAGCACTAGAGGCCCTGCGCAATGATGAAGGCACGCGCAATGCTGTGGACTCTGAGTGGCGCGCGATCTGGGAGGACCTCAAGGTAAGGGATTGGGTGTGCGCAGGGTGTGCGTGTGTATGTGTCTGCGTATGTGTGTGTCCGCGTGTGTGCGTGTTTGCGTGTCTGTGTTTGTGGTGAGAACATGCAGTGCAGTGTGCAGCTTAGGAGGAGCTCGAGGTGCCTGCAGTGCCTGCAAAGACTGAAGCAGCTGGGGTATCCTGAGATCCCCACTACCTTTGTAAATGGACATGCTCACCACTTTTTGAAGCAAGGATGGTTACTCGTTGTATGGATGGTTACTCGTTTGGATGTACTAAAATGTATATCTTAATCTTGGGACAAAAGGGGTTATTACCTAATACAGGTTGTAGTGATGCACTCAGCAGCTGTTCTACAACCTTCGTGAGGGCATGTACTGTCTGCTGAGAGAAAAAATGTTGTAGTCCATAGGCAGCTGTTCTACAACCATCGTGAGGGCATGTACTGTCTGCTGAGAGAAAAGGTGTTGTGGTCCATTACCAGCTGTTCTACAACCTTCCTGAAGGCATGTACTGTCTGCTGAGAGAAAGGGTGTTGTATTTCAAATTAGCTATGGCTGCTCGCTACTAACAAGTAAGCGTGTCCTTTTAGAGTAGGCACCAACAGTTATCATTGGACAGGGGGCATGAATCGAGGAGCTCCATTACATAACACCAACACATGGTGTACTATAGGGGGGCCTGTACTGTGTTTGCCTTCTCGAGCTTGCACTGCAATTATAGTTGAAGCAGTTAAAACTCACCTCTTGGTCTTCTTGTCTTTCTAAGAGCCTGACAAACTGTGCCATACATTGGATTTTTTTCTTCATTGGGCAAGGGATTGAATTGAGGAGCCTTGCCCCCTACAAGCCTGCACAGGCAAACGGCGCATTTGGAATGAAGCACTATACATGGTGTTACAAATCAAGCACTATAAATGAAGCACTATAAATGAAGCACTATGAATGAAGCACTATTAATGAAGCACTATAAATGAAGCACTATAAATGAAGCACTATACATGAAGCACTATAAATGAAGCACTATACATGAAGCACTCTAAATGAAGCACTATAAATGAAGCACTATAAACGAAGCACTATGCATGGTGTTGCATATGAAGCAATGGATCCAGTGCGGTCTGCCGAAAGGAAAGGCAGTCTTCCATATAAGGGACTGTGTTAAGGACTTGCCGTGCGTTTGCCCTAATATTCCCAGGCGCGATCGCTAGCAGTGAATAATTCCGCCCTCTCTTTGCAGAGCAATCTGATGAAAGTGGTCATGCGCAAAGAGGCAAAACTTATACTCAACTAAGCTTAGTCAACCAAGCTTATATTTAACCATTCCTAGTGACCCGTAAGAACACATGCATGTGGTGGGGGTGTAAGACCTACAAAGCTTGTGCCAGTCTTAAGCATTGCAGCGTTAAGCTTGCCAGCCCCCAATCGATTGCACCCATTCAATGGAGTTTTGGTCTTCAATTTGGACACTTCGATTTCAAAGTGTGCTCCTGTGATGTTACAACACACACACAAATACACACACAATTACACACACATACACACACAACACATACCCAACACACACATACACAACACACACGCATACACAACACACACAACACACACAACACACACACATAAACACACACACACCCAACACACACATGCACAACACACACACACACACAGACGCTGCGGTCTGAGGTGATGCCACACGGTGACACACACACACACAACACACACACATACACACACACACACTCACACACACACACAGACGCTGCGGTCTGAGGTGATGCCACACGGTGACACCAGTGTGAACCTTCCCGTCAACCTGCGGCGCCTCATCCTGAACGCCCAGACCAAATTCAACATCAAGCCCCATCGCCCAGGATACACCAACCTCAACCCCACGGATGTGGTCAAAAAGGTGCGCTGTCGTTGCGCTTCTGCGTCTCTGGCTGTGTCAGAGGTAAATGTCAATATCCACGCTCCTCCGAACCCACTGATCTGAACTCTCAAATGTTGTCAGAAAATGTCTACACCTATCATCTCATACACAATGCCGCTGTTCTCAGACAGCTTTCCCCTTGAGCATGCATGCATCTGACGTTGGCAGCTGCTTGTTTGCTTGCGTTTGATCAGACTGTCTGGGTTTGATCAGACTGTCTGTGTTTGATCAGACTGTCTGTGTTTCATCAGACTGTCTGTGTTTCATCAGACTGTCTGTGTTTGATCAGACTGTCTGTGTTTGATCAGACTGTCTGTGTTTCATCAGACTGTCTGTGTTTGATCAGACTGTCATCCTACGTGCAATGCATTCTTCAAACAGCAGAGAGGTAGAGGGGCCTAAAATCACCTGTTTGACCGCGTTTGTTATTGGACAGCTGTGCACTTGGGCATGTACTTTTATTCCAAATCTGCTCACCTCTGTTATCGCTCCAGTGTGGTGTCAAGTTGTATCATTGATTGTCACCTCTGTCATCGCTCCAGTGTGGTCTGTCTAGTCTCATCTGCCCATCTCTGTTGTTGCTCCAGTGTGGTCTGTCTAGTCTCATCTGCTCATCCCTGTAGTTGCTCCAGTGTGGTCTGTCTAGTCTCATCTGCTCACCTCTGTTGTTGCTCCAGTGTGGTCTGTCTAGTCTCATCTGCTCATCCCTGTTGTTGCTCCAGTGTGGTCTGTCTAGTCTCATCTGCTCATCCCTGTTGTTGCTCCAGTGTGGTCTGTCTAGTCTCATCTGCTCATCTCTGTTGTTGCTCCAGTATGAGGTCACTTAGTGCCATTGACGCCTCCCCACTCACTCACTCACTCACTCGCATGCTGTCACATGCAGGTGCAAGATCTATGTGGCCGTCTGAATGTGGTATCTGGCCAGGACGGCCTGAGTCTGGAGGCCCAGAGGAACGCCACCATCATGTCCATGTCCCTGCTGCGGGCCAACCTGGCCTCCAAACGCATGCTCAAGGTGGGTTTGGGTTTTGGAAAATGGGTGTATGTGTGTGTGTTCATATTCTGTACTATACCACCCCTGTCTTTGCTGCGGGCCAACCTGGCCTCCAAACGCATGCTCAAGGTGGGTTTGGGTTTTGGAAAATGGGTGTAAGTGTGCGTGTGTTCATATTCTGCACTATACCACCCCTGTCTTTGCTGCGGACCAGCCTGGCCTCAAAACGCATGCTCAAGGTGGGTTTGGGTTTTGGAAAATGGGTGTATGTGTGCGTGTGTTCATCTTCTGTACTATACCACCCCTGTCTTTGCTGCGGACCAGCCTGGCCTCAAAACGCATGCTCGAAGTGGGTTTGGGTCTCGGAGCGTGCATGTCGTGTTCATCTTCATTCTTCACTACCAACCCTATCTCCTTGTCCCTGCTGCGGGCAAACTTAGCCTCGATACGTGTGCTGCCAAGGAAACAGAGCCACCTTGGTACTGATTACGGTAATAAATAGGGTTGGCCAAAACCGTATATATACACCGTATAAGACCGTATATTTGGTGATTCCCCTGCCAAAGATACCGTGTATGCGCCGTATATATATGGTTTTGGCCAACCCTAGTAATAGATCATTTCACCATGAACAGAGCTGGTGGGAAACGCTCATCTGTGGAGCTCATAAGCGTTGCAGGCTTGGATTGCATTGGAATTCAGAGTTTTATCTATAATGAATTCATAGGATAATAGAAAACCACCATCATTGAAATCCATTAGATGTTAGAAAGCCACTTCATGCCCTCCTGAGGGAGCACCTGTTGTCAGCATTCGTGAACGGGCGCAGCTGGTGCTTTCGGCAAGTGCAAAAAGACGAACCTGGTCATTGGCAGTTATGGAGGGGCGTTGGCAGCTTAAAAAAGGCACCTGTTTTCAGCAACTATGAAAGGGCACAGCTGGTGCTGTCCGCGAGTATGAGAAGACAGACCTGGTATTGGCTGTTATTTAGGGGCGTTGGCAGATTTGAATTGGCAGTTTGAAAAAGGCACACCTGGTGTCTACAGCTTTATGAGAGGGCGCATTCAAGTTGGCTCACAGGAAAATGCCTCCTTGTTTTGTTGTAGTACTGCAATACAAAGCAGCAACTGTGCTTACAATGCTGTGCTCAAAATCTTTTGACCAGCCTGTGGAGAAATCGCGATGCGCGCCTGAGCCTTTTGTCGTATGCTATTAATTACACTCTTTTGTCGTATGCTAATAATAACACTCTTTTGTCGTTGTATTCTAATAATTACACTCTTTTATCGTCGTATGCTAACAATTACACTCTTTTGCCGTATGCTAACAATTACCCTAGGTTTTAAACTCGACCTCCTGTGTGATTGGGCCTGTGTGATTGGGCAAGTAGAGTGAAATTAGGAACGTGTTTGCCCTTCAACGCAGGACCACAAGCTGAGCTCAGAAACCTTTACGTGGCTGATAGGAGATCCTAATGCACGTCTAACTATTTTGCCCTTCAACGCAGGACTACAAGCTGAGCTCAGAGGCCTTTGACTGGCTGGTAGGAGAGGTGGAGGCGCGCTTTAACCAGGCACGCGCACACGCCGGGGATGGCATTGGCTCATTGGCTGCTCAGTCCTTGGGGGAGCCCACGACACAGGTGGGTCAGATCACTGTCACCTCGAAATTTTTCCCAGCAAACTTTTTGAACGGTGGTAGCAGCGAAGGGAAACAGAGAAAATCAGAGCGCGACCACACTGCAAGAAAGTTGCCTGCTGCTTCGACTTGATGTACTCGTTTCCAGCAAACGTTTTTGGCAAAGCCCCCCTCGTGGGGGCATAAGCCCCTAGCGTTGACTACTTCCCGCCAAGCTTCACACAACCCTCCCCAGGCCCATCCAGGGTACCCTAGTTGAAATTCGACATAGGCTCCTTACCAAACTTTCTACCGGGCCAGAAACATGTCTGGGCCATGGGGTGCCGAGAGCAAAGTTTTAGAGCAAAAATTAATTGTTTGGAGGCTCCAGGAAGCTGCCCAGGTTTCCTCAGCCAGTCCCCCAGACCGCTTCCTGCTGGTGCAGTAGTATCTATCGGCATACTTCTCTGGCTGCGTTTGCTGTCAGAGGCTCTTGGTTGTGTTCCGGCTGTTAAGTTCATGGTTGACCATGCAAGTCTATTAATTTCGATGGCCTGTGCAAATTTAGTTTAACTAGAAAATTCAAACGCGCGGGAGTTTGCTGGAAGGGTCCCGTCCAAGCAAACTTCCGCGCGTCCGAAACTCGCTTGGACCGGACCCTTTGGGGATGCGGCCATGTTGGCTTGGAGTGCTCGTAGGGCGTGCGATAAAAGGCATGGAGCACGCGGACGGTGCAGGTGCTTGCTGCGCGCTGTGTATTAAAGCATTGGTCGTACACACTGTCCAGCACGGGCACCATTTTGTCCTCTGCCCTCTCCTGCTCTTTCCTCTTAGCAGACAGGGAACAGCAGCAACACATCCTCACGCCTGCTTCAGCTGAGGCTGCTTCAGCACAGCGTCATGCACACCACTGCAGCGTCTGTGGGACAGCAAGGCACATACACAGGCGTGCACCCACACGTGCGCGCAAGCACACGTACACACACATATACGCACATATGCATGCGCACGCAAACACACATACAAACACAAATGCGTGCGAATACACGCAGGCGCGCACACACACATACACATGTACATGCACAAACACACAGACGCACACACATACGCACAAACAAAAAGGCACACATGCGCCTTCACAAACACATGGACACACGCACACGCACGCACACATGCACACAGACAAAAGGGCACAGACGCGCACACACACGCATGCACACACACACTCACACACACGCACACATTCATATAACGCATGCGTTGCACGCGTGATGGGCTTAGCCAAATTTTCAGCGTCGCTCGCGACGCTCCCTCCCTTGTCGTGGCAGCAAAGGGAATCAGAGGAAATCAGACTTCAGTAAAGGAATTTTGCCTGCTGCTTCCACTCCGTGTATCTGAAGTTTGTTTTCAGCAAACCTTGTTTTCACAGCAAACCTTTTCTTGGCAGCGACAGGAAGGGCTATGCATGGGTGAGGATGCTCCTGTCCATAATTGCTCCCGTCTATAATTGCTCCTGTCTATGATCGCTCCTGTCTATATGATTGCTCCTGTCTATGATTGCTCCTGTCCATGATCGCTCCTGTGTATAATTGCTCTGTCTATGATTGCTCCTGTCTATAATTGCTCCTGTCTATATTTGCTCCTGTCTATATGATTGCTCCTGTCTATGATCGCTCCTGTCTATAATTGCTCCTGTTTATGATTGCTCCTGTCTATGATTGCTCCTGTCTATGATTGCTCCTGTCTATAATTGCTCCTGTCCATAATTGCTCCCGTCTATAATTGCTCTGGTCTATAATTGCTCCGGTCTATGGTCGCTCCTATGTTCAAGTGAAATCGCTCCTGTCTACAACACAAGGTTTAAATGTTGTTGCTAGGCATGGCCAGAACCAAATATATGCGGTGTATGCACGGTGTTTTTGGCAGGGAAATCACCCTACATACGGTGCATATGTACGGTTCTGGCCACCCTAGTTATTGCGCAAATTGTTTGAGCACATTCCACTTTGCAAGTGTGCCTGTGTCAGTGCATGGCCCACTGGCATTGCTTATCCCATATTCGTAATCCACAACTCGTCAAACACATAAACACCCAATAATTTTCACTGTGTGGGTGCTCCCCTACACAAACGACGCTTAACACGCTCAACTCTGCAGGTGTATGCGTCAGATCATGGCACTGGCCAACTGACATTGATTTTCCCTTGTTCGTAATCCACAACTCTTCAAGCACCTGACACCTGATGGTTTTCATTGTGTGGGTGCCCCCCTTCGCAGATGACGCTGAACACTTTCCACTTTGCGGGTGTGTCTGCCAAGAACGTGACGCTGGGAGTGCCTCGACTGACCGAAATCATTAACTTGGCTAAGAACATCAAGACGCCCTCATTGTCTGTGTACCTGGACGCACAGCACGCCAGCGACAAGGTGTGCAAATGCGTGTGTGTGTGTGCATTTCTGTAGCTGTGCATGTTTTTGTGCACGTGTAACGACACACTGGATCTTGTGTCTGGGAAGTGCATTTCTGTAGTTGTGCACGACTATGTGCACATGTAACGGCACACTGGTTAAACTGGCTCTTGTATGTGGGAACGACAAGTCAAGGCAAGGAGCTGCCTTGACCTGTGCTCTAATGAGAATGTTTGCGTAATGTACGTGGTATCCAACAGACAAACTACGCTTGCTTACATCTTATAATGTGAGCAAGCTTTTACAAACGTTACACGATTAATTGCGCTGAAAGAGTACGGCACTTTTGTTGAAGGCGTTTAAGCAGTAACGTTTTAATTCCTGGTAACTGCAACATGAAACTTTGGAGCTGCATTACATCGCACTTGTAGGGCTGGCCAGAACCGTATATATGCACCGTATATGACCGTATATTTGGTAACTCCCCTGCCAAAAATACCGTACATACACCGTATATATATGGCTCTGGCCAACCCTACGCACTTGCAATGTGTACACGTTATTACCACAGGTAAAGTAGGAAAGGGACACATAATATTGTAGACGCAGCCTTAGATGAGTTGAAATAGGGACATCACACGAACGCGCTTTACACGCGTGCAAACACACACACACACACACACACACACACACACACACACACGCACACACACACACTCTTGCATATACATACACACACAACCCAGGATGCTGCCAAAGACGTGCAGTCCACTCTGGAGTACGCTTCCCTCAAAAACATCACGAGCAGGGTTGAGATCTGGTGAGGCTTTTGAGATGTGTGTATGATGTGGGTGTGAGTGGAGGTGTGATAGTGGGTGTAAGTTGAGATGCAGGTGTGAGGGTGAATGGAAGGATGTGCCCCTTTTGTGAGTGCGTAAATTATAATGTGGGTGTGAGGCTGAATGGAAGGACGTGCCCCTCCTATGAGGGCAAAATTTGAGATGTGGGTGTGAGGCTGAATGGAAGGACGTGCCCCTCCTGAGTGCAAGGATGCGCGCGGCATTTTGCGCTCTCCTTCCTCCACAAGGAGGGTGCGCGTGCTTTTGAACACCACACCCTGCTGCATTTGGTTTGTGTGTGGCCCGCAAAGTGATCGCAGCTGTCGTGTGATGCCCAACCTCTGTGTGGTTTGTGCATCGCATGTACCAGAATGGCTTGAGGCTAAAAGGAGTTTGTGTGTGTGTGTCTCCTAAATGCAGCACGTGCGAAGCCAGAAACGCCTGCACTTTTCGCTTTCGGAAATATCTATGCATTGCATCGTACGAGCACGATCTCCCTGCAAGGTTCTCCAGCATTCTTTTATACCCACCACGAATGTGGCACTGATGCACATACGACCCTACGCTCGTTGGATCAAAACCCGCATTCCGTTCACGCACCTTATATACTTGTGGCACCAATGCATATACGACCCTACGCTTATGAGATCAAACCCACATTCCGTTCATGCACCACGAATGTGGCACCGATGCAGATACGACCCTACGCTTATGAGATCAAACCCACATTCCGTCCGCGCACCATATACTTGTGGCACTGATGCAGATACGACCCTACGCTCGTGAGATCAAAACCCGCATTACGTTCACGTACCACGAATGTGGCACCGATGCAGATACGACCCTACGCTTGTGAGATCAAACCCGCATTACGTCCACGCACTGTGAATGTGGTACTCATGCAGGTACAACTCCACGCTTATGAGATTATAACCCACATTCCGTCCACGCACCATGCTTGTGGCACCCGTGCAGGTATGACCCTGTCAGCCCCGCTGAGCCAGAGAAAACGGTGGTGCCTGGGGACGAGGCCCTGGTGGCTGCCTACTTTGAGCTGCCTGATGAGGAGCAAGATGTTAACCGCATGAGCCCGTGGCTGCTGCGCATTGAGCTGGACAGGTGGGCTGGTTGTGCGTGCAAGTTGTGCGTGCTGTTTTTGTGGGGGGTGGGTGTCTGTGTGTGGGGCGTGGGTTAATGTGGGGGGTGGGTGTCTGTGCGTGCTGTTTTTTGTGTGGGGTGGGTGTCTGTGTGTGGGGCGTGGGTTTGTGGGAGGTGGGTGTCTGTGCGTGCTGTTTTTGTGGTGGGTGGGTGTCTGTGTGTGGGGCGTGGGTTTATGTGGGGGGTGGGTGTCT
>Ga0307968_1001380_pt1:0-5000 | contig 19705 bp, 26 predicted proteins | sample OrgLakmetagen650_FD_201834 | JGI IMG/M metagenome (GOLD analysis project Ga0307968, IMG submission 201834) | Saline water microbial communities from Organic Lake, Antarctica - #650 | ecosystem: Environmental > Aquatic > Non-marine Saline and Alkaline > Saline | place: Antarctica: Organic...
TCCACACATGATACAACTACACATGATCCCCATGACACGGCTACACACCCTTTCCTCCACACATGACACGGCTACACACCCTTTCCTCCACACATGATACGGCAACACACGTCCTTTCGTCCCCATGGTAAGGCTACACATGATCCCCATGACACGGCTACACACCCTTTCCTCCACACATGACACTGCTACACACCCTTTCCTCCACACATGATACGGCTACACATGTCCTTTCGTCCCCATAGTACGGCCACACATGATCCCCATGACACGGCTACACACCCTTTCCTCCACACATGATACAGCTGCACATGTCCATTCGTCCCCATGGTACGGCTACACATGATCCTCATGACACGGCAACACACGTCCTTTCCTCCACACATGATACAGTTACACACGTCCTTTCGTCCCCATGACACGGCTACACATGATCCCCATGACACGGCTACACACCCTTTCCTCCACACATGATACAGCTACACACGCTATCATGCTCCCCATATGTTATGTCAAGTAGCAGTGCTGAACAGCCTTGTCAGGTTCCTTTCATTTGGCATCATCCGTTGTCAAAAACCACCTTCTTCCCACACAAACATGCCCGCACCACTTCTTCACCATTCTCATACTCTACCCTCATATTCATTACCATTCTCATACTCGTCATACTCGTCACCATTCTCAAACTTGTCATGCTCGTCACCATCCTCATATTCGTCACCATTTTCATACTCGTCATACTCGTCACCATTTTCATACTCGTCACCAATCTCATACTCGTCACCATTCTCATACTTCTTCACCATTCTCATACTTTACCACCACTCCCACAATTCGTCATCACACCCAGACACCCAGCACCGTAATCACATATCATCTCCACAGACACACACACACACAAACGCAGCACCAATTCCACATGGTATCACCGCACGCACACTTTATCTCACAGCACTGCATTCACACACACACACACACACACACACACACACACACACACACTCACACACACGTAATCATTGCACCCACACTCGCAGCACCGTTCCCACACACAGCAACTTATTTACTCACATACTCGTACACACACTCATCGCGCCCATGCTCAACGCTAAGCCATACACACACAGCACCACTCCCACAAACGGCACAGTACTTACTCACATAATCACACACACGCACACACACAGATATACACACCCACACACCCACACACACCTACACCCGCACCCACACCCACACCCACAAATGCACCCGCACACACACACTGCACCCACACTCACCGCTAAGCCATACACACACCGAACCACTCCCACACTCCCACAAATGGCACGATAATTACTCACATACTCACACACACTGCACCCTGTGTGTGTGCGTGCGTGTGTGTGTATGTGTGTGTGCGTGTGTATGTGTGTGCGTGCGTGTGTGTATGTGTCACTCACCGCTAAGCCATGCTGCAGAGCAAGCCTAGCCGTAAGCAACGTCCCCGCCACTTCAGCAATCGTTCGTTCGACAACATCTGGGTTCTGCATGCACGCAGCTCCAAAACCTGTAGGTATGAGGGAGTAAACCCAACAGGTGGCTGCCGGTCATTGCAATCCAATCCAACAAAACTCGTGGGTGTGAGAAAATAAGGGGCAGCATAGGGCACCGTTTTTCTTTCTGAGCTTATGGATTTATTTGTGGCTGGTCATCTCTTCCTGCCTGTATGTGATGCCCATCTTGATGCTTCTAGACAGGCGCCTGCTACCTTGCTTCTAGTTTCCAGAGCTGGCTTGACTTTCTTCTGTGGAGCACTGGCTCTGCTTCCTTCAGAACTCTCTGTGCTCAGTCCAAACCTTTCTCTTTACTCTTTATTCTAGCTTCTTTTTCTGGTGTCTTGTTCAGTCTGGCCTCTTTCTCTTCTTGAAGCTGCCTTTTTTTTTTTGCTATAGCTCAACTGCCCTCGCTGGCGGATATAGCTGTGTAACCCTTACCCTTACCCTTACCCTAGTTTCCAGAGCTGGCTTGACTTTCTTCTGTGGAGCACTGGCTCTGCTTCCTTCAGAACTCTCTGTGCTCAGTCCAAACCTTCTTCTGCTAGTTCTTAAGCCATTCTTGACTCTCCTTTTTATCTCCAGCCTAGACCTTTTTCCGTCTCTTTTTCTTCTTATCACAGTCGCCTCCCCTTTGTTTACATAGGTTAGGTTGCAGGCTTTTTCCAAGCTTCCGCTGAGATGCCCTTTGGGGCATATATAGTAATGTAACCTTAACCTAACCTTAACCTTATTTGTGGCTGGCCGAGACCAGTCAGCAGCCGATCAGCCAAACATGTACTTGATCACTGAACGTGCTTAATCACTGAACGTGCTTGATACATGTGCTTGATCACTGAATTTGCTGAATCACTGAACGTCTTGATACAAGTACTTAATCACTGAATGTGCTTGATACAAGTACTTAATCACTAATGTGCTTAATCAGTTAATGTGTTGATTACTGAACGTGCTTGATCACTTAACGTGCTTGACCACTGAATGTACTTGATACAGGTCCTTTATCCATGGTTGCAACAATTACCAACCAATACGGCAGAGAGTTGAACAAATATGTTTGACAAAGTTGGCAAATGCCCAAGGTTTCCAGCTGCGTTGCAGCTACATAGCTCAATACAAAAAGAGAGCAGTCAACGCACATGCAAGAAGTTAAAGGCTTTTAAGCTTATTCTTAAGAAGCTTATTCTTAAGAAGTTTATTCTGAAGAAGCTTATTAATTGATTGCTTAGAAAAATCAATTAACTGATTGCTTAGAAGAACCAATTAACTGATTGCTTAAAAGAACTGATTGCTTAGAAGAATCAATTAACTGATTGCTTTTTATGATCAGGCTAGCAGTCACACTTCTTGACTGAAGGCCTTTCTTGTACCTTGTAGACCTTAAAATGATTCAATGGAGGGTTCCATGAATCTTCGACCTGCTGTGCGTAAATTCCCTGTCCGGCCACGACAGGGGGGGGCAACAGTTTTTCTACAGCCCGCGTAAGTGGAAATGAAACTTAGAGCTTGCCAAAAAACAGTTGCAAAAAACTTGGAGCTTGTTAGATAACAGCTGCAAATCTGTCTTGGTCCTAAATCACAGCCATCTGGAAAAAAGAAAAAGAGAAGAAGAAGAAGGGCCGCACATGCAAAAAAAATCACTCCCCGCATTATTGAAGGAGCCATCTGGACCATAGATGGCCATGCATCACAGTAAAGAAAAAGATGAAGAACTGCACATGCAGCGAACACCACTCCCCGCAATATCAGAGGAAAAGGAGCCATTTGGACCATAATGGTAGGGGGGGGGGGTAGTGGAAGATGAATAATAACAAATAGGCTGCAAGTTACTTACAGCATACGTGTGAACTTACACAATAACATACCTATCCGCCTGATTTTGTCTGGGTCAAAGTATGCTGCAAGTTACAGCACACGTGTGTACTTACACATTCACATACCTATCCGCCTGATTTCGTCTGGGTCAAAGTATACTGCAAGTTACAGCACACATGTGTACTTACACATTCACATACCTATCCGCCTGATTTCGTCTGGGTCAAGCGTCATGGAGGTGAATGCTTGCAAGTACCTGTGATTGTGCAGCAAGTCTTGGCGTATGTATGTGTTTGTGTGTGTATGTGAATGCTTGCAGGTACCTGTGATTGTGCAGCAAGTCTTGGCGTGTGTTTGGTGTGTGTGTGTATGTGTGTGTATGTGAATGCTTGCAGGTATCTGTGATTGTGCAGCAAGTCTGGGCGTGTGTATGTGTGTGTATGTGTGTACGTATGTGAATGCTTGCAGGTATCTGTGATTGTGCAGCAAGTCTGGGCGTGTGTATGTGTGTGTGCATGTGTGTACGTATGTGAATGCTTGCAGGTATCTGTGATTGTGCAGCAAGTCTGGGCGTGTGTATGTGTGTATATGTGCGTGTGTGTGTGTGTGTGTGTTTGTGTGTGTGTGTTTGTGTGTGTGGGCGCTCGTGCACGCGCGCGCGCGCGTGTGTGTGTGTGTGTGTGTGTGTGTGTGTGTGTGTGTGTGTGTGCATCAAAGACGCGGTTTTGTGCCCGTGCATCCTAACAGTGGCACACAAATGGCGTCCTGTCTGTGTATGCATGTGTTTGTGTGCATTTTCCTTCGTCTGTGTTATTAGCAGCACATAAATGGCGTCCTGTCTGTGTATGCATGTTCTTGTGTTAATGCTCCAAGTCTAAAATTCTGACCATGGTACACAAATGGCGTCTTGTCTGTGTTTGCATGTGTTTGTGTGCGTTCACCTTCGTCTGTGTTATTAACAACACATAAATGGCATCCTGTCTGCATGTGCATGTGTTTGTGTGCATCATCTAACGTCTTTGTCTTCTATTTATGGCACACACACATAACACATGACATAAGGGGGAGTAACAATCACACACACACAGCTTCAACTACACACACAGCTTCAAATACACACACAGCTTCAATTACACACCCAGCTTCAATTACACACACAGCTTCAATTACACACACAGCTTCAATTACACACACACAGCTTCAAAACACACACACACACAGCTTCAATGCACACACACCTCAGCTGATGTGGACGTGGTCGTCAACGCAGCACACAGGGAGTCTTCTACAACCCTACTTAATACTTAATACTCCTCTTTCAAAAAAACACCCTACTTGATACCACCCTCCTAAAACCTTGATACTTACTCCCCCCCTTAAAATAACAAACACATTGTTCGCACGGTCTTGCAATGAAAAACATGACCCAGGGTTTGGCCAATGACGCGCATCAGAACTTTGCCTTTGGCTGTGCAGGGCGGCTTCTGTACCATTTTAATCATTGTAAATACTATAACCATTGTAGTTCCTCTGGTTTTGCACGGCTGCATCTGCACCATTGTAAGATTGTTATCATAACCATTGTATTACCTCTAAGCGTGCAGGGCGGCTTCTGTACCATTGTAATCATTGTAAATACTATAACCATTG
>Ga0307968_1001380_pt1:12500-19705 | contig 19705 bp, 26 predicted proteins | sample OrgLakmetagen650_FD_201834 | JGI IMG/M metagenome (GOLD analysis project Ga0307968, IMG submission 201834) | Saline water microbial communities from Organic Lake, Antarctica - #650 | ecosystem: Environmental > Aquatic > Non-marine Saline and Alkaline > Saline | place: Antarctica...
CTAGTTAGCTGTTTCAGTCCATGCCGGTGGTGAAATTCTTACTTGACCACCTTGTCAAACCTCTTTTGCAGGCCTTGCTGGAGTTTGAGGCTGACAATAACCTTTCCAGGAGCGACATTGGTGAGCTTTTCTTGTTCTTGTTATTTAGGTTAGCCAACAAATCGGTATATGCGTGTTACTGTACAGTGTATGTTCCTTTGTGTTTTTTGTGTGATTAAGATTGGCCAGAGTTTTGCCTGCGTGGCTATGTACGGTGCATGTTCTCTGTGTGTGGTGCTTTCGGCAGGGCACGCTCCAGAAATCTAGAATAGATGGTGGATAGCTAGGGCTCAGATCATACTGCATCATGCAACACACTTTCACCTCGGGGGGGATGGCAGTGCTACTGTGCGTGGTGTGTGCACCTGTATAAAAAGACGTGCAGCATATGCCTTGTCACTAGTGTGTGTGTGTGTGTGTGTGTGTGTGTGTGTGTGGAGTGTGTGTGGCAGTACTGTGCTGTGCGTGGCGTGTGCACCTGTATAGAAAGACGTGCAGCATATGCCTTGTCACGTGTGTGTGTGTGTGTGTGTGAGTGTGTGTGTGTGTGTGTGTGTGTGTGTGTGTGTGTGTGGAGTGTGTGTGGCAGTACTATACTGTGCGTGGTGTGTGCGCCTATAAAATGACGTGCAGCATATGCCTTGTCACTTCTGTGCGTGGAGTGTGTGTGGCAGTACTGTACTGTGCGTGGTGTGTGCGCCTATAGAATGACGTGCAGCATATGCCTTGTCACGTGTGTGTGTGTGTGTGTGTGTGGAGTGTGTGTGGCAGTACTATACTGTGCGTGGTGTGTGCGCCTATACAATGACGTGCAGCATATGCCTTGTCACTTCTGTGCGTGGAGTGTGTGTGGCAGTTCTATACTGTGCGTGGTGTGTGCGCCTATAGAATGACGTGCAGCATATGCCTTGTCACTTCTGTGCGTGGAGTGTGTGTGGCAGTACTGTACTGTGCGTGGTGTGTGCGCCTATGGAATGACGTGCAGCATATGCCTTGTCACTACTGTGTGTGGAGTGTGTGTGTGTGGCAGTTCTATACTGTGCGTGGTGTGTGCGCCTATAGAATGACGTGCAGCATATGCCTTGTCACTACTGTGTGTGGAGTGTGTGTGGCAGTACTATTTGTGTGGAGTGTTGCCTGCTGCTGCTGTATGGACGCCATTGTGTGTGGAGTGTGCGAGGGGCCAATTTCTGTGTATCAGGATATCACCTCGTAAGTTTTGCCACGTACACATTAAATGCTTTTACATTTCATAAGACATACTGTGCGTGGAGTGTGTAATTGTTGTTAAGTTGTGAGGTGGCCCGTTTTAGGCAGGGAGTTGGATTTTTTGTGGGGTACGGATTTACACCGCGGGGGAAATGGGTGAGCTCAAGTAAGAAACCAGGAAAAATTATGGGTGACACGCCCTTTTGGGCCCCTACTTTAGTCGACCCCTTCTACTTTTCATTGTACAAACAATGTAAGAAGAATTCTCAAAAACGTCAGCTTCGGAGTTCAGCTTCAGATCCCAGCTTCGAAATTCCGTCCCTGTCAATAGTGACACAGGAGCACCTGCAACAAGCAGCCAGGCTTTATTTTGACAGACTTTTTGAGGGAAACAAGGCAAGCTTTTTTCAGACACCGTGCTTAATTCCGCCACCATTTTACCAGTATATTCTAAGGTTGAGGCTGAGCCCTCCTGATCCTCATTGCTATTTTTCTGTTTCCTGTGTGAGAGGGGGTTTACGTACCGGTACCACAGTGGCTCCATTTCCTTAATCGAGGAATGGCTTTTCACTGCCTGCATAGCTTACTCTCTTTTCATTACTCTACGGTTACATGGTTTGACCAACGTGCCTTTCAGCTGACCTCACGTCAGTTTCTTGAAAAGCCGGCACTTTGATACGCTTGGGGTTCCTTTCTTTTTACTTAATAAATTAATAAAATTCATTATGAACACTTTAAAACTCTTTGACTGAGCCTTTGCTGGTAAAGGGTTTTTGGTACTTGGTACTAAAAGTGGTACTTAAAGTGGTATTAAAAGTGGTCTGAAAACCTAAGCGCTGACTAAAGACCACGTGTAAAAAGATGGTTCCTACAGCGCAAGCTGTGGCGAGACAGTTCCAACTGACATTCAGTTACACTCGCCTCCAAGAACGTGGGTACTTCTGCAGCAGGCTGCAGAGTACTCTGCAGTTTTCTTTTCCTGAATCAATGTGGGGGGTGGTTTAACTGCCTGCTTATTCTTGTTCTTGCTTATTTGATTACTGTGGTTTTCACTGCCTGCGTACTCACTCTTGTTTTTGCTTATTTGATTACTGTGGTTTTTCACTGCCTGCGTACTCACTCTTGTTCTTGCTTATTTGATCACTGTGGTTTTTCACTGCCTGCGTACTCACTCTTGTTTTTGCTTATTTAATTACTGTGGTTTTTCACTGCCTGCGTACTCACTCTTGTTCTTGCTTATTTGATTACTGTGGTTTTTCACTGCCTGCATACTCACTCTTGTTCTTGCTTCTGCATTTCAAATCAGCAGTCCCCTTGTACCTAAATGGCTCCTCCTTTAATTGTGGCCATATCACTGTGGCTCTTTTAATGCCTGCAAAACACGTCTCCTTCATTTCTTTTTTTCAATAGCACCGTCGTTTTCTTTTTCCATGACACCGTCTTTTTAATAATATGTGTCGCAGATGACCAAATCAGGGCGGAGAAATCCAAGACACGGGATAAGATGCTGCACGATCTGTTGTTTGCTCTGCAAAGGGTGAGTGACCGTGGTTTGGGTGACAGGTGAAAAATACTGTTCACTCAACCTGCATGTCTGAGACATCTAAGACATGGGATAAGATTATGCAAGATCTGTTGTTTGCTCTACAAAGGTGAGTGACCGTGGTTTGGGTGACAGGTGAGGAATACTGTTCACTGTACTTGCACGTCTGAGACATCTAAGACATGGGATAAGATTCTGCAAGATCTGTTGTTTGCTCTGCAAAGGTGAGTGACCATGGTTTGGGTGACAGATGATTGGAGACCTGTTGTTTGCGCTGTAAAATACGAGTCTTTACGTCTTGGGTGACAAACGATGCAAGGCCTGATGCCAGAAATCCTCCACCTCAGCAATCTCCCTCAGCGAGTTACCATTACCTTTGTTCGTCCTGCTGGCATTTTTTCAAGCATTTCTTGCCGCGCCTTCAGCGAGTTACCATTACCTTTGTTCGTCCTGCTGGCATTTTCTCAAGCATTTCTTGCCGCGCCTTCCGGCGTGTGAACGTGTGTGTGTGTGTGTGTGTGTCAGTGTTTTTTTAAGGAGACGTATGACGTCTTTAGACGTGAAACCCCTACTTTTGGGCGTGGGGGAAAGACGTGAAACCAAGGATTTGGGCCCCGGGGGGTCTCCTGGCAAAAACCGACCAAGGGCACTTCGAGGCCTTCGTGGGCCCTTCGACGGCCAAAAATTAGCCTCAGAAATCGAAAAGTTTTAGAACTTTTATAATTTTGTTAACATGGTTGGTTCGCCTGAAAGAAAGAGAACCAAGCAGGGAGAGAGTGATGGAAGGTATAAAGAGGGGGAAAAGCATGGAGACCAGAGCCATGCAGTTTGCATGGCTAGAGCAGAAGGACGGGCCTTTTTCCCAAGTACACACAGAGGGTATGCCATTGGAGAGAGAACAGCCTGCGCGCAGCAATTGGCTGCAAGATGGAGGTCTAGGAGAGGACAACCTGTACTACCTCTGCTGCAGCATTTGCAGCACCAAGGTAGCAGCATGCAAGTTTCAAAGCCCTGCCCAGAATATCAAGACCCATGAGGCAAGCCAGCTTCATCAGCCTGCAGCACTGAAATGGCAAGAGATTCAGGACAGGAGGGGTGTGTTGCAAGATTCCCAGGCAGCGCAAGATTTCCAGGCAGCAGCTGCACAGACAATTTAAAGCTCCCCTAACAATTCCAGACAAACGTTTTTGATGTTAATGCCACGTGTGAATCTCAACACTTACACTTCACTTACATACACCATACGCCGGGAGGCCGGCGGCCTCCCGGCGGGCTGGGGCAGCAAAAGAAAAAGAAGTGAGAACCCAGGTTCTCAGATTGGCATATTAAGGTGGGACGTGAAATGAAGGTTTTCCCAAATCCTAAAAAAAAAACACTGGTGTGTGTGTGTGTGTGTGTGTGTGAACGTGTAAAGCCCCACACTTTTTAATCAGCTTTGGCTCTATCTTGTTAACTTGTGTTCCACTGCTGATACACACACACGTACACGCACACACACACACACACACACACACATACACACACACTCGATTCAAATTGTGCAGAACCTCCCAAACAGATCGCGGCACTTTTTGTATAACCAGATCAAACGGGCGGCACTTCAAACCTCTAAAAAGGTGGGGGGGATACTCTGTTTGCACACACATCTTTTGTTGCTTACACACCGTCCGTGCCTTTTGTGAAAGGACGTCTTACTGTGCATGCGTGCCTTCTGCGTGCGATTTGTGGAGATGCACCTTTCTGAGCATACATGTCTTCAGTGCCTTTCAATCTTTTTCCACGTTCTCCTGTGTGTACACGTCTTTTGTGTGCCTTTCTGTGCATACACACTTTTCTACATGTTTGGTATATGTCCTCTGTTTGCCTTTTGTGCATGCGCAATTTTCTACGCTTTTTAGAAGCGTGCATGCTTTCTATGCCTTTTGTGCATGCGCATTTGCCTGGGGCAATCTCATCTGAAGCTGCAAGCGTAGTGTTCCTCTGCAATTTTCTAGTCTAGTCCCTTCCCCGCCAGTCTGACAAGTCTGACAAGTGTGACATTGGAGTCTGACAGTGGAGTCTGACAGTGGAGTCTGACAGTGGAGTCTGACAGTGGATTCTAACAGTGGATTCTAACAGTGGAGTCTGTCGAGGATCACCTTGCATGCAGGGCTTCCTTGTATGCTCAGTGCGCATACATTGGAAGTCTGACAGTGGAGTCTGACTGTAAATTATGTTAAGGGTCACCTTGCATGCAGGGCTTCCTTGTATGCTCAGTGCGCATACATTGGAAGTCTGACAGTGGAGTCCGACTGTGGTTTATGTTAAGGGTCACCTTGCATGCAGGGCTTCCTTGTATGCCTAGTGCGCTCTGTTGGGGTTCTTGCATGCATGCATGCTCCTCCACAAGTCTGCCATCACGAGTTTGCCACACACTTTTGCCATCACAATTTTACCATCACACTTTTGCCATCACAATTTCGCCATCACACTTTCGCCATCACACTTTTGCCATCACAATTTCGCCATCACACTTTTGCCATCACAATTTCGCCATCACACTTTTGCCATCACGATTTTGCCATCACACTTCTGGCTGAAACCAGAGCTCATTCGTGCAGGGTACACACAGTGGGCGAGTTATATGCGAGTATGTGTGTGTTTGTGTAAGTTTGTGTGCTGTAGTGCAGTCCGCAATACACATCTCGCTTCCTCAGCCCACTCCCCACTCATTTATCTAAACACACTGCACCTTCCAATATGCAAGTGTGTGTGTTTGTGTAAGTTTGTGCTGGAGTGCAGTCCGCCATACACATCTCGCTTCCTCAGCCCACTCTTCGCTCATTATCCAAACATACTGCACCTCCCTATCAATTGTGTCCGTCAGCCCTGACAACTATGAATAGCACTTATCCAAAGCATGCTGCACCTTCCCTTTTAAGATTCAAGCGTGTTGGTCAGCTCGGACAAGGCCATGCACGCGCATGTCGCTGCTCAAAGCATGAACGCTGTGTGTTGCCAATGAATGATCTGAAACAACAACAGATCATAAATACCATGCCCGAGGGAAAAAAGAAAAACACTACGCAGGCAGAATACCATTCCCCACATTAATTAAGGAACGGAGCCAAGGTAAAGGTGCCAGCCCAGATACCTGGAAAGTGCTGCAGGGCAGTTAGACCTCAACCTCAAGGTTACACCCCCCGCATTCGTACGCACACACGCATGCACGCACACACACATCCACACACACACACACACATCCACACACACACACACACGCACACACACACACAAACACACACACACACGCACACACACACACACACCACCAGGGTGTGCGTTTCAGCAACGAAGAGGATGCAGTCCTGCGCTCCCATGTGGAAGCCAAAGGCCAAGAGGATTGGAAGACCATTGCAGAGCAGTTGAACCGCTGTCCCGAGTCATGCAGAGACAGGTGGCGCCAAAAAGCGTACGGCCACGACTTGGTCCAGAACACAGGTGGGTGTGGTGGTGTCGGAGGCATGGCCTGCATGTGCTAGATATGACGCCAAAAAGCAAACCGCCACGACGTGATCTAGAATACAGGTGGGTGTGGTGGTGTCGGAAAAATGGCCTGAATGTACTGATGTGGCGCCAAAAAGCGTACAGCCACGACCTTTTCCGGAACAGTTGTTGTTGGTGGTGTTGGTGTTGCTGTTGCTGCTGCTGCTGCCGCTGCTGCTGCTGCTGCTGCTGCTGCTGCTGCTGCTGCTGCTGCTGTTGCTGCTGCTGCTGCTGCTGCTGCTGCTGCTGGCGTTGTTGTGCAGCAGTGGAGCGTGTCCACGTTTCAAACAGATGTGGCCCTTCAGGTGGGATCGCGGCACTCAGACATCTTTCATTTTGGTGTTATATCGGAGGACTTATGCACTGCCGACAAGCTGACGCTATAACATTTGGCCCCTTGGCACATGCAATGCGTTCGCCCTTATGTGCAGCAGAGATAGGCAAATTTAGGACAAGAAGAACTGCTCACAATACTGGAATGTCATCAATGTGGATGATTTCCGACACACACACACACACACACACACACACACACACACACACACACACACACACACACACACACACACACACATATACACGCACAGCAGTTGATTTAGTTGATGCAACACATGATTGCAGGCAGTCGAAACCAGGACAAGAAGACCTGCTCACAATGCTGGAATGTCATCAATGTGGATGATTTCCACAACACATACACACATATATACACGAACAGCAATTGCAACACATGATTGCAGGCAGTTGAGACCAGGACAAGAAGACCTGCTCACAATGCTGGAATGTCATCAATGTGGATGATTTCCGACACACATACACACATATACACACATACACATATGCGCCCCCCCCCACTAAACACGATCACACACACACACACACACACACA
>Ga0307968_1001382_pt1 | contig 19699 bp, 24 predicted proteins | sample OrgLakmetagen650_FD_201834 | JGI IMG/M metagenome (GOLD analysis project Ga0307968, IMG submission 201834) | Saline water microbial communities from Organic Lake, Antarctica - #650 | ecosystem: Environmental > Aquatic > Non-marine Saline and Alkaline > Saline | place: Antarctica: Organic Lake...
GAGAGAGAGAGAGAAAGAGAGAGAGAGAGAGAGAGAGAGAGAGAGAGAGAGAGAGAGAGAGAAAGAGAGAGAGAGAGTGTTCACACAATGGGGCATCCAGTGTGCACATTTTCACGACTACAAATATGCCAAGGAGGTTCTCACCTGTCCACGAGCAGATGCACCAGCAGCTCGTCAGAGAGGGACACGGCCTGGTCAATCAGATCCCAGGCTAAGCTGATGCCTGGGTTGTGTGTGTGCATGCGTGTGTATGTGTGAGCGTGCATGTATGTGCGTGTGCATACGTATGTTTGTGTGTGTATGTGAGGCTTTGCTAATGAGCAAACTCAAAAGGTGCAGCTCAAGGATAACACTACACTTATTCAGGGTTGGCAAGATACGCAAAAGTAGATGCATGCAGACGCTGCTATTTGTAAGAGGGATTGACTTGAATGCAACGCTGAAATTCACACAACCCTGACGTTTTGACGTTCAAACTACACACACACACACACACACACACACGCACACACACACACACATACACACACACACACCTTCCCGCATCCATACTCAAATACCCACATCCACGCCCCCCCCCCCCCTTCCCACACACACCTGCATCCGGGTTGTTGGGTTTGAGCAGGCTGATCATGCTCGGCCCTGACTTGCTTGCCACCAGCACTTTATCCTCGCCCCTGTCAGGCAGCAGACTCTCATCGTCTTCCACCTGCTCATCACTGCTGTCTTCCACCCTCCCCTTCAAACCCTCCCCCCTTTCTTGCCGCCCTGCCCCCTTCCCCTTCTCCCCTGCCTTGTCTCTGACAGAACCCATGCTATATTTCTCTTCCAGGGCGGCTATGCCTCCTAGTTTCACGCCGCCTCCCGCTCCTTTGCCGCCCTTGGGGCTGAAATGCTCCATGGGTCCGCGCCTGCATGGATGTGTGTTTGTGTGTATGTGTGTGTGTGTGTGTGTGTGTGTGTGTGTGTGTGTGGTGTGTGTTTGCGCAAGTGTGTGCGTGCGTGTACGTTTGTGTGTATATCTGAGTGTGTGTGCGTGAGTGTGTGCATATGTGCGTATACGTAAAAGATGGCAGCATAAAGTATGCGCTCAATCACTTCCCAGACAACTCTCAATTAACCAGTTGTGCTTGGTTTTCAAATCCAGCTGGCACGTGCACACTTCATTGCGTGTACAAGCAACTTATGCCTATTAAACACGACTAAACAACCCCAAAGACAGTATAGATCTATTTGGCCAAGCGCACCTGTTGGTGAAGCTGAGAGTGTGATTATGCACAAGTGGCTTTGATGCAAAGCCTCCATCTGACAACCTGGGGTCAAGAGGCACCCTTAAAGGAGCCATTGGTACCACTCTTCCCATCAACATGAGGTCTTCCACCTGTGTGTGTGTGTGTTTTGTGTGGATGTGTGCGTGTATGTACGTGTGCTTGTGAATTTGTGTGCTAGTGTGTGCACACATGTGTGCGCGCGCATAACTGAATGATTCCAGACGGGCTAAGACCCCCCCTGAGTTGTATAAGTAGGATCGACAAAATTTTTGTTTACATTTTTACATGCATGCATAATGCTAAGAATATGTGGCTGTGGCTGGAATTTTTTTAGGTATTGCACCAATGCATTTGCCTGGACAAAGTTTATGCATGCATTCTTTGTCAGGACCCAGGCTCAGACAAAACAATTCTGGCTGGAAGGTTTCCTAATTGCACGCCAGTTTGTTCTAGCTTTTACCTATACCGTGTCTTTTGCTTCACCATTACACCACAAATTTAATGTTCTCCCCCCAACGGTATGCCATACATCAATTTTCTGGCCCCTTCCTTAAAGCATCAATCAGGGGGTCAGCTGCATACCGTGTCCCACCATCAGTTTACGTACAAAATTCCTGTGTTTTCCTGCACCAACCCACTCGCAGAGCCCTCTAGCTAGAGCACTTGAACTTGCACATGTATTGATTGGCGCACAATCGATTGGCCCACCCCAGTCACACATCCCTCTAGTCAGAGCGCTTGCACATGTATTGATCGAACCACCCCACTCACAAAGGCCTCTAGTCAGAGCACTTGCACATGTATTGATCGAACCAACCCTGTCACATAGCCCTCTAGTAAGAGCACTTGCACATGTATTGATCGAACCATCCCTGTCACATAGCCCTCTAGTAAGAGCACTTGCACATGTATTGATCGAACCATCCCTGTCACATAGCCCTCTAGTAAGAGCGCTTGCACATGTATTGATCGAACCATCCCAGTCACATAGCCCTCTAGTCAGAGCACTTGCACATATATTGATCGAACCATCCCTGTCACATAGCCCTCTAGTAAGAGCACTTGCACATATATTGATCGACTCACCCCACTCACAAAGGCCTCTAGTAAGAGCACTTGCACATGTATTGATCGAACCATCCCTGTCACATAGCCCTCTAGTAAGAGCGCTTGCACATGTATTGATCGAACCATCCCAGTCACATAGCCCTCTAGTCAGAGCACTTGCACATACATTGATCGAACCATCCCTGTCACATAGCCCTCTAGTAAGAGCACTTGCACATATATTGATCGACTCACCCCACTCACAAAGGCCTCTAGTCAGAGCACTTGCACATGTATTGATTGAACCACCTCACTCACATAGCCCTCTAGTCAGTGCACTCAAAGCTGCACTTGAAGAACAATTGATTGGGTCACAACTGATTGGCTCATCATACTCATAAAGCCCTTTAATTAGAGCACTCAGAGTTTTAATTGAACTTGCACATGATGCACACACAATTGATCGGCCCACCCTACTCACATAACCCTCCAGCCGGAGCACTTGCACTTGCACACGGTTGAGGCAGAGGTCCAGCGTCTTTTGCAGGGAGAAGCTCCACAACTGCAGCCGGTGCATTTCTTTTAGTTAGTTCGTAACTTAAAGCACAATGATAAAGAGAGTAGTACGCTCGCGTGTAGCCTTAAGAAAGCTCCGTAACTCCACCGTGATTATTTTGGCCACGCTCCACACAGAGCAGGAGTCCGCCCCGCGGTTTAGGATTGTGAAACCTAGGTGTTTGGTGCCTCATGCACTGCATCAAATCATAGCTCCTGCTGAAAGAGAGGAGGTCATGGGGTCATGCTCACGGAACACTCCTCCTTTCGTTCCATCAAAAACCTATGTGCATTCCTGCCACCTTTCTTAGCTCCGGTTACCCAACTTTTCCCACCTCCATTCCATCACACTCCCTCCCTCCCTTCTCCTCTCCTTGAGATGCAACGCTAGTTTTCATGCCCGGGAACTATCCGTCTACAGGTTTTACGGAACTCGCGTGCCTGATGCGCTTACATAGCTTGAGTAAAGCGCTTTCTGAGCACGTTTGTGCCAACTGAGGAAGCACTCATCTGAAGTACCAATAGCGACCCACATGAACGCCCCTGGGCGGGGGTGGCGGCTCCTCCTCCTCCTCCTGCTCCTCTTCTTCCTCCCCCTCTCCTTCATGCATAGTACGTCTGCGTGAGTCCCGGAGGCCTGATGTGTGGGAGTGCCTCATCTTCCTGCTGGGGCGGTTCTGAGCGGTTACAGCCTGCTTTGCTGCCTGTTGGTGAAAATGAGGAGAGATGAAGTCATGGTGAGTATGTCTGTGTGTTGGTGTGTGTGTGTGCATGCGTGCGCTTGTATGGATATGCAAGTGAGTTTGTGTGTGCGTGCACGTTTGTGAGTCGGACGCGTAACCATTGCTTGTTAAGTTTAAGTGCATGGGCTTCAATGGGAAGAGCCTATTGACGCATACACACACGCGCACAAACACGCACACGCATACACACACAATCTACCCACTGATTTAATTTTTGTTTGCTGCACTAAACACACAAAACATATACCCATGCCCAATGAACAAAGCTGCATTGTTATGTGCAGGCCATACATGCCTATCCCCATTCAACTTCTAGTCACGTTCTAGAATATGGGGCATCCACCCAATACCTGCCTAACCCCAAGTGTCCTGCTGGGAGGTGAAGCGTCAATCAGTGTCTATACTCTTGTGGATCATTGATCAAGCAAGAGACAGTTACCAATCACTGTCTATACTCTTGTGGATCAATCAGTGTCTATACTCTTGTGAACCATCAATCATGCAAGAGACAGTTACCAATCACTGTCTATACTCTTGTGGATCAATCAATGTCTATACTCTTATGGATCAATCAATCATGCAAGAGATAGTTACCAAGCAATGTCTATAATCTTGTGGATCAATCAATGTCTATACTCTTGTGGATCAATCGATTTCTATACTCTTTTGGATCAATTGATCAAGCAAGAGACAGTTTCCAAAGTGAGCTTCAATCGATTGATCATGATTCCGTCGTGTGAGTGTCTATAGTCACCTGTTGAAAGGTCAGCCGTCCACCCGAGCTTGTTGGTGCACCAGGCACAATCGAAGGCAACTGAAAGTCAAGTGGAATGGTTGATTCAAAAGCGTTAAAAAACGAGAGAGGTTAAGTAACGGTGCGAGGAAACAGGATGGACAAATGGGCAGACTTTAAGAGGGTAGTTTGAGGGAGCGGTCGAGAGAAACGTAAAGAGTTAAAGAAGATTGTCCTTGCACCAAAAACACTAGGACAGTTGAAAGCCGGATAGAGAGACTGAAAACAATGTACGAGTTAGAGGGCTGGGAACAGAACAAGAGTGAGAGGGCCAGAGACAGTGCTAGAGTGAGAGGGATGAAAACAGTGTAAGAGTAAGAGGGATGGAAACAGTGTAAGAGTGAGGGGGCTTGAAACAATGTAAGCGTGAGAGGGCTGCGAACAATGTAAGAGTGAGAGGGCTGGGAATAGTGTAAGAGTGAGAGAGCTGGGATCAGTGTAAGAGTGAGAGAGAGCTGGAAACAGTGTAAGAGTGAGAGAGAGAGAGAGAGCTGGGAACAGTGTAAGAGTGAGAGAGCTGGAAACATTGTAAGAGTGAGAGAGCTGGGAACAGAGCAAGAGTGAGAGGGCCGGAAACAGTGTAAGAGTGAGAGGGTTGGAAACAATGTAAGAGTGAGAGGGCTGCGAACAATGTAAGAGTGAGAGGGATGAAAACAGTGTAAGAGTGAGAGAGCTGGGAACAGTGTATGAGTGAGAGAGCTGGAAACAGTGTAAGAGTGAGAGAGCTGGGAACAGTGTCAGAGTGAGAGAGATAAGTAAAGAATGAGACGGTGAGGGAAGTAATTATATGGTAGCAGCATGAGGGAGGGAGGGCTTTTTAGAAAGGAGACGGCAAGGGGAGAGGAAAAGGGTCAAGGAGGAAGGACGGCGAGCAGGTACGAGGGTGAGATGCTAAAGTTGGGAAACATTGAGCAGATGGGTGCTTACTGTCAGGGGTTAAATACTTACTGTGCTTACTGTCATGGTGCTTACTGTCATGAGAAAAGAGGTAAATGCATGCATGGTAAATTCCCTGCTAAAAATACCGTATATATACCGTATTTACCCTGTACAGACAAATAACGTATAAATGTAGGGTTTGAGCCAACATAGTCATTATGTGTAAGCAATATACATTTCAAGCTGCTACCATCAGCATGCAACACATCATGATCACACACACATACACACACACACACAAAAAACGGACACACATGCACACTCGAACACGCTGAAACCCACATAAACAAACGAGCAACACCCACCCAGCTGGAATCTACCCAACATACCTTTCCCAAACCAGGAGAGGGTGACTGCGAAGGATCGCTCCCAGCCGGCCGGCCCTCCTTGCCTTCCTGGCCACTCACTTCCTCACCACCTGCTCCCTTCCCATTCCTGTCAGGACTCCGGCTCTCTCTGCCCCCCTCTTCTCCACCCCTGCTGCCCTTTTCTGTTGCCTTGTCAGCCCCAGACGTCCCTTCCCCTTTCCCACCATCATCCCTTTCCACGGACGCCCCAGCTGTACTAACCTCCCCCCTTCCAGCAGATTTCGAAGACACCCCACCCCCTTCCTTGGCCTCCTGGTTATACCTACTGGACAACAGACTTGTCCCACCCAGGGCAGTACCATCAGTGCTCCACCCCCCCCCCTTAACCGCACTCTTAATCATGCTCCTACCACCTTCGGTTTCACTGCTCACGCCTTCGTCACCAGTGGACCGCTTGTTTCCAGAGAGCACCTGACAAGGCATTGGCATTTTGGGCAGGGATGAGTCCTCAATACCAGAGCTGGGCAAGGATCACATCAAAGCATCAAGAGTGAGTGAAGGGTTTACTGGTGAGAACAGCTATTCATTTCATCTGGTTCTAAGAGCATACACTGGAGTGCATGCAAAAAACGTTGGTGTACGCAGTAAACTTGCACTGTTGTTTGTACTTTGCACACGCATTTAACAACACACATGCTCACTGCCAAAATAAAGGCCGAGGTGTGTAGACACAATTCCATCATTGAACACACCTGCCTCGTGCCTCGCCTCAAAGTTAATACAACCGTACAATGTCAAGGCACCAGTACACGTGAGGTAGGGTGAAAATAGAAGAAAGAGAAAGAACTACGCAGGCGGTAAAGATTGCTCCGCACATTGAATAATAAAAGGAGCCATTTTTGGTGACCAGAGCCGAATGTTTACTGCGTACATGACCGAAGCTTTGGAAACTTCCTGCCGAATTCGCGTTACACTCTTATACATTTTGTGCATACAATTCATATATGTCCGTACGTAAGCATGCACGTCGTTTGTGTAAGTGTGCACAATACGGATCTGTGATACAATTCATATGAGATCTGTGCATACAATTTATATATATATTCGTACCTAAGCATGCACGCCGTTTGTGTGTGTGTGTGTGCATAATACGGATCTGTGCATACAACTCATACATAAATAGATAAATATATATACATATGTACGTAAGCACGCATGTCGTTTGTGTAAGTGTGCACAATACAGATTGGTAAGTACAGCTCAAGGATTACCGTATGTGACTTAAAGCTGCATTGCCTCTCGCGCACCAATTTCTCATTGAAGTGCGCGCTTTTCTTCGCCCCTGGCCGCTGCAACGTTGGTGGCGACTTCCTCTCCTCTGGCCCCTCCTCCTCACGACCACCGTTCCCAGAAAAAGTGCCCTCTCCACCCCACCCCCCCCCATCTATCCCAACCACAGCCACGTCCGCTGCTGAAGCTGTTCTTTTGCCTTCTGATGGATTGAGGGCAGGCGATCTATGGGAGGAGCCCATCCTGCGGGGTTAAAAATGTTCATCAAAGACAGTGCGCGTCAGCAGCCTCGCCTACATGTGAGCAGGGAACTTGTGCACATTAATGCACGTACAGGTCAGGACAGACATCCACATGCACAGCCTCAGCCAGCCCAATTCTGCCCCCCCCCAACTGTGAGACACGCAAACAGCCTAAAGACATTGCCCAAAAGTGTGAGCAGGGAAATTTCGCGCACAGGTCAGGACAGACATCCACATGCACAGCCTCAGCCAGCCCTATTCTGCCCCCTTGCAAGACATGCAAACAGCCTACAGGCAATGTCATCGTAGTAGATCAATTACAACCTGTTGTCAAGGCTCTTTTGCATCCTGATTGGTGGCGCTTCCTCCGGTCCTCCCTCTGCAACAGGGCCTGCAGCAAGAGCCCCACTGTCCCCCCATTTCTGATGCTGGGCTCGTGGCTGGCGCTGTCGTTGCTGAGCATGGTGTCGATGCTGCTGCTGCTGTGCCTGGTCTTGAGGTTCATGCTGCCATGAACGGGTCTCAATGCCCTCAGCAACAGGACCGGCAGTGGTGCGCCGCCCTCCGCCCCCTTGCTGCTGCTGCTGCTGCTGCTGCTGCTGCTGCTGCTGCTGCTGCTGCTGCTTAAATGCCTGGTACGGGCCGTCCACAAACGGAACAGAGGTGCCCCATTTTGTAGGAGGGTACATACTTTGTGGATTGTGCTGCTGGCAAGGGTGCTGAGCGTTTGACAAGGGAGGCCCACTTACCAGACCGGGGCTGTGCTGAGCAGAGTCGTGCAGATGGGATGGAGGCATGCCGGGTCCCGAATCAGATCGATCAGATCTAACGGGTCTACCCTCCCAGAACTGACCTCTCAGAGGCTCAAAGGCAGCACCACCTGCACCTGCAGGCGCCCCTTCTTCCCCTGCCATACTCAGCGGAGGCACCTCTGGCAAGAAGGTGAGGACAGTGCGGCAGCTTGTTGGGGGCACTTTCTCTGTGGGTGGGTACAGCACATCCAGCACTTCTGGCTGGCTACGGACCGAAGCAGCAGTCCTGCCTGCCTGTAGACACACTCCCCTGATGTTGCTGGTCTCCTGAAGCTGAGAAGCTGACTCAGGCTGACCCTCAATGGGCGGCTCTCCTGTATGGCGCTCGCCCATACCCTTCAAGCATGCTTGAAGCGAGCTCTCTGAGCTCTGGAACACACCCAGGCTCGATGCAATTGCAGTGCAACCGCTCACGCCCCGTGCGTCCGTACTACTACAACTGACGATACCGGCTCCTTGCAGACTCGCACAGCTGCTGCTCCTACTGCTGCTGCCGCTGCCCGCACACTCACCCTGCAAGCAGGAGGCTGGATCCGTGACCCTTTCGTACCCACCAAGACTGCCCGCAGGTGCGACGAGTGCAGGACCTTGCGCGGAGGGGTGTACTACAACACCTCCTGTCGCCTGCAAACCATGCCGAGAGGCGCGCCTGTGGGAGCGTGGTCGCCTGCTGTTCATCCAGGCGTCTCCTCCACTAGTCCCTTGTCTAACGCTACCATCACCTTCAGCACCACCACCATCAACCCCACCATCCTGCATCTGCTGCAGACCTCCCCCTCCATCTCCACGACCCCATCCCAACAAATCTCCTTGCCTGGCAGTGTCTGCCTCGCTGCCACTTGTGTCTTTCATGTCCCGAACAACCCAAGGATTGATGTAGCCCCTGCTGATGCGATTGCACAGGTCTGACGTGGCCCAAGGACAGAGCTTGTTGTCCTCGCTCGAGTGTTCACTCATGTCTGAGGCAGACTGGGTGGGGTCCTCATTGCCTTCACCCAGCGCCCGTGCCCTGTTACTGATCAAAGATGGGGACTTGAGGTGGGTGGCGGCTGAGGCTAGGGCCCTGCAAAAGTGTGTTGTGTGCCGTGTGTGTGTGTGTGCTTGAGTGTGTGTGAGACAGACAGATAGACAGATAGATAGATAGATAGATAGATAGATAGATAGACAGACAGACAGACAGACAGACAGACAGACAGACAGACAGACAGACAGACAGACAGACAGACAGACAGACAGACAGACAGATGGATGGATGGATGGATGGATGGATGGATGGATGGATGGATGGATGGATGGATGGATGGATGGATGGATGGATGGATGAGAGAGAGAGAGAGAGAGAGAGAGAGAGAGAGAGCATTGCGGCTCACGAGTGCATACAAAGTCATTCACTTGGTAAGTCCATGTGGCACTTGCAATTGCACGGGATTGCAGTAGCAGGATCCGGCAATGTGGTAGCGTGTGTAGGAACAGAATGCACTTGTGATGGGCGGGAGACATTGCAAGGTGGAGATGACAGGAAGGTGTGGAGTCAAACATATTTGCCAAACAGACTATTTCAGAAACGCAGTGCGCGCCACTCATTCTCAATCTCGCCACAACTCATTATCACATATACACACAGATAACCTCACGGCTGACAGCTTGCAGTAGTGGGAGCTCTGAAGCTGCCACTAGCTGTCGAGTTGCTTGAGGGCATAACACACACGCAGACACTTACTGCTGCCATAATGTGAACTCCAAAGGCACTTCTAGCTAATGACCACATTGAGGGCATCACGCTCTCTCACAAACACACTCTCTCTCATACGCACACACAAACACACACACACACACACACACACACACACGCACACACACACACAAACACACACACACACACACACGCACACAGACAAACACGAAAACTTGCCTACACGTACAAGCACGAAACACACAAACTCACTGCTGCCACTTTGCCGCCGCCGAGGAAGCCGCAAAGGCGCCACTAGCTGTTGACCGCTTTGAGGGCATCCCTGGAAATCTGTAGGAGTGTTTGCCGGACAAGGATGCATCTCGACCAGAGACAGAGACCTTGGGCGGCTCCTTCTGCAAAGGAGAGGGTCATAGTGGCTGCTAAAAGTGAGATGAGTAGGGTGCACGGCATAGTGTGGCAACAGCTGAAATTTACTTGTGGCTATGGTGACTTGTGTATCATCAAACAATAGGTGACAGCTCTGAGTCTGAGAGAATGTATGTGGGTTAAAATCTGGGTGGGGCTTCTGAACTTTTATGTTGCTCATATTGCAACAGCACATGCGCCTTGCAAGGAGTGCTAATTTATTCTGAATGCGCTTGATTCTGAGAGCCCTTTGAAAAGCTGCGATGCAGGTTAAGCAGACTGCTTTCCAGTTTTGAGAAGAAGAGGACCCCATTCAGAAAGCCACTGAGTGTGATGTCTTGGTTTTGTGCTTGGAGCACAAATTGCTGGCTCTGCTGGAAACTGTCGCAGTGAAAGGCCAATAAGTTTATGGTTAATGGCATGTCACTTATGGAGGCCTTTAAAGAAGTTGAGGCACGAAGCCTCATGGTGGGCAAGTATGTGTTGTGTGCGTTGTGTGTGGGGGGGGGTGTTTGTGTGTGGGGGGGGGTGTTCTGTGTGTGTGTGTGTGTGTGTGTGAGTGTGTGTGTGGATGGGTGGGTGGGTGTGGGTGTGGGTGTGGGTGTGGGTGTGGGTGTGTGCGCGCGCGCACATGTGTGTACATGCATATGAATGTATGCATGTGTACATGTGGATGCGTGTGGATGTATGTATGTTTGTGAAAGTGCATTCCTGGATGGCCGTTTGCATACAGATGAGTGTCTGCATAGGGACGCAAGCACCTGCGCTAATAGCTAAGCACCTGCGTCAATAGCTATTGTTGACACATATCAGTGCTTACCAATTTGTGGAGCTTAGCGGCTGCCTGAATTTTTTTTGAGGGAGCGTGGTTGTCCACCTGTGTCATGCTGCGCGAATGGCATGCCATTAAAGCCTTCTCCACCACAATCCTGTGATACAGTAAACGTGTAATGCCTTCTGTCTTCTGTGTGCATTGAATGTGGGTGCATGCTTCTCTGACGTGCTTTGTGTGCGCACGTGTGTGTGCCCGTGTGTGTGTGTATGTGTGTGCGTGCGTGTGTGTGTTTGTGATCCGTCATTCTCTCCGCTTTAACAGCTACACCACAACGTTACCATCATGTGCATGTAAGAGTAAATGGTGTCTGCAACAGCTATTAACGCACTGTGTCCAAGCAAGTTCGTTCACATCACCCCTGCGTTGACATTACCCACCCACGTTATGGTTCAATGCGAATATAAATGAAATTTGAAACAACATTGCACATGCCATGCACACAGCAAGCTAGATTGCCTTTCTGGAATATAGCCTAACAGTGTTTCACACAAACACACACACACACAAACACACACACACACACACACACACACGCCTCCTGTGCTCAATCCCTGAACGTGAAGCAAACGTACAAACAGAGTCATGACAAACAAGAGAAACCCAAGCTAAAACTCAACCTAAATGGTTCCTGAGCGAATTGTCCACACTGTGCATACAAGAATAGAATGTAAAAATATCCTTAATGGCAAGGATATCTCTCCTCTGACTTATACACACACACACACACACACACACACGTGCACACACAAACAACACTCACCCAATAGCGTGAACTTGCGGCTTGAGCGCATCCCAAGGAGTCCCTGCTGTTTTGCCCTCGTCTACCAAGGCCCGCTGCATGATGTGAGACAGCTGACGAACGACTTGCGTCTGCTGCAGCAGCTCTACCAAGCTACGCGCCTGCATGCCATGAATGTGTGTGGGTGCAGCTTTGTGTGTAGCAGCTGACTGTTGCATAACAGCCGGCTTGCAATCTGCGTCTGCTGCAGCAAGGTGCGCGTCCACGTGTTATTGACTTGGTGGTTGTGTGTGTGTTTGATGACTGACAGCTCTTGAAGTCAAATCACAGTGTGTTTGTCTGTACTTCCTCACAGTCAGTCAAAGTCTCTCTTTTCATGCCATCTCATGACACTTGCCTAGGGTTGGCCAGAACCGTATATCTGCACCGTTTATGACCGTGTGTATGGTGATTTCCCTGCTAACAATACCGTATGTACACCGTAAATACCTATAAATGTATGGTTCTGGCCAACCCTACACATGTCACGTCAGCCATTGATAGCGTGCTCTAACGAGCAGGCCCGCGTCTGCGAGACGCTCTTGAAGCCAAATCCCAGTGTGTTTGTCTCTACTTCCTCAGAGTCAGTCGACGTCTCCCTTTTCGTGCCATTTTATGACACATGCCACGTCAGCCATTGATAGCATGCACCAACAAGCAAGCCCGCGTTTGCAAGACGCTTGATGGCGTTCTTTATGACACAAACCTGTGGGCCGAGAAACATTAAGTGTGCTAGACGTCTGCCACCAAGAACACAATGACGACGGAACCTTTTTGGTGCACGGCACCTATGAATGATGCACCCATTTGCCGCATCAGCCACTTCAAACACAAGAACAATGAACACCATTATAACAATCACCCTAATGACGACCACATGTGCAAGCACAGCAAGAGGACAGGCAAACACATTCCTGCACTCACCATACAAACGTCCGTATGTGCCGCATCAGCCACTACCGGCACAAGGACAATGTACGCCTTTTTCAATTCACCCTAATGACGACCACAGGTGCAAGCACAGCAAGAGGACATGCATACTCGATCCTGCACTCACCCTAATGACATTCACATGTGCCGCATCAGCCACTCCCGGCACAAGGGCGATCAACAAATTTGTAGTACTCATCCAAATGACACCCACAAGTGTGACTAGAGACAAAGGACATGCATACTTGATCCTGGACTCACCCGAATAACTTCCACATGAGCCACGTCAGCCACGAGCACCTCCAGCAGCCCACACGCCGTGACCGGCCCATCCATGACGTCCCTGTGTATTGAAATGCGTTTGTCTGCTGTTGACGCACTGGAGGGTCCAGCAAGATCCTACCTAAAACATTTACCATCAGAGAGGGCCCACGGAGCAACCTTTCCAGTATGCTAGTACGCTCTGTTTGTTGTACCAAAATTGTCCTGAACGCATATCTAGATGTGCTTTGAGGTTTATAGTCAAAGGTATAAGCGCCTCAAATTAAAGCATGCTGCAAAGTGTGTATCGAAATTCCTCCCAACTTGAGTGCAACAAAAGCTCCAGCCCGGACACACATACTCACATGTACAGTTGTATGCACACACACACACACAAACTTGTACAGTTGTGTGCACAGAAACATGTACACACGCAAGCACTCACCAGATGCTTTTTCCAGTGACGTCTTTGATCTCAGACAGCCTCCCTCCCCCGTTTGGCAGCATGCTATTGTCACGGCTGTCCACAAGCTGGTTTTGAGCTTTTGAGGAAGCAAAGGAGCGCACTCCTGCAACAATGCAGGGTCATGAGACATGTCGATAAAAGTGCCACGGTGACATGTGCAGGTTTTGTGCTTTTGAGCAAGCAAAGGAGCGCACTGCTGTGACATTGCAGGGTCATTAGACATGTCTATGAAAGCGCCACGGTAACATGTGAGGGATTTGTGCTTTTGAGCAAGCAAAGGAGCGCACTGCTGTGACAATGCAGGGTCATGAGACATGTCTATGAAAGCGCCACGGTGACATGTGCAGGTTTTGTGCTTTTGAGCAAGCAAAGGAGCGCACTGCTGTGACAATGCAGGGTCATGAGACATGTCTATGAAAGTGCCACGGTGACATGTGCAGGTTTTGTACTTTTGAGCAAGCAAAGGAGCGCACTGCTGTGACAATGCAGGGTCATGAGACATGTCTATGAAAGTGCCACGGTAACATGTGCGGGATTTGTGATTTTGAGCAAGCAAAGGAGCGCACTGCTGTGACAATGCAGGGTCATGAGACATGTTTATGAAAGTGCCATGGTAACATGTGCAGGTTTTGTGCTTTTGAGCAAGCAAAGGAGCGCACTGCTGTGACAGCAAGGGGACGGTATGCCTCGCTATCTTATTCATGGACAGTGAGTTGAGCAGCACATGGGAACGCAAAATGAAGATGTGCACGTATGGGTGTACACGTGTGCACACACGGTGCCTGTGTACATGAATGCCAACGTAAATTGCATGGCATCATCCTCTATCTTACCTCCCCTATGGCCACCCTTACGAATTCCCAAGTTCTCGTTGATGGCACGTGCGACCTGGAAGTGCGGTAAGAGGGCGTTTGTGGGGTGAGTTTATAACCATTAAAAGCACAACGGACACCAAAGGCAGTGCCTTTCTTCCAAATCCCTGCTTCAGGATCATCGCCGGCAGCAGCAACAAAGACCACATTTGCTGCAGGAGGGTTCTCAGGAGACACTGACATGAGGCTGTTACAAGATGCAAAAACGTGACGAGTCACGTTTGACACAGCACTAACCAGTACATACATATACACACGTACTTTGTGTGTACATATACACGTCAATTGACATGATAGAAAATGCATTAATTGGGACTTGTTCTGTCATAGTAGTTACAGGTCCTAGTAACACACACACGCATGCATACTCACACATGAACACACACACAAATACACACACGCATGCATGCATACTCACTATACTCACACATGAACACACCTGCTCATCAATAAATGCTCCGGCCTCAATCATGAGCAGCAGGGCCCCAATCTGGCCAGACTCAGCAGCAGCATGCATGGGCGTGTAGCGCACCTAAACAGAAACGCGCGCATTTTACAACTCATTTGAAGGGCGTGTAGCGCACCCACACAGAAGAGCGCACATTTTACAAATACATTTCAAATTTGATGATTTGATGCAAGGCCTATGATATGCACCGCGAGGGGACCTTGGAGAGTGTATGAGCCAAGCACACGTCTGCACGATATGCATGGGCATCAAAGGGAGCAAAAAAAAAGGCCCCCTGCCACACACAAATAACACATTTACAAAAAGCTGTGTTACTTCTCTCACATTGCATCGATTGTAAGCCAGCTTTAGCCCACTCGACAATAAGCCTCACACCACGCCCCAGATTCATTTGCCTCTATAATCTGCTGTACTTTCACAGTGCATTAAAGACAGCTTTACCTAGCCCCACCCGACAATAAGCTCACACCATGCTTTAAATTCATTTGCCTCTATAATCTGCTTTACTTCCTCTCTCAGCAAACAACTACCAAGCCTCGTCTCAGATACAGCGTCATCCTCTACCAGTCACACATGGACAACACACATGCACACATGCGCACATGACACACACTCAACCAAACTCATACAAACACACTCAACCAAACTCATGCACATGCGCGCACATGACACACACTCGACCAAACTCATACAAACACACCCGGTTCAATCAGGTACTAGTCAAACGACTTGTGATCAAACGAATAACCAATGCACATGGCTGCAAGTTACATAGAACACCTCACAAAAACCAGGATATCTAACCTCGTTCCTGTAATTGACAGGAAAGGTGCACCTGAGCCTTCTATCTGAGAGCCAATAAGTCAAAGGGCTTGCACTTAGTAATCACTAACTAATTCAAATCGACCAAAAAGAGGAGGGGGATACAGACCTCAAAGTCTTGCACGTCCATAAAAGCCCCTTGATTCAGCAGTTCAGCCGCCAGCTCGTCAACCGTTGATAACAAAAAACAAGGAGTGCTTTGACTTATTGATTCAAATCGACCAAAAACGGATAAAGGAATACGCACCTCAACGTCTTGCACGTCCATAAAGGCTCCTCGATTCAGCAGTTCAGCCACCATCTCGTCCTCCCCCATCCAAGAAGCCAAGTGCAGCGCTGTGAAGCCCATCCCGTCGCACATGTTGACCTACAAGGCACAAGCATTTGATCCCGTCGCACATGTTGACCTACAAAGGCACGAGCATTTGATTCCGTCGCACATGTTGACCTACAAAGGCACAAGCATTTGATCTCGTCGCACATGTTGACCTACAAGGCACAAGCATTTGAGGGGTGAGTGCTAGCTAGTATGAGCGATCGTGAATAAGAGCCTTCCTTGACACACATAATAGCGTAATCTTATCACTTGTTTACTTTGCAGGTACATAGTCGGTGCTGTCAGGCTGGCTTTCATAGTGTACTTCTAGGCAAGGCACGTTTGTGGTGCATGTGTATTGAGTTGTAACAAGGAAAAGTACTCAGGTGGCGGGATTCTAGAGGCTGATGGGAGTGATTCAGACAATGTATCTGGTACTCAGGGGGCGGGGTTCTAGAGGCTGATGGGAGTGAGTCAAATGCAGGCAAAGAAACTGTGCTTTGCTTTCAGGTCCAATGAACATGAAGGAAGGGTCAAAAGAGCATTGGACATGGAGAAAGGGTCGAAAGAGCATACGACGTGGCAGATGTGCAAGAACAACCTTTGGTGGTGCAGCACAAGCATTCGGAGATGCTTACAAGGGCGATTTTGCTGCAGGTGGGTGTGATGGGGCAGTCGTTCAACAGCAAATTTTGACTGCCTGACAAAGACCGAAACTCGGGGTGCAGGAAAGCAGGTGTGTCACACAGAACTAAGATGCATGTACATGTAGTCTTTCTTTTTTCTTTTGTTCTACAAGACAGCACGTGCTGCTAGGGTTGGCCTGAACCGTAGATTTAGGCCGTATATGACCGTATGTTTGACGAAATCCCTGCAATTTATTGTATATACACCGTATTTGTATGGTTATGGCCAACCCTACACATGTGCAAGGAGGTCAAGGGTGTGTCGTACGCTAGACGTAAAAGGTTCTTTACTGTTTCCTACATGCGCAGCATCAGCGAGTGCGCTTGCCTGGTCAGGAGAATAGGCATGCGCTCTTATACACTGGACATTAATGTTCAACATGCAACACTCACGACACCACACCTCAGCCCCTGCGTCGCACAGCCAGCATGGCAGCAGCTTGCGCGCCTCCTTCAGGCTCTCCTCCCTTACAATGGACGCACTACGCTTAATACAAAAATACAACATACACACACACATACACACACACATACAAACACACACACACACACACGCACACGCACCTCAGCCCCAGCGTCACATAGAACCGCCAGCATGGCAGCAGCTTGCGTGCCTCCCTCAAGGCCCGCGTCCACACCCTCAGGCAAAGGGTCCCATATGTAATTTCGGCCACGCATGGCTGTATAGTGCACGCAGCACATGCCGATAGCCTGCAGAACAAAGGGAGAGGAATACAAATATTTAAAGACACAATGCGCTGCAAGCACTTAGACCGGGATGCACATGGCTAGCTAGGATTTGACAATATACATTGCAGTGTTTTTGAGAAGGCTGTCAAGTGTTGCGTATAGCATAGGCTGATACATAATGTGGATATTGGTGTTGTTAACACACAAAAGGCCCTGTTTGATGCACCTCAGCAACATGCCACCAGATCCATGCAAGCAACACAAGGTTTCAAACGCCAAAGCAGAACAGCTGTATGACGACAAAAGAATTGGCGGAGGAAACTATCAAGGAAAAAGAAAAGGAAAGGGGTGCGTGCGAGTGTGGCGAGCGCGATTTGTCTGAATTCCTGAGTTCCATCAGCAGCTGCAGACTGATTTTGCTGCAGATTCACAATTCACATGTCAACCGAAAGGACCGGGTTTAGCAAGGCATGTCTTTCAGTGTTTTGAAACAACGCAAGCAGGAGTTCCGCCATTTGTGCGTGGTTGTCCTTGATTTGGCCAGGACGATGTATGTGATACTTGTGGTGCTGAAACATAACCTCTAGCAGGGGAATCTCCGTGTATGCGGACATATATACAATACAGACATAAGTCCGGCCAATTCTACAGGAGGAAAATGAAATCCTCTTGACCCTCACTTGAACTCTACAAAGCTGACAGGGCCTGCCAATGACCTGAGCATCCTTGCTTGCAGCTTGCGGGCTGCACAATCCTTGGTTTCCCAGTGCCAGTACTCCCACCCCAAATTGAAACTTCCTTCTCCACACTGTGATCAGGCCTTCTTCAAGCACGTTTCATCCATCCAAAGTAACAAACACAAGGGCATGATTTCCATAAACGGGGCCTTGACACCGGCTCTGACACGTGTACATTCGTGTGTTCCTTGCATCAATGAAACTCACGTCAACGTCAGGGTTTGGCTCATTGACTGGTGCCCCGAGCTTCAACAGCCTTGATGCCTCAGCAATGTCCAGCCTACGGACTGCAGACAGGAGCTTTTGCAGTGCCGCCGCTGCCTGCGGGCACGTACATGTCAGTGTAAGGCCTAGTAGTATAAACACACATGTATACATTCTTCATTCTTCCCTGCATCGTTACTCAGTTCAAACCCTTGACATGAAGACTTTCGTTCCTTTTTGGTTCAGTTCCAGTAAGCCTTATTGTCAAGAGAAAGAGCCTGCCAATTAGGGCTTGCAAGTGGGGTTCATTAAGTTCACTGTGTGTGCACCCTTGCCTGCGAGACGCCCTGACTCAAACTGCTGAGACAGGCTCATAGATGCAATAATTGCACAGCTGAAAAGCAGGATCTGCGTTCATTTACCATATCATACAGCTGAAAAGCAGGATCTGCGTTCATTTACCATATTGCGATCACACAGCTGAAAAGCAGGATCTGCGTTCATTATTCATACGATTAAGACTGTTGTCAATTTAAATGATGCTCACTAAATTTCATACACACATTCTGCCGCAGGTCAGAGCGCGACGCAGGCAAACAGGCATCTTAAACGTTTAAAATGTTGGTTGACCAACACATGAATCACCATTCCCCTTCCCCCCATGCACCCTCTTCCATAGCTCACCATTGCTGGCAGCTCTGGTAGCACTCTCTTGGTTTCCACAGACGCATAGTGTAGGTTTTCGTTGGTGCTGGTGGTTTCCGAAGCCTTGCGAGAAAGCCGCCCTGCGATTTTCTTATCAGCCTGAGTTCTGTCTAGCGGAACGCTGTCTTGAGATGTCTCTGAGTTTTCCCTGCTGTCCTGTGGTTCGAGCACGCAAGTAAAGACCAAACCGTTTACACAGACATGACCGGGTCCACTCTGTTTATGGTCCCGCCTTAGAGACCTCTTATCCACCAAATTGTTTAACTTACACAATAGCAGGTCTTTGACAACTTTGCTGCCATGAACTGTAACGAAGGAGGCAGGACTTCCTGCGCTTGCACGCCCTTTACACATGAACATACGCACACGCAAGAGCACCTACTCGACCGTGACACCCTTAAGTTTGACTCACCTGCAAGGGAATGGAACCAAACCCCCATTGCTTCATGCGGTGGGAAGGCACCAAGTTGTGCAAGCACTTCAACAATGTTGAACGAAATAAATTATTACATTATGAGAAATTTATTTATTACAAATATACCTTAACAATCGGCTAACATTGGCTACCCATGACAGGGGGCCTCTCTGCAGAGGAAGCCGGCAGGCTCCTTGGTAGGTTGCACAAACAATCAATACACACATACATGGTATATACTCACACACTATCTCTCACACATGCACACGCACACACACACGCACACACACACACACACACACACACACACACACACACACACACACACACGCACGCACGCACGCACGCACGCACACACACACACACACACACACACACACACACACACACACACACACGCACGCACGCACGC